>JADMIO011406722.1_pt1 | contig 90620 bp, 61 predicted proteins | sample 8958161 | NCBI WGS metagenome assembly JADMIO01 (sample SAMN16585339, study PRJNA669376) | soil metagenome | isolation source: Crop rotation soil | place: USA: Cullars Rotation, Alabama | collected 2011
GCCGCGACTTCAAGTCACGTGAATTCCAAGCTTCGGATCCCACTGTGCTGGAAAGGGGTTGGTGGACTGGTCGGAGTCGACACGCGGCGAACCGGGCGGAGACCAAAAACATGCGTGGCTCAACACCGGAACGGGGTGGGTTAACGCGGATGCGAACTATCTGTTCCCAACTGATTTTTTTTACACCAGCGGCTACAACACCGGCTATAGCGGCAGCACCAAAGGAGCGCTCTTTTTCGACGTCAACGGGGACGGCCAGTCGGACTTGATGCAATCCTATTCTTACCAGGGAAACGTTGTGACCAATCTGTGGTACAGCAATGCCAAACCAGAGCTGATCAGCAACGTTCACACGCCATTGGGCGGTGACACCGATTTGCAGTACGCGGCGTCGTCGCAATTCCCCGGTCCTCAAACGATTCCATTCCCGATACAAGTCTTATCCCAAATGAAAAACAGCGATGGTAGAGGCAATACCATTACGACCAATTATTCGTATGAGCAAGGACTGTATGACACCCAGAACAAAGAGTTTTTGGGCTTCGGTAAAGTCAGAACCACCGATGCCGTCGGTAATTATTCGTATTCCTATTACCATCAAGACAGGGATCCCGACGGGAATTTTGCGCCGGCCAGCTGCTATAAAAGCCGCCTGTACAAAATTGAAAATTACAACGCCGCTGCACAACTTCTCACATGGCAAGAAACGCGCTGGGGAATGCGCCAACCTTTTGCCGGATACAGCGTTTACTTCCTCCGTCCGGATTGGGTGAAAACCACGATCCGCGACCTCACACCGTACCCAGTGACCAGAACGGACTACGCTTATGATGAAACCGCCGGCAGCCCAACTTACGGCAATGTTGTTTGGACAACGTCCAACGGCGATCTTTCGATAAGCGGAGATGAACGCGTCGAATATGTTGAGTACGCGGCCAATGCATCGGCGAATTTGCTCAATTTTCCGAAACGCGTAACCATTTTAGACATACAGTCAAACACGATATCCGACACGCGCTACTTTTACGATGGATCCACGGTGCATGGTGAAGTCACGAAAGGCAACGCCACAGAGACGCAATGTTGGCTCAAAGGCACGACGGGGCGCTGGATTTCTTCAAAATCCGAATACTCGGACCCACGCTTTCCGGGCCACCTAACGTCGGTTGTGAATCCCTTGGGGAAACGCACGAACATGGCTTACGACGCCAATGGATATCCATCGTCGGTGACGAATGCGCTGAGCCAAACCATCACCAGCATTTACGATATGCGGACTGGCAATGTATTGAGTGATACGGACGCCAATACCAGGTCCGTGACTTATCAATACGACGCCTTGGGACGGCTTGTGAAAGAAATCGGCCCGCTTGATTCCGATGCGTTTCCAGCCATCACATATAACTATCACCCTGAATTGCTCGGCAACGCGTCCCAACAGATGCTTGAGAAACAAACCCGCATACAGTATGGCCAAACCCAGGTCCACGTCAGCAAAGCTTATTTTGATGGATTGGGTCGCCAATATAAGAATGAAAGCCAGGCTGACGGCGGAAAGACCGTTATTGGGGAAACGACATTCAATAACCGCGGATTGCCGGAGAAACGCTTCCTACCGCATTTCAAAGATGACAGCAATGTAGCGTGGTCTCAGACCGTCTATGACGGATGGAGTCGTGTTTCTCAAATAATTCATCCCGACAACAGCAAGACAAATTTCACTTATATGAACCGTGCCGTTTTGGTCCAAGACGCAAATTTAAACACGCAGTACTCTGAATCAGATGCCTATGGCGCTGTGAAAACGCGAGTGGAACCAGGAATTCAAACGCCCACACGGTACTTTTATGACACGTTGGGGAATTTAACTCAAATTTACGATTCCAAGGGGAAGAACACCTTATTCACATATGACTCGTTGGGCCGAAAGACGTCCATGACCGATCCGAACGCCGGAACCTGGTCCTACACATACGATGATTGCGGAAATCTCTTAACCGAAACCGACGCGCGGTCCGTTCAGGTCTCATTCCAATACGACGCGTTAAACAGACTAACCCAAAAAAAATTAATAGCCGATCCGAATTCACAAACAGGCCAAACCGTTGGGACAATTTTGGCGGCGTACACTTACGATGAGAAAGACGCCACGAACCGCCCATATGGAATAGGCCGGCTCACCACAATCCAAGACCCGCTGGGATATCTACGTTTTTATCATGACGCACTTGGCCGAGTCACGCGTGAGACGCGAGAACTTGATAGTCAAATCTATACAGTTCAAACGTCGTATGACGCGATGAATCGCGCCACGCAGACTACGTATCCAGGTGGAGACATCGTCAAATACGTGTATAGCAGTGGAGGACATCTCAGCCAGATCACGAATGCGAACAATTCCGTCACCTACGCCTCGTATCCGTCGTTTGATGCCCGAGACCGCGCGCTGCAAATAGACCAAGCGGACGGCAAGATCAAAATGCAGTTCGCTTACAACAATCCCCAGCAAGTGTTGTCGAGTTTTAAAATAGAGTCGTGGACAACAGGAGCCCCAGTCACAGTAAAAAATTGGACATATGAATTTGACCCCGTCCACAACCTTAAAAAAATAACGGATGTCGTGACGCCGGAACAAATTCAGACTTTCGCCTACGATCAACTGAACCGTCTTACGCAAGCCAATGGTGTCTATGGAACGGAAAATTACACCTATGATGATTTGGGTAATTTCCAAACAAAAGGCAACGCTACTTACAGCTACACAGACCCCGCCCATCCGTATGCTGTGACGCAAACCAAAGTATCGGGTGCATTCGCGCAAGACAACTCGACGATCTTCTCTTGGAATTTGGATCCGGCCGAACCGATTTATTCAATCAAAGGGCGCGTTCTTAACTCCGTGGCGGCGGGAGCAGCAAATATACCTGTCGTCCTAATGGGCGGAGTTACAGAAAGCGTAAAGACGGATAACAGCGCCGACCCCAACGCCCGAGGACAATTTGAGATACGGGGCATTGCCGGGGGTGTCGGGACGATATTTAATGTGTTGGTCGCCAGCAGCGGCTTTAAAACCAGCCCCTTGTCGTACGTTTATGCGCCGCTATCGCAAAACCAGCAAGGACTGCAATTTCAGTTGACTGTCGATACCAACACACTAAACCTTTCCAAAATTCGCGTGCCGCGAACTGCATTGGCGGATGGATATCCGGCGCCCCAGCTCGCGGGCGGCACATTCACGGGCGGACTGATTTGGGCCCTCACATATAGCTCCATGAACTATTCCGCGGGTGGCGCCTATACGAACTGGAGTGGCTATTCTCCTGAACCCAATGCGAATGATTTGCTCGCACAACCCACCGCTCAAATCATAGCTCCGCCAGTTCCAACCGCGCAAAGCGTCGTCGGGCCCGGCTTTGTCGATGGCATCAACAGCAAAGCCCTTCAATTTAATGGGACGAGCGACATCTTCTCTGTTTCCAACGGAAATATCGCTGTTCCGAGCAACGCCGCAACATTAATGATTTGGGTGAAACCCGCCGGATATCCGACAAGCGGGTATGGCACCTTGTTATCAAAAACACCCGCCGCATCAATCGGCGCCGCGAAATCCGGTCTGCGCCTGCTGATCAACACCGCCGGCAAAGTTGTGTTTGAGTTGGGGCAAGCGACGGCCGTTTCAAAAACTGCGACGTCCGCAAAAGCATTGGAGTTAAACCAATGGACCTTTATTTGCGCGACATACGATGGATCCAATCTACGTCTGTTCATCAACGGACTGCAAGAAGTCAGCACCGTCTTTGCCGGTTCGATCATACCCAACTCCGCTGCGGTAACATTGGGAGCGTCCCAGGACACAAACAATATCCTCACCGCCGCAACGTTCTTCCAAGGCATGCTGGACGAACCGCGAATTCACAACCGCGTTTGGACGCAAGGCGAAATTTTGCGGGCTCAGGACCAACTTTTGGGTTCCGCAAGTTACGCCTATGACGCAAATGGGAACCTCATTTCAAAAGACGCGATCCTAACATCCTGGACATATCAGTACGACAGCTCCAATCATCTCACGCGTATTAACAAAGGAATAAAACCACAAACTCCGACATTATTCGCCACTTTCGCCTACGATGCGAGCGGCAGCCGGATTAAAAAGACCGGACCCGAGGGAACGACGCTCTATATCGGCAATCTTTTCGAAGTGCGGCCAGGCGGAGTTTCGGTCTCTCATATTTTTGGCGGATCTCAAATGGTGGCCGACTTGGTTCATACCGGAACGGCCACCGCTCAAGCTTATTATTACCAGCCGGATCATTTGGGAAGCACCGCTCTTATCTCCGATTCCAATGGCGCTACACTGCAATCGTTGGCGTACCGGCCTTTCGGAGAAACAGCTGTCATTACGGGAAACAGTCCAATTCATCATAAGTACACGGGCCAAGAAGAAGATCTGGGGACTGAACTCTATTTTTACAACTCCCGTTTTTACTCGCCGGTATTGGGACGTTTCATATCCCTGGATCCCATTGTTCCGGATCTGTATGACCCACAAACTCTGAACCGTTTTGCATACGTAAGAAACAATCCGATCATTCTCACCGATCCGGATGGACATAACCCTTGGGTCGTCGCCGCCGTAATCTTCGCCGCCGCCATCTGGGGTGGAACGCACGGACATCCCTTTGATCGGGATGCGTGGGCCCATTTCGACCCGATGGAAGCCGGCATCAGCGGCGTTCAAGCTGGTGTCTATGTCGCCGCTCTACCAGAAGGGCCGGCCGTTGCCGGAGCCTTGGCAAGCATGACCGGCACAACGCTGAGAGGTGGATCGACCGGTGACTTGGTAAAAAGCGGTGTTGTCGGATATGCGACGGGATGGGCCATAGGTAAAGTTCCCATCCCGAACAACGCGCTGGCTCCGCTGGCTCGAGTAGCCGCCGGAACTGGAGCTGGAGGAGTATCGTCTGTTTTGATGGGTGGCAGCCTCACCGAGGGGATGACGCAGGGCTTTCAAATGGCTCTCTTGAACGAAACTGCGGTTGGGGTGGGAACTCGAATAAATCGGCCCAGCGATTCCACTCAACTTAAAGTTTCAATAAAGCAATCGATAGCAGACCTAAATGAACCGACGCTTAAACTTCTCAGAAAAACTGAGAACCCTAACTTTCTCAAAGACGAACAAGGCAACCTATATGACAGCGAAGGCAACTTTGTCGGAAAACCAGGGAAAAATGCCGGTGTCTATCACAGCAGTGATGTGCAAGCCGCAAAAACTTTTTTTGAAAAATTGCTAAATGGTAATACATCGGTAGAAGTTAAACCCGGTGTTTGGGTTGGTAACGACCAACACGGCAACGTTGTAACATACCGCCAAGAATCAGGCAGTGGAGGGCCTGCGGTTGATATTCACTCCCCAGGAGTCAGGAGAATTCATTATCAAGACAAATAACTCTAATTGCATCCTATGAAAACAGATCTCGACTCATCGAAATACTGGTTTGTTCATCATTTATCCTATCAGGAAAATCTGCGAATTCTGGTAACAGAAGGTATCGTAGGTGCTCAGCCAGAACATCAGGAGATGTCCGAGAACCTGTTTCCGGTAAATGTTGCGGACAATAGCCGGACGCTTGACATCAAATTTACCGCGCCTATTGCCTGGCAAGTTATTCAAGAGCGTTTCTGCATACCAGATAAAAACGAAGTGGGAGAAACCGTTGGCATACTGCGCAAGATAGAACGGTCTAAATATCTAGATTATGTGAATGAATCGCACGGTTGGTACAAAGATGTCATAGGCCCTGCAACGCATTATCGTCTCATCTGCGCGCTGGAGATCATAGATGTTATCTCGTTAACAGAACCAAAGATAACTTTAATTGACAGCAATAATTAATGAGCTGTTTTGAATCCTACCGACACATTACGCAATGTGGAAAGTCGTTTTGCTTTCGGCTTTGGGTGCAGGGGTGTAGATAAAATATGCGAAAAATTTTCTTGAGCGCATTATTATTCGTTGGCTGCACCCAATACAAACACTTCATGGGCCAAGACCACGAAGGAGCAGGAAATAGTGGCGTCAACACGGTGGTGATCGAAGCGGTTATTCCGATTGGAGGTGTCTTAACGTTTGACCCGGTTTTGGACACGACGGAAAGCGTGGTCGCCGTTAAAGTTCGAACGGATCGAACGGCGGCGACACCGTTTACTGAATTGGATCGACTTTCCGCTTTTGATGGGGCGCGAACAACACCCTATTACACGTTCGATTCAACAACAAGCCAGCTGCATATCTACAATCATACGGCCACCGGATCAGCTTATGATGATTTGCACGTGGAATTTAATTCATCGCGTCCAGCGGGTACCCATACCTTCATCTGAACTGCATACTTTCGGCTCCGTTTCTCCTCCCGACCCTTCTCCCTCCTTCGGAAAAAGTTTTACAAACAATTTACATTCGGATTTTCCAGGGCGTGGTAAAGTGCAGCCGTAAAATTATTGTTTTCCGAGGAGCAGTATGAAGTTTCCTACCGTTCGATGTGCATGTGCGCTCGTTTTTTGTTTGGCCAGTACCCCTGTCCTTCTCCCTCTAAACGCCGCGCCAACATCAATCGTTTATCAAGGCAGCCTCAAACAAAGCGGTACCTTGGTGAACGGGACAATTCCCATTATTTTTAACATCACCAACGCAGATGGCTCGCAGGTCTATTGGACGAGTGGGGCTCAGTCCGTTACAGTCAAAGAAGGCTTGTATCGTGTGGAATTGGCTCCTACCGGTGTAGATTGGGAAAATGTGGATCCTTACATAGAGACTCGTGTCAATGGCACTCTTTTGTTACCACGTGAAAAAATGAGTAATGCTCCATATGCACTGGCCGCAAAAGACCTGACGGCCGGTGCGACAGCGAAAGGCAATCTCCAGGTTAATGGAAACCTTGCAGTTGGCACCCCCGCAAGCACCACAATTAAGTTGGTTTTGATTGCAGCTAGTCAAGCTGCGGGAATCGTTAACACTATATTTGGTGCTGGATATTCTGCAGGCACCATCGATGGAAATCGACAGTTCTGGATCCAACAATGGGTGAATAGTTTAACAGCTCGGACGTTTCTGGTCGGGAATGGCTATGTAAGCGGCACAGCAAGCCCAGCGGCGAATGATGGCCCTTTCTCAAAGTTTAGCGCGATTGAATTTAATGATACATCTGTTGGTTTTGTACGCAATGTCAGTGGCACGATCACGCCCACGCTTACTTCAAATTCCACGTCTGGTAACATTGGAGTCCCCGGCAGTATTTTTGTGGGGGGAGAAGTCGTTGGTAGCGCGGTGTACGGCTCTCAGAGGTTCACGGCTCAGGGAACGACATTTAATATTCCAACCGTCGGAACAAATCAAGATATTCAAACCGCCAATGGAAAGGACTATGCCTTCACGGTCAACGGAAGCGCAAAGACTTTTAGCATTTGGTTGGCGAACGGCGATGGATGTCTTGTGACGACGAACTACATCACCTCAACCATTACCATCGTGGGCACCGGCGGATTGATCTTCGCATCTTCCAGCGGAGGCGACCATTCCTTGGCTATTTCCAAAAGCGCAAATTCACATGTGATTCATTTTAAAACGGGAACCAATGCATCCGCTTATTTTGGGACGTGGGGCGTTTGTTTCTATGGGAGTTCGGTAGGCGCAATTCAGTGAACCACCGATCGATTAAGATCGTTGCAGTAACCCTGATAACCGCTATAGGCTACGGGGGCAATTCCACTCCATTCCACTCCATTCCGCTCACCTTTGCTTCGACATTAAAATGCTATGTTTCCTCCCAATCAGAAGTCGAATTTAAAAATTTCCGCGCTGATTTAATTGGATACTCCGAACCGGTACCGGTTTGGTTTCCGCCACAATAAAATCTTACGCCTACTTTAGACCGGAGTCATCATGGAAAACCAGAACAATTCGCAACTCAAGCATCTCATTACAAGCAACCGGGTATGGTCAACTTTCTTTTTTATCCTTTGCGCTTATTTCTACTATCTCACCCGAACAATGACTATGTACTGGGACAGCCCTTATTACCTGATTGGTGTTGAAACCAAAGATTATTTTCACACGTATCACCTGCTGCACTCGTTTTTCTATCACCTCTTTTGTGACGCCTATCGATTGTTTGTTCCGTTGGATTCGTACCGATCCTTACCTGCGGTGCTGATGCTCAACTCGATTCTAAGCGCTCTGGGAGTTGTCGTCTTTTTCAACATACTGAAGACAAAGGTAGACGTACGGACTGCTGTTTTATGCGCACTGGGATTGGCCGTTTCACGTGTTTATTGGAAATGGGCCAATATTTTCGAGACGTACAGCGCGGCCGGCTTTCTTCTCATCTGCTCATTGGCTGTTTATCTTGGTTACTTGAAACGTCCGCGCCGAGTTTTCGTAGTCGGACTGATGCATGCGTTTACAGTACTCCTCCATTCAAAGGAAATTCTGTTGTTCCCAGGGATTGCATTCGGCATCCTCGCGTTATCGGAAGGACCCCTTAAAAAAAGGCTTCGCGATACTCTCGTCTATTCGTTTGTGTTAGGAACTTGCATCGCCTTAACATATCTTTTCGTCTTCAAGTTCGGCCGGCATTATCGAACGTGGCATGATTATTATGGTGCCTTGTTTTTCTACCTGGATCCCAAATTGGGGGGTAGCTGGTGGAGTTTTAATCCGCTGAATGCCAAGGTTTCAATCCAATCGATGATTCAATCGGTGAGTCTATTCAACCGGAAACAATTGTTTGTTCTTCTGCCTTTCGTGCTTCTTTTCATCGAAGCCTGGCGAAAAAAACAAACCGCCACGCTCTTCAGCCGAATTCTTCAAAACAAAGCGCTCGTCGCGGTTTTCGCATGTCTGGCATTTTACGGCATCTTCTTCTCTTTGTTTAACCCAGGATACGACGGGTATTACGTGCCATACGCGATTTTTACCTGGCTGATGTTGGGGCTTCTCATTTTCGAATTTCGCCAAACGGTTTTCGAACCGGTGCGACTGTTGCTGCTCTTGTACGTTCTCCTGCTGACATTTTCTTTTAACATGGAAGACCGCATTCTGGCTCGCTGGAAATACAGGACGTCCCCATTTTTACTCAACGCGATCGATTATAAAAATGTGACAACAGAGAAAGATGTAATAATCATGAATCCGCTTGTTTACAGCAGTGATGCGATATGGGCGTATTTTTCCAACGGTCGAACCACAATACAAAGGAATCCATCTCAGATTATTAGCTCGGAGATTTTGGCGCAGCTCAAGGAAGCCAAAGGTCGTATTTTTGTTGACCGTGCTATTTGCGATAGTCTGAATTCGGAATTGATAGGGACCGAACGTGTAGCCTCGATTCGACCCGAGCAAATTTTCAGAATTCAACCCGCTCTAAAAAGCGAGCGCCGGAAAGCGGGGTTGTGAAAGAAGGGGTCCGATGTGCCCCCTTCTCCCACGTAGGGTTCGATGTGGATATCGGTGGCGCGCACGGCACCAGCACGATGTCCGCGCCAAACAACAACCGGCAGTTGTCACGCGTCTCCGCGTTGTCCGGATCGGGTAAAGAAGTTCGCGCTGCCGTCCAATCGGGCAAAGATTTACAATAAATTTACATTGGGTTTTGGCTGGACGTGGTAAAGTCGCCGCCATTCAATTCACAAACCGAGGAGACGTTATGCGATTCTCTGCCCTTCCATTGGCATTTCTGGCTTTAACCGTCGTTGTGGGTCCCCTGGGTGCGATTCCCGCGACCATTACGTATCAGGGAAGCTTGAAGCAAAGCGGAACCCCCTACAATGGAACCCAAAGTATGACGTTCAAAATTTACGACGCACTGACCGGCGGCACCCTTCAATGGACAGGGACGCAATCGGTAAATATCAAGGAAGGGTTATATAGGGTCGAGTTGACCCCCGACACAGTTGATTGGGGCACTACAAACGCCTATCTTGAAACGTGCATTGGCACTGCGTGTCTTTCTCCACGAGAAAAAATCTCCAGTACGCCGTACGCCTTGGTAGCAAAGGATTTGGCAGCGGGCGCGACGATAAAGGGTGACTTGCAAATCAATGGACGAACCACGGGCGCCAAGACGGACGGAAATACAAGTTTGTCATCGGAAGTTGGAACGCTGCGACTTCAAAATACATCTTCAACGCCCAACAACTTTTCCGGTATTTCCTATTTGGAATCAAATGGAAATCAAATCGCGTATGCAGGTGCACAGATTGGCGCGCATTCCGCCGCGAGCGCTTCTGTTTTTGGTGATTACGTAATCGCGACAAAAGCCTGGGGTGTCGGCGGTTCGCCCGTCGAACGCATTCGAGTGGATAGCAAAGGAGATTTAAAAGTCAATGGGCGAGCAACGGCCGCCAAGGCGGACACGAATGCCGTTTTTTCAGCGGAAACGGGAACGCTGCGCCTTCAAAATACCTCTTCCACACCCAACAACTTTTCTGGTGTTACCTATTTGGAATCAAATGGAAATCCAATCGCGTATGCAGGTGCGCAGATTGGTGCGCATTCCGCCGGGAGTGCTTCTATTTTTGGCGACTACGTAATCGCGACAAAAGCTTGGGGTGTCGGCGGTTTTCCCGTCCAACGCGTTCGAGTTGATAGCAAGGGGAATGTATCACTGGGTTACATTGACGCGAGTCAGTCGGTGAAGGTGGATGTGGATAATAAAAGCTTTTACCCGGCTGCAAATCAGCAATGGAGCCTCGGACGGGCCGGTAATCTGTGGACGGCGGTGTGGGCATTGAATGGGACCATTCAATCGTCGTCATCGCGTTTGAAAAAAGAGATCCGTGAAATTTCGATCAAACAAGGCGGCGCTTTGCTTGTGAAGGTAGATCAAACGAAAAACGGGGTTGAAACGATCCAATCTGTAGCGAGTCAATCTGAGACGTTCGAGGTTCCTCGCGGAATCATTTTTAAATGGAAAAACGCGACGGGGCCGTCCGATGTCGACATGATTGGCTTCATGGGAGACGATCTTCCCGTTGAAGCCCACGCCATCCTTCCCGACGGCAGTCGCGACCCGGAGAATTTCTATACCAGCTCGGTGATTGGAATTCTCTGTGCGAAGGTTCGGCAACAAGACGCTAGAGCGCAGCAGCAAGATGATCTGATCAAGAAGCTGGAAATGCGGCTGAGTGCATTAGAGGGGAAAGGGAAGTGATTATTCGCTTTCCATTTCTCGCCGCGGTGTTCTGCCTAAGCACGGCTCTGGGTGTCAGAGCTGATGATGGACCTGTTCCCAAGGAAGCGGTGCGGGACTTGACCGTCAAGGGCGGCTCGGGCGGCGGACAAGGTTCGGCGGATAACTTTTTGTTTACGGGGTCGTTTTTGAATTCCGTGCCCATCGAAGTGCCGCCGGGAACGGCGGGAATGGAGCCGGATCTGGCCTTCCAATACAATTCCAGCGCCGGCAACGGCTGGCTGGGAGTGGGATGGGATCTCTCCGCCGGCAGTATTCAACGCTCCACCAAAAAGGGTGTTCCGTCCTATGACAACGCCGCCGACACGTTTGTCATTACGCTTCAAGGGCAATCCCAAGAATTGGTGAAAATTGCCGACGGCACCTATCGCGCCAAAATTGAAGCACCGTTCCAAAAATTTGTTTTCGACACCACGGCCAACAAATGGATGGTGTACGACAAGAACGGATCGATTTATATTTTTGGCCAGACCCCCGAGAGCCGTCTCGATAGAGATGCCACATCGACATTTTTGTGGGCGTTGGATCGGGTCCAAGACCGCAACGGCAATTATATGACCCTCGCCTACGACAAGCCGGACACAAACCAGCAAATTTATTTGAAAGAAATGCGCTATTCCGGTCATCCGGGTGACGCCAGCAACTCGCCCACCGATGCCTCGCGCCTCGTGAAATTCACGCTTCAAACGCAGGTTCGGGCCGATATCTTAACCACCTATCTTTCCGGCTTTAAAATATCGACACGCCGTCGGCTGGATCGGGTGGAAACGTTGGTGAAGATCGGCACCGAGTGGAAACCGGCCGCTCGTTACGATCTGGTTTACAACACCCGCGCTCAGACCGGGCGATCGCTGCTTCAAACGATAAATCTCACCAAATACCAAGCCGACCAAAGCATAACGGTGCGGTTGGCCCGTTTTGACTATCCGGCGGACGTCCAAGGATGGTCGGAAAGCGTGGCGTTTGCGCCGCCTCATACGATGTCATCCGGACCCGACATGTGGATTCCGACGATGGGAGGCTTCGTCGACTTCGATGCCAATGGATTGCCGGATTTTGAAGTGGCCTATCAAGGCGAACGAAAAAGTTATCTTAACGGCGGCCAGGGATTCAGCCAATCCAGCGCTTGGACGCTGCCGGTAGATCAGGCCGTCAATGTGGATTTTAATAATAATGGGACGGCGTTCGCGGATTTGGATGGCGACGGAAAGTTGGATTTTGTGTTCGCTCACCAGACGCTTCCCCGCCAGGCGTGGCTCAACACGCCCGGCGGATGGCAAGAGAACGTCGCGCTGACGCCCCCAGGGGACCTGGTCACTCAGGCGGGCAAACTTATGGGCGCTCAATTCGTTGATCTCAACGCAGATCGTAAGGCGGATTACATTGCCTCCTATTACGTGAATGGAACAGAGACGCGCCTCACGTATCTTAATACGGGCAGCGGATGGAGCCTGGCGTCGCAATGGAATCTGCCGAGCGGTCTAAATCTGGCGCAAGGCACAGAATGGCACGACACGGGGGCCCAGTTTGTCGATCTCAATGGTGACGGCTATTTGGATTGTGTGTACGCCTTCAACAATGCGCGCATGACCGCAATTAATACCCACAATGGTTGGAGACTCGAAACGAATTGGACATTGCCCGACAATCTAACGGTGGTATTGGAGAATTGCCCTGTGAACACAAATCCCGGTACCCGTTTTGTGGATGTGAACGGCGATGGCCTTCCTGACTTCGTGATTTCAAGGGCCATTGCCGGAGGATTGAACACGTATTTGAACACGGGTCGGGGATGGGAACAGGACACCGAATGGAATTTGCCCCAATGGCTGGCGGTCTTGTACAAAACTCAAAAGGGTTGGTGGCAAACCGGAACAGCATTTACGGACTTGAACGGGGATGGTCTGGTGGATTTTCTGTACGCCTACACCGATACGGCTTTCAACTCTCATATAAAAGTGGCCTATCTTAATACCGGATCTGGGTGGGTCGAATCATCGGCGTGGCTGCCGCCGGATTGGATGGGGGTTACCGGGGGACTCAACACGGGATCGCGTCTCATTGATGTGAATGGAGATCAACTTTCTGATTTCACGGTTTCAAGCAATGCTCCCGATCGACTTTACGCTCACACCTGGTTATCAAATGCACCGCGCCATGGGGATCTCATTAGCGGTATCACCAACCAAATGGGAGGCACCACTTCCGTCACATACGAGAGAAGCAGCGTTTATCCCAACACCTTCCTGCCCTTTAATATGTGGGTGGTGAAATCGATTGTGCAGGATGATGGTATTGCCACTACCGAAAACATGTCAACCAGTTACGAATATAAAAAGGGCCTGTTTGAATTGGAAGAAAAAGAGTTTCTTGGATTTGGAGAAGTGACGGCCACCAATGCCCGTGGCGATCAAACTGTCACCACATTTTTACAGGACAAAACACCGACGGGTGCGAAGGCTCCGAAGAACGCTTACAAAGGCAAGGCCAGCGAGGTGAAAATTATTTCCGCTGCCGCCGGTCTGATGAGGACACAGAAGACGCTCTGGGAGATGGTCAACCCTTCCAGCGGTGTTTATTTCGTGCGCGCGCAATCCGTGACCTCCGAACTCAACGACGCTGGGTCGCTTGCGACGCGTCAAAGCTTTGTTTACGACGATGCCGCGGGGAGCGTAGGGAACATTATTAAGACAATTAACGACGGTGACATTAACGCCACCACCGATCAACGTTACGATGAGATCGATTATGCCTCCGACTCTTCGTCGTATTTGAAAGCTTTCCCAAAGGAGACACGGTCTTACGACACCAATTCCACTCTCGTTTCAAAAACTCGGTTCTACTACGATGGGGCCACAACGCTGGGAACCATCTCTCGCGGGAACGTGACACGGGTTGAGAAGTGTTCAAATCTGACGGCCGGCACCTATATAGGTACGACATCGACGTACGATCGCTTTGGACACGTGTTGTCTGTCACCGACCCGGCCAACAACACGACCCGCACCACCTACGATGCGTTCGGATTCCCATCAACCGTGACCAGTCCTCCGACCATCGCAAATCCGGAAGGCCATGTTGTCTCGAGCACCTATGACCCACTGACCGGCAACGTGAAAACCGACACAGACCCCAATAATCAAACCACAACCTATCTTTATGACCCGCTCGGACGAATGGTGAAAACGTTTGGCCCGCTTGACACAGAAGCCTCCCCGACGGTGTGGGTGGACTACCATCAAAACGTGCAAGGAACACCCGGTGCGCAACATGTTGAAACGTTTCGCCGCGAACGCCACGGTGAAGCCGCCGAGCTGTGGGGAAAGACATATTTCGATGGGTTCGGGCGCACGTTTAAGTCCGAGGCAAAAGAAGCCAACGGAGATTTCAGTGTGGTTGAAACAATCTTCAATAATGTGGGCCAGGCTGCCCAAACCTCAGTCCCGCGCTTGTTTTCTTCTACCGCGAAAACGCTGTGGAGCGAGAAGACCACCGACGCGTTGGGGCGGACGATCGACTTAAAAAATCCCGACGGCAAACACACCACCACCCGCTACACGGGTTTTCGCACGGAGGTCACGGACGCCAATAACGTGACACAGGTTAGCGTGACCGATGCGTATGGACAGGTCGTCCGCCGTTTGGAGCCACCCGCCAGCGCCGAAACGGCGTATCAATACGACTCACTAGGGCGGTTGACCAAGATGATCGACAGCCAAACAAAACAGACCACGTTTGCATACGATCCGCTCGGTCGTAAAACCGCGATGACCGATCCCAACGCCGGGACGTGGAGTTACACCTACGACTCCCGCGGAAACCTCCTCGAGCAAACCGATCCGCGTCAAGTTCGTCTCGGGCTCCAATACGACAATCTGAGCCGCCTGCTGCAAAAGAAACTGCTGGCGGACCCCGGCGCTGCGACAGGCCAGGCAATCAACACCGTGCTCGCATCCTACGCTTACGATGAAAGCGGCGCCCACAGCTTTGGCAAAGGACGTCTAACGTCGTTGGTGGATGAATCCGGAAGCGCGTCCTTTTTTCACGATGCCGTGGGGCAGGTGATCCGCGAAGAAAAATCCGTCGACGGCCAATCGCACAACGTGTCATCGAGCTATGACGCGATGGGCCGCCTCACCCGCCTTCAGTATCCAAATTCGCATGCGGTTCGCTATTCCTACAATGACGGCGGGCAGCTTTCGCGCGTCACCGATGACACCGGCAGCGTGCTCTACGCGTCTTTGCCCAAATATGATGGTCAAGGACGCGCGACCGAAATTACTCAAGGCAACGGCATTAAAACGGCCTACACCTTTTCCGATAGCCAAACACTGGCTTCTCTCACCATAAAAAACACCGCTGAGCAGCGGCTAAAGCAGTGGACCTACAACTATGACAACGTCAATAACATGACGGATATCACCGATCAACTCGACAGCACGCAATCTCAGCATTTTGAGTACGACCCACTCCGCCGCCTCAAGTTGGCGCGGGGCACTTACGGCGAGCAAACCTACAGCTACGACAAGCTTGGCAATTTCATCAAGAAAGCGGATGTCGATTACTCCTACGACGTTTCGACCCGCCCTTACGCCGTAAGTCGCACGCAATCGGCCAGCATGCCGGGACGCGATAGCTCCACCGTTCTCGCTTGGAATCTCGACCCGTCCGAATCCATTTACCGTCTGGGTGGATTGGTCACCAACACCGCGGGCCAAGCGTTATCAAACGTTCCGGTGGTTTTATCGGGGTTGTACGATCAAGCGGTGAATAGCAGTACGAGTGCAGTAGCGACTGAGAAGGGGCGCTTTGAGTTTCGGGGAATACCGGGGGGAGCCAATAGTTTTTACACGGTTTACCCCGCCAGCAGCGGTTTTGTTTCGTCTCCACTCAGTTATTCCGCAAGCCCGTTGGGTGCCGACAATCTGGTGATGAACTTTCAGATGACCGCGACCACCAGCGTTATCAATTTCACGACGCTGCAAACGCCACGCAGGGCCGTCACCGGTGGCATTCCTGCGCCGCGGATTGCGAATGGCACTTTTACCGCCGGCTATGTGGTCGGCGGCAGCCTCGGAGGCACCGCAGCCATTGATGGGGTATGGAAGCACACCAGCGGCTATAGCCCTCTTCCCGATCCAGTGGGCGGCACGCAACCGCCAACCCAATATATTTTGCCACCCGCGGCCGTCGCCGGCGGTGTGATGGGCCCGGCTTTTGTGACAGGTTTGTATCAGCAAGCTCTTTCATTTAACGGACAGACGGATATATTCGTCTTCCCCGGCAGCACCTCCTATGCTGGAAACCAACTGACCACGATGATCTTGGTCAAGCCCACCGCTCATCCAAGCAGCGGCTATGCCACGTTGATAACAAAATCGACCGGCGCGGCCTTGGGCGCGTTGGGAGACGAGTTCCGCGTCGCTGTCAGTACACTCGGCCGGGTTGTGTTCGAGATAGGGAAGACCGGTGGTTCGTCGGCGATGGTGACCAGCAACAGCGCTCTGATGGTGGGAGTGTGGTCGTTCGTGGCAGCGACGTACGACGGTGCAACGCTCAAGGTTTTTATCAATGGAACGGAGGCCGGGAGCCTCAATTACAACGGCGGCGTGGTTCGCACGTCGCGTCCGACATCGATCGCCGGTTCTTTGTCCACTTTAAATCGCCCCTATAACGGAACCTTCTTTAGCGGTGTTCTCGACGAACCGCGGCTTAACAACCGCGCATGGACGGCTCAAGAAATTCGCAACGCCTACACCGCTTTCACCAGCGCCGTCTGTTCGTACAACTATGATGCGGCGGGCAACATGATCTCGAAAATCACACCCGTCAAAACCACCTCCTATCGCTACGACGCTCAGGGCCGGCTCAACCGCGTGCAGGAAAACGGAGTCGATAAAGCCACGTATGTCTACGACGCCGACGGCGGCCGCGTCAAAAAAATCGGCACCGGCACTACCATTTTTATCGGCAAACTCTTCGAGAAACGCCCCGACGGCTCCGCAATCAATCGCATCTACGCCGGCAGCCAACTGGTCTGCGAGCGCGTGGTCTCCAGCACCGGAGCCGTTCAACTTTACTACCCCCAAACCGATCACCTCGGCAGCACCGTTCTGGTCACCGATCCCAACGGCACTCCTATTCAAACCATGACGTACCAACCGTTCGGCCAAATCCAAGCCGCCACGGGCGCCTCGCCGATAACTATGAAGTATACGGGGCAGGAGGACGACTCGGATATTGGGTTGTATTACTACAACGCGCGGTACTACGACTCGGTCTTGGGGAGATTTATTTCACCGGATTCGATTGTGACCAATGCCAATAACCCCCAAGATCTCAACCGGTATGTGTACGTATCCAATAATCCGATAAACCGAATCGATCCAAGTGGCCACTCCTCTGGGAATTTCTTCAAAAAGAACCATGACACAGTTAATGTAGTAGGAACAGTATGTGCAGTTGCGACTTATGCAATGAGTGCGAGTGGGGTCGGCGTTGGCTTTTATTATGCGCCAGACTCCAATGGCCACTACACCCTATATGTATATGGGTTCAGTAATGGAGGAGGAGGTGCTATTGCATTACAATCGCATGATGGCAAGGTAAGTGGATATGGACAAACCATTGGAAATTTTGGCGAACGAAGCGATAAGGCTCCTACCGATAGAAATCCGGAGCTTCAAAATCAACAGGTTAGATCAAATTCCGCTTCTGCCAACTCGAACTCTCCCACTCGTGAACTTGAGATAGAAGTTGTGATGGATGAAGAAGAAACTTCGCTCTCCAGTTACGACTATTACGCATTGGCGGAATTTTCATCAAATGTCTCTTTTTCACTTAATGTGGCGGGAGTTACAAGCGTCGCTGTCGGAGGGCCGGCTGGATTTGTTGTATCAGAATCGCTGGGCGGTGTAGCCACTGGATTTGATCTCGTTGCTGCGGGGGGATATTACATGGATTATCGAACCCGAGGGAATCGCCCAAGTTTGAATCGATTCGGTGTTGCTTTAGCCGGTGTGGCATTGGATATATCTACATCTAACTTGGGTTCTGTAGGTGTAAAGCAAGCCTCTTACGGTAGTGCTTTTTATTCAAAAACTACAGGATATTACAGCAACAGGTCGATCGGACGGGTGTTGGGGGGTTCTGACGCATGGAAATCTATAGTGATCGATTGGTATTCTGACTTTTTTCAAAAATAAATATTTATGACGCCCACTGCCGATCTTTCATATTCCAATCCTAAATCCCATTTCTTGGCTTGGTTATTTGGGCCTCTTATTGATTTCTTAATTGAAAAAGGCATTTCGTTGCCTGCATTTTTTCTCCTTCTCTATACAGTGCTTATATATTTCAAAATCTTTAAAAATCGCAAGCAAAATACACAATATGCGTGGAACGAAAAGTTTTACATAGGTGTGTGGTTCGTAGTGTTGGCATTTCTTATCGTAGATCTAATATTAGGGAGCTAAATTAAGGCGAGTAAATTTTGGGCCAATTGATCCGTTTTCATTCCTTATTTCTATGCTTTACCTGAGAGAATTTACAAAAGTTTTACATTCGATTTTAAGTAGCTGTGCTACAGTAGCGGTCATTTAATTCACGTTTTCCGAGGAGAAACCAATGCGTTGCCTACCTTTCATTTGCCGCACCGGGCTTATTGTCGCCGTGTTTTTTTTAAGCGGCCTTATTGTCTATGCCGCGCCAACATCGATCATATACCAAGGAAGTCTTAAGCAAAACGGGACGCCGGTCAATGGAACGTTCTCTATGACATTTACGATCACCAACGCGGCGGGCGTGGCGCAGGGAACGCCGATTACGCAATCGGTGCCGGTCGTCGAAGGTCTTTACCGGGTTGAACTGCCGTTTGCCGACGTGCCGTGGGCGACGATTGACCCTTACATTAAAACGCAGATAGCGGGGACGGCGTTAAGTCCCATCGAAAAGCTGAGCGCCACGCCTTACGCGCTTGTCTCGAAAGAACTTTTAGGCGGCGCGACCCTCTATGGGAGCAATCAGGTGGGGGGGCGATCATCTGTCATCGACGGGGCGATCGCGGCGCCCTCCTATTCTTTTCAAAGCGATCCGGATACCGGCTTCGCTCGCACCCGCCCCAATTATTTGTCAGTGGTGACCGGGGGGACGGAAGCTATCGCCATCGATAACAACGACGTGAGCGTCATGGGACGCAAGTTGAATGTTATTGACGGTACCAAAGCGGCGCCAGGTCTTGCCTTCTATAACGACACCGATACCGGATTCACCCGCGGTGGTGCCAACTCTCTATCTGTTGTCACCGGTGGAACGGAAGCGATTGGGATGGATACCTCCGACGTGAGCATTCCGGGCCGCAAGTTGAATATCGCCGACGGAGATGCCACGGCGCCCGGGTTGCGTTTTTACGGCGATCCAAACACCGGTTTTTACCGGAATCCGGCCCTCCCCGAAACGATTGGAGTTACTACAAATGGAGAACCGCTCGCGGAATTTGGAAAGGGCGGCCGCGGCGATGATATCCCGTTCACGATGATGAGGTTATTTGGCGGCGGCCCAACCCCCGGCCGAGGATCCATGGCCTTTGACTCCTACACCACCGCCGGGGTGACAACCGTTGCCAAGCGGATCGCGAATCCCAGCACCGACTCGGAGTTGTTAATTATTTGGGGATCCGACAGCGTAAATAGCTTTGCCGATGTGGTCATGTGGACGAGCAACACACAATATCCGCCGGTGACCATCACATCAAAAGCCAATACGGGAACCCCCGCGGTGCGCACCTACAGTTCACCGACCAATGGAACGTTGTTTTTGCGGATGGGCAGCGGAACCTACGCTATCCACGCTGTTGGAATTGGATGTTCGTATCGGTAAATTTCTATTAAGGAGGTAACACTAGCCCTTGTTGTCACGCCCCTTAATTAAAAAATCCATTTCGTACGCAAAAGGATTCCGCCTGATCGAAGGGTTGGTTTTTGCGCCGCTGATGGCACTGGCCGGGCAGGTGCTGCGCGGAGGAATGGTGTTGGATTCCACTGCGCTGGTGGCGTTTTTTCTTTCGGCGCGGGGAATGGCCGCGCTGTTTATCGCGGCAATGTCATTTCTATTGATCCGAATCATGGAACAAGCGGGGCTTTCTGTCTTGAGAGCGGAGGAATTTGGTTCGGCGTCCCAGACGCCGGCATCCGCTTCGAAATACGTTTTGGGTCGGTTCCGGCCCCTGCTTGGGGCTGCGACCCGCTTCATTCTTCTGATCGGCGGAATGTTGGTGCCCTTTTTGGTCGCGACGGGGTTGATCGCGCGCCATCTGCTATCGCGGCACGACATTAATTTTTATCTGGCCCAACGCCCCTCCGATTTTGTTTTTTGGGCAGCGGTGATCGGGGTGATGGCTTTGATCACCCTCGCGGTAATTCTCTGGAACATGATTCGATGGCGATGGGTGGTCCACGTGATTTTGTTCGAGACGACCACTGTGAGCGCCGCTTTTCAACGAAGCACCGAGCTCGCAAAAGGAATCAAGCTGAAAATCGCTCTGCAATGGGGCGCCATCGGGGTTTTGAATCTGGCACTGGGGCTCATCGCGGCCTGGCTCGGACGGTTGCTGCTCCCCCTGGGGGCCGGTTTGCTGGGTCAATCCATCCGATCACTGGGCGTCCTGATGGGATGCTTGTTGGTGTTTCAAGCGGTGATTGGTTCCCTGATCTTGATCGCGGGTCCCATCGTTGAAGCGGCGGTTTTCACGCGAGGGTATTTCCGGCGTTGCGGCAAAACGCTCTCCGGCCGGCTTGATCCACCGGTCGGTTCCATGACAGATTCGCGGCGGATTTTGTCTCCGGCGTATCCCATCGTGGTGTTGATTTTGGTCAGCATCGGCGGCGTGGTGGGAGGAATTTGGGGCACCGAAGCCTTGATGCAAGAACGGCCCGTTAAGATCATTGCCCATCGAGGCGCCATGCTGGAGGCGCCGGAAAATTCTTTGCTCGCCTTTGAACAATCCATTTTGGACCGGGCGGACGTGCTCGAAACCGATGTTCAGCTGTCCAAAGACGGCGTGGTGGTGGTTTTTCACGACAGCGATTTTTCTCGCATGGGATCGGTGGCGAAGAAAGTTTCCGATCTCACGTGGGACGAAATTAAGAAAGTGGATATCGGGATTGGAATGGGCGAAAAATTCCGAGGTGTTCGCGTTGCTCGGTTGGAAGAGCTCTTGGCGCTCGCGCGCGACCGCATCCATCTCAATATAGAGCCGAAGCACTACGGGCCGGTCGATGGAAAGCTGGAGCAAAAAATGGTTGAGCTTATTCAGCAACAGGGTGTCCTCGATCAAATTGAAATTCAGTCGCTGGAGTATGAGTCTCTGATGATCGTGCGCCGGCTGGAACCGAAGCTTAAGATCGGTTACCTGCTGTCGGTGAACGCCCGCGACATCGGGGGGTTAAAAGTGGATTTTTTAAGCGTTCAGTCGGATCGGGTGAACGCCAAGTTTCTTCACCGCGCGCACAAAGCAGGGCAGAACGTTTATGTATGGACGGTGGACAACGTGGATCAAATGGAACGCATGATGGATTTGGGGGTGGACGGAATTATTACCAATCAATCCCGCTCCGCTACTCAGGTTCTAATGAATCGGCGCGCGCTGTCGTCCAATGAAAAAGCCCTCCGGCGAATCCGAACATGGCTGGCCAGCTAGCGACTGAAGGTAAGTACACAAGCTTCGGAGCGGCGGGAATTGAACCCGCGACCTCACCCACCCCAAGGGTGCGCGCTACCACTACGCTACGCTCCGGAAATACTGGTAATCAAAGTGCGTCAGAAATGGTGAGTCGATGCTTCGGGGGCGTGCGGATTGTATGATTCTACGAGGTGGGATTCTAGGGGGGTGATGGCGCCGAACAAACCTCCCCGCCAAACGTACGCCTATAATCGAACGTTTGATATGGGTTTGGGTGGCTTCTACCATGAGAAATGCGCTGCTAAAGATAATGACACCGTTGCTCGTGGTTCAGAGTCTCTGTATGGGATTCGCGGCCGCCGACCAAGCCATTGAAGCAACTCCCGAACAGATCGATTTCGCGGTTCCCAAGCGCGTCTATCGCGACATCTCTCACGGGGGCTGGAAAATCGTCGTTGAAAAGGAACTGACCTTTCGTTCACCCGACATTGCCGAGCAGGCCGTGAAACGGCTGGTAAAAAATCTTGGCAAGATCAGGGATGTGTTGCCCGCGGCCTCGAGAGAAATGCCTGAACATCTCACCTACTATCTGCTTTACGGATCGCACTCGCGGATGGGGGGACGGGACAATGGCGTGGAATACATTGAAAAAAGCGCCCCGGCGTCGCACCCGGAGCTCGATCCGCGCTGGAGCGACTCCATCGTGGTGTATTCGGCCGAGAACTATGCACAGCTCTCCAACCTGGGGGCCATGAAAACACTGATGCACGAACTGGCGCACGCGTATCATTTGGAACGCTGGCCGGAAACTCAGCCGGAGATTGTCCGCGCCTGGCAAAACGCGACGGATCAACGTCTCTATCAAAACGTAAAGGACCTCAACGGTAAAAAAATTAGCGCCGCCTATGCCCAGACCAATCCCGTGGAATATTTTGCGGAACTGTCGGCGTGTTACTTTGTCGACATCGACTATCAGCCGTACAACCGAGCCGGACTGAAACGTACCGATCCGGTGGGACACGCCTTAATCAAAAAAATGTGGAACGCCCCGGCCAACTAAAGACACGTCGCGCAATTCTTCGTTAAATCAACGCATGACCTCCTTTCGGGAACACGCGCCTGACGTCCTCTGGTGCGTTTTGTTGTCCATCCTCACGTTCAGCGCGTTCACTCTTGGCTATTGGATTCATTTCCATGGTGGACTCACCTACGAGTTTTGCCATTACGCCGAAATAGCTTCGAACCTGCTGAATGGGCATGGCTACACCACACGCACGTTTTATCCGTCGGAGTTGGCATTTCTCGAGCAGAGCGGTATCAATGCCGCGGCCACCGCCACGGCGCCGGTGGCGTTTCGCTTTCCGCTGTTCGCGTTCTGGTCTGCCTTCTGGATGATGTTGGCCGGACAAACGGACCTCGCGATGGTTCTCTCCAACGCCATGGCCCACCTCGCATGGGTGTTGAGCCTGTTTCTTATCGGACAGCGGCTGTTCAATCGAAGAGTGGCGGTGGCGGCCTCGTTGTTGTGGGCCGTGCAACCCACGATGACCGCCGGGTTTGATATCTCCGGCCATCCGGACGTGCTGTTCGGATGGCTTTTCCTGCTGCACAGCTACGGTTTGTGGTGGTTGTTGACCAACGTCCCGTTGACCAACGCTCCAACGTCATCAGACCTGTGGCGCTTTTTTGCTATCGGAATCGTCGGGGGTTTGTGTTTCCTGACCCGCCAGAACTTCGCGCTGTGGCTGCCGCTGTTCATGCTGCTCGCGTGGGGCACGCTGCCGGCACGAAAAACCCAACTCCTGGGGTCCTATTTGGGAGGACTGCTCATCGTCAGCTTGGGATGGTTTGTTTATTACGTGGCGCATTTTCACCGACTGACCAATCCTTTGATTTTTTCCGAGCTGGCGGAGAGCACCCTCATTTTTCAGATGCCTTGGCTGGAATACCGGGTGTTTTCCTGGACCTCCCTGCTCCAACCAGGATTTCTTTCAGCCCTCCTGACGAAATTTTTCGTTTACGGCGCGCGATACGTTGGCGACCTGTTTACTGTATGGCTTCAACCGGTTTTCTTTCCGTTGTTTCTGGCGTCATTGATCCTCAAAACCACGCCGCGGCTGACGTTCCTACGATTCTCGGCGCTGCTGCTCGTGTGGCAGCTGGTGTTATTTTCCTTTCTCCGTCACGAAAGCATGGGCCTTTTGACCGGGCGGTATTTCCTCTGGCTCGCCCCGATAGCGTTGTTGGGGGCGCTGGCGTTCGTGGAAAGATGGGCCGCCACGCCGCGGAACAAAACGGCGCTCTTGGCGGTGGTCTGCCTGGGGCCATTGATTTATTGGTTCTTGGCTTTCCAACATCTTCCCAGCCGCCGCTCCAGCCATCCGAGCGGATTGGACCTCGATCGGTGGGAGGAGATTGTTTATCTGAAACAACACACCGACCCCCGTTCCTGGATCGCCAGCAATATCCCAACCCAGATTACCTGGTACGCGAAGCGAACCACGGTGAACATACCCAACACCCTCGATGATTTTCGCCGGCTCATCGAGCGCTACCCGATCGAGCACGTGTTCTTTTCAAACCAACCGCCTGGCGAACCGGAGAATTACCCACATTGGGAGCACCTTCCACTCAAAAGTTTCGGCTTCGATCCGGAAAAGTCCTTTGCCGGAGGAATTCTGTATTCGCGACATACGCCGAGGATGAAAAATGAGGAGACAACGCCATGAAAAAACGTTTCCCGGCGCTTTTTGTGGGACACGGAAATCCCATGAACGCCATCAGTCAAAATCGATACACGCAGGCATGGAGCGAGATCGCGGCCCGCTTTCCCACGCCGAAAGCGATCCTTTGCATCTCCGCGCATTGGTATGGATCGGGCACGCATGTGACCGCGATGGAGACGCCACGCACGATCCATGATTTTGGCGGCTTTCCGCCGGAGCTGTTCGCGTTTCAGTATCCCGCTCCGGGCAGCCCGCCGCTGGCCAAACGGGTTCAAGCGCTGTTGGGATTGGCCGATTCAAGTCTGGATCGTTCGTGGGGATTGGATCATGGCGCGTGGTCCGTGCTGTGTCATTTGTATCCCAACGCCGATATTCCCGTGGTGCAACTGAGTCTCGATGAAACCAAACCGGGCGCGTATCACGCCGCGTTGTCGCAAAAACTTCGGCCGTTGCGCGACGAGGGAATTCTCATCCTGGGCAGCGGAAATCTCGTTCACAATTTGCACGCCTACGCCTGGGGACACCATGCGCCGGCGCCCTACGACTGGGCGGTTCGTTTCGAGAATCAAGCGCGGGCGCTCATGAGCGCGGGTGAGTTTGAGCCGTTGATCGACTATGAATCCATGGGCCCCGACGCGCGGCTCTGCGTGCCTACGCCGGATCACTTTCTGCCCTTGCTCTATATTCTCGCGCTGCGGGAAAAAGGGGAGAAAGTGAGTTTTCCCGTTGACGGCGTGGATGGCGGATCGATTTCGATGCTGGCCGTGGAGATTGGATGATACAATGCCGCCGCACACGACGCGACCCATAACGGAGAGATCTATACTTTACCGACGCACAGAACTCGAGGCGCAGCTTCGCCGGTGGATGAACGAAAGTCTGCACGGCAACCAAGAGTCGTACCATTCGCTGCTGTCGCGTGTCTCCGTCATGATCCGCGGATACTTAACCAACTCGATGGGATCGCAAATGCGCACCCCGGAAAAGGTGGAGGATTTGGTGCAAGACGTGCTGCTCGCGATTCACCGCAAGAAACATCTGTATCGAACAAACATGCCCATTTTGCCATGGCTGTTCGCCATCGCTCGTTACCGGCTCATCGACACGGTACGAGCTGAAAAGCGACGGCCAACACTGGTGGAATGGGACGACACGCTGGACCCCGTCGATCCGGCACAAGCGATCGCATCGGACGAACAGCTATTTCAAATTGAAGAACTATTGGAGTGCTTATCTATAAAACAGAAACAGATTCTGATCTTGGCCAAGGCCGAGGGAATGCCACTGGTCGAGATCGCCAACCGATTTCAAATGTCACTGTCCGCCGTCAAAGTTACCGTCCACCGGTCAATCCTGAAAGTCCGCCAACATCAACAAAAAATGTCCGGCGCATGAACCGTTCGCTGTGGCGCATGATCCTGCGGATTTTGGTGCACTTGTTTTACCGCATGGAAATCATGGGCGCCGAAAACCGGCCCACCTCCGGCGCGGTTTTATTCGTGAGCAACCATCTGTCCTACAGCGATCCGGTTCTCATTTCCGCCTGCGCGCGGAGATCGATCCGGTTCCTCATGTGGCGCGAACTGCACGACAACCCGTTGTTCGAATGGTTCTTCAAAGCCATGGGCGCGATTCCCATTGCCTCCAGCGACACGCGTCGCCAATTGGTCGCCAGCCTGGGCGAGGCCCGGCGTTCTTTGGAACGGGGAGAACACATCGGTCTCTTTGCCGAAGGCGAAATTTCGCGAATTGGACAGTTGCTGCCGTTTCGCAAAGGGCTGCAGAGCATCGCCAAAGATCTGCCGCTGTCCATTATTCCAGTGCACTTGGACGGGTTGTGGGGCAGTATTTTCAGTTACGAGCGCGGCTGTTTCTTTCGCAAGACGCCGCGTCAAATTCCGTATCGCGTGCGCGTTTCTTTCGGGAAATCGATGCCGTCGTCTTCAACCATCCACGAGGTCCGACAAGCGGTGATGGATTTGGGGGAACAAGCCTTCGAACAGCGCGTTAAGAACGGGCCCATGCTCCACACGCTGTTTCTCAAACGCGCGAAAAAGCGCTGGAAGGCGCCGTGCGTCGATGGAATGACCGCGGGCGAAATGGCGATCTCCGCATTTTTGCTGGCGCGTCGCTGGCGCAGCGAGATCCGTGGGGCCACCCCCGTGGGGATTTGCATGACTCCGTCGCCGGAGTTTGCGCTGGTGAATTTGGCTCTGGCCTGGGCGGGAAAAACCGTGGTTCATCTCAACCCCGCGCTCAACGAGCAACAAATCCGTGAGCAACAACTCAAATGGAATCTCGCGACCATCGTGACGTCCGCGCCCTCAATCACCGGATTTCAACGATCGTTGGCCTCACTGGCCCTGCGCTGGCTACCCGCCGCCGTCACGGCGCAAAGCCACTGGGAACCGGTCTTCCTCGTTCCGGGAGCGACTCCGCTTCGATTCAGTCATGACAACATCCAAGCCGGCCGAATCGGTCTCCAAGAAGTTTTTTCGCTGAGCAAACGAGACGCCATGACCGCCCATGTGGATATTTCCAGCCCGCTGCTGTTGATCGCGGGGCTGTGGTGGCCGCTGCTGGCCGGCGCCCAGCTTCGCTACAAAAAGACCAAGCCCGACGGTGAACGCATTTCCGTGGTGAAAGACGGAGAAATCCGGTTTGAGATTCGCGACACCACGGCGTTTGTCCGGGCGGAGTTTGGCGGTGTTGTGTGCACCAACACCAAAGACATTGCCTACGGAACCGATCTGCAGCACGGTCATAAAGACGGAACGTTCGGCCGCCCACTTCCCGGCGTTTCCGTGCGAGTTGTGGATGCCGACACACAACAGCTTCTGCCACCGGATCACCCCGGCGCGCTGCAAGTGCGCACGGCCGTCCGCGCCGGCGAAGGTTGGCTGGACACCGGCGTTACCGGAGCCATCGATGAACATGGTTTCATTCGCCAATGTAACCTTTCCGTCGAACCCAGCGTAATGATTGCTGTGGGTGGACACTCGAACTAAGGAGAAAAGATGCAGACAAACGACATGATAAAGAAGCTCTCTGCGGACCTCACCCCGCCAGTGCCCCATTTTTATCGGTCGTTGCTGTTGTGGTGGTTGGGCGGCACCGCCGCCTTGCTGGCGTTTTTTTTCTTCTTCATTCCATTGCGGCCGGATCTGTGGAGCCGGTTTCAGTCTTTGCCGTTTCAAGCGGAAACACTGCTGCTGATAACTCTCTTTGGGACAGCCACGTGGATTGCTTACCGCAGCGTTATCCCGGGTCTCATGGGTCGCGCAGAACAGCTGATGGGAATCATTGTGACAGGGCTTTTGGGGGTCTTGTTGATCTCCAAACTTTCGCTGGCCTCATTCGCCACCGAGTTTCGAGATGAAATGAGTTTTTATCGCGGTATGTGCGGTCCTATTCTGCTGTCTCTGGCCGTGGCGGAGACAGTTCTCGGCGTGATACTGGCCCGCCGAGCGGCTCCGACAAACTTGGTGCGCACGGGGGCGTGGATTGGGGTCTCCGCAGGGGCGTTGGGATTGTTGGCCACCAAACTGATCTGCGACCATGAAAACTTTTTTCATTTGCTGATATGGCATGCCGTGCCGGCCGGGGCGCTGGTGGGAACCTCTGCGGTGGCAGCGCGCCGCTGGCTGCATTGGTAACGGCCCTACGATGCGCTGACGTTACGGGGTGGGAACTTGCTCAGCGATCGTGTTGCTCGTTTCTTCCGGCGATCCGAGCGGATTCTTTCCACCCACCAAAGAAGCGGAGGTGTAGTTTCCGACCGACGTATCATAAGCCGTATCCCCGCCCATGACGATTTGAATTCCCGCCAGAACCCAGGGCAATACCAGCAATAGAATCCATAACCAGAGTCTGTTTTTTTTCATACCTCTTCTCCTGCTTTCGCCAGTGCAACGCTTGTGCCACGGTCCTCTCAATATATTGCCGGCGTGCCGACGATCTCCTGGAACTCGTTGTAGGTGATGGTAAAAACGGGCACGTAGGGCGGCGGATGGTCTTGCAGACTGGTCATATACTCGTACACGCGAGGACTGCGCAGCGGAAGACCCAGCGCAAACATGGTGGCCAGATCGCCCACATTGCCGACCACAATCGAACCTTTGAAATTCATGGCCAATAACGAACTGTTGCAGGGCAAGGGGAACTGTGTTGCTTTCGTCGGAGCCGGGTTCAAGTAGCCCGAGGTGGCAAAAACGAACGCCTGCAGCGTCAGCGTTTGAGCGGGATACGGAGTCGTCACCGATTCGTTGCAAAACTTGTCGGTGATATTGATGTCTTTCCCCGCGCCCGCGATAAAGACCGCCTGATGCGCTGTTGACGAACTGCTGAGACCATCGCCCGGAAAGAGATTGTCGTTGGCCACGAGAATATTTCCGTCGATAAAAATGCTGTTGGTTGTGAAAAAAATAATTTGCCCGTGAATGGTGACAGTCGATCCGCCCGGGATCCCGATGTGGATATCGTCGGAGGAATAATAAACGTGCTGTTTGTTGTCGTTTTCATGGAATCCCATCGCCGCGTACTTATCGCCTGCGGGGATAGTGCCTTGATAACCGGGCGGATAAATATCGGTCCAATCGATCGTGTTGAAGTTGGAGACGCGGGTATGTTTTCCGGCGAGCTGCGCGTAGGTATTGGCGTCCGATTGCGTGATGATTGGAAAGCGAAGCGCCCCCGGCAGTTTCACAGGCGACTCTGTCGTGGGCGTGCTGAGCACAATGTTCCGCCCATTGTCTTGAGCGCTGGGCCAGGCCGTCGTTTTGCTCCATTGCGTACAGTCATCGCCGGTGGTACAGGGCCCGTTGCCCGGCATCGTATTTAAAGGAGGAACGAGCAACTCAGAGAACTCGGCTTTATAAAAGCTGTTGGATCGGTTTAAGTTCGACTCGAACATCAGCCGCCGCGCATAAATTTTAGCTCGAGGCGCTTGAGTTTGATATCCGATTTGAAGAGGGCCGTTGACGGCGTACAAGTAATCGGTGACGTTCGAAATTTCAACGTACGAGTGAAGTCGTTGGCTGTAATCGCGGCCGCTCACCGTTCGCGTCGCCATGACGGTAATGTAATAACACAGGGTTGGCTGTCGCTGCACCGGAATCACGCGCCGAGCGCAATCAATGCGATATTTCCCGCCCGTCACCGGCGTATCCACCCGGAAATGAGCACCCGATTCGCAGGCTTTGGGGTCTTTAATGAGATCATTGACCGCGACGCTGAGGCCGGATTCCGTCAGAGAATAGACGTCGCCCATGATTTCCAAATACGCGACTTGTCGCGCGCTGCTTTGCATGAGCCTGACCACCGCGAAAATAACCATGATCGAAAGCGTGGCCGCAACCATGGTAAATGTCAGGGACACGCCGTGAATTCTTGTTCGTCGCATGGCGCTAACCACCAAACGAGCGCATGGTGGCCTCGATGGAGTAATCGAGCGGCGCGTTTTTATAGAAGCCCGGCTTCATACGCAAATGGATATTAACGTAGTCGCACGGACAAACGGTCACCCCGGGCTGCGCGGAAAAAATATAGCTGGCGGGTTCGTCGACGAGAGGCATCGAAATAATATTTTCAAAGAGCTTGGTCGTGGTGTTGCCATACGGAGATAATTTTTCTCGTTGAAGAGTGGCGTACGATCCCGATGACAGGCAGGTGTAGGTGAGCGTGCTGATCTTCAAAGGATTGTAAAGATTGTTGGGACTCTGGGCGACGTCGTAGCCTTTCGAGAAATCGTACGTCGTAAACCGAAGAGTGTCCGAGGAGATAAACAGGATGGTTTTTGCGTTGCGAACTTCCTTGGAGAGATTGTAGAGGAACACCGTGACGTCCCGGGTGGTTTGAATGCGCGAGCCTTCGCGACGGATTTCCGTGAGAATTTTCAAGCCCACATTGGTCAACATAATCAAAAGGATCAACAACATGACGATGATGATCACTTCGATGAGAGTCGCGCCCCGTTGATGTTGGAATTTTCTCATGCCTAAGCCCCATGGCCGGCAACACGCGCCAGTGGAACGTCAAACTGTTGGGTGAGAGGCGTGGTGGTGGTGAGAAAAAACAAGGGAGAATCCACGGACTGAAAGCGGCCGCTGGGATCGGTAACCTGAATACGCCAATGCCATGGGTTGTTGACCATGGGAACCCAGCCGGAGACATCGTACTGAGGAACCGTGGGGCAGGGAGCCTCGCACGCTGTCACACCCGACGCGCTGGCTGTGGGTGTGGGAACTGTAATCGAAATAACCCCGTCCGCCTCAGCATAGGGTTGTTTGTAGATGACATTCACCTTCACGAAAGGATTGGGAACGCCATGATTCGGATCTCCGGTGTCATAAACGAATCCCACAAATCTCATGTAAGCTTGCAACACAAAATACAGATCGCCGGAAAATGTGGGCGTTCCGCCATCGGAGTACACCAGCCCAAACGTATTGCCGGACGCGCCCGTGTCATTCAAAACCGGTCTGTACTTAAAATTGTTTCCCGAGGTCACTACCACGCGCGCGGGGGGGATGGTCGGCCCCGCTACTCCGAGCGTAATATCTTCGGTTACACCGCCGGCCGCCGGATCCAACTTGGCGCTGTCCGAAATAATAGCCGAGGCGCGGGAAACATTGTTGATCCGTTTGGTATTGGTGAAACTTGATAAGCCCGCGGCAACAGCCAACGACTGCGTAAAAAGAGTGTCCCAACCGGTGTTTAGAGGGGTTGTGGCTTCTACCCGAATCGTCGGCTGGTCCGTGAAAGCCGGGTTGCTATCAATCTGGTTGGTGAACCCCTCTGAGGTGGCCACATTCGAAATCAGCTTCACGTGCAGATTATAGAGCGCCGTGGTGGTGTTATTGGAAGACCCGGACTGATACTCGAGATAAAACGCGTTGTTGCCCAAGGGGGGGACCAAATAGGGAACGGTCCAGGTCGCGGGCTGCGCTCCCAGATACTGCCACACCGGCGCCTGGGCGAGGGTCTGATTTCCAGCGGCCTGCACCACATACGCCACCGTATTATAAAGGGCGGTCGTGGCGGGATCGTAAAGTTTTAACGTGAACCGACTAGAGTCGGTGGCGGACGGAGTGAACACGGTGCCGCCCGGAGTGAGGATCCGGACGGTTAAATGCACGAAGTTGGCGGCGGTGTACGTCAGCAGATAAATGAGTTTGTCCTTATTGTAGTCAACGAGGCCGCCGGTCATAACGCGCGTCGTAAACCCCCATGATACACCGCTGGCGTTTCTCGGATAGCCGTCCCACGATCCATTGTAAAGCAATGCCATCTGAGAATGGGCCCGATCCGATGGTGTTCCGGCTTTGTACATGATGGGAGTTCCATCTCCGGGAACCTTGTAATCCGGCCAGTAACGCGCCCACACGCGCGCATTCTGGGGCTGGGTTGGGGAAGCAAAATCTTTATTGATGAACAGCGGCCCGACATTGGCGATGGAAAATGTGCCGTTGGAGGCGGTTATCCCGCTATTGCGCGGCCACGCGCCGCAATTATAAACCTCCGAGCAGCCCCACATATTGATGTTGGTGATGGTGTTGTTTAAATATCGGGCATAGGGCGCAAGGGTGGAATCCGTTGGCTCACCGCCGGGCCAGTCATTTGTGTAGAGAACGCGATCGTCGTTTTGAGAGAAGTAAATAGGAACGTTGGCGATGGGCGAGTTGCTCAGGTGAAAGGTCCCGTCGTTGTGGAAGTTTACCTTAACGACTTTGCCCGAAACGTTTCCCACGCTGGGCAACCGATATTCTTGAACCACGGGCGCCGCGTCCTGCGCGACATTGACATACCCGCTGGCCGACCCCGCTGAATTCACGAAATCCAACCCGGCCCGATCGCTTTTTCCCATGACCGTTACGCGCCAGTCTCCGGGATAAACCCAACTGCGACTCTCCCCGGCGGCGCCCGCGGTTCCGGTTTGGCGCGTTTCCCAATTCTCGTAGCGTTCTCCCACCAAATTACGGCCATTCAAATAAATACGAACACCGTCGATGGTATTGTTGGTGTCGCTTGTGCCATTTCTCTCGTAGGTGCGGACAATGATCATGCTCTTCTTTTTGAGAGTGACATTAAGAACAATTTCCTGCGCGGGAAGCGTGGTCACTGAGAACGAATTCGACGTAGCGAAAGGGGGATAAAAAAAGTACATGCCGCCCGATTGAACCGCCACCTCCAGAGGACCCACATGCACGTCTTGGAGCACGCATTCGCCGGTGCTGTCGGTCCCGAAGGTGTTGTTGTGATTGATGCAGTTCACTTTTATGGTTCCTTCCAAGGGATCGGTTTGCGCAAAGACGCCTTCCGCGGCGGAACCATCCGTATCTCGCTTGGCGACAAGCCGAATTCGCGCGCCCCGCGAGGCGCCGGGGCGGGGAGAAACAAAATAATCATCTGTCTTCAAAAGCTCCAACGTGCCATCGGAGGTGCTCCGGTTAATTGTCAGCAACACGTGACGGGCGTTATCTTGGATATCGGCGATCGTTAAGTTGTAGAGGAGGCCCGGATAGTCTTCTCGAGCTTGGTTGGTGGTGGATATGCTCATGCTGTACCAACTTTGTCCGCGGGTTTGAGAAATGATGTCGCTTCGGATCGCTTCGGCAAGGGCGGCCGATTTATTGGTAGCTCCGAGCCGGACGCTGCTTCTGGAAAAATAGGAAATGGTGGAGGTTAACCCAGCGACAATAATGAGGAGTATCGTCATACCGAGCATGAACTCGATGAGTGAAAAACCTCGTCGCAGATTTTGTTCCCTCATAGATCACCTTTCGTGAAAATTTACATGATAGGTGTTAACGCTAATGTAATTTTCAACGGAATGGGACAAGCTACATGGTAGGGTTTTCTACTACAACGCCGGTGATTTACTTTTCGATCAACGACTTCAAACGGTGAAAAGCCGGCTTGGGCGTAAAATCGTGGCGAACCAGACCGAAATAGTCCACTCCATCCTGAAAGAAAGATCCTGTGTCGCGGTAAAACGCCCAAAAGAGCTTTTCGATCTGAGAATGAGAACGTGCCATATGGTAAATAGTTTCCACCCATAGCGCTTGCTCCGTTTCCGACGTATTGGGGCCCACCCACCACGGCTTTACGCTACGAGGATCAGCCAAGCCCGGGCAGCCCATCTCAGTGATCCAAATTTTCTTATCACTATCCCCATGTGATCGCATCACGTCCAACACGCCCGAGATACTCCTATTGAACTGATGCAACGTATCCTCCGCCGTCGGATGGAAGAAGGTATGGATGTTTAATTTATCGGTACTTTCACCGCCCCCATTCTCGTAAAAATGACGGACATCGGTGACCACGTCGGCGGTGATGCCCCCGTTCAACACAAGACAAGCAGGATCAACATTTTTGGCGGCGGTGTATGACAGTTTCAGCAAACGACAATACGAGCGCAAATCGTCGGGCGGGGCGCTCCAATACACGGGATGGTTCGGCTCGTTCCATATTTCCCAGGCCTGGATGCGGTCTTTGTAACGCCGCACCGTCGCCTCCACGTAGCGCGCGAACTCCTCGAACGACTCCGGAGGGCGATGCCAGATTTCGCGGCCCTGATCGTCGAGCCGAAGCTTGTTGTAGTGCAGAACCACCAGAAGTTTGAGGCCGTGTTCGTGCAGCTGCGAAATCAGTCGGTCGTAGCGATCAAAATTGTATTGATGCAGCCCCGTGTGGATATCGGACCACACAATGTCCGTGCGGACCATGTCCACGCCCAGCTCGCGAATCTGCCGGGCGGCTTTGTCGACCAACTCGTCGGGGAAATGCCAATCGTTCCAGTCGTGGTTCCAGTTTAGGAAGGCCAACAAACCGAATAACGAACTCATCGTTGACTGAACAAACGTTCCGGAGAGAAAACATCGATGGGAACCGGCGAAGGCTGCTCCAACGCAAAAGCCGCTGCTACTTTTCCCGTGATGGGAGCCAGCAAAACGCCATTGCGATAATGACCGCTGGCAATAAACACATTGGGGTGGCCCCGCAACGGTCCCAACAATGGCAGATCGTCGGGCGATTTCGGCCGCAGCCCGGCCGTAACGCATCGAATCGAGGAACGAAGAAGTTTGGGATACAGGCGGCGCACCAACTTTAAAATCGCTTCGCGCCCTTCTTCCGTCGGCGAGGTATCGAACCCCACGTTTTCAACCGTCGTTCCGGCCAACGTAATGCCTTCTTTTTTGGGGGTGAGGTAACCGCCGGTGGTGGTGTAAATGGGAAACGGCAATACGCGCTCGGGCGTTTCAAACACAACCAACTGTCCGCGCACCGGTGTCACGCCCAACTGAACGGACAGGGGAGCAAGCAGTTGATCAATCCAGGCTCCGGTGGCGGCGATAACCTTCGGCGCGTGAATCTCGGTCGCGCCATACTGAACACCGATCACGCGCTGATGCTCGAGCAACAGATGAACCTCACCGGCATCGAAAATGAGTTCAGCGCCGCTTTTTTCCGCGGCCGTACACAAGGCTTTGAGCAACAACGAACCATTGACGTTGCCGTCGTCGTTAAACAGCGCTGCGCCAAAAATGGATTGTGTGAGATCCGGAATGTGGTTGCCCACTTCATGCGTCGTCAACCATTTCGCTCGCAGGCCCAGGCGCACCTGCCGCTGACATTCTTCTTCCAAGGAAATCGCTTCCTGCGGCGTCATGGCCACTTGCATGATGGACGACCGCTCATAGCCGGTGTCGATGCCGGTTTCATCCAACAAGGCTCGCACCAAAGAGGGGAAAAGATCGTGGCTCGCCTTGGCCAGCGAGAAAAACGGTTCTCCGCGGTGCGCGTCGATTTGCAGTTCCAGCATCGCCGCTGAGTTGCCGGAGGCGCCCGCGCCAAGATGGCTTTTATCGATGAGAACGACGCGCGCGCCCCCGCGCGCGCATTCGTACGCCACCGCGGCGCCGATCAAACCTGCACCCACGACGATGACATCGGTCGATTTCACGGAGGTCACGAAAGCGTTCCGCTGATCTTGCCGCCGCCGATCACCTCGCGCAGCTTCAACGCCTCATCGGTGCGATAAAACACCGCCGCTTGGCCGCGGGTCACCGCGCGCTGCGGCTCGCGGAACCGAACGGAAACGGACGTCCCCTCGACGTTCACCGTCGCGGGCATCGGCTCGCTCTTGTAACGAATTTTGACCAACGCCTCGAAAACAGCGGACGGCGGAGCGCCGGCAATCCAATTGATGTCGTTGGCCGTGAGCCCGGGCGAAAAATTATCGGAGTCGGAACCAACCACGACGGTGTTGGTGATGGGATCGAGCTGGGTCACGTAGGTTCGCTCCGAGGTTTGAATGTTGAGCCCGCTCTTTTGACCAATGGTGTAAAACGCCACGCCTTTGTGTTCTCCGATGATGTCTCCACGACGATTTTTGATGGGCCCGGGCTGCGCGGTCAACGCGGTTTCGCGACGTTCTTCCAGTTTTATTTTGACGAAGGATTGATAATCGCGGCGGGGGACAAAACAAATTTCCTGGCTGTCTTTCTTGTCGGCGTTGGGCAACTCGAAGCGCCGCGCCATTTCGCGAATCTCGGACTTGGGCCGGCCACCGACGGGGAACAAGGTGCCCGCCAAACCGGTCTGACTGAAATTATAGAGCACGTACGACTGATCCTTGGACGGATCCACCGCCTCGTACAAGTGGTGCCGATCATCCCCGCCTTTCATGATTTGAGCGTAGTGACCGGTCGCGAGATGCGTGGCGCCGATCGAGTCCGCGAACGCTTTCAACTTATCGAATTTGATGTGACGGTTGCAGGCCAAACACGGGTTGGGCGTTTCACCGGCGAGATAAGAGTTCACAAAATAGTCCACAACTTTGGTGTTGAACTCGCGCGCGTAATCCAAAATGTAGTGCGGCACGCCGGCTTGCTCGGCGCTGCGCTTGGCGATCAACAAATCGTCGGGCGCGCCGCAGCAACCGAAACCTTCGCCGCCGTTGGGCAACAGGCGCAGCGTGACGCCGGTGACATCATGACCTTCTTTAGCCAACAGCGCGGCCGCCACCGATGAATCGACGCCGCCGGACATGGCCACCACAATTTTCATTTTCTCGGTCATTTCAAAGCCTTCTCTTTGGCGTCGAAATTCCGAAAGGCCGCGTGCAACGCCTCCAGCGCCAACTCCGGACAGTGCATCTTGATCGCCGGCAGACCGCCCAATTCCTTCACCAACGCCGCCGAGGTCAGCGCGCGGGCCTCGCCAATTTTTTTTCCTTTGAGCAGCCCGGTCAAGATAGAGCCCGACGCGATGGCCGCGCCGCAGCCCATGATTTTGAAACTGGCGTCGGTCACGACATCGCCGCTGGTTTTCAAGTAAAGCGTCATCACGTCACCGCACACGGTGCTCGCGCCCATGCCCACAGCGGAGGGATCTTTCATCTCTTGCAGGTTGCGGGGATTTTGAAAATGGTCCAACACCGTTTGGTTGTACATGGCCTTACTTGCCTTTCTCGCGCCAGAGCGGATTTTTATCGCGCAGACGCGTCACGATCTCCATCACGATGGTGGCGGCGGAACGAACGTCGTCTTCGGTGGTGGAGTGTCCCAATGAAAAACGAAGCGACGCATGCGCTTTTTCTTGCGGTATGTTCATGGCCATCAACACGTGCGAGGCCTCGGCGCTGCCCGCCTGGCACGCGCTGCCGGTCGAGGACGCCACGCCTTTGAGATCGAGCGCCATGAGCATTTCTGAACTGTCGGTGTATTCAAAACACAGATTGGCGGTGTTGCAGGTTCGTTCCTGCCGGTCTCCGTTGATCGAGGTGTGCGCGAGGCCGGCCAGCACCAGTTCTTCAAAAAGATTGCGTAACGAGCGCAAGCGCTCGGTTTCCGCCGGAATTTCTTTCATCGCCGCAGCGGCCGCCGCGCCCATCGCGACGATGCCCGGCACATTTTCGGTGCCGCCACGCCGATTCTTTTCTTGCTTGCCGCCCAAAATGAGCGCCGCGAGCCGCGTTCCTTTGCGAACGTACAGCGCGCCGGTTCCTTTGGGCGCGCCAAACTTGTGACCCGACAACGACAACATGTCCACGCCGAGTTCGTTGACGCGCAGGCTGTGCTTGCCCGCGAGCTGAATGGCGTCGGTGTGAAAGGACACGCCCTTTTTCTGACAAAGCGCCGCGATCGCCGCAATGGGTTGCAGCGTCCCGACTTCGTTGTTGGCGGCCATGATCGTCACCAAGATCGTGTCTGGAGTCATGGCGTCGTCCACGTCCTGAACGCGCACAATTCCGTTGGATTGCACCGGCACCACGACATGATCAATCTCGCCGGTTTCGCCCAGATGCTGAAGAGGGGTTCGAATGGAGGAATGTTCAATGGCGCTGGTCACCATCCGGCGGCCCTTGTGGCGCCGCGCCTCCAACACCCCGCGGATGACGGCGCTGTTGGACTCCGTGCCGCCCGAGGTAAAAATAATTTCGTCCGCACTGTCGGCGCCCACAAAGGCGGCCAGTTGCTGACGCGCCTGCTCAATGGCTTTGCGCGCTTTCTGGCCCAGCTGGTGAAGGCTGGAAGCGTTACCGTAGGATTCCCGCAGATACGGCAACATGGCATCCAGCGCCTCCGGGCGAACCGGTGTTGTGGCGTTGTGATCGAGGTAAATCATTTAAGAAGGATTAAATCAGGCCGAGGAGCATTTGCGCCACTTCGGAGGCGTGGACGCGAGGGTCCCATTTGGGCGACCAGACGGTGTTGATCTTCACGTCTTTCACGTTGGGCAAACGGCCCAAGATGGCGTGGGTCTGACCCAGAAGTTGCGGTCCGTACGGGCAAGCGGGCGTGGTCAACGTCATATCCACGCTGATCTTGCCGTTCTCTTCGTCCCGATCGACTTTGTAAACCAGGCCCAAATCAACAATGTTGATGTGAAGTTCCGGATCCTCAACGGCCATGAGCACGTTGGTGATCTCCTGGAGGGTGGGAAGACCTTTCAAATTGGTGCGCGGCTGCATGACCACGGCCTCCAGCTTTTCGGCGGTGGTGGCCTCGTTTGTTTTGTTCGCGTCTGTGTTGGGATCCATAATTAGCCTCTTTATTTTCCTGACGACACTTTGCTTATCATCTCTAATAATGTGTTGGCCGAGAGCAGCGCGCATTTGATGCGCACCGGGTATTTCTTGACTCCTTCCAATGCTACCAAGTCGCCCAGCTCTTCCGATGGTTCGGAGGCGGTCACCGCGTTGGTTTTGTCGCCTTCCACTTCAACGCCGAACATGGCTTTATAAAGTGTTGTGAGGTGTTTAAGTTCCTCGATGGTTTTGCCTTTCACAATCTGCGTCAACATGGAAGCGGCCGACTGCGAAATGGCGCATCCATGGCCTTCAAAACGAATGTCCGTCAGCCGGCCGTGCTCCAATACACCGCTGAGCGTCAACTGATCGCCACACAACGGGTTCATTCCGTCGGCCTTCGCGTTGGCGTTGGCCAGCGTGCCCCGGTTCTGGGGGGCTTTAAAGTGATCCAGTATGACTTCGCGATAGAGCTCTTCCACTCCACCCATCGCGCCGCCTTGAACTTTTTCCTGACTCATTTGCGGGCTCCCGCCAAGCCGAACACGCTGTTGACTCCATCCAACGCCGCCATAAGAGCGTCCACATCGGCTTCCGTCGAATAAATATAAAAACTGGCGCGCGCCGTCGAGGACGTTCCGAGCGCTTTCATCAGCGGTTGGGCGCAATGATGGCCGACGCGAATGCAGACCCCGGCGTCGCCCAAAATGGTCCCGACATCGTGCGCGTGCACGATTTTGTGATTGAACGACACCGCTCCACCCTGTTTTTCCGGGTCCTTGGCGCCGTAGACCACCAAATCGTCGCGTTCGGCGAGCCGCTTCAAGGTGTAGGCCACCAACTTCTTTTCGTGGGCGCGGATCGCGTCCATGCCGATTCGCTCCAAATAGTCGTACGCGGGAATCATGGCGGCGGCGTCCGCGTAATTGGGGGTGCCCGCCTCAAACTTGAGGGGCGCCTCGGCCCAGGTGGTGTTCTCGGCCGAGACCATGCTGATCATCTCGCCGCCACCCAGAAACGGATCCATGGTGTCCAGAACCGCGGGCTTGACCCACAGCACACCCACACCGGTCGGACCCAGCATTTTGTGGGCGGAGAACGCGAGAAAGTCGCAGTCCAGATCTTGAACATCGGTTTTCAAATGGGGAACGGATTGCGCGCCATCCAATAAAAAGAGCCCACCCGCTTGGTGCGCGAGACGCGCCATTTCTTTGGCCGGCGTGATGGTGCCGAGCACATTCGACATCGCGGTGGCCGCCACCAGCTTCACTTTGTCCGTCAAAAGTTTTTTGTAGGCGTCCATGTCGATCTGCGTGGAGGAATCAATCGGCGCGATTTTCAGTTTAACGCCGCGCTCTTTGGACAGCAGATACCACGGAACGAAATTGGCGTGGTGTTCCAACGCCGTTAGAATAATTTCATCGCCCGAGCGCAGATGCTTGCGCGCCCAGGAATGGGCCACCAGGTTGATGCTCTCGGTGGTGCCGTGAGTCAAAATCACGCTCTCGATGCTGGGCGCGTTGATGAATTGCGCGGTGCGGCGGCGCGCCTCTTCGTAGAGCGCGGTGGACTCTTCCGCCAACGCATACACGCCGCGGTGGATATTGGCGTTGTGGGTGCGATAAAAATCGGCCAGCGCCTCAATCACCGCCGCCGGTTTCTGCGTGGTGGCGGCGCTGTCCAAGTACACCAGGGGCTTGCCGTTGATGGTGCGCGCTAGGATGGGAAAGTCGCGCCGTAGCGCGTTGGCCTCAAAGCTCATACCAGAATGAAGACGTCATCACCCTCGAGCTTGACCTCGTAGGTCTGGACGGGTTTGACGGCCGGCGGGGTCAGCGCCTCCCCGGACTTTATGGAAAAACGGGCGCCATGCAGCGGGCAAACCACTTCATCGCCTTCAAGGTCGCCGCGCGAGAGCACCACGTGCGCGTGCGTGCATTTGTCATCGAACGCATAAAAAGTTTCGCCGGTCCGGGCGACGCACACTGCCAGGCCGCCGGCGTTCACGCTGGTCAAACCGCCATCCTTGAAATCCTGTTTCGTGCCCACTCGTATCGACTCGCTCATACCGTCCCTTGTTATTTTAATTTCTCTTCAATGAACGCGCGCAAACGATCGCGCTCCGACTCAATCGTGATTTCCGCGATCACCGGCTCGAAGAACCCCTGAACGATGAGCTCCTCCGCCTGTTCGGTGGGAATTCCCCGGGTGCGCAAATAAAACTTTTGGTCTTCGTCCACCGGTCCCACGGCGGCGCCGTGCGAGCATTTCACATCATCGGCCAATATTTCCAAATTTGGGATGGCATCGGCGCGGGCGTCTTTCGACAACAGCAACGATTTCGACGATTGAAACGCGTCCGACTGTTGCCCTTCTTTCGAAATGGACACCAGCCCCGAGAAAAACGATTTTGAAAATCCTTTCAGCGCGCCGCGATACTGTATGTTGCTGGTGGTGCTCGGCGCGGTGTGCAGCTGCATCACCCAATTCTCGAACACCTGTTCGCCTTCGCCAAACAAAACGCCCAACAACTTGTTCTCGGCGCCCTTGCCTTGCAAACGCAGCGTGGTCTCATTATGGAACACGCGACCGCCCACGGACACCGCGACCGCGTTCAAGCGGCTGGCCTCGTTTTGCTCCACATCTTGGAATTGGAAATGCCAGGTTTTGGCGTCCGCGTGCTCCAGCGAATACATCGACAGCTGCGCGTCCCGTCCCAACTCGAGCGAGGTGTGGTTGCAGATAAATCGTTCGTGAGCTACGGATTGCTCGGGCGTGTCGTCCCACACGCCCACCACAGCGCCGGCCTCAATGATAATGAAGACCAGCGGAAAAATGGCTTGGCCGGCGCCCCGCGTTGAAAACACGATCGGGTCCATTCCATCGGAGGCGCGCGCGACGCGCAACACGCCTCCGGCGTTTGCGAACGCCAGCGCCAACGAGAAAAATTTGTCGTTGTGAGCGCGCTCAAGGGCGCTGGTCCACTTGGCTTTGAGCGTGTCCGCTTGCGACAGCACCGCCGTGGACAACGGTGTCCACGTCGTCCCTTTGGCGGTGGGGGGAATCACAGCGTTTTTGGCGCCGTCGTCGTAGCCGGTTGGAAACGTGAACGCGCTCCACGGCATTTCATCAAGGCCGGAGCGTTTCCATTTTTCGTCTTTCTCCGCGGGCCAGGGCAAGCGCAGGTAGTTCTCAAAGGCGCGCCGGCGCAAAGCGACGAGCCAGGCGGGGTCGTTGACCGTGCGCAGAAAAGTTTCGAGGGTCGATAGAGTTATGTCCAGCAGAGCCGGAGCGATCGTGGCGGTCGTCATAAGAGTGTGGCGGCGAGGTTAGCCGATCGAACCTTCCATCTCAAGCTGCATGAGACGGTTCAACTCCACAGCGTATTCCATGGGGAGCTCGCGCACGAACGGTTCAATGAACCCGTTCACGATCATCGATTGCGCGTCGTTTTCTTTCAGGCCGCGGCTCATCAAATAGAACATCTGCTCTTCGCCGATCTTGGAAACGGTGGCTTCGTGCCCAACAGACACGTTCTTCTCATTGATCTCCATGGTCGGGTACGTGTCGGAGCGCGACGCCTCGTCCATAAGCAGCGCGTCGCAACGCACGTTGGCTTTGCAGCCCTCGGCGCCATTCTCAACTTTGAGCAGACCGCGGTACGAAGTGCGGCCGCCGTCACGGGAGATGGATTTGGACAGGATCGTGGAGGTGGTGTGCGGCGCCACGTGAACCATTTTGGCGCCAGCGTCTTGATGCTGGCCTTTGCCCGCGTAGGCGATTGACAAAACTTCGCCGCGCGCGCCCTTGCCCATCAAATAGACCGCCGGGTATTTCATGGTGAGTTTGGAGCCGATGTTGCCATCGATCCATTCCACGGCGGCGTCTTGATACGCCACCGCGCGTTTGGTCACCAGGTTGTAGACGTTGTTGGACCAGTTTTGAATCGTGGTGTAGCGGATCTTCGAGCCGGGCAACGCCACCAATTCCACCACCGCCGAATGAAGCGAATCGCTGGAATACGTGGGCGCGGTGCAGCCCTCAATGTAATGAACGTCCGAGCCCTCATCGGTGATGATGAGCGTGCGCTCGAACTGACCCATGTTTTCGGAATTGATGCGGAAATACGCCTGCAGCGGAATTTCCACGTGGATGTTCTTTGGAACGTAGATGAAACTTCCGCCCGACCACACGGCCGAGTTAAGCGCCGAGAATTTGTTGTCTTCGGTGGGAATCACGCGACTGAAATACTTTCTCACGATATCCGGATATTGCTTCACCGCGTCGTCCATGCTGAGGAACAGCACGCCCTGCTTCTCGAGATCTTCACGAATCGAGTGATACACCACTTCCGATTCGTACTGAGCGGTCACGCCGGCCAAGAATTTGCGCTCGGCCTCGGGAATTCCGAGCCGGTCGAACGTCTTTTTCACGCCTTCGGGGACGTCTTCCCATTTCTTCTCTGTTTTCTCGTTGGGACGGACATAATAATGGATATTCTGAAAATCGAGCTCGCCCAGCAGCGATGTATTGCCCCAGGTCGGCATGGGTTTGCTGTTGAAAGAGTCCAGCGCTTTGAGCCGGAATTTCAGCATCCACTCCGGTTCGCTTTTCATGCTCGACATCTCTTCAACCAGGCGCTTGGTCAAGCCTTTGCCGGATTTAAAAACGCTGTCGATATCGTCGTGGAACCCGTACTTGTAATCTTTCGGGGCCAGTTGGACTTCTGTTCGTACTTGCTCTGTCATATTTGTCTCCTAGACCGTTGCTGCCGCTTCTTTGAGAACCCAGTCGTACCCTTTGCTTTCGAGATCCGTGGCCAATTCCTTGCCTCCGGATTTGATAATGCGGCCGCTCGCGAGCACATGGATGAAATCCGGCTGCACATAGTTGAGAATTCGTTGATAGTGCGTGATTAAAAGGATGCCGCGATCGGCGCTGCGGGTTTTTTCAATGCCGCTCGCCACCACGCGGAGCGCGTCGATGTCCAGCCCCGAGTCGGTTTCGTCCAAAATGGCCATGGCGGGCTCCAGCAACGCTAATTGCAGAATTTCGTGCCGTTTTTTCTCGCCGCCTGAAAATCCTTCATTAATATAGCGCCCTGAAAAGCTATCGCTGATGCCGAGCAGTTCCATCTTCTCTTTGAAGGCTTTGCGGAACTCGAGAATCGGCACATCCGCGCCGCGCACCGCTTTGAGACTCATGCGCAAGAATTTCGACACCGGGACGCCGGGAATAGAAACCGGGTATTGAAACCCCAAGAACAAGCCTTTGCGCGCCCGTTCGTCCACCGACAACGTCAACAAATCCTCGCCTTTGAAGCGAATCTCGCCTTTGGTTACTTTGTATTTCGGATGTCCCATCATTACATTGGACAAAGTGGACTTGCCGGAGCCGTTGGGGCCCATAATCGCATGAACTTCACCGCGCTTGATGGTTAGATTCACGCCTTTTAAGATTTCTTTGCCATCCACTTCCGCGTGAAGGTCTTTAATTTCAATCAACGTCTCTGCGCTCATACGTTTGCGGCTCCTTTGGTTTCTTGAAGATAAAAATGGTCTTTTTGGGTCAACATGACCGCCAAGGTGTTTTTTGAAAGCACGCGGTTCAGTTCCCCGTCCAATTCCTTGCAGACATGGCGGCTGGAACAGCCATCCACCTCATGGCATTCGGGAGAACGATTCTCGGGCAGCGTGCACAACACCGGCTCCAGCGGACCCTCCAATGCGATCACAATATCGGCCAGGGAAATTTCGGTGGGTTGTTTCGCGAGCTTGTAGCCGCCGGAGGGCCCTCGGACCGAATGCACCACGCCGGCGCGGCGGAGTTTAGAAAAAATCTGCTCCAAAAACGGGAGGGGAATCGCCTGTTTTTTGGCGAGCCCAGCCAAGCCAATGGGCTTGTCGGCGCTTTCCCGGGCCAATTGCAAAAGGGCCCGGAGCGCATAGGTCGATTTCGTTGATACCTTTAACATGAGGGGAGTTTACTTAAGTTGACCATTTTGGTCAACAATTGCTTTCCGTCGATAAACTGCAAAACTTAACCTGTTCTAAAGGAGATTTTAAGGGGCAATCGTTAGGATCTTAGTAATGATTCGTAAAGCTCTCTCCCTTATCTTGGCCACCAGCTTGATGACCCAAACGGCGTTTGCCGCGCGGCCGCAGCTCAATATTTGGGAAGAACGGCAGCAACGGACCCCCGCCTCACCATCCAGCCCAGAACCCCTGAAACTGGCCGCACTACCAATGCCGATGACCGTTTCCCTCAATGAAGCGATCGTCCCATCGCCGACCCTGCTTGCGCCGGTGCCGGTCTCCATCCATTCCATGGCCGTGGGCACCTCCGTTTTGCGCAGCTTGGCGCCCACCATAGCCGCCGCCAATGCGACGGTTCAAGAAATCCATGACGACAGTGGCAGCCGACAAACTCCGGTCATCATCGTTCAAGACATTCACATGAACGCGGAGGCGCAAACCAACATCGCGGCTGTGCTCGACAATCTCATGCAAACGCACCAAATTAGCGCCGTGTACGTCGAAGGGGCGTTCGACCGTTTCAACTTCGCGCCGTTTCGATCGTTTCCAGACGCAAAAATTCGTCGAGAGGTGGCCGCGTCGTATTTGGCCGCGGCCAAATTGGCCGCGCCCTCCTACGCCGGCATCACCAGCCGGATCGAACCACCCCTTTTTAGGGGGGTCGACGATCGGATCAGCTACGCCGCGAATGTTCGGGCCTATTTGGAGTCTCGGCCGCTAAAGGACCGCGTGCAACGGGCGCTGCGCGCGCGGGAGCAAAACACCCGCCTCGCCAAAGCCAAGGCTTTCTCGGCGCCGTTGCGGCGATTCGATGATCTTCGCACCTCCTACCACAGCGGCGCGTTGGGACTGAGCGCTTACGCCCCGAAACTGCTCGCATTTACGGACGCCGACAGCGCTCCACTGTGCCTGATCCAATTCGCGGAAGCGGCCCGCCTTGAGAAGACGCTCGACTTTCATCGCATCAACACCGAACGACGAACCGTTCTCACCGAACTCACCCGCAAACTAAACCCCACCGACACGCAAACCCTCATCGCCCAAAGTGTGGCCTACCGAGAGGGGAAACTGGGGTTTGGCGCCTATTACACCTCGTTCCGAGATCTGTGCGCCCGCCGCGGCGTGGCGCTCAGCCGCGCCCCCATGTTCAACACCTACATCCAATACGTGATGCTCAGCGACGGTATCCAAGCCGAGAAATTGTTCGCCGAACTGTCTGAGGTTGAGACCGCGGTGGCGGCCCGTTTGGCCCGCAGCCCAGCGGAAAAAGAATTGATGGAAACCAGCGAGGCGCAACAGTTGGCCACGAAGTTGACCAATTTTGAGCTCAGCGCCGCCGAATGGACGCGCTACCAACAACTGGAACGCCCACTGCCCGAGCTCGCGACGTTCGAATCGTTCTACACCAACGCCGATGCGCGCAGCAAAAAGATGGTCGAAAACCTCACCACCCACACAACCGGAACCGCGCCGGCCGTTCTCATCGTGGGCGGTTTTCACACCCCCGAGATCGCCGAAAAACTCCGTCAAAGAAAGACGCCCTACATGATCCTCTCACCGAAAATCACAAAAATCAGCGCGGACGGGGGCAGCGCGTACCTCTCCGTGTTCGCTCAAGAAAAAACGCCGCTGAACAAACTGTTTCGCGCGGAAAAATTGTTCATCAATCCGACGGCGGTGAACATTACCGATCCGGATTTGTCTCGCGAATTACTATCGAGCATGAATGATCGGTTGAGCGGCGGGCGGATTCTGTGGCTGCGCGCGCTCATCATGAATTTGTTGGATATACCGCAGGCCCATTACGACCGGTATTTGGAATTCATTGAAAACGGTCTCACGCTCGCTGTCGGCGCGGCTGTGCTCGCCGTGGGGCTCGGTGCCGCGCAGATATTTGGGCTCCACACGTCGTATTTTTGGAACGCGCCGGTTTTCACGGCTCTCGCATATTCCATCGGCTCCTTGTTTTTTCTGATCGCGCATGCGCCACGATTCAATTCGGGGCTATCGCCGCCCGGTGAGGCGCCGCGCCTCGGCTACGCCGCCCTGATTGCCGCCGCAAATGTGCTGCTATTTTCTCCGCTGCTCATTCCGAGCTTGAATCTATCTGTTCCCATCCTTGTGCAAGTCGGCGTCATTTCGTTGTTGTGGAGCTGGTCGTGGCTGTTTCACGGCGTGGTTAACGAATGGGCGCAGGAACGGGAGCCTCGCCGCCGCACCGTCGAATCGATAATCGAATCTTTGCGCCCAAGTGACCTCGAAGAAATACATACGGAGCTGTGGAGCGTATCAGACGCTTACCGCAAACTCTTTTCCCGTAAAAACATCCACCCCACGCCAAATCAAATTGGCCGAGCCTGGAGAAAAATATTCTTCTCGAAACAATCGCTGACCACAAACGCCGGCAACGATCTCACACCGGGCCAGGACGTGGGCACTTACACAATCGAAAGAAAGTTCACGCGCGGGGGGATGGGATCAATTTATTTTGCGCGTAACGCATCAGGCGAACAAGTCATTCTGAAAACAGTCCCAGGCGATAGCGGCACCGCTCTCGAAGATTTCATTGTGTTTGCCGCCGCACTGCGCAACGAAGAAAAAATCATGCGGCATATCATGAGCCAGAAAAATGCGCAGGACATCGCCCCGCCTTTACTCGGAAGCGGCTTTGATAAATCGGCGGGCCATTTCTATTTGGCGATGGGAATCGTTCCTGGCCAATCCATTTTTCGACTCATCGATGCGAATACGGTTCTCGACGCCGACGGTCACCCCCACAAAGGGGTGCTGACACTGACAGACATTCAGCGACTGCTGGAGCTTTTGTCGCGCTTGCATTCAGCCGGCGTGATCCACGGCGATATTCAGCCTGGCAATATCATGGTCACCAGCCGCCCCGATGGATCCCGCGACTTCATGTTTGTCGACTTCGGCGGATCGAAGTTGCTCGAGGCAACGCGAAAGGGCCCGACATTTTTGGACCAAATCTTCCTTGAAAAGTATGTGTCGCCTTCGAAACGGAGAACGGGCGCCACTGTTGCGACTGACATTTACTCTATCTCACAAATTGCAAAGCTTCATCTACAGCCTGCTGACCGCGAATGGCCTATGATCCCCGCACTGATTTCCGACATGATGCGAGATGGATTGGAGACCTCCGCGGCGGAACTAGCGCTGCAATGGGGGCAGCAAACAGTTCGATCGGAGAGGACTGAGTATGGCGAGGAAGATCCCTTCGCGGACCTCGACGGAAATTATGATGAAGAAGAACTTATGCCCGAGGAGGGTTTCTCGCAGTGGCAGCCGGCGACCTTGTTTCATCCTCTTCGGTTTCAAAAAAGCTTACGGCGACTGACGGTGTGGGAACGCGGCATTTCCCCGCTTTGGGAAGAAGCGGTGTTCGCCGCGTTGGCGGTGGCCACCGGACAGCTATGGATATTCTTAATAGGCCGGCTTCTTTTTGTGGTGATGCACGGGCGAAAACAGACCCGTGACATGGCGGCGCCGCTCGTCGTTTCGGTACTGGTGGCGTTGATCGTGGGATCGGTGACCGGTTTTGATTTGTCCACTATTTCCATCCCAAACCTGCTCAAGATTTATGTGGGCAGCGTCGCGGTCCATAGCGGCGTCAACACTCTCGTCACGGCGCGACGCAACGCGCAGCTGCAAATGGCGGCCCGAGCGCTGATCGAGCAGGCTCTCACGCCGACGGAAACCAACGCCACCGATTTGCTCGATCGCTTGATGAAAGAACGGCCGGACTCCCTCGACGACGTTTTCTCACCCCGACAACGCCAGCCTAGCCTTTACATCCAATCCATCCGCAACGAGCCGGAAATCTTTATCACCGTGCTCAAAGCGGAACTTGAGAAACGAATTAAAAAACAGCCCGCGGATACGGTGAGCCAAGCGCTCGTGCTGCAACGGCTGGCGCTGCTCGGAGTTAATGCAAAGACACTGGGCGACATCGCCAACAGTTTCTTGAAAAGCACAACTCATCTGAACGTGATTTTGGACGGCACGAACACAACCAAAGACATCGTCAAGCTGATCAGTTTGCGCGATATGGTGCGGTTCTCGGGACGCACCGACATTATGATTCATGCGTTCGTGAACGATGAAGCCAGCGCACGGGCGATGCCTCGCATCCCGGGCGTGACGGTGCGCGTCCAGCCGCGGGAGGCTGTCGTCAACGGGGAACTGCTCATGGACCGACTGCTGCCCGCGGGTTCCGTCGATGAGGGCACGCGCCATCAATGGCTGCGCGGCTTGGGCCGCGCGCGTTTCGTGGTGCCGGTAGGGTTCACGGCGACGTTTGGCGTCAGCGGCGAGTTCCTGGCCGATGAGTGGGCCGCCACGGAAGGCCTGACCAAGGACAAGATCCTGAAAAACCTGAGTGTGGCCTTCATCAACGATCTGCTTCAAGTCCGCGTGCTCGACGGCCCCATGCTCAACGCAATGGACAGGGTCGCGCGCGCCGTGATGACAGCCGCGTAATTCTTAAGGGATGAGGTCTTGATCGACGCGCGCTACGTTCGAATGAACGTTCCAGAGCGCTTTCATGTGAACGGCGTCGTCAATGAGGGCGCGGATCGCGTAATAACGCGCCGCCACGGGGCGAGAAATTCCTACGACATGAAATTCGTTGCGAGCGGAGCCAATTTTCGCGTTAAAGGTGATGGTGAATTCATCGGCGATGTCTATTTTGGGCTCGGGGGCGTCGGTCATGCGGAAAACCGCCTGCCGATCCAAGCTGTCCCACAAACTGAGATAAGCGCTGGGGCTCATCGAAGACACGTCGTGCACCAACGCGCTCTTGTCCGACAAGCGGGGATCGGAAATTGATTTCAGCACTGAAATTTTTCCGTTCACGCAACTGAGAATCACTCCGTACGACTGCACCTCGCTAAAACCACCTTCCGCGCGGTACGAAATCTGCGAATTCTTCAACAAATCGGCGTTGGTGAAACGCACTTCCGCCCCATCGTCCACCGCCGTTAAAAGCTTTTGAAACGCACCCGCATACGAGCGGGGGGACAAAGCTCCTACTACAATCAGAGCCAAGGCCGTTACCACCGTGGAATAATGTTGTTTGCGATAGGGGATGTTCATATCCGTGTTTATGCAACGCCCCCGCCAATAGGGGCTTTTTCGAAAAATAGACGTCAGGACGGCGTTTTTATAAGTTCGAGCTCGCATATGTTCAAGAAAATCAAACAAATCCATTTTATCGGCATCGGCGGAAGCGGCATGAGCGGCATCGCCGAGGTTCTTCTCAAACTAGGCTACCGGGTGAGCGGCAGCGACGCCAGCCGCAATGCTGTGACTTTACGCCTGGAATCGCTCGGGGCCACGGTTCATGAAGGCCATGCGGCCGCCCACATAGCCGGCGCGGATGTCATTGTGGCCTCAACCGCGATCTCAAAATCCAATCCCGAAGTCAAAGAAGCGCACCATCGCGGAATCCCGGTGATTCCACGCATCGAAATGCTGGCCGAGCTGGCGCGGCTCAAATACACCATCGCGGTCGCCGGAACGCACGGCAAAACCACCACCACCTCGTTGGTGGCTCAAATCCTCAAACACGCCCACCTCGATCCGACGGTGGTGGTCGGTGGGCGGCTCAAAGCGGTGGGCACCGGCGGCGTGCTTGGCATGGGCGATTATCTGGTCGCGGAAGCGGACGAATCCGACGGCTCGTTTTTGAAACTTTCGCCCACGCTGGCCATTGTCACCAACATCGACGACGATCATCTCGACTATTACAAGACCATGGAGAATCTCGAGAACGCGTTTGTCACCTTCGCCAATCGCATTCCCTTTTATGGCGCCACGTATCTGTGCGGCGAAGACGCGGGCGTGAAACGAATTCTCAAGCGCCTAAGCCGCCGCTGCGCGCTGTATGGTTTCAATCCGAAATTCGAACTGCACGCGGCCAACATGGTATTGGACGAGAACGGCGCGCACTTTGATGTGGTGTTGCGCGGAAAAAAACTGGGGTTGGTCCGGCTGCCCTTGTCAGGGCGGCACAACGTCCTGAACGCCTTGGCGGCAATCGCGGTGGCGGTTCATCTCGAGGTTCCGTTCGCCTCCATTGCCGAGGCGCTGGCGGAGTTTGAGGGCGTGGGCCGTCGTATCGAGATCAAAGGCCACGTGAACGATGTGATGGTGGTCGACGACTACGGCCACCACCCTACCGAAATTCGCGCCACGCTGGCCGCCGTGAAAACCCGTTGGCCCGAGCGTCGGCTGGTCGTGTTGTTTCAACCGCACCGTTATTCTCGAACCAAACTCTTGGCGTCCGAGTTTGCGAGCGCGCTCAAGGCCGCGCCGGTGCTCGTGCTGATGCCCATCTACGCGGCGGGGGAGAAACCGCTGCGCGGCGTGAGCACCGCCAGCATTTCCCATTATTTGCCGAAATCCAAATGGACCTCGTGGAGTTGGGAAGACCCCATCTCATCGCTCAGCGAACGTTTAAAACCGGGAGATGTTTTGTTGACGCTCGGCGCGGGCGACGTGTGGAAAGCCGGCGAGCAGGTTCTCAAACAAACGCAGAGCGTTGCCTATCAACTCACGCAAGCGTTTCCGTTGATGGCCGAACGCATCAAAGCCGCGGAGCCGTTGAGCCGCCATTCCACCTGGGGTATCGGCGGGCCGGCGGAGGCGTTCGTGGAAATTCACTCGCGCGAGGAGCTCATCAAAGTCGTGGCGTGGACGCGCCAACATCATCAGCCGTTTTTTATTTTGGGGTGGGGATCGAATGTGCTGTTGCCCGACCAAGGACTCAACGGTGTGGTGGTTCGCTTGCGCGGTGATTTTGAATCGATTCGTTTCGAAAGCACGCGGGCGTGGGTGGGCGCCGGCGTGCATCTGCCCAAACTTTCAAAAGCCGCTGCCGAACAGGGATTGGCCGGCGTGGAAGCGCTCGCGGGCGTTCCCGGCACCGTGGGCGGCGCGCTGATCACCAACGCGGGAACACCGCGCGGCGTGATCGGCGATGTGTTGAATTCCGTCGACGTTCTGCGAAAATCCGGACAGGTCGAAACCTTAAACCTCGACCAAATCCGACTGTCGTATCGCCACACGAGTTTGGCGGGGGAGATCATGCTCTCCGCCGGTCTCGACCTCTTGCCCGATGACAAGAACAGTGTCCTCAAACGCATGAAAGACGAGTTGGAGTCACGCGCCAAAACCCAGCCCTTGGGCACCAAAAACGTGGGATCGGTGTTTCGCAATCCACCCAACGATCACGCGGCCCGCCTCATCGAGGCCGCCGGACTGAAAGGAAAAACCGTCGGCCGCATGCGATTTTCTCCCAAACACGCCAATTTCATTGAGAACATCGGCGGCGCCACCGCCACCAACGCGCTTGAGTTGATCGCGCTGGCGCAGAAAACCGTGAAAGAAAAATTTCACGTGGAGCTGGTGCCGGAAGTGATCGTGGTCAAACAACCGGAGCCGTTCTAGGGTGCGCGCTCTGCGATGGCTGAGGTCGCATCGCGTGGCGGTCCTCAAAGGAGGATGGTCGCGGGAGCGAGCCATTTCACTGAAAACCGGGGCGTCGGTGGAACAGGCGTTGAAACGACTCGGCGTGAAATTTCAATCCATCGACGTCAACAAAAACATCATCTCTACGTTGCAGAAACGCCGCATCCAATTCGCCGTCATCGCGCTCCATGGGACATTCGGGGAAGACGGCGCGCTGCAATGCATTCTCGATTTTCTGAAAATTCCCTACACCGGGTCGGGGCCGCTCTCAAGCGCCTTGGCCATGGACAAGAATATTTCAAAAACCCTGTTCGTTCAGCACGGCGTCGCAACTCCGCCGTGGATTTGCATCGACAAAAAAAACGAGCTGGGCGCGGTGGCCAAGGGCATCAAATCGTTTCCCGTCTTTGTGAAGCCCGCCGATCAGGGCTCGGCCATTGGCGTGGGCTCGGCCAAGAACGCCCGCGAGCTGAGCCGTCTCGCGAAAAATTGCTTCCGGCTTTCAACGCGCGTGCTTGTCGAGCAAATGATTGTCGGTCGTGAGTTGACCGTCGGTATTCTGGGGAACAAGGCGTTGCCGGTCGTCGAAATCAAACCGTCCCACGCGTTCTACGACTTCCACTCCAAGTACGCGGCCGGCGGCTCGGTGCACGTGACGCCGGCGCCGCTGAGCGCGGCAAAAACGAAACACATCCAGAAAATCGCGCAGCGGGCGTTTCGCGCGCTCGGATGTGCGGTCTACGGCCGAGTGGATGTGATGCTGACCAAAACCGGCCGGCCGATGGTGCTCGAAGTCAACACGATTCCCGGCATGACCGCCACCTCGCTATTGCCCGACGCCGCGCGCGCCGCCGGAATCAACTTCGATCAACTGGTTTTGGAAATCTGCCGGTTGTCGCTGCATCATCACGGCCTGCTATGAAGCGCCGCAAGCAAACCATCAAGTTTCGCCCGAAATACGCGGGCCGCGTCGCCAAAGAGTGGAGCCAACGCGCCATCCGCGCGCTGGTGGGCGCGGGCCTGATCGCGACCACGGTGGGGGGCGCGATGGGCGTGCGCCACGTCTGGTCGCGCAGCGACGCCTTCAAGATTCGCGAAATCATCTTGCAAGGAGACATTCCCGCCGGTCTTCAGAACAAGTTGTCGTTCGATCGAACCACCAACATGTGGATGATTCGCCCCGCCAACGCGCAGCGCGATATTCTTGTGATGTTCCCCGAACTGCGCGCGGTGTCGATCCGCCGTTCGTGGTCGCGCAATGTCGTGGTCACCGGACATTACCGGACACCCATCGCGTGGTTCAGCGACAAAGGAAAGACCCGCTTCATCGACAAGGGAAACGTCGCGTTCGATTTGCCGGCGGACACGGTAGATCCGGCGCGCCTCCCTCAATTGCAATGGAGCGCGGAAAGCGATCGGTTGCCGATGTTACACGCGCTCGCCCAATGGGCGGAGCGTCATCCGAGTTTTTCGTCGCAAATCGCGAAATGCGAAACTGATACAATTCACCGGTTGCAAGTGGAGCTGGCCGATGGGACCGTGGTGGATTGGGGCGAGTTCAATCCCGCGAGCCTGGATCTTCGCACCGAGCGCGTGATGCGGGTGAAAGAAAATTATCATGCCGCCTCAACGCCGGCCCGGCTTCTGTTTGTGACAGACGATCGCCTGGTGATGGACGCCCATTGGACCGCCACCAAGGCCATGTAACCCATGAGGGGAAAATCAATGTCAAAACCTGAAATATTGGCTGGGCTGGACATCGGAAGCGGACAACTCGTGTGCGTGATCGGCAAACGGATGCCCGAAAACGATCACGTGGAAGTCATCGCGGCCGCCCGTCAGAATTGCAGGGGACTCAAAGGCGGCGTGGTCATCAATATCGACGAAACCGCGCTCGCCATCGGCCATGTGGTGGAAGCCGCCGAAGAAATGGCCAAGGAAACCGTTCGCGATTTGATCGTCGGTATCCGCGGCGCGCACAACCAAACTTTTAATCACCACGGCGCCATCAACATCGCCCGCACCGACAAAGAGATCACCACCGACGACGTTCAACAAGTGATCGAATCCACCAAAGCGGTGCCCATTTCAACCGACCGTGAAATCATCCACGTGATTCCTCAAGATTTCGTGCTCGATCGCCAACAGGGCGTTCCCAATCCCGTGGGAATGGAAGGCTCGCTGCTGGAGGTGGAAGTTCATATCGTTACCGCGGGCTCGAGCCACCTCAACAATATTTGGCGTTCCATCAACAACGCGGGCTTCGGCATCCGGGAACCGGTGTACGGCCTGCTGGCGCTCGGAGATGTGGTGGTCACCCAAGAAGAAAAAGATCTCGGCTGCATGCTCATCGATTTGGGCGGCGCCACCACCGGCATCGCGGTCTACACCGACGGCGGCGTGAAGTTCACCAAAGAACTGCCGGTGGGCACCGACGCCATCACCAACGATTTGGCGCATGGCCTGCGCACCTCGTTTTCCCAAGCCAAACTGGTGAAAGAGCGCTATGGCTCCGCGGTCCGCACCACCTCCAAGAAACACGCGCTGATCACCGCCGACGGAAGGCTCGATGAAACCAACGAGGACGAAATCTCGTTCACCTCTGTCGATGGCCGGACGCAACGCACCATCCAGCGCGATACGCTGTTCGAATTCATCGCGCCGCGCGTGGAAGAAATTTTTACGATGGTTCGCAACGAAATCGAAAATTCCGGCCTTTCCGAACACGTGGTTTCTGGCGGCGTCATTCTCACCGGCGGCGGATCCATGATGGCGGGCATGGTCAACGCCGCCGAAAAAATTCTCGAGTTGCCGTCGCGCCAGGGGCTGCCGCAAAACATCACGGGATTGTCGGAGGTGTTGTCGCATCCCAGCTACGCCACCGCGGCGGGCCTGTTGACGTTCCACACGATGGGCGATTGGTCGCGCCATGGCGGAGGACGCAAAGGCGCGCGCCGATCCGCCGGCTCAATTCTCGGCCAAATCAAAGGACTCTTTTCCGAAATTTTCTAATTGAAGGACGTTTCCATGACCCGAATCAAATTCACTGAAGATTTTAAAGAACAGCCGGCCGTCATCCGCGTGATCGGATTGGGCGGCGCCGGCGGCAACGCGGTGAACCGCATGATTGAGGCCGAAGTGTCCCACGTCGAATTCATCACCGCCAACACCGACGCGCAGGCGTTGCGCCGCAGCCTCGCGCCGATTCGCATCCAAATCGGGGAACAGCTCACCAAAGGCTTGGGCGTGGGGGGAAACCCCTCCATCGGCGGGCAAGCCGCGCAGGAATCCGAAGATCGTCTGCGGGAAGTGATTCAAGGCGCCGACATGTTGTTTGTCACCGCCGGCATGGGCGGCGGCACCGGCACGGGCAGCGCGCCGGTGGTCGCGCGCATCGCCAAATCCTTAAACCCCGCGCCGCTGGTCATCGCGGTGGTCACCCGGCCGTTCCAGTTCGAAGGCTTGGTGCGGGCCAACCAAGCTTCCGCCGGCATCGAAGAGTTGCGGCCCTATGTGGACACATTGCTCGTTATTCCCAACGATAAACTTTTTGAGATCATTGACGAAAAAACGCCTTCCATCGAAGCGTTCCGCGTCGCCGACGACGTGCTGCGCCAAGCCATGCAGGCGATCGCGGATGTGATCACCACCCACGGCCTCGTGAATGTCGATTTCGCCGATGTCAAAACCATCATGTCCGGTTCGGGAGAAGCTCTGATGGGCATCGGAACCTCCATGGGCCCAGATCGGGCTGTGACCGCGGCTCGTCAGGCAGTGCAATCGCCGCTTCTTGAGAACGTATCGATCGAAGGCGCCAAAGGCGTGCTGATTAATATCACGGGAAACAAGAACGTGACCATGTTTGAGGTTCGCGAAGTCATGGACTTCGTGAGTTCCGCCACCGCCACCAGCTCGCACGTGTTTTACGGTCAAGTTTTTGATGAAGGCCTGGAAGACAAACTAAAAGTAACCGTGATTGCCACGGGTTTTCCAGCTCGCTCGCATCGAGATCGTTTAACGTCCTCCAAACGTGTGGCCGCGCCCGCCGCCACGCTGAACAGCGCGCCTCTGCCGGGCTCGCTGATGGGTCCACCCGCCATTTCGGCCGAAGACGACCTTCGTCGTCCGGCGTATTTAAGGCTGCGCAACCGCAAACTGAAATAGACCTTGCGGCGATTCCACGCCGCATTTATGCTTGTTTTAGTATGGACGCAGCCCCAAACCTCAGACCCTACGAAGAAGATCCGCGCGCTCAAAGCGGCGACGCTACAATTCCAACTCAAGCAGCCACCCTGCTGACCACGTTATTGAAAGGGATGTTTGAACGTCGCGCCTCGGACCTCCATATTCGCTCCGGCGCGATTCCGATTTATCGCATTGACGGGAATCTCATTCAGCTGGAGGTGGAGCTGATCACGCCGCCGATGGCCCTGGCCCTACTCTCGCACATGCTCACGCCGGCTCAAATGCGAATCTTCGAGACACAAAACGACATCGATTTCTCTCATGCTCTACCGGGCTTCGGTCGGTTCCGCGGCAACGCGTTTCGACAACGCGGATCCGTGGCCATAGTTTTGCGGCAAATCCCGACGCAGATTCCCTCGTTTAAGGACTTGGCCCTGCCCAAAGTCATGCCGAAATTTTGTCAGCTTTCGCGCGGCTTGGTGCTGGTGTGTGGCGTCACCGGCAGCGGCAAATCCACCACGCTCGCCGCGATGCTGGAAACCATCAACAACAACCGCGCCGAGCACATCGTCACCATCGAAGATCCCATCGAGTTCTTGTACCGCGATAAAAAATCGATCATTAGCCAGCGCGAACTGGGATCGGACACACCCAATTTTCCAGAAGCCTTAAAGCATGTGTTGCGCCAAGATCCAGACGTGATCTTGCTCGGGGAGATGCGCGACCTGGAAACCACCTCGACGGCGATCACCGCGGCCCAGACTGGGCATCTGGTGTTGTCCACGCTTCACACCACCGACGCGGTTCAGACCATCAACCGGATCATCGATATGTATCCGCCGCATCAGCAATTGCAGGTTCGATACCAATTGGCGGACGTCCTCAAAGGCGTCATTTGCCAACGCTTGTTGCCCCGCGCGACCGGCACCGGCCGAGTGCCGGCCGTGGAAGTTTTGGTGGTCACCGCGTTGGCGAAAAAAGCCATCGCCGAAAACCAAATGCAGGACATCCAAGAATCCATTCGCCAAGGCCAGTATTACGGCATGGAAAGCTTCCACCAATCGCTGTTAAAGCTGTACCGGGACGGCCTCGTGAAAATCGAGGACGCGCTCGAAGCCGCCAGCAACCCCGAAGAACTGATGATGGCCATCCGCGGCATCACCACCGGCACCGAAGGCGCCGCGTAAGCCCACTTCTCGCGAGCCTTTGCCTCTATCCTACAACAGGATGTATGTACCATAATAACAAGCTCTACATTGACAAGCCATAATTATATGTACATACTATAAATATGGATTTTGAGTAGGATGATCGAAAATATCAGCTTAATAGATTAAAACACGGTATCCCATTGAAGATGCCATTGAAGCCTTTGATGATCCGAAGGCTATTACTCTTCCTGATATACGACACTCGACACCCAATGAAAAACGCGAAATCCTGATAGGACGGATTGTGCATGGCATTTTGGTTGTGGTTTTTACGATCAGAAATCCAGGCAACAAAATACGCATTATCAGCGCGCGTCGAGCAAATAAGAATGAACGGAGGCTATATGAAACAAAAGAAATTTGATGACGATGTCAAAATACCGGCGTTAACGGATGATGACTTTAAGCGCGCTCGGCGGGTGACGCCCGAAGAACATAAAAAATTCCATCAAGCGGTGAAGAATTTCCGATTGAGAGGACGGCCCAAAAAAACGTTTGGTCGATATAAGCCGGTGACCATTCGACTCAATCCCTATGTCTTAGAATGGGCTAAAGATCAGGCGAAAAAGAAAGGAATCGGCTATCAAACTTTTATCAATCAAACGCTTCTCTCCCATACAGGATGACTTCTCTGGCCATCTAGCTTTAGACCCACGCGAACTCGACCTTAAAAGTTCTTTTCTATTGCCCAGCCCGGCGCCCACCCACCGACCAAAAATAGGTTACAATCCCGCCCCTATGAAGAATGATTCTTCGCTGGAACGTCTCCGGCGACGCATTGACACCTTGGATGACAAGCTTTTGGGGCTTCTCAGCGAACGCGGCCGGTTGGCCAAAGAAATCGGTCGCATCAAAGCCAAAAAAGGGGCAACGGTTTTTTCCTCCACCCGCGAGAGCGAAATCCTGACCCGGCTCTCGGCCGGCAACAAAGGACCGCTGTCATCGGAGGCGGTCGATGATATTTTCCAAACTATTTTTTCGGCGTGCCGGGCGCTGCAAAGGCGGCTGACCATCGCCTATTTCGGCCCGGAGGCCACCTTCACCCATCAAGCGGCCATCAAACATTTCGGGCGCGACTGCGAATTCGTGGGGTTGCCGTCGATTTCGGACGTTTTCTTTGAAGTGGAGCGCAAACGCGCGGACTTCGGCGTGGTGCCGATTGAAAACTCCACCGAAGGGGTGGTCAACCACACGCTCGACATGTTCATCGACTCGGATCTGAAGATCGTGGCGGAGCGGGGGGAATCGATTTCACAAAACCTGCTGTCGGTCTCGGGCAAGCTCAAGGACGTCAAAGCGGTCTATTCGCACGCGCAGGCGCTGGCGCAATGCCGCAAATGGATCGATACGCATTTGCCCGGTGTTTCCGTGCACACGGCGGCCTCCACTTCGGACGCGGCCGTTCATGCGACGCTGGATGGATCCAGCGCCGCCATCGCCTCGCTGTTGGCGGCCCAGCTCTATCATTTGAAACCCGTCGCGCTGAACATTGAGGACAGCCCCGACAACGCCACGCGCTTTCTCGTGATCGGGCAAACGTCGCCGCCCCCGAGCGGCAAGGACAAAACCTCGATTATGTTGTCCATCAAAGATCGCGTGGGCGCGCTCTATGACATTTTGCAGCCGTTTCGGCAGACGGAAGTGAATCTCACGAAAATTGAGTCGCGGCCGACCAAGAAAAAAGCATGGCAGTACGTTTTTTTCGTGGACTTTCTCGGTCATCAAAACGATTCCGATGTGAAGGCCGCGCTCAAAGGACTCGAGAAGCAAACCGTTTCCTTAAAAATTTTGGGCTCGTACCCCACCGCCTAAGCGCCATCGGCCGCTCACTCACTTTATGAACAACTCAACACCATCGCCCATTTCATCCCGTCCCGAACTGGCGGGTTTCCAGCCCTACAAGCCCGGAATGTCGCTCGAACAAATCAAGCGGCAGTACGGGTTGAAATCGGTCATCAAACTAGCCTCCAACGAAAACACGCTGGGCCCGTCGCGCAAAGCGGTCAAAGCCTACAAGCAGGTGGCCAAAAACGTGTTTCGCTATCCCGAGTCGCGCAGCTTGGATTTGCGCGCGCGCCTTTCCGAGCGGTTCAAATTGGACCTGGGGGAAGTGATCATCGGCGCGGGATCCGACGAGATCATCGAACTGTTGGCCAAAACCTATTTGTCGCCGGCCGATCATGTGGTGGTGTCCGCCTCGGCGTTTATGCAATACCGGCTGGCGGCGCAGTTGATGGGCGCTACCGTCAGCGCGGTGCCGCTGAAGGACATGAAGCACGACTTGATGGGCATGGTCGCGGCCACCACCAACCGCACCAAACTTCTTTTTATCGCCAACCCGAACAACCCGACCGGCACTTACAACACACGCAAGGAAGTCGAGGCTTTCTTGGCGGCGTTGTCGCCGCGGGTTTTGCCGGTGTTTGACGAGGCCTACTTTGAATACGCGGCTGTGAACGACGATTACCCCCAAATGATCGAGGATTATTTCCGCAAGCGTCCGATGGTCGTGTTGCGCACGTTCTCCAAAATTTACGGTTTGGCCGGGCTGCGCGTCGGCTACGGCGTCGCCCCGGAACCGTGCATCGCCGAGATGGACAAAATCCGGCCGCCGTTCAACGTTTCGATTCCGGCCCAAGCCGCCGCCGTCGCCGCGATGTTCGACACAGCCCATGTCAGGAAATCCATCGCGCTCAACGAGAAGGAAAAGGCGTTTGTGCTCGCGGAACTTGCGAAGATGGGATTTGAAACCACGCCGACCGCCGGCAATTTCGTTTTGTTCAAAGTGTCGCCCCTGAAAGGGCGGCGCGTGTTTGAAGATCTGCTCAGCGAAGGCGTGATCGCGCGCTCGGTGGATGAATACGGATTGCCCGATCACCTGCGCGTGACGTTCGGATCGCGCAGCGAAAACAAAACTTTTCTCGCGGCGCTGGCACGGGTGAGCGCCGCCACCAAAACATCGAGGAGCCCCCAATGATTCTCACACTGAAAACAGGCGTTTCCAAAAAAGACGCCGACAAAATTATCGCCAAGATTAAAGATCTCGGGTTTCAACCCTCGATCTCCAAAGGCGCCGAGCGCATCGTCATCGGCGTGATCGGCGAGAAAGCCATCGTCCACAAGCAAACCTTCGAGGTGATGGACGGCGTGGAGGTGGTCACGCCGATTTCGAAACCGTACAAGCTGGTTTCCCGCGAATTTAAAAAGGAAAGCACGGTCGTCAACGTTGGAAAAAACGTGAAGGTCGGCGGCAAGCAAGTCATCATCGTGGCCGGGCCCTGTTCGGTGGACACGTGGGACAACCTGCTGCTCAACGCCCGCGAGATGAAAAAAGCCGGCGCCCACATGCTGCGCGGCGGCGCGTTCAAACCCCGCAGTTCGCCCTATGCGTTTCAAGGATTGGGCGAGAAAGCGCTTGAGATGCTCGCCGAGGCCCGCAAAATCACCGGTTTGCCGGTGGTCAGCGAAGTGATGGACGTGCGCCAAGTGGAGATCATGTGCAAATACGTCGATGTGCTCCAAATCGGCGCCCGCAACGCGCAGAATTTCGATCTGTTAAAAGAAGTGGGGCTCGCGAAAAAACCCGTGGTGCTCAAGCGCGGCATGGCCAACACCATCGAAGAGTGGCTCATGTGCGCCGAATACATTTTGGCGAAGGGAAACCCGGACGTGATTCTCTGCGAACGCGGTATCCGAACGTTTGAAACCGCGACCCGCAACACGCTCGACATCAGCGCGGTGCCGGTGATCAAGCATTTCACGCACCTGCCGATTTTTGTCGACCCGTCTCACGGCGTGGGCGTTCGGGAATACATTCCGCCGATGGCGCGCGCCGCGGTCGCCGCCGGCGCCGACGGCGTCATGCTGGAGACGCACCCGAAACCGGCGGAGGCGTTGTCCGACGGACATCAAGCCTTGCTCCCCACGCATTTCAGCCACCTCATCAAAGAAGTGAAACTGATCGCCGGGGCGGTTGGCCGCCACCTGTAACATGACGGAGGCCGCAAAAACAAACGTTTGTCTCGTGGGCGTCGGACTGATCGGCGGCTCGCTGGGATTGGCGCTGCGCGCGAAAGGAAAAAAGCGCTACACGGTCACCGGTTTGGGTCGCCATCCGCGCAAACTCGCGACCGCGATGCGCATGGGCGCTATTGACCGGTTTGAAACCAACGCCAAAGCGGCCGTGCAATCGGCCGACATCATCGTTCTCTGCGTGCCGGTTCATCTCATCGCCAACCAACTCGCGAAACTCGCGCCCTGGATCAAGCGCGGCGCGATCGTGACCGACGTGGGCAGCGTGAAAAAAACGGTGCTGCGGCAAGCGCGCCACGCGCTGCGCGGACGACGCGATGTCCATTTTGTGGGAGGGCATCCCATTGCGGGCTCCGAAAAAACCGGTGTCAAAAATGCGGTGGCGACCTTGTTCCAAAAAGCCGTCTGCGTCATCACCTCCGATGGAGCTCCGCGAACCGCTCGACAAACCATCCGAACTCTCTGGGAAACAACCGGCGCGCGCTGCCTCGAGCTGAGCGCCGCGAAACACGATCACTGGCTCGCGCTGACCAGCCATCTGCCGCATTTGCTGGCGTTCTCATTGTTTCAGTGCGTCTCCGACGCCGCCACAACCCATCCGGTGCTCAAATCGCTGGTGGGGGGGTCCTTCCGAGACATGACCCGCATCGCCGGCTCCGATCCCGATCTGTGGGGCGGCATTCTCGAAACCAACCGGCGCGAGATTCAAAAGGCCGTGCGGCTCGCCTCGCAACACTTACTTCTGCTGGGTCGCTCTCCGCTGCCCAAACTCATTCCCGCGCTGCGCCGGCTGCAACGCGCCAAAGCCAAATGGTCAACGTCGCGCTGACCACGACGCTGTCCGCGGTGTCGACGTTGCGCGGCCGTTTGCGCGTTCCGCCGGACAAGTCGCTTACGCATCGCTCGCTGTTCTTTTCAGCGCTGGCCGAAGGGACTTCCACCATTCACAACCCGCTGGCCGCCGAGGACTGTCTGTCCACCGCCAAATGCCTGGCTCAACTCGGCTGTGAAATAAATCGCGATACCACTCCCTGGACCGTCAAGGGCGTGGGTCTGTTTGGATTCAAAAAACCGGCGGCGCCGCTCGACTGCGGAAACTCCGGCACCACCATGCGGCTCATCAGCGGCATTCTGTCGGCTCAGCCCTTCACCACCACCTTGATGGGCGACGCCTCGCTGTCCAAACGCCCCATGAATCGCGTCGCCGAACCGCTCGCGAAGATGGGCGCCACGTTTGAACTGCGGGATGGAAAATACGCACCCTTCAAGCTGACCGGCACAAAAAACCTGCGGCCCATCGAATGGAGCAACCCGGTCGCCAGCGCGCAGGTCAAGTCGGCGGTGCTGCTCGCGGCGGTGCACGCCACCGGCGAAACCATTTATCGGGAACCGACCATTTCCCGCGATCACACCGAGCGCATGCTGGAAGCGAGCGGCGCCGACATCCGCCGCTTTGGAAGCACCACCCAGCTCAAAGGCCCCTCCAAACTTAAAGCCATGGAATGGCGCGTGCCCGGCGACATTTCCAGCGCCGCTTTTTTCATTGTCGCCGGCTTGCTCACCGACAAGAGCGACGTGGTGCTCGAAAACGTGAACATGAATCCGACCCGCACCGGAATCCTCGACGTGTTGCGCGACGCCGAGGCCACGCTCCATTTTGAAAACCAGCGGCTGGAAGGGGGAGAACTGGTCGCGGACATCCGCGTGCAAGGTCGACAAACATTGAAAGCCTTCCACATCAACAAACTGATCGCGCCCCGGCTCATTGACGAGGTGCCGATTCTGGCGGTCGCCGCCACCCAAGCGCAGGGTCTTTCGATCTTCAGCGGACTGGAAGAATTGCGCGTGAAAGAAACGGATCGTCTCAAAGCGCTGGCGACAAACTTGGCGAACATGGGCGCCTCCGTGCGCGAAACCAACGACGGTCTTATCATTGAAGGTCCCACGCCGTTGAAGGGAGCCGCCGTGGAATCCTTCGACGATCATCGCATCGCCATGTCGATGGCGGTGGCGTCTCTCATCGCTGAGGGGCCAACTTCGATCCACGAGAGTCAGTGCGTCGCCATCTCCTTCCCGCACTTTTGGGACGCTCTTAACCAACTCGCCCGGCCATGAAACGATCGGTGTTCAGCCCGGTCCTTTATTGGACCGCCAAATTTGTTTGTTACTGGGTTTTCCGCCTGGTGTGGCGACTGCGCATCGTGGGGGCCGAAAACATTCCGAAAAACGGCGCTTTCATCTTCGCGGCCAATCACCGATCGTACGTGGATCCGCCGCTGCTGGGATCAGCCACCAACCATTACGTGAATTTCCTTGCCAAGGAAGAGCTGTTTCGTTTTCGCCCGTTTGGCTGGCTCATTTTTAATCTGCACGCCCACCCGCTCAACCGAAAAGGCGGCGACGTCGCGGCCTTCAAGATGGCCAAACGGGTTCTGGCCGATGGCCAAGCCTTGATCGTGTTTCCGGAAGGACGGCGAAGCCCAACCGATGAGCTGGCCAAACCCCGGGCGGGGGTGGGGTTGCTGGCCCAAATCGCCAAAAGCCCGGTTGTCCCGAGTTATTTGCACAATTCCGCGTATTTAAAGCAGTTCAAACCGCTTACCATCGCTTTTGGGCCCCCGATTTGGGCCCAGGAGGGAGAATCCGCTCAGGCGTTGGCGGACCGAATCATGGCGGCCATCGCCGAACTGAAACAGAGGTTGGTCAACGAAATATGATAGTCTCGCGCTCCCTTCCCAAAAGCCGCATAGCACAGCAACATCAGACACAAAAGGACGACAATCATGGAGAGCACCGTTATGACCGATGAATTGAGCATGGACCAAATCTTGGCGCAGAGCGCCGGTACCACCCCTGGCGGGCTGGTCGAAGGAACGGTGGTCGGAATAACCGATTCTCACGTTTTAATCAATGTGGGCCTCAAGCAAGAAGCCGCGTTGCCGCTAAAAGAGTTCTCCAACAATCCTCCCGCAATTGGATCCACCCTCACGCTGCTTCTCATTCGAGAACAAGGCCCGGAAGGCCGACCGCTGGTCTCATGGCGCCAAGCGCGCGAACGTCAGAATTGGGACGTGGTCGCTGAAGCGCAAAAAACTCAACAAATTTTGGAAGGCCGCATTACGCAGCGCATCAAAGGCGGATTTTTGGTCGACATCGGCCTCGACGCCTTTATGCCGGCGTCTCAGCTGGACGATCGCCAAGGTGGAAACCTGGAGTCCTGGGTGGGTCAGCAAATTCGGGTCATCGTGCTCGAGATGGACAAAGCCAAAGGAAATGTGTTGGTGTCCCGCCGCCGCGTGGTGGAACAAGAAAAAAGCGTTCAGCGCGCCGGCACCTTGGCGCAGCTGGAAGTGGGCCAAGTTTATAAAGGCACCGTTCGCGCGCTCGCCAATTTCGGCGCGTTTGTGGATATCGGTGGCGTCGAAGGCCTGTTGCACGTCTCCGACATGGACTGGAAACGCATCGACAACCCCAGCAAAGTTCTGAAACCCGGCGAAGAAATCGAAGTGAAAATTTTGAAGTACGACGCCGCCTCCGGCCGTATTTCACTCGGTCGCAAACAGTTGATGGCGCATCCCTGGGAAGGAATCGAGACGCGCTTTCCGCTCGGCAGCACCGTGAAAGGGAAAGTCACCGGACTGGCCGAATTCGGCGCGTTCGTTGAGATCGAGCCCGGCGTGGAAGGACTCATCCACGTTTCGGAGTTCTCCTGGACCGAAAAGATCAAAAAGCCCAGCGCCGTTCTGAAAACGGGGCAGCCTATCGAAGCCAAACTTATCGGTATTGATCGCGAGAAAGAAAAAATTTCGTTGAGCCTGAAACGACTGGAGGCGAGCCCGTGGGAAAGTATTTTGGCTCAACACCCGGTCGGATCCAAGATTGAAGGCGAAGTGACGCACATGGCGCCGTTCGGCGCGTTCGTTCGCGTCGCCCCCGGCGTGGAAGCGCTGCTCAAGACGCAAGATCTGTCATGGACCGAACGGATTCAAAATCCGACGCAAGTGCTCAAAGTGGGCGACAAAATCACCGCCTTGATCCTGGAAGTCAATCTCCAGGAAGAACGCATGGCGCTCGGCATCAAACAGCTGACGCCCGATCCCGTGAAGTCGCTGAAAATCGGCGAAGTTGTCACCGGCACCGTGAGCAAAATCATCGACGCGGGCATTTTTGTGAAGCTCGAGTCCGGCGCCGAAGGCTTTATCCGGGCCAACGAAATCATCAACGACCGCCCGATGTTTGGCGAGCGGCCGGACCGAACCGTGCGTCCCACGGTTCCTGCCGATGTAAAAGTGGGAGATCCGATCAACGCCACCGTTATTAAAGTTGATCGCAAAACCCGCAAAGTTGATTTGTCCATCCGCAAATACGAGAAGGGCCAAGAAAAAGAACTTCTCAAGAAGTACAGCGACAACGCCGCCCGTCCGACGCTGGGCGACGCGACGGGATGGAACGACCTCGGCTAAGCAGCCTCTTTCCTGTAAAAAAGTTTACAACTCCGTATCCGGTCCTTAATCAAATCTTAAGGCTATTCCATTAGCCTTCGGTCAATGGTTTATAAGGACGGCATTTTTTTCAAAGCGTCGGCGTTTGCGATTGCGTGCATTTATTTCGCTACGAATTGCGTTTTGGTCCATGCGACAGATTTTCAAGGTGCGGAGGCGCTGCCGAAAACCCTGGGCTCTGTTCGTAAAATCACCCCTTCGACTACGCTCAGGGCAGGCTCGCCTACAAATCGAAAGATAGTCATTCATATCCAAGATGTCCACGGCAACTCTGAGGCACAAACCAACATCGCCAAAGCGGTTCGGGAATTAATCGATCAAAGAAAGATCGATCTGGTCGCACTCGAAGGCGCGTTTGGTCCGATGAATTTTTCGTGGTACCAACATTACCCGCATCAAGACTCGGTAAAAGCCGTGGCCGATTATCTGCTGAAGGAAAAACGGATTTCAGGACCGGTACATGTGGCGATGACACGGGGCGGTGTACGGTTTGTCGGCATCGATCACCAGGAACATTACGACGCCAATGTGGCGGCAGTACGAACCTCGGCACGCCTGGCTCCGCTTTACAAAAAGAAGCTTCGCACAATCATCCAAACGCTTGAAGCAGAAAAGAGCCAAGCTTTTAATCCTGATTTAAAGGCCTTCGACGATCAGATGGCCTCCTATCGCGCCGGATCCTTATCGTGGGGAGATTACATTTTCGAGCTTGCCCGTCGGGTGCCGGATCTCGCTGCAAGTGTGCAGGCCTACGCGACCGCGTTAAAAATGGAGCGCGGACTCAATTTCAACCAAGTGGAACGCGAACGCGCGCAATTCATCGCGGAACTTGTTCCGAAAATGCGCCCGGCCGAAAAGGACGAGCTCGCGTCCCGCGGCGCCGCGTTTCGATCGGGCGCGCTCACGCCTGCGGATTTCTGTGGAACTCTCAAAGATCTTGGCGCGCGCCACGGCGTTGCGCTGTCGCGCTATCCCGCGATGACTGCGTACATCCGCTACGTGCTGCTGTCGGAGAGCCTGGACGCGGAGGGGATTCTCAAGGAAGCGGTCGCTACCGAAAAGAAAATATGCGCCACGCTGGCCAAGACGGAAGAGGAGCGCCGCCTGCTGTGGGAAGCCCGACATCTCTATTTGTGCAAGAAGCTTTTGGAGTTTGCGCTAACGAAAGAAGAGTGGGGAGAATACGAAAGACAGAAATTAGTAATTGGTAATTGGAAATTAGATCAAGGAGTAATTAATAAATCTTCATCGATCCAATTACCAATTACTATTTACCAATTACTAAATCTCTCGTCGTTCGAGAGATTTTACCGTGAAGCCGAAGCTCGCGATGAAGCTATGGCGCAAAACCTCGAAAAGGCGATGGCGGCATCCCACGCCAACATCGCCGTGCTCGTCACCGGCGGATTTCATACGGACGGCATCCTCCGCCGACTCCAGCCGAAAGGATTCACCGTGGTGTCGTACGTTCCCAAGATCAGCAAAATCGACGACAGCAACGGTTCCGCGTACCTCAGCGTATTCACGCAACAGAAAACACCGCTCGATAAATTGTTCGCGGGAGAGCAATTGTTTTTGGCGACGTTGGCCGAGCCCAACCGTGAAATCGTCGGCCCTATGATCGAGTTGGATCATAGCCTGGATCTCACGGGACAGGACGAGGGAGAAAAGCTTCTCGCCAACGGTGGTCTTCTGCGCGAACGAAGACATGCGGATAAAACGATCGAAGAGTTCGACGTTCAGTCGTACGCCTCTTTTCGCAAACAAATGGCTTGGATCTGGCACGGCTGGATACGAAAGATATTCCCAGCGATCAATTCCTCAAAAGATAAACGACAGTTCCTAAATGGCACGAGCATCCCTCGCTTATCCTTGGGAATCGAGGAGTTGGATGGTCGGTCCAGCGAGATGATCCGGTGGATCCTGCGCACAACAAGCGACCCCTTGGAACGCGCGCAAATGGCGGCCGCTTTGGATCTATCGCTGATCAGCGGGGGAGCATCGGAACGCTCGCCCCTCCGCTCGAAGCGCTCCACCGTTTTTTACGCCTACAAGGAAGGCATCGGCACGGTGGTGACAGCAAAAACGTACCTGCGGTGGATGAGCGAGCGACCCAACGGGGATCACATTGATGGCCTGGCGATGGAATTGGCGCACTTACAGAAGCGAGCCTTTCCGAACCTTAACGATGCGGACGGACGATGGCGAAATAAATGGAACAGTTTCCTAAGACACACCTCCTACGAGGTGTTACTGTTGCTGGATGATCGGCAACAGATTCTAGGCTTTGCCTCGATTAACACAACAAAAAACATGCTCGAGTGGCTGGCGATTGATCCGGCTCAACAAGGAACACGCAAGGGCCATTTTCTGTTGGGCTGCGTCTTTGATTGGGCGCGAGAGGCGGGCTACCCCTCCATTTTCTGGCATGCGGGCGCCTGCGCGGCGGGATTCTACATTCGGGCCCTTATGACGCTGTCGATTCGCTTGGTGTATCAATTTTTCCCGGAACGCTATTTCTTGGTCAAATTGGCGCCACGTCTCTTTGGCGCGACTCATGAAGAAGAGCAACAACGTTGGCGACGATTTATTCAACTGCGAGAAGAAGAGGTTATGTTACAGAGCGGGCTACAGACCGGTGGTTACGTGTTGTGCTCTTGGGATCGAACACCATTTGAGGTCACGCCTCACGGCCTCTGGATCATGGAGAATAAAGAAGGCGATCGGCGAAACGAGATTTTGGGAGAGTGGATTTACGAGCCAAACGTTTGGGTGGAGCGCGCCACCGACGAGACGACAATCGTAGGCCCCTTGGAAGATGCCGTTTACACCGATCCCGAAAATCCAAGTCAAAAGCTGCGATTGAACGATTTCCGCGTCAGCGGCCTTTATCAGCAAATCGCGCGGTATCCGGGCCTGTTCGTATTGTTGATTGGCGTGTTGGCCTGTTCGTGGTTTTGGCAGGGAGCGCCAGCGCTCCGCCCAACGTGGCTCTCGGTTTTTTCTCTCGTGATGCTTTCCATGATCCGGCCGGTGCGCGGTGAATCATCCGTCATCGCGGCTCCGGATCACCTTTCACTGGAGGAATTCGAGCCGTGGCTGGCGCAGCATGCCGGCAAATACGTGTTGGGGGACTGCGTGAAATTCGCAAAACAATTTTTAATCCGGTCGTCCCAGGTGAGCGCGTTGTTCTTCAAACATCGCATACGAGCGGTAAAGCAGAGGAGCTTAAGCGGGAACGATGTGCCCATTCGGGATCTGTTCGAAAGCGTTTTGCGGCAAAACAACAACTCTCACGCGCCCGAAATCATCGACTATTTGGCGAGTCGAACAGGAATCGCCAAAAAACGGGTTGCGATCATCTTGGCCTACCGTTATTCGACGGATGTCTCGCCGAACCTCAGGAACCAAACCGGACGTCCTCCCGCGGACAGGTCAACCAACACGGAATTCACGTTATGGTCCTATGACCATGCGCATGAAACGGTTCCTCACTATCAAAAAGATTTGGCCGTGTCGTTTGGCGTTACGGAAAGCGTGGTCTCCCACGTCTTGAACGAGTTCCAGATCACGGCGACACCGCCCGCCGCGAACGCCACGAATGTGGAGGACGGCTTGCTCCACATGAAACGGCGCGCTGCGCTGCTCACCGCGAAATCGGCTTAAAACACCTCCTTTCTTTTTATCTGCGCCCTGGCCTCGAAATCCAAGGCCTGTTAGACTCTTTCCATGTCGGTTTTGTGCCGTAAATCCATCCTGTTTTTCATCCTTGCTTGTGTTCCTACCCTCGGATGGTCTTTTGCCGATAACAACGTTCGCCGCGACCGTTTTCAATGGATGAAAGTGCAAACCGAGCACTTCGATATCTACTACGACCAAAAGACCGCCCGCATGGTTCCGCGCATGGCCCATTACCTGGAAAATGCCTGGAAAGACGTGGGAGACGTATACGATTTCCACGTTCCCGAACGAACGCCGTTTTTCTTCTATTCCAATCACAATTTGTTTGAGGAAACCAATATCGTTTCCATCGGCGAAGGCACCGGCGGCGTCACCGAGCCGCTGAAGAACCGGTTCCTGGTTTTCAACGACGGCTCCGAAGAATGGCTGCGGCACGTGATCTACCACGAATTCACGCACGTGGTTCAGTTCAACGTGATTTTCAGCGGATTTTGGAAATCGATTCGGATCATCGCCAAGTCTCCGTTTTTGCCGCTGTGGATGATGGAAGGCAGCGCGGAGTTCGGCTCCGGCGACATCGACGACGCCACCGGGGACATGGTGGTGCGTGACGCCTATGCCAACAACCAACTGCCCGATCTGGCGGAGCTGCACGGATTCAACCATTTGAAACCCAACCAAGTGACGCTCGGCTACAAAACCGGCGACGCCGCTATGGAATTTCTCAAAGACGAATACGGCGCCGATAAACCCGGCAAATTGCTGATCGGACTTAAAGATTACTTCGAAGCCTCGAGCATTTTGGAAGCGGTGCTCGGAACGGACGTGACACGGTTCAATCTGCGTTTTCGTGAATGGATGGGGGAAAAATACCGCTCTTTCCTCAAGACCGCCCACGCGGCCAGTTTCTACGGAGCGCCGATCACCCGCGGCAAAGACGGAATTCCGAATTTCAACGAGGCTCCCGTGCTCTCAAAAGACGGCAAAACGATTTATCACTTCAGTGACCGGGATGGCCCCAACCAGCTTTACGCGACCGACATCGTCACCCACCGCACCCGCGCTCTGTTGCCGCTCAAGTACAAGCTTTATGAAAACATCGAGACCGGCGGTCGCGCGCTGTCGTTGTCACGCGATGGCCGCTGGCTGGCGTTTTCCGGCGAAAAAGAGCAGCGAGATTTCCTGTACTTGTTCGACCTTCAAAAGAAAAAATTGCATCGCGTGAAGGTTCCGTTCGACCAGCTCCGCAGCCCGGTGTTCTCGCCCGTGGAAGACGACCGACTGGTATGCGTGGGGATGGACAACGGCACCAACGATCTCTATATCATCGACCGCAAAGGCAAGATCATCAACCGGCTGAGCAACACGCCCCAAGACGAGAAAGATCCGGTGTACAGCCCCGACGGACTGAAGATTTACTATTCGGCGGAGGTCATGTCGGAGGATTTGTCGGAGCCGCGTTATCGCAACATTTTTTCGCTGACCATCGAAAACAAGTTCGTCAAAGAAATCACGCAAACGATCGGATCCGAGCTGCAGCCGGAACCGATCGGAGACAATACCATCGTCTATGTGCGCGATCGCGACGACAATGACAATTACGGATTCAATCTCGTCACCATGAACTTGAAAACGGGCGAAGAAACACGCTTGACGGATTTTGTCGGTGGTGGGTTTTCGCCGCGTTACGACGCCAACAAAGACCAATTGTTTTTCATCGGTTTCAACGCGGGAGAGAAGCACATCTATCAGGCCACCTGGACATTCCAGAACGCGCCGGTGGTTGCCACCGAGCCGTTCATCGGGCCGCTTCTCGAGAATTCCATCGATGGCGTGCCGAGAGCGCGCCTGGCCCGGGCGCCGGCGCTTATGCAATGGCCCTATAGCCAAGACTCGCCGTTGTTCATGGGAAATCCCAAAGCCTATCGGTTCAAGGCCTCCACCGATCTTTTCATTCCATTCCTGTTCTATTCCACGCTCGATGGGCTGGTGCTTGTGAATGTGTGGCAGGTGTCCGACATGCTGGGCGACCATCAATTTCAAGAACAGGCGCAATACGCCTCCGGCAGCGATACCATGGATCTGTCGCTGCTCTACACGTACGCCCGGTTCCGACCGACGCTGTCGCTGGTATTTCGCGGCTCGCAATACTACCGGGACATCGAACAAGACCAACAGCGGCGCGAACTAACCGGCATTGGATTTCTCACCTATCCGCTGGACCGAATTAGTTCGGTTTCCCTCGGTGCGGGCCTCACCAAGCGGCGCGACGCGTTTCGATTGAGTGGGTACCCCAACGAACTCTTTAACGATCGCTTTATCCTGACGTCTTACGATTACGACACGGTAACCGGTCACTATCTGGTGCCGACCAAAGGCCAACGGCTCTCGGTGTTTTATCAACACGGGTTTCTAGCGGCCGGTGGAGACCAGCTCTACTCCTCCGGCGGCGCCGAAGGCGCCGCCTATGTTCCGCTGATTCGAGAAAGCACCTGGGCGAGCCGCTTGTTTTACGGACGCAGCACGGGCCGCGACGCGCAGGTGTTTCGTTTGGGGGGCATCGATCGCATTCGAGCGTTGGCGGGGGACGCCCTGAACAACAAGAAAACCAATGTGCTGCTCGCCAGCACCGAATTGCGGTTTCGAATTGCCTATTTGAACGCCCGCACAAAATTTCTATTTCCCGATTTCTTTTTCAAGGCCGCCTACCTGATTGTGTTTGATGACGCCGGCTACGGCTGGGACAATCAGGACGAGCGCGACCAACTCCAAATGCGCCGGCTCGACAACGCGGCCGGCGTCGGCATTTCCTGGCCCATGTTCATCTTGCAAACGTTCCAACTGAACCTGACCATTCAGTGGGCGCACCGAACCAACAGCGGCACCGACGTGTGGTACGTCACCGCCGGACCGTCCTTTTAGTTATGATGGCGCCTCTGATGAAACGTGGACTTTTTCTCTCGGCAATTCTCTGTTCGATCGCAGTGACTCGGCCCGGCGCGGTAGCGGCGGAGGTCACATTGAAAATCGTTCAACCCTATGAAAACGCCACTGTGGCGCCGGTGAAACAGTCGTTTGTTTTTGGTTCCGTGTCGCCGGCCACGGCCACGCTGACCCTCAACGGCCAGCCCGTCACGCCCCACACCAACGGCGGATTCCTCGCCATGATTCCGTTTAAAGAAGGGAAATTTAAAATTGAGGGTATCGCGACGGACGGAATCTCCACCGCGACCGTGGTTCGCAGCGTGAATGTTTCCGGCGCGCTCGGAACCTTTTCACCCACGTATGGAAAAATCGAGGTCCTATCGCCAAAGGTCCGGCTCGTGATGCGGCCGGGCGATACCATCGATCTCGCGTTTCAAGCGGCCGCCGGCGGGACCGGTTCGGCTCATTTCCGCAACCGCGGCGACACCATTGCGATGACCGAACAACCCGGTCCCATTCGTGGAATTTACAAAGGCATCTATGTCATCCGGCCCGAAGACCGATTTGACGGCGATGACATCGTCTTTGCGATCCGTCGGCGCGATGGGCGTCGCATCGCGGCGCGCGCCAACGCCACCATCATCGTCCAGCGCCGAAAGATGCCACGGTTGGTTGAGCTCAAAGAAGAGACCGTGTTGCTGACGGGCCCCGATACGGACCTCGGATACAATCTGTTTTGCTTGACCGGAACTCGGCTTGAGATCACCGGCGAATACGGAGACTATCTCCGCGCCGCCGTGGGGGAAACAAATCAAAGTTGGTTTCGAAAAAACGCGGCCATTGACCTTCCTCAAGGGACATTGCCGGCGCGCAGCGTCACGCGAAATTTGCGGATCGGCGTGGTGGGGGAAAGCACCATTGTCGAGATTCCCTTGCAATACCGGCACGCGTTTCGGGTAGAGCAAACGATGCAGCCGCACAAATTACGCCTCACGCTCTTCGGTGTGGTGGCCGACTCGGACCGCACCCGGTATAAAACCGACGACACCGTGGTCAAAGAATTGACCTGGTACCAAAGCGATCCCACAACCGCGATCTTCGATATTCTCACGACGCAGGACCAGGCATGGGGTTACGACATCCGTTACGAGGGAACCACTCTCGTCGTTGAGATTCGACATCGTCCCAATGTGCGTCCCTATTCGTTGAAGGGATTAAAAGTCACGGTGGACGCCGGCCATTCGCGAGAGAGTTTTGGCACGATCGGTCCGTTGGGCAACACCGAAGCCGCCGTCAACCTGCTGCTCGCCAACGTGCTGCGCCAGGAACTCGAACGACGCGGCGCCGAGGTGGTGATGACACAAGACGGGTCCCGCGAAATTTCGCTTCCGGAACGAACCACCGTGGCCTGGCGTGAACGCGCCAACATTTTCATCAGTCTTCATTGCGACGCCTGTGGGGATGGACAAGATCCGCGCGAGATTCAAGGATTCAGCGTTCATTACTACCAACCCCAGAGTCACGCGCTGGCGGCCGCGCTGCACGATGTCTACGCGGTCAAAAGCGGCATTCGCGACGAAGGGCTGTGGAAATCCAACCTGGCGGTGTGCCGCACCACGCAAATGCCGTCGCTGCTTTTTGAGCAAGCGTTTCTAATACTGCCGGAATACGAGGAACTACTAATGACACCCAAACACCAAAAGATGGCCGCGGAAAGCATCATCACCGCTCTGCAAAATTTCTTGGACGCGCACCCGAAATGAGAAGACTTCTTTTGTTCTTTTTTCTGGGAAGCTTTCTCATCTCAGCTCCGCTCCACGCCGCGCAATGGATGACCGTGACCGACCACATCGCCGATGTGAGGGCGGAGCCGAAAGAACATGCGCTCTCTTACGATCATGATCCGTTACAGGAAACGCAGGTGCTGCAAGGCGAGCTGGTGAAGGTGTTAAAGATCAAGGATGGCTGGGCCAATGTCCGCTGCATGAGTCAAATGGAATATTCTCATCGCAACCGCTGGGAAGGATATCCCGGCTGGGTCCGCGCGACGGCGCTCGAGAAAACCCGTGGCAAGGCAGTGCCTCAACGCCAACCCACCGTCAAAGACGACGCGCTGCGCCGGCGTATCGTAGATCAGGCACGCAAATTACTTGGCGCGCCGTATTTCTGGGGTGGCCGTTCTGTTTACGATAAAACCAACCAAACCGTGACCACCGGCGTCGACTGTTCCGGCCTGGTCAACCTGGCCTACTGGAACGAAGGATGGACCATTCCACGCGACGCCCACGAGCAATTCATGAAAGCGCGGCAGATTGAGGCCCTCACGCTGAAACCGGGCGACCTCATTTTTCTGTCCAGCACGGCCGAGACTCATCGAATAACGCATGTGCTCATGATGGCCTCCGACAGCACCGTGATTGAAGCGCCACAGACCGGCGAACGCGTGCGCGAAATGCCCTTCGACCAACGCTTGGGCGTTCAGCGAACATTGGTCCAAAACGGCGACCGCACGCCCGACGGGCGAACTATTTATTTCGGACGATTCTTTCCCCTGGAGACACGATGACCGAACTTAAACGACAACTCGGACTCTTCACCTGCATCATGCTGGTGATCGGAAACATTATCGGCGTGGGCATCTTTACCACGCCCGGCGAAATCGCGCGCGATCTGCCCTCGGCGGGCTGGGTGCTGATCGCCTGGGTTATCGGCGGCCTCATGGCGTTGGCCGGCGCGCTGACGTACGCGGAGCTGGGGTCCATGATGCCCAAAGCCGGCGGCAACTATGTGTTCTTAAAAGAAGCTTACGGGCCGCTGTGGGGTTTTCTGTACGGCTGGGCCTACACACTGGTGACCAGTCCCGGCACCATCGCGTTGCTCGCGATCGGATTCGGGGAATACCTGGGCCTGCCGACCGGCGGGCTCACCTCCAAAGTTTTTTCGATCGTGGTGATTTTGGTTCTGACCGCGCTGAACAGCCAGGGCGTGAAACTGGGGGCCTCGGTCATGGACGCCATCACGCTTTTTAAAGTGGTGGCGATGGTGGTGCTCGTGGGCGTGGGCCTCGCGCTCGGCAACGGCAGCGTGCACCACTTTGTGCCGTTTTTCCAAGGGTCCACCACGGGAATTCTCACGGCGATCGGCGCCGCGTTGGTGCCGATGGCGTTCGCCTATTCGGGCTGGAACTCAACCGTGGTGGTGGCGGAGGAAGTGGAAAATCCCGGGCGGGTGATTCCGCTGTCGCTGTTCTTCGGAACCTTGGCGACCACGGCCATCTATGTGCTGATGAACGTGGTGTATCTCTACGCGATCCCACTCGAGCAATTGGTGGGGGAAGTGGAAGTGGCGCATTCCGCGGCCGCGCTGCTGTTCGGACCTTGGACCTCCAAGCTTGTCACCGGCCTGGTCGCGACATCGGTTCTGGGTTGCCTCAGCGCCTCGCTGCTCGCCAATCCGCGAACGGTATTCGCGCTGAGCCGCGACGGTTACTTCTTTAAATTCGCAGCCGGGGTGCATCCGAAACATGGAACGCCCAGCGGCGCGATTATCTTTCAAGGGGTGTGGGCCTGCGTGCTCGTGCTCATTGGGGATTTCAACACGATCCTCAAAGTCATGTCGGTGCCGCTCGTGATCATCGGCACCATGACGGTATTGTCGATTTACGTGTTTCGGTGGAAATTGCCCAACGCCGAGCGGCCGTACCGCTGCTGGGGCTATCCGGTTCTGCCGGCGGTGTATGTTTTGATCTCGCTGTTCATGTTGTACGCGACCGTGGTGAAGCGGGGCGTTTACGGCCCGATCGGCATTCTCGTGTTTGTGTTCGGCGTGCCCGCGTTCTATCTTTGGAAAAAATTCGCGCGCCGTTGAAATTTTTTCGCCGCCTGTTTGAGCTGTTGCCCGCGCCGTTCTGGGTCTATGCCACCTCCATTGGCGCGGGCGCCACAGGACTTCTTCCCAACAACCTGCCGCTCTACGACCAAATCGTCAAACATGTGTTGCCGCTCGCGATCGCGACGATGTTGCTCGGAGTCCCCGTTCGAGATGTGATCCGCATGGGCCGGCGCGCGTTGCTCGCGATGGGACTGGCCAGCGGCACCGTGTTCGTGGCGCAGATCCTGGCCTACGTTATCTTGGTTCGCTGGCTTCCCGACGATGCCTGGAAATCGGTGGGCGCGTTGCTCGGGACCTGGATCGGCGGAAGCGCCAACATGTTGGCGGTCAAAGAAATTCTTCAACTGAACGCGGACAGCTTACCGCCGTTGATCATCATCGACACACTGCTGTCCTACGGCTGGATGGCGCTGCTGTTGGCGGGGGTGAGGTTTCAGGAAAGCCGTCATCCCGGCACGCCGTTAGCCGGGATCCCTCAGGTCAACAGCAACGATTCCTTTGGCCGCAACGATTCCGGCTTAAGACGTGCCGGAATGACGGCAACGGCTCTCATCGTCGCTTTGGCCGTCGGTGAACTCTCCATCTTCCTTGGCGCCCATTTAAAAGTCTGGATGCCGCAGTTATCGGCCAACGCGTGGTCGTTGCTGCTCGTGTCGCTGCTGTCGGTGGCGTTGTCGCCGTGGGTGGCGCCGCTGTTCAAGTTGCCCAACGTTCGCCTGATGGGCGCGTGGTTGCTGTACACCGTTTTATTTTGCATTGGCGTTCGAACCAACGTGCAAGGATCGATGGGCTCCTATATCTTCTTTGTCTATGGGCTTTTAACATTCACGCTGCACGGATTTTTCCTGTGGCATCTCGGAAAGCGCGCGCGGCTGCCGCTGGGATACTTGGCCACGGCCAGCCAAGCCAACATCGGGGGGGCGGCCTCCGCCCCGATTGTCGCGGAAGCCTATTTACCGGGCACCGCGTATCTGGGCGTGTTGATGGCGGTGGCGGGCGCGGTGCTGGGAACGTACGTGGGGCTCGTGGGCGCGGCGCTGTGCCGGTTTCTCGGATCGAGTCTCCTGGGCCGACCGCTCTAACTCTAGGGTATAATCTCCCATCATGAAGAAGAACAAACGGCTCTCCACCCCCGAAAAAAAACCGACCGAGCACGCCCCTTTACTGACCAAGAAAAGCCTGCAATGGATCGGTGGGGGAATCGGCCTGCTCGTGATCGGCTACTCGGTCCTATCGTTCGCCGATGCCAAAGCTCAAAACCTTCCCGGCCTTCTCAGCCCATTCCTCATCTTGGGCGGCTACGCGGCCATCGGCGTCGGGCTGTTCCTTAATAAAAAAAACGACTAAACCCCCAGCACCACCCGAATCTCGTGGTCGTGGCCGTCGTCGACGAGCAAGATGGCGGCTCCGCCGCGCACGGGTTTTCCGTCCATCTCCGTTGACTGAACGCCGCGGCACACGTGCTGAGGATTTTCCACTTTCACTTGGTAGCGCGTGCTGTGGTAGCGAAACGCGATTTCGAACCCGTCCCATTTCTGCGGTATGCACGGATCAAAATGAAGTCCGTTGCCGCGCATCCGGAAGCCCAAAATCCATTCCAGCGCCGCGCGGTACATCCAGCTCGCCGAGCCGGTGTACCACGTCCATCCGCCGCGGCCCACGTGCGCCGGCGTGGAATAAACATCGCCCGCCATCACGTACGGTTCCACCTTGTAGCGATGAATGTCGGCGCGCGACTTCCCGTGATTGATCGGATTGAGCATTGAAAACAACTCGCCGGCGGTGTTGCCGTCGCCCAACTCCGCGAAAGCGAGCATCGCCCAAATGGCGGCGTGCGTGTACTGGCCGCCGTTTTCACGGACCCCGGGAACGTAGCCTTGAATGTAACCGGGGGAGGGATGCGTGTGATCGAAGGGCGGCGTGAAAATAAGCGCGAGGCCATCGTCTTTGCGAATGAGGTTTTGCCGCACCGCTTCCATGGCGCGGCGCGCGCGCGCCGGGTCGGCGCCGCCCGACAGCACGCCCCACGACTGCGCGATCGAATCGATCCGGCACTCGGCATTGGCGCTCGATCCAATGGGTTTGCCGTCGTCGAAAAAGGCGCGGGTGTACCACTCGCCGTCCCATCCGCTGCGTTCCACCGCGGATTTCAGCTCGCCCACATGGAGCCGCCATTTCTCCGCGCGATCCTGCTCATCGCGGTTCTGCGCAATCTTCGCGAACTCCCACAGCGTGGTGTGAAGAAACCACGCGAGCCACACGCTTTCGCCACGACCCTCGATGCCAATGCGGTTCATGCCGTCGTTCCAATCGCCGGAGCCCATCAACGGCAGGCCGTGAGATCCAACTTTGAGGCTGCGATCCAACGCGCGCGCGCAGTGCTCGAACAACGTGCCACTGTGGGGGGAAGCCACCGGTTGGTAGTAAAGGTCCTCCCGATCGTCGGGAATGGGTTTTCCTTCGAGGAATGGAATTGATTCATCAAGAATGCTCGTATCGCCGGTCACCTCGAGATAGTAGGTGACCACATAGGGAAGCCAAATCAGGTCGTCGGAAATTTTCGTTCGGACACCGCGGCCGGTCGGCGGGTGCCACCAGTGCTGAACATCACCTTCTTCAAACTGGTGCGCCGCGGCGCGCACTATGTGCGCGCGCGCCAAATCCCGACGAGAGACCACCAAGGCCATCACGTCTTGCAACTGATCACGGAAACCATAAGCGCCGCCGGCCTGGTAGAACGCCGCCCGTGACCACAAGCGACACGTGAGCGTCTGATACAGCAGCCAGCGGTTGACCAAGATGTCCATAGAACGATCGGGGGTTTTGACTTGCACGGCGTGCAGCGTGTCTTCCCACTGCGCGTGCACCCGCGAGAGCGCGTCATCCAAATCAGCGGCCCGGTATTTCCTCAGCAACCGCAGCGCCGACTCGCGATCTTGATCTTGTCCCAAAAAGAAAATCAGCTCGACGTTGGCGCCCGGACGAATTTCAACATCCTTACGCAACGCCGCGCACGGATCCAGGCCTGCGCCCACCGCCTGGGAAAACGTATCGTTATCGAGCGCGCACGGATGCTCAAGGGTTCCGTTGCGCCCGATGAATTCGGATCGGTCGGCGGTCCAGGCATCGTTGCCGCCCGACCAGGCCGCGAACGCCACCCGTTGACCGAACTCCGTGTTCCAAGGGTTCCACGCCAACACCGCGCCGGCCGACTCGTCGTAATCCGTGATGACAAAGGGAGCAAACGCGGTGCGCGAAGATCCGAGAACCCATTCCGCATACGCGCTCACGCTCAGACGCCGGGTTTGCCCGGAGCGATTGATCAATGTGAGCCGTGATATTTTGATGGAATCATCGACGGGAACGAACTGCAACAGTTGCGACTCAATACCGCGCGAGACATGCTCGAATTGGCTGTAGCCTTGCCCGTGACGAACGACGTAGGTGGAATCGTCTTCTCGGATCGGCACCGCGGTCGGCGTCCAGGTGCTGCCGGTGTCTTCGTCGCGAATGTAAAAAATCTCTCCAGATGGATCGCTCACCGGATCGTTGGACCATGGCGTCAATTGATTCTCACGGCTGTTAACGGACCAGGTGCTTCCCGCGCCGCCTTCGGACACATGAAACCCGAACGAGGCGTTCGAGATCACGTTGATCCACGGCGCCGGCGTCCACAGTCCGGGTCCCAGCACCGTCACATATTCTTTGCCGTCCTCGGCGAAACCACCGAGCCCGTTAAAAAACTCCAGCGGCCGCTTCTCCGGCGTCACCGGACGGCGCGCGTGCGGCCAGGGGAAGCGCCGGACCACCGGATTCGCGCGCCCGTCCACGACGCGTTCCAAGCGCTCTATTTGTTGCGCCAATGTTCCTTGCCGGCTCAACAATGTCACGCGCGCGGCGGAGCGAATAAGGATGTGATCATCCGTGGACATCTGGTCCAGCCGCAGCAGAAATATTTTTCCCCCGGAACCCCGCGCCGCCTGACGCATGGCCGACTGCGTCGTTCGAACCACGTTCTCGAGCGCGACCTGGAGATCTTGGGCATAGGACACGACACGCTCATTGAGAATCACCAAATCGACCGCCAAATTTTTCATACGCCAATATTCGTGAGCGCGCAAAATTTCGCGGGCGATGGGGAGATCATCGATTTCATCGATGCGCAACAGCAAGATGGGAACATCTCCGGAAATTCCGTGCGCCCACAAGCCCGGGGCGCCGCGGGTGTTGCGTTTCAAAATTTCGGAGGAAGCGCGCAACCCGTTGTGCGCATAGATGAGGCGGCTGGCCAAATTCTGAAACACATGCGCCTCGCTGGGATCGATGCCCAGATAATTTTGCTGCACCTGGGCCTGCGTCCAGGACAGCGTGACGGTGCGTTCGAACATAATCGGATCGTGATACTTGTCGGCCAAGCGCAGCGCATCATCGCGCGTCGTGGCGATCACCGTGGTGAACGTGAGATGAACGGTCTCGCCGGGATGGAGTCGGACGCGTTTGCGCAGGCTCAAGATCGGATCGAGAACCGACCCGACGGTGTTGCTGAGCGGCTTTCCGTCGAAAATGGACAGCGGCGCGTGAATCGTTCGGCCGCGACCCAAGAATTTCGATCGATCGGTTTCGTATTGAACCGGAGCGGTGTCCTCTCCTTCCAGCACCACCACGTGCGCCATCCACACCGCCGGCTCCTCGGGCGATCGTTTGCGGCGCGTGCAGAGCAAGCCGTTGAACTCCGGGGCGAACTCGGTCTGAACGAACAGATTGGAAAAAGCCGGATGAACCTGATCCGCGGCGGGCGTGGCCAGGACCACCTCGGCGTAGGAGGTGACATCCAATTCCCGGACGGTGCCGCCGCGATTTTTCAATGTGAGCCGGCGGATTTCCGCGTTGTCCTCGGGCGACACCACCACTTCCAGCGTGGTCACGATGTTACCGTCGTGACGAATAATTTCGGCCCGGTCCTCGGAAAAATCCACTTCGTATCGGCTTGGTTCGGTTCCGATCGGTTGATAGCCCGCGGACCATACTTGTGAGGTGGCAACGTCCCGAATGAAAAGAAAAGCGCCCCAATCGTCGCGCGTGGTGTCTTCGCGCCAACGCGTGACCGCGAGCGCGCCCGCGCGCGAATACCCCGACCCGGCCGCCGTGATCATCACACTGTAATATCCATTGGACAACAGATGGGTGGCCGGCACTTCCTGGTTCGCCGATAAGAAGCGGCGCAACACCAGCGGCGTGTGATGACGGATCTCGCCCTCCACTTCCTCCGCGCGGTTGTGGCTCAAGGGGACATTCTTCGGTGTTTTCTCTTGCAGCAATAACTCGCTGGCTTGCACGCGCGCCTCGCCGTGGAAACGGGCGCGCATGATGTCGCCGTGCAGAACATTGTCGAGCGCCACCAACGACATTCCCTGATGATGCGCCATGAAGGTGCGCACCAAAGCCACCTTCTGCTCTTCGGGCAAACGCGTCGTGGTGAAATCCAACGCTTCGTAATACCCGTAGGGTCCCAACGCGCCGAGCGTTTCCAGTTCAACAAAATTGGCGGCCGCCGCCCGGGCGTCTACCATGCTGGCCAACGCGGTCGCGTACGGGGCGATCACGAGATCCTCGCCCAGCCCGCGCTTCAACCCCAATTCCGGAACGCCGAAATTCGAATATTGATAGGTGTATTCCAGATTCTGCGCGTTGTACGCGCTTTCGGAGACGCCCCAGGGAACGTGACGTTCGCGCCCATATTCAATTTGACGTTCCACCACCCGCCGGCACGTTTGGTCAAGCAAGCTGCGCTGCGGCGATTGCATGACGAGCGCGGGCATTAAATACTCGAACATCGATCCGGACCACGACAGCAACACCAGCCCGTTGCCAGTGGGCTTGAGCGAGCGCCCAAGCCGGAACCAATGCTGAGTGGGGACGTCGCCTTTGGCGATGGCGACGTAGCTTGCCAGCCGCGATTCCGACGCCAAGAGATCGTATGAGCCGCTGTCCAATTTGCGTTCGCCCACCTGATACCCGATCGAAAATATTTTTTTCGTTTCATCGAATAGAAACCCGAATTCCATCGCATGAGCGATGCGCTGGCACGTGGCGCCGACGCGCTCGAGCCGCTGCTGAACAGCGGGAAGTACAGCGTTGAGTTCAACGAGCTGAGATAGATCCCGCAGATGGCTGTCGATTTGCCCCATCAACAATTCCACGAGGCTCAACACTTCCAATTTTAAATTTCCGGCGCTGGCCTGGGCCAAAGCCCGCGCCACATCCATCAACGTCGCCACTTGCTCGCGAAGATCGTTGAGATACGCAAGCCAGGCCAAAACAGAAGCGGGCGTCGGGCGGGAGCGAACCGAGGTCTCAATCCCCGTGAGCATTTCCTGAAGCTGCCCGGTTGTAACGGTGCCGGCGCGATCCTCTCCGAGATAATCGGCGTTTTGGCGAATCAGCATAAGAATGTCATCGAAACCTTGAATCGCTTGTGGCTGAAGCACCGGGTTCAAAGCGCGCGCGCGGCACGCGTTGGCCACCACCCACAAATGCCCCGCCAAATTTCCGCTGTCCACCGTTGAAACATACAGCGGGTTCAGCGTCGTGAGGTCGCGCACGTCGTACCAATTGAAGAGATGGCCGCGGTGTTTCTCGAGTTTGTCGACGGAGGCAAGCGTGTTCTCGAGCCGCTCGAGCATGTCGTTGAGGCCCACCCACCCAAAATCATGAGCCGCAATCGTGGACAACAACGCCAAGCCGATGTTGGTCGGCGAGGTGCGCATCGCGGTCACCGCGGTGGGAACTTCTTGAAAATTATCGGGGGGAAGATAATTTGTTGCCGGTGTGATGAACGTCTCGAAAAAACGCCATGTGCGTCGGGCGATCAACCGGAATTTCTTGACTTCTTCCGGCGTGAGCGGCTCGGCCCGCTCCCGGGCCTTCGGCACGCTGACCCACTGAGCGAGCCACGGGGAAAGAATCCACAGCAAGCCCAGCACCGGCATTTCGGTGAATCCGGTGCGCGGCCACACCCAAAACACACTGCCAACGCAGGCCAGCGACAAGAGCGGCGCGCTGATCATGCGCCCATAAAACGCGCTCAGTTTGTAGTCATAAATATTTTTGGCCTGCGCCGCGCTGGTCCATTCGAGCAGGCGGCGGCTGATCAGCATTCGCACCATGGTCCGGAAAATGGCATCGGCCATCACGTAGGCCTGGTGCGGCAGAAACATCGCCGTCAACAATACATGCCAGCCCGATTCGCGCAAATCGGAGAGCAACCCGGAAAAATGACTTCGCAACGAGGTGGTACTTCGATGCGGCCACAAGCCCGCCAGAAGCGACAGCAACGGCGGAAGCGCCAATGTGATCATGAGGAACGAAATCCACAGCGGCGCCGCGTACAATGGCGACAACCACGTCGCCCACAACGCGAGAAACATCGACACCGGAAACAGCGAACGACGAAGGTTGTCGATCATTTTCCAGCGCGCGATCAACGGCAAACGATTGCGCGCGAACAGCCACGGCAGCAGTTGCCAATCGCCGCGCGTCCAGCGATGGTGACGCGCCACGTCCACCTCGTAATGGGAGGGGAACTCTTCGAACACCTCGATCTCTGTGACGAGCCCGGCGCTCGCGAACAGGCCTTCCAACAGGTCGTGGCTCAACACGCGATTTTCCGGAACCTTTCCCTGCATCGCGCGCTCGAAGGCGTCTATATCGTATATGCCTTTGCCGATGTACGATCCCTGCTTAAACAAATCCTGATACACATCGGACACCGCGAACGCGTACGGATCGATGCCCGCCGACCCGGAATAAATCCACTGGTAGAGCGAGCTGACATCCGTGGTGGGCAAGGTGGGCGTGATGCGCGGTTGAATGATTCCGTAGCCTTCCACGACGCGGCCTTGGGTCGCATCGAAGCGCGGTTGATTCAGGGGATGAGCCATGGAGGCCGCCAAATGGTACGCGGCGCCGCGAGAGAGCTGCGAGTCGGCGTCGAGCGTCACCACATAGCGGATTTCATGGGCCCGTTCCGGCAACGGCAGCGCCGGCAAAAACGAGGTGTCCGTCGCGCCACGCAGCAGACGATTCAACTCGTGCAATTTGCCGCGCTTTCGTTCCCAGCCCATCCACTTGCCTTCTTGCGCGTTCCACAACCGGTTGCGATGCAGAAGAAAAAAGCGGGGCTGATCATCGAACGCCGGGCCGTAACGCTTGTTCAGATCGGCAATACCCTCGAGCGCGCACTTCAACAGCGCCTCGTCTTTCGGCGTGCGTTCGGTTTTGGCGTCCATCCAATCGCTGAGCAACGCAAACTGCAGATATCCCTCAGCGTTGCTCAGATAATGAATGGAGAGACGCTCGATATTCTCTTCAATAAATTTCTCGGAGGTGAGCAGGGTGGGAATCACCACCAGCGTTCGTGACACCAACGGCACGCCCGCGTTGTAATCCAACTTGGGCAACAATTGCGGGCCCAACGAGGTGGTCACCCAACGGTTTACCAGCGCGATCGCCAACTCGGAGGCGGGAATGGCGCTCAACACCACCAACGCCCCCAACCAGGGAGAAAGAGAATCCAACCGCTGCGTCCAATAAATAAGAAAACCCAGAAACGCCATCGTGATGGCGCCGATGCTGCCCAGATATGAAGCGGTCGCATTGGAAATAAAAACCCGGACCAAGCGTTTTCGAACGGGCACGCGAAAATGCAACTGCCGTTCGAAATCGAGCCGGCCGTTGGCCACCAAATAGTAGCCGGCGTCGCTCACGCGCGCACGCTCCACCGCGGAAGGATTGGGGTTGGCGCCCGCGATCCGCGCCGTGTCCAATACGCGCCGCGTCACCTCCACCTCCGCCAGTTTGGTTCCGCGCGAGAGTTCTTCGATCGCGTGCCGATACAAATCGCGGGTGGCAAAATCCATGGACCCGAACACGCTTTCCTGACGTAGGATGCGATCGACCACCGAGATTTCCTCAAAAAAGACGGTCCAGTCCAACGAGGACAACAACCGCATGCTCGTGATGATATTGCGCACCGTGCTGTTGAGCGCCGTCTGTTCCTGATGTTCGCGACGAACGATTTCTTCAGCGGAAATTTGTTGCGCGGCAAGCCGCGTGTCCAGCCATTGCAACGCCGCCGCGACGTGGCTGCCTTGGTCGCGCAGCCGCTGAACCAGCTGCACCGCGAACGATTGCGGCAGCAACAAATCCTCAAACCGTTCGAACAACGCCTCGAGCTCGGCCGATTGCGCGCCGTGCGCCCCCACGAACGCATTCGCGATGCGGTCGGCTTCTTTGCGCGCCTCGGTGTCGGAACGAATGCGGTCGGTGATGCGGCTCAAGTTTTCGACGAGAATAATGCGCAATGCGATCGGCACCGCCCAGCCTTCGCCGATGTCGAGCGGATGGACGCGTTGATAGGCTTGAATGAACCGGCGCAACGACTCGGGATCAAGGCGGCTGTCGGTGTGCGCGACAAATTCCCAGATCAGCCCGTACACGCGCGGCATGCCGGCCATGGGGCCTTGGCTTAATTTCGGAAGAGTTCGATAAAAGCCGGGGGGGAGATCGTCGATGATTTCGCGAATCTGGTCTTCAACGATGTGGAAATTGTCGGCGAGCCACTCGGCGGCCGGGGTGATCGCCTGCTTGTCGCGGATGGACTCGGCCACGCTCTTGAACCCTTGGTGCAACAAGCGGGCATTTTTCTTAACCCGCCGCAGCAACAGGCCTCCGCCCAACGCGCGCCGCACCACCACATGATCATTGGCCAAGGTTTCCGCGTGTTGCTCAAGACGCTCAATGCTGAAGAGTTCCGAGCGAATCGGAGGGTCAATGGGGGCGGCAACAACGGAAAAGGGAAACAGGCGGCGAGCCCGTCGGACCAGCGAAGATGCGGCGTTCTTTAGAGTAATGGCGACCCCCGGCGCGGCGTGCGCTCAAACTCTTATCTGTTTTTTTGTTGCTGATTGTCCGAGGCGACTCCATCCAACGACGAAATCAAATCGGCCAAGTCAGTGGCGTGTTCCTCTTCGGTGCTAAGAATTTCTTCAAGAACCCGTCGAGTGGTGGGGTCTTTTTCTCCGACGTACTGTATCATTTCACGATACGAATCGATCGCGATGCGTTCCGCCACCAAGTCTTCGCGAATCATGTCGAGCAGCGTGGTGCCTTCCACATATTGAGAATGGCTGCGATCGAGCAGGCCCGCCGGGTTGAAATTGGGTTCGCCGCCCAGCTGCGAAATCCGTTCCGCCAACATATCGGCGTGTTGTTGTTCTTCGGCGGCGTGCTCCGCGAACTCCGCAATGACCGCCTGGGAGTGGATGCCTTTGGCCGCGTATTGATGGCGTTTGTAGCGAAGCACGCACACAATTTCGGTGGCCAGTCCCTCGTTGAGCAGTTTCAAAATAACTTCGCGATCTCCGGCGTAATCTTGAGTCACCGGCCCATCTTCGATGTGCTTGCGAGCCCGCTCGCGTATTTTTTGAATATCCAGCGAAAAACCTGTGGTAGTGGTTGCCATAAAGACCTCCCGTCGAATTAGTAGATATCCTTACGTACGCTTTGATTATCAAGAAGTTCGTTTAATTAATCTCCGGCTGCCGGCGGGCGTTTCGCGATCCAGTCGGGCGCCAGATCGGGACGCAGCCGCAAACCGCCGGCCGCAATTTTTTCGGCATCTTGCGTATGTCCCAACCGGTGAGACACCACCGCCAGATGAATCAAGAGGGCGCCCGCATAACTGTCGGGCATCGGAATATTCAGCGAACGACGCAGCGACTGCTCGGCTTTTCCCAGCCAGTCGCGCGCGAGGGGCACGGTGTCGTCGTGCAGACGGTTTGCCTGCGTTACCTCCGACAAACCTTTCAGGTACCACGCCGACCAATTCTCGGGTTCGTAGCGGACCGCGTTGCTCCAAACGGCCTCGTCATTTTTCCACGCCGGCAAACAATGCCATGTTACCACGGATACGATCACAGCCACCGCCACTCCCACGCCATAAAACCAGCGGCGTCGCATCCACGTCCCACAAACGCCCGCGGCCAGCGCCAGGAACGCGATGGGCGCGTAAGCCAACCGGTCCGCAAACAACGTCGCCAACGGCACAATGTTGGAGGTGGGCGCCCAAAAAACCACGTACAGCATCAACAAAACCGAGAGCTCGCGTTTGACCTTCCAAAGCACGCCAACCGCCATACCAAAGAAAATCAACCCGACCAATCCACCGATCGCCGAGGCGGACCATCCGGTTAACACGGGAATAGACCAGTAGACGACCCGCAAATTGGAGGGCCAGAAAATTTTCTCCAAATAAAGCGACCACACATGCAGCACGTTCAGCGCGTTCGAAAACAGGCTGCCACCCCAATAGGACATCTGAGCGAATTGCCCAATGACATGAGAGCGCAGCGCCACAAATAACACGGCCGTGACGATGAACGGAGCATAGGTGGCCCAAGACAACCTCTGACGTTTCAGAGTATCACCCAATATCAACGCCACCGGCAGGCAAACCGCGCTCTCTCGCGTCAGCAAAGCCAGAACAAACAATCCAAACGACGCTACCGCGTCACGACGCCGAGTCTCAGGACGGCGATCTTCTGTTCGAAAGCGAATCCAACACACCCACGCGCTCAACATCAATGTGAGCGACAACACATCGGACCGGCCCGAAATCCATGCGACGGCTTCCGACTGCAGCGGATGCACGAGAAAGAGCAGCGACGCCAGCAGGGCCGCTGGCCATGCCAATCCAAAGAGGACGACGCCTATCCATCCCAGAAGAGCCCCGTTGAGCCCGTGCAGAACAATGTTTCCCAGCCGATACACAGCCGGGCGCTTGCCGAACACCGCGGACTCGAGCGCCCACGACAACGTGGTGACGGGTCTGTACGTGTGACGCGGCAGCGTTTTGTCACTGGACTGGCTTTGGGGTGAAAAAAATCGTGACAGAGGAAACACGGATTCGAGCGCTCGATTGTCCTCGACGCGTTGATGATCATCGAACACAAACTCGTAGGGCAGCGTCCGCGCGTACAACAACAACGCCACGGCGAGATTGAGGCCGACCCAGCCCAGCCATCGCCTCATTCGTGCGCCGCTTTCAGAACGATGTCAAAAAGTTGCTGCGGGGTTGGCGTCGCGCCCCACAGCCCACGCGCGTGTTTATCGAAAAAGGACCGCACGTTATTTCGAAACAGCGTTTGCGCCGAGGACGCCGGACTGAGCGCCAACGCCTTGCCCCACGTTTGAGCCACGCCGCGGGGGGAAACGTTTTGGCGCTTGAAAACCTCCACCACATCGCTTTCGTCGCTGGCCAAATAGCGGGCCAGCTTGCCCACGGACCAGTCCAGCGGATCGAGCACCTCGACTTTAACGGTCGAGAACTTCCACAGCGGCCTTCGCCGCTTCGATGGCAATGTGATGGAGGACCACCGGTCAATGTCTTCTGAAAACTGGGGGGTGATTCCGGTGAGTTTCTGGACCTCGCCCAACGCCTGTTCAAGCGACTGCCACGCCTGATGCCGTTGGGTGGGGGAAACTACCACTTCCACTTCAAAATCGATGTCTTCGGTGGCGCGGGACACCCCAAATAAAATCGCGGCAGCCCCCCCGGTGACCAAGACATTGACCGGTACCGATACCCGCCGGCTCAGCTGTTCAAAGAAATAATGGACGTCCTTTAATTTCATGGCAACGCCACTCCACTCTGCCACCTGTGTTTTTGAAGGCGCGAAAGCAGCATTTTCCACTGTTCCTCACCCACCTGGGCCCGAAGATGGCGGACCGAGCGCTCGCCCAGCCGTCCCCGGCGATCGCGACGATAGAGATTCTGCGCCAACGTATCCAACTCAAAACGGTCCAAGACCTTGATCTCCGGCGTGGTATCCACCAATTGGCCCACCGCAATGTCCAACGCCCCGGCCAACCGCCGTAGCATCGATAACGATGGATCCACGGCATTGCGCTCCAACCGCGACAAATAGGGCCGCGGCAACGCGGCCCGCTCCGCCAACTCGGCCTGGCTCAGTCCCCGATTCGACCGCCATGCGATGAGATGTGAACCCAGCATTATCCAAATGTAACTTATAGGATACTTTTGGTCAAGTGGCTATTTTTAAGGAAGAAGGCATCGCAGGGCAAATCCCCAGCTGCGCAGCATCCCTTTTTCAAAGATTTATGTCGTGAATGCCATCCACAGCGCTGAGTTTAATTGTTCTAAAAAACGTCCAGCTATCAACCGATAGACACTTGATACCAATATATTACGAATAAGTTCTTAACTAATTATTAGATTAGTTAATCCAGCGCTCGACCATATAAATACGACATAATTTGTATTATCAGAAGTTGATTGTTGGCTAAAAGTTAGTTATGGTGAGGCCCAAATGAGCCTCGACCGCGTTGCCAATAAAAATTCAGAAATGAGTCTGTGGTTGGTGGAATTTTTAAAAAGCCTGGAGGAACGCAAATCGTCGCGGTCCACGGTTCGAGCTTATCAAGCCGACCTCAATGTGTGGCTGCGGTTCCTCACCCGCAAAGCCATTACGGACCCCAAAAACATCGACAAATTCACGATTCGAGGGTACCTGGCGACCCTTAAAGATCAAAGACTGAAGAGCGCCACTTTTCTGCGGAAAATTTCGTCGCTGCGCAGCTTCTTCAAGTATCTGGTATCGATGGAACACCTGGAGAACAATCCCACCGCCAATATTTCGTCCCCCCGCAGAGACCAACGGATTCCCAACTTTTTGACTCAAAGCGAGCTGGAGCGGGTGATTGTCACGTTGTGCCAAGTCAAAGACCCGTTGGCGGCGGCTCGAAACCGCGCTTGGATTGAGTTGGTCTATTCATCCGGGGTGCGGGTCGCGGAATCCGCCGGACTCGACATCGAGGACATCGATTTCTGGAATAAAACCCTGCGCGTGATCTTTCCAGCACATTGGGATCCTAAGCTTAGAATTCCACGTGGACAAGTTGTCGCG
>JADMIO012720194.1_pt1 | contig 90602 bp, 78 predicted proteins | sample 8958161 | NCBI WGS metagenome assembly JADMIO01 (sample SAMN16585339, study PRJNA669376) | soil metagenome | isolation source: Crop rotation soil | place: USA: Cullars Rotation, Alabama | collected 2011
GCCGCGACTTCAAGTCACGTGAATTCCAAGCTTCGGATCCCACTGTGCTGGAAAGTTTAAGACATGGGTCTAAAATCTCCAGGGCCATATCCTTCTTTCCACATGTTCAAACGATGAGAACACTCGCAAGAATCGCATTTGTTTGGATTGGATTCATCATGTGTTGCGAGGCGCAAGCGGCAACGAATGCTCTCGAGCAAACCAACGATTCTATCCGTGTAGCGGTGGTCGCTTTGAGTAGAGCCAAGGTTGTGCCCGCGTTATCGAAAACGAATTCCCCAGTTTCGGGCATGAGAGTCGTTTATTTGGTGGAGGCACTGGGAGATGCACCTTTCAGGAACTCATATCTTGGCCGTATGAGTTTCACTGTCGATGGCCAGGTCGTGGCTATTTCCAAACAAGTGGATGACGAAACCCTGATTACCGCTTCGGAATATCAGAAGTTTGACTGGAAGAAGTTGAACAAACCGACCGTCAGTGATCCGCGACGGGTGACCATTTATGAAGCTACCCTTCCATATTTTCAGCTTCCAAAGGGTAAAACCGATTTTCAGCTGGAGGCAGGATTCAATCTGAACAAAGCTGTCTTTGTGTTCAAGGATGTCTCCGTCGAATAACCGTATGGGGCGATATGGGCAGTTTGCCGGTGATGACTGCGGGTATCGCACCTTGGGCTGAGCCTTACATCAGTGGAGAGACGACAGAACGTGAATTTCAAGTTGCGAGAGCCATGGTAAACCTTTCCCTTTACACAGCGGTTCTTAACACACCCGTAAATATTTTCGATCCCTTGGGGCTCAAACCAATGGATATGTTCCCAGACGCGGATGCAGCTGCAAGGGATGCCGCGTGCTATCTCAAGAATAACCCGCTCATTATCGGCGGAGAGCATTGGGAGAAAGCCTCCGCGATTTTTAAGCATAAATTAGACGGCCAATATTATTACAACGTTCCGTACCATCGAAAGGATCTACCCCCGGGACAGTCCAGCCCCAACTACGATTTGAAGCTGGGTGACAAAGACACAGTTGAAGGCGATATCCACGATCATATAAAAGCCGGGCGTTTCTCAGACAAAAACGAGTTCCTAAGGGAGAGGACACATTGAGCACACAAAAGCATTGGGCAAGCCCGGGTATGTCCTGACTCCCAAGGGTGAACTCCTAAAATACGATTTGGCTGACAAGAGCACCGACATGGGAAAGCCGGACTGTAAGTAATTCCAGTTTTTATGCGTTCTTTTTTAAGATTCCTGAAACTTTGGCCCGCTGCGCTGTTAATCGTTTGTCTGACAAGTTGTGCGACGCCGCGCCATCATGACACCCACCCGGAACCTGCCCTTTTCATTTACCATGTTAAGCCTGGATCAGAAAAGGCCCTTGAAGCCGTCCTCCAACATGCCTGGGAAGTCTACCGCCGTAGAGGTATGGTTCTTCGTCAGCCTCACATCTGCTGGCGCGATGCAGAGGATGGTGGAACGGTCGTCGTGGAAGCGTTCATGTGGGCCGGTCCTTTCGTAACTGAATGGCCTGGAGAGGAATACCATCGGCTTCGGAGGCAGATGGACTCCTTGTGTGAAGAACGCGGGGGCCATAGGGGCGTCGACGTGCGGCTGCCTGAAATCTTTTTTACACAATGAATCAGGCTGAACGAGCGTATGATAAGGCATTTGAGGCGTATGTTGCCGAAGAATACGCCACCGCATTGGAGTCCTCCCGCGAGTTGCCCGTCATTGCCTGTCGCCATGGCTTTGTCTGCAACGGCTCCTCCAGTCTTGCAACGACCTTGCAACGGCTCTGCAACGACCTTGCAACGGCTTTTTCGTGCGTAAATCCTTGTAAACACGATGCTGCAACGGCGCAACGGCTTATTTGGGGGGGGCCGGGGGGAAGATGTTTTTCCCTCAACCCTCAATTCTCAACCAGGTTGGCTGCTCCGCTTGTGCTACGGATGCGCTACGCTTTGTGCTACGCTTATGTTTGCGTAAACCGTTCTCGTTACAGCCATGCTACGCTGCTACGCTTGTTTCCAGGGGTGCCGGGGGGGAAAGCCTTTTAGCTTATCATATATAGCCCGCCTTCCTCGCTGGATCAATCGAAGATCCTCCGTTGCCTTTGTCTACTTCCCTGGCTTGCACTCCGAGGATTCCGGTTCCAATCCGATTCCAGCCTCCTTCGTGATCTTAGTTTGCTTCTGTGGACAATACCCCGTCCCTCAAATCGAAAATCAAAAATCGGAAATCGAAAATGGCCCGTCACGGGTTCGCCCGGGGGGGTCGGGGGGAAAGGCGGTTTTAGACTCTCAACACTCAACTCTCAACACTCAACCGCCCTCAAGTCCGGCCAGCTTGTGGCCAGCTTGTGGCCAGCTTAATTTTGAATAAGTCCTTGGAAATCAGCAGTTGGCCAGCTTGGCCAGCTTGTTTCCGGGTGTCGGGGGGGAAAGGTCTTCCGCCTATTCCAATCTCTCAACCCTCAACCAGTTCAGTTTGTGTCCACGGGTTTGTCACGACCTTGTCACGACCTGTACCCACAGAAAACCATTGATTCTATTGACTTGTCACGACGTCACGACCTTTAGGAGGGGGTCCAGGGGGAAAGGTCCCGGGGCACGGGTTAGCGACAGCTCGAAGCCGCCAGCTCCTAAAAGCAACTCAAGCCAAACAAAAGCTAATCAAAGCCAGTAAAAGTAAATCAAAGTGAAATGTTTTTTTCTCCTGATGGCGCCTTGGCACGCCCCGGCACGGGTTTGTCACGGGTTTGTGCACGGGTACACCATGCAGAAAATCCAATGTTTATGGGCCTTGTCACGGGTGTCACGGGTAAAACACCCCCAGGGTAGCCCCCGCGCGTTCAGCCATCGCCGCAACCGCCCCCCGTTTGAGCACCCAACACTCCATCACTCCAGGACTCCGTTCCATGTTTTAGACAGGTCGTCTCGCCAACTGCTCAGCCTCGGTCGGCCATTCAACCCGATCCGAACCTTTCCGAAGCCATCCGAGACCATCCAGAGCCAACCGAACCGATCCGAGGTTGAGCATTTTTTTTTGCCAATCCATCCGACCATCATTCCTTTGCACGATTTGCGCAAATTTGCATAAATTTTCACAAATTTTCATCACCACTCCATGCAAAACAAGCAGCACCGCCCCAGTACACAAGAGACACAGATAGCTTTTTCTATCTTGGCCTCACGAAACCCATTTCCGATGAGCTTTCAACCCGAGAAAATAAGAACTCTGTTCTCTCCGTCAGCTCATGTTCAAACCGCTCCTTTCGCGCCCGTTCCGTTCCCTCTCTCCGTTAACTCTGTTGACCCCTGTAAAAAAATTCAGGGACCCTCAACCCTCAACTCTCAACGCTCAACCATTCTAGAATGTTACGCCTGGGGCGAAAATGTTACGGCTGGGAAGTAACATGTTACGCCTGGGAAGTGCCGCAAACCCTTGATTCTAGTGATTTGTTACGACGTTACGACTAGGAAGGCCGTTTTCCGGGGGCTCCGGGGGGGAAGGTGTTTGCCTCGCTTTCAGACTCTCAACACTCAACTCTCAACTCTCAACCGCCTCAGCAACCTACTCTTCAGTAAACTACTTTACCGCCCGACAAAAAGCTTATCACGGTAAAGTTTTCTGCTCAAAAAGCACCGAATTCCTAAAGAATTCACGATTTTAAAACTTTACCACGGTAAAGATTTCCGCTCATCGCCCCTCAAATCGCAAATCAAAAATCGACAATCGAAAATAGCGATCGCTCATCTATATATGGTGTACGAGCACGCCTCACCTAGTTGCAGTTAGTTGCAGCTGGTTGCACTAAATTGCACCAAGTTGCAGCTAGTTGCACTTCGAACTCGCGAGAGTAAGCGATTCCAACACCACAAGACACCATCAGCGGGCCCGCCCGCGCATCACTCCATCACTCCATCACTCCATCACTCCATCACTCCGGTAATTCAAATGTTGCACCTGGGATCAAAATGCTGCACCTGGGAGATGCGGTGTTGCACCTGGAAAACGCAGAAAACCCTGATTCTATTGGTTTGTAGCAACGTTGCACCTGGAAAGCCGGTTTTCGGAAGGGGTCCGGGGGGGGAAGGTGTTTGCCTCGCTTTCAGACTCTCAACCCTCAACTCTCAACTCTCAACCGCCTCAGGAACCTACTCTTCAGTAAACTACTTTACCGCCCGACAAAAAGCTTATCACGGTAAAGTTTTCTGCTCAAAAAGCACCGAATTCCTAAAGAATTCACGATTTTAAAACTTTACCACGGTAAAGATTTCCGCTCATCGCCCCTCAAATCAAAAATCGCAAATCGAAAATTCCTTTGTCCCACTTATTCCCACTTAAGTCAGTGGTTTTGCAAGGTTTGCGCAATTTTGCATGTTTTTGCATGTTTTTGCACGTGCACAAATTTGCATGCATCTCCCTTCCGCGTTTCACCTGCATCCTGTCACTTATCGAACTGGCAGCCCAATCAAACCCAGTCTGACCAATTCTGACCATCTCTGAGTAAATCTGAGTAATCCTGACTAAATCTGACCCAAAGTTTTTTTTCACAGAAGCTGTCGAAGAACGTCCCCGGGAAATTTTCGGATCGTCCCCACTTATCTACAGGTTGTGTACGAGCACGCCTCGCAGAGTTGCAGCTGCTTGCAGTTGGTTGCACTAGATTGCACCAAGTTGCATCTAGTTGCACTTCGAACTCGCGAAAGTAGGCGATTTCAACACCACAAGACACCATCAGCGGGCCCGCCGCGCATCACTCCAACACTCCATTACTCCATCACTCCGTTCTGTGTCCCAACTCCTTCGTACATTTCGTTACCTCTGAAAAATTTCGTTCCCCGTTCCCGAAATCAAATTCGTGTTAATTGGTGTAATTCGTGTCTCGCAGTGCCGTCCCTCAAATCCAAAATCAAAAATCGTAAATCGAAAATGACTTGGCTCCATCACTCCGTTCAGCGTTCCGTTCTCTCTCTGTTAACTCTGTTGACTCCTATAAAAAAAATTCGGGGACCCTCAACTCGCAAATCTCAACCAGTTGCCGGTACACCCTGTTACGGGTTTGTGATCTTTCTGTGACACCGGGCTCAGGGATTGACTGGTTGGTCTGCGGAAAAGTCCTGAACAAATTCGGCCAGCTCTTTTTGGTTTAAATCTGAAACGGCCCAAAAAGCCATTCCTCCTTTTGACCAATGGATTAAATTGTACCCTTGCCTGGGATTGATGGGCTCAGGCCTGGAATCGGGGTCTGCCGCGGGCCAGACGAAGAGATTAATGATGTGTTTCTGACGTTGAAAAACCAAGGCCGCAACAGGGCGCCGACCCAAATAATCGAGCCTGCCGCCAGTAAGAGGATAACCTTCTGCCGACAAATCCCTGACCGGTGGTGAGAAGTCGAGCTTGCCGTTAAACCAGGGTTTGACGGTGTGCTGGTCGGTTGAGGCGACGTCCGTGGCATGGTCCGCCATCAGCGAGCGTACGTGGCTGGAAACAATCTCCTGGATTAATTGTTGTTCCGAAGAAGGACGAGTCCGGGTCACCAACAGTAGCAGTGCCAGGCAGACGGCAAAAGCCCCGGACGTTGCGGTGGTGAGCCAGTTCCAATTCCAAACGGACCGCCGCAGGACAGGGCGCTTTGGTGAAGGCAGTTCAGCCTTTATTCGCCCCCGCAGTTCCGCAGGTGCGGTGAAGTAGAGGGCATCCTGCTTCAGCGTCTTTTTTAAACTCTGCAGGTTGCGCCATTCGAGCCCGCACGCGGGGCAATCGTGAATATGTTTCTCCACTTCGAGAATGCTCGCGGCTTCCAACTCTCCGTCCGCATAAGGACCAAGCAACGGTTTGGTCTGCTGACAATTCATCGTTGGTCTCCGGGGTTGAAGGCGGCGGCGAGGCTTTTTTGGAGCAACTTGCGCGCGCGCGCCAGACGTGACATGACGGTGCCAATGGGCACTTCGACCAGCTCGGCGATCTCTTTGTAACTGAATCCTTCCATCTCCCTTAAAATCACGATCTCACGAAACTCCAGCGGCAACTCAGTGATCGCGCGACGTACCGCATCCGCGTCAGCGAAATGCGGGTTAACCGTTTCGGTAGTGGCCGTAGAGTCTTCGATATCCAACGTCTCATCATCAATGTTCGCCGTTTTTTCGACCGGGCGATTTTTGCGCAGCCAGGTATGAAACGAATTTCGCACGATGGAGAGCAGCCAGGCCCGCGCGTTGTCGCCCCGAAAGCTGCCAAAGTATTTGAAGGCGCGCAAACTCGCCTCCTGGGCGACATCCTGCGCGTCGTGGTCATTGCCAGCGAGCCAGCGGGCCAGGTTATAAGCCGCATCCAAATGCGGCAGGACGGTCTCTTCAAACAATTCCGATCGTTCGCGGGCGTCCACTCGAACCATTTGTTACTGCTGCCGATAATATACAAGACCAATCTGCGGCTGGTTTTATTCCCGAAAAGAATTTGTTCCGTGGAGGGGAATATTTTCGTGGCCTGGCCGGTATGGATGGATGGACAACATAAAAATAAATCAAATCATATGAAAAAATACCCAACCAAAATCCGGGAAACCCGGCTACTGACGGCGAACGCGGAGCACATTGCCGAGGACCACGCGCGGGATGGCGTTGACCGGCGCGGCTTCCTGAAATGCATGGCCTGGGCCGGCACCGGCATGTTGTGGACCGTGAGTGGGGGAGTTCTGAGCTCGAAGATATTATATTCCGTTAGCGCACTGGGCGCGGAAAGCTCTGCCGGGGCAGCGCGTGATTTCAGTTTCGTGCAAATCAGTGACAGCCACATCGGTTTCAACAAGCCGGCGAATACGGATGTGATGAGCACGCTCAAACAGGCGATCGCCAAAATTAATGCCCTGCCGAGCGCGCCTGAGTTTATCCTGCACACGGGAGATCTCTCGCATTTATCCGAGCCAGGAGAATTCGACGCACTGGAGCAACTGCTCAAGACAGCGAAAGCGGTCCAGATTTTTTATGTGCCGGGCGAGCATGACGTGATCAGCGACGGTGGCAAGGAATACCGCATGCGTTTCGGCAAAGGGACAAAGGGCAGCGGTTGGTTCAGCTTCGACCAGCGGGGCGTTCACTTTATCGGCCTTGTCAACGTTATGAACATCGCTGAGGGAGGCCTCGGCATTCTGGGGGAGGAACAACTGGCCTGGTTGAAAGACGATGTGAGCGGACTGTCTGCCAGCACGCCAATCGTGGTATTTGCCCATGTGCCATTGTGGTCCATCTATCCGCAATGGGGCTGGGGAACAGCGGACGCTGAGCGCGCGCTGGGTCTGCTAAAACGATTTGGTTCCGTTACAGTGCTCAACGGCCATATCCATCAAACGCTCAAGAAGGTGGAGGGAAACGTCACCTTTCACACCGCCACGTCCACTGCTTTTCCACAGCCAGCGCCAGGCAGCGCGCCAAAACCGGGGCCCATGAAAGTGGCGCCCGAGATTCTTCCCACTGTATTGGGCATCACCGAAGTGAATTATGTGGAGAACTCCCACAGCCTTGCGGTGGTTGATGCGAAGCTCGGGTGAAATTCCATCGCAGGTTATTGACGATCGGGAAATAAGGAAACTCGCATGAAATTGTCTCTTGAAAGGAAAGGAGTCATCCTTGCCACCTTTTCTGGGCTGATGGCAATCGGCATCGCTTTCGCCACCGGTGAAATCATCCGCCCAAAGCAAGCCGCGCCATCTCCAATAACGGCAGAAGCGGTGATTCCACCCTCCGGCGCCCCGGCGTACCAGGGTTACACGTTGTTCCTGAGAAATTGCGCTCATTGCCACGGGAGCGATGCGCGTGGCGACGAGGGTCCTGACCTGCATGGAGTCACCAAATCTGATGCCCGCATCAGCTCGCTGATCAAAAACGGGATCAAGGGACAAATGCCAAAATTTGGGGAGAAGCTCACCGACGCCGACGTGCAGGCGCTCATCGCGTTTATAAGGACTTTAAAGGAAACGTGACGATGCAAAGCGCAACCGCGCAACCAGGTCATTTGGTGAAGTTCAAGGCTTGACCCACGGCCCGAAAGTATCGCAAATGCGGGCGGTCCATTGCCAGGTTGCCATTAGCTGACGGCAGATGGACAACACACTTGAAAGTTGAACGAGAGAATCAATATGAGCACAAACATCACGAGGAAACTGGCAGACAAAGTGGCACTGGTCACGGGCGGTTCACGCGGCATTGGCGCGGCGATCGCGAAACGGCTCGCGGCTGATGGCGCGGCTGTCGCCCTTACGTACAGCGCGTCACCCGATAAGGCCAAGGAAGTCGTGCGCTCGATTGAAGCGGCCGGGGGAAAAGCGCTGGCAATCAAAGCGGACGCTGCGGACACCGAAGCCGTGCGGCAGGCCGTTGCCAAAACGATCGGGACATTCGGGGCTATTGATATTCTCGTGAATAACGCGGGAACCGGCATCTTCGCTCCCATAGAGCAATTCTCGCTGGAAGATTTCGACAAGCTAATCGCTATTAACGTGCGCGGATTGTTCGTTGCGACACAGGAAGCCGCGCGGCATCTGCGCGAAGGCGGGCGTATCATTCACATTGGCAGCACGAACAGCGAACGCATGCCCTTCATCGGCGGTTCGGTCTATGCGCTCACAAAAGCAGCGGTGGCGGGTTTTACCAAGGGACTGGCCCGAGACCTCGGCGCGCGCGGTATCACGGTGAACAACGTCCAGCCCGGCCCGATTGATACTGACATGAATCCGGCAGACAGCGACTTCGCGAAGACACTGGTCCCAATCACAGCCCTGCAGCGCTATGGCAAAATTGATGAGATCGCCAGCTTTGTGGCCTACCTCGCGAGTCCCGAAGCCAGCTACATCACCGGCGCGAGCCTGCTCGCCGACGGAGGCTTCGCGGCCTGAAATTGAGAATTGGAAACCAAGGTCATCAACAATCAAAGGTTGGGCGAATGGGCGCTCCGGACGCGGGGGTTAAAATGGAGTCTCGCTAACTCATCTTCTACAATGCATTGAAGACTCGGGCGCGAAAATACCAGTTCGACAAAACCCTAGGGCGTGGCGCGGTTCGGCCAAGGAATCCTCGGCATTGCGATCACAAGACTACCTTCGGCTTGTTCTCGTAGGCCGAGCCGATGTGGCACAACTGATCCAGTGTCTCAGCGAACAACTCAAACAACAATTTCAAGCGTTCCACGTCCTTAATAGTGCCGTGGACGTGAAAGTATAGTTCGTCCGTGTCGGCAGGGAAGTCCGCTCCCCAGGACCCGTCGTTGTCTCTGACTGTTAAGTGAATCTCTGGCTGGGCGGCGACCAAATCCCTGAGCTTTGGATTGTCGAAGAGCGCGCGCAGCTTTCCCTCGTCTGTGCCCTTGATGACGAAATCCCGGTCGAAGTCCTCATGCCCGACGACAACGTCCTGCATGCCGAGCCACTTGCCGAGCTCGCTGAAGAGTCCACGGCGGTAGATGGTGAAGCGGAAGTGGTCGGGATTGACGTAGGGTGCTCTCAGCCGGGTGAAATGCATGACGGTTTTGCCGGTGGACACCACGTAGGTATCCAGCGTGATGGTCCACTCATCGTGGGTGGCCTGGACCTTGTCCTTCTTCCAAGCGCCGCCCTGAACGTATTCCGCCCCGAGCTCGGTGCAGAGCTGTCGCCAGATTTCCTCTTTGCTTGGACCGAACAGTTTTCGCAGCGTGTTCATAGCGGGTCAGGAATGGGCGATGCGCGTAGTGCCGCCGAATAGTATGTTTGGCCTGAACTCGTGCTTGAAAGGTTGAAATCATGGGGAGCTAACTCGTTCACGCCGAAAACCTGTTCAATGCGGAGATTATTGTCAATGGTCGGTGGCTCTTGACGACCACCAAGTTGAGGTAGAGAATATTTTCCGCAATCAAAGCCCGAGCCACGTACGATGAATCTCAGTTCCAAGTTGTTGTTGAAGATCGCGCTGCCTTGCGTGCTTAGCTTTCAATGCATGGCGGATTCTCTCGATTTTTGGACGAACCGGGCATCCGGTGTTACACAGAACCTTTCTGGCATTGCTTACGGCGAACATGAGTATGTTTGCGTGGGCCAGGCCGGCACAATCCTAACCTCCACAAACGGCAGCGACTGGCGAATCGTGCCGTCCGGGGTCACAAATGACCTCAACGCGGTGGCGTTCGCCAAGGGACACTTTTACGTGGTTGGAACCGCCGGGTTAATCCTCCGTGCTTCGGAGTCCAACAATTGGCAAGCGCATATTTCTCCTACAACCAACCGTCTCAACGGGATTTCCTTTTGTGATAGCATCCTTTTGGTTCTGGGGGATAAGGGCGACCTGCTCACTTCGTCGGACGGACTCACGTGGATACCGCAAAACTCGGGAACATCCCGGAACCTGCAAGGAGCTGCTTTCGGCAGTGGGTTCACGCTGGCGGTTGGGCGAGGGAATTCCAATCCCGGGACGCTGCTGGTGTCCACGGATACGACCAATTGGCTGGACCGGTCGTCACCAAATATCGGAGTAAGTCATTATACATCAAGATGAAACGATAATCTTGGGGTTTCAATTTTTGGCGGAGATGGGTGGCGGAGTGGACGAAACGGCGGAGAAGGGGTATTGTCCGCTGACCACCAGCAAACAAAAGAACATCTATGAAAAAAATACGTCAAAGCACATTATTAGCCGCATTCACGGGAGCGCTGCTCCTTACAGCAGTCGCTTACGCCGAGGATGATAAGAAAGCCGACCCTGCAGGGACGTGGACCTGGACAACCCCAGGGCGCAACGGAGGGGCGGACCGCACAAACACGCTTACCCTGAAAGTTGCCGATTCCAAGGTCACCGGAAAGTTTTCGGCTCCCGGCCGGGATGGACAAGCCAGCGAGCGCGATATCGCCGATGCCAAACTGGAAGGTGAGAAAGTATCCTTCGCTGTCGTCCGAGAGTTCAACGGAAATTCCATGACGAACAAATACACCGGGAAGATCGAGGGAGATAAAATCGTCGGCAAGATGACTTACCGTAATCGAGACGGTGAAGAGCAAACACGCGACTGGGAAGCGAAGCGCGCGGATAAAAAATAAGAATTTTTTTGCCGGAATTTTGGAATCACCATTTTCCTGAGAGTGCATCCCACTCTCAGGGACCTCCGCCGCCTTTCACCAGCCTATTTTGCTGTCTGTATCTCCTGAGCTTCTAACACGGGGAAAGCAGCATTGCGGTCTGCCAGATTAATGTCATGGCAACGCCGGAAATTACCGACGCGCCAGCCGTAGAGCGCGGTGTCGTGCACGTTCAGGTGCACTCGCGGAGCAAATTCCGCAACGCGAGTGTCGTTTGCTTTATCCTCTCGATTTTGTTTTCCGGCACCCCGGCGAACGCGGCCCGGGCACCCAAGTACATTCTTTTCCTGACCGCCGACGGGTTTCGCACGGATTACATTGAGTGGTATCACCCGACCAATTTGGAAAAACTGATCGCGGAAGGGGTCCGCGTGACTCATGCACGGCCGATTTTTCCGACCGTAACGACGCCGAACATGACCTCGCTGGTCACCGGCTCATACCCGCGAACCACTGGAGTCGCCTGCAACTCTGAATATCTCAAGGAGGAGGATCGGATCATTCAGTCGCCGAGGGATAATCAGGCCGAAACGATCGCGGAGACACTACATAAGGCCGGTTGGAAAACCGGAGCGGTAAATCATTTCATGCTGGAGCATCGGGGCGTGGATTTTTATGAAACCGCTGGCTATGACAATGCGGAGAAAACCACCGACGCCATACTCGGGCAACTGGACAAACAGGCTCGATTCATCGGGGCCATCTATGGCGCGGCAGACCATGCCGGGCATCAGGCCGGTCCCCGAAGTGAGCAGGTGAAGGAAGCAGTGCTTTCGATTGACAAGGCGGTGGGACGGCTGCTCAGCGAACTTAAGCTCAAAGGCATTTATGAGCAAACGTTAATCACGTTTAATGCGGACCATGGCATGTCCTCCTTTGAAGACAAAGCGGTTTCGGCCGTACCCGCGGAAGCCTTGAAGCGAGCAGGTTTCCGAGTCGCGACTTCCCAGAAGCAATTGACCTCCGATACGCAAGTTGTGGTATTAGCGGCAGGGGTGCACCTGGTGTACTTCCGGAAGGTAACTGATGAGGAACGCGCCAAGGCGACGAAAGTCCTTTCGGAGATTGAAGGCGCCGAGGTCCTGGGCCGCAAGGAACTCGACGCTCTCGGCTGTCATAACAACCGCTCCGGAGATCTGATTGTCAGCCCCTTGCCGGGCTACACCATTACCGGGTCCGGCAAAACCGGAGGATTGCATGGGCGGTTTGCGGAGGAAAATCCCATCCTGCTTTTGTGCGGACGGGGATTCATCCACGGCAAGGTTGAGAAGGCTCAAACCATCGATATCGCCCCAACCCTGCTTTACCTGGTGAAAGTTCCCCCAGCCAAAACCGTGGATGGCCATGTCATTAAGCAGGCAATCGCGAAACGGCGCCTGGCGGAGAGCGAATCGGAGTGATTTTAGTGGGTACCCCGGAAAATCCCCGGGTCCGAACCCCGGGTTTCACCCGGATTGGAAAAGAACGAAAATACTCTTAGAATCATCAGTGCAGCATGAAGGCTTTCCTGAGCGCACAATTCAATCCGTGCAAGAGCATGGAGCAGCTTATTGATGACCGTACATTATACCGGTCGTTTATTTTGGCGATGATCCTGATGGCGGTTTGCGGGTGAGTAAGCTTTTGCGGAAGCTAAACGGCGTATTAAGTCGAGGGCGGTAATAGTCCTTCTGGTTTGCCTGCTTTTTGGAACTCGGCGATGACTTCAATCAATCCGACTATGTTGTCGTTCATGGCGGCCAGGTCCTCGGCGGGAATCCACCATTCGGTGTGATTGGACGCGCCCACGGTTTGCACCGGGTAACGTTCCATGAACTCGCTTCGCACTCGGAAGCGCGTAACATAGCCAACTCCGCTCTGCGGGGCGTTCCAATCGCGTGCAATCTGGACGGCATAATCCTCGTTGCAAACGGGATAAAAGATGGGCTGCTCCGGCAGTCGCGGAGGCCACCGCCGGAAGCCACTCTCGCGAACGAGGGCCAACTCATGCGGACCGGTCGGTCGATAGCAGGTTACGGTTGCAGGAGGAGTGCTCATGAGTCCTAACGCTTACATTAAGAATCGTGGGAACTTAAGGTTTGAACGAGATTAAAAATGTGCTTGAAATAGAGGCGGATTACCCGCTCAAGGTCATGATAAGGATAAAGTCCGATCCACTTTGCGATGAATTGCTGAAGTGCGTGTAGCTCGCCCGTCCCGGATCCGTCCCATCCTTCTGCGTCCCATTCGATAAACTTGCCAATGAGCTTTCTATCGAGCTCTTCGGATTTTAATCTATAGCAGGCCAAAAATAGCCCATCTCTGCCGTCATCCGGCACTTCATCCAACAATCGGGCTGCAAGAGCAGCGCCGTTATCACGCACGGCAAGATAACTGAGAAACAATACGCGAGTTTCGCAGGAGTTCCATTTCAAGGTCGTCAGAAGCGGCTCCATAATATCGCTCACCAGGCGGCCACGCACAGCCAGCAATTTCGAGAGCTGTATAGACAAGCTCCAGCCCACCGACAAACTGCGATCAACAAAGGCTTTCAAAAACATTCTCGCTTGTTCATCGGTGCAGTCATCGAAGATGCATTTCGAGGTGAACAGATCGTAACTGGCATCCAAGTCAATTTGTGCGCGTCCGCCAGGCTCGTCTATTCGAAGTGTACTAAAACCCCTCTTTCGGGGTTGTATCTCTGCGAGATAGGCCAGCAGCTCCTGTTCGGGCGTGTTCATTATGTTTGTCGAACAGTCTAATACTCTAAAACTTCAGGCTTAAAGAAAAAGGGCACAATTTAATTCCTTACAGCCTCTAACTCCTCAACCCAGGTTCGCGACCGGATTCGGGAAGCATTCGCTGAGACGCATCAGAATTATGGTTTTCCTGTTCGGTGCTATACTGTAGCTACTGAGGATTTTCGACCTTTATTAGAAACGAGCTCTTTATGCCTAAATCACTCGACCTCGGCTTCGGAATTTTGATGGTTCTCAACGGCCTGTACTGCTTTGCGTGCATCCTAACGGCCCGAAAACGCTACGCCGCACTCGAGAATGCAGGGTCCATTACACCCGAGCAGGTGAGGTCCAAAATAAAAGGTTTAAAGCTTGTCGGAGTATGCAATTTGGTCGTTGGGACAGGCTTAATCTGCATTTACGTTTTTCGGCTCTATTGACGTGCACGGCGAGGGAAGACACCAGAGGGGAATGCGATTGATGCTGGTCAAGAATTTTGCAGACCGAGAGCGGGCCAACTCTTCGCTGAGTGATTTTCATCCCCATGGGATGCAATCGAATAATAGGAAGGTTTTTCGTCCTTATGCCGACGCGGCCTGAACCGCTAATCCGGTTTGTCTTTCTCCAGTTTCTTTAACTACTCTTTCAAGAAATCGATTGAAATAATAGGTAAGAGCGATACCTATGCAGTATCCAAGATTCCAAAATCCGATCGTATCTATGGATATTAACATGGTTGTTTGTGTTAATGATCGTTCTTACGATCTTTTTTAATTCCAGGCGCGTCGAAAAATCGGAAACTACCCTGCCGCAACCAGCGCAAATTGACTCAACGCAGCCGATAAAAGTCGCCGTTCCTCTAACATCGCCGGAGAGTAATGACTTTCAGCTTCCGACTGGCTTTGCTGCTGCCACACCTTTAGAACTGCAGCCCAAGCTCAACGAGGCCAATTTGCGTGAACTTAGGCCCGTGGTTTCTTCGGATGATACCCCCAATATCCCTGGGCTAGCTTCGACAAATGCTGCGATAGAACTTCCAGGCGCCTGGACAAATACTTTAGGGATGCGGTTTTTGCTGGTCGCGCCCCCAAACGCCTTATTTTCGGTCTGGCATACCAGAGTCTCAGACTATGAGGCATTCGCAAACGCCAGTCGCCGCAACTGGGCCAAACCAGGATTTCCCCAAACCGCTGCTGATCCTGCCGTGAACGTTTCCTGGCATGATGCAACAGCATTCTGTGACTGGCTAACCAAACTGGAACACAACAACGAATCGCTTCCAAACTATTTGGTTTACAGATTGCCAACTGAAGTTGAGTGGATCACGGCCTCATGCGGAAATAATGGCCTTGGATCAAGTAATTCGACCTTCGCATGGGGAGAGGCTTGGCCGCCTCCATGGGGAAGTGGAAATTATGCTCAATCCCTCCATGCTGACGGTTACGTGAATACTTCTCCAGTAGGCTCGTTTACGCCTAATAATTTCGGTCTCTTTGATATGGTCGGAAATGTTATGCAGTGGTGCGATTACGCTAAACTGGTTGTGCCAGGTGATGCCTATCGGCCGATTACGGGCGCATCCTGGAAGGACTTTGATCCGCGGTTTTTAATCTGCGAAAGACTGAGCCATTTTCCTATGCACCAGGCGGCGCCAATACTCGGATTCCGAGTCGTTTTGGTGTGGAACAGGGAAAACTAAATATTCCTTTGTTACAATCTGCTGCCACAAAATTCCAGCAACCTATTTCAAGAGCCGGATTCGCTGTCCGCCCTTTTTAGGTGAGGCAGTCAGGTATTGGGTGACTTTTTCACGTAATTGACTTTGCAGTTCGGTGTCATTGGTGGAGCGAAGTTTTCCTGAATAAGTAACTTGAAGGTCCGGGTGGAAACGATAATCGGTGACCTGGATACTGAGAGTGGGATTCAACAAAGAAGCAGGTGCCGGGCATGGTTTAAACGCTAAGGCAGAGCCTGCCCCGACAAATTCGCGAAACCATTTGCCCGTTGCTCGGGAAACACCGAACTGGAAAAATTCAAAAGTTAAAGGATAGGTTTTACCCAAAAAATTTGTAGAACTCGTAACCCCGTAACGAAATTTGAGCGCCCCATCCGGGAGGTGATACAATTCATTTGTCCAAGCTTTGAGATCAATATATCCAGGCAGACCTCGAGTTTGGAGGGACTTTTCAAATAAAGACTTAGAATTGAAAAGCTCGATCATCCTGGGCAGGCCAAGATTATCCTCAAATACTTGCGTTTTATCCCGGTAAGCAAAGGCGTCTTGAGACATTCGCGAAGTACTCCGACTAATCGGAGGAATGGAACGGTTCTCATGCTTTAGATAACTGCCTGAGCAAAAAGCTAACCAGGGCATAGTAACTGCCAGATCGCCTGGCGGATACCCTCCCGGAGTTGTGAAAACCCTAACGTGGTGATTGGTGCGTGCTTGTTCGAATGGCTTGGGAGTTAACCCAAACTTTTTAGTGAGTTGTTCCTCATGTTCGGGTGGGGGCGGGCGAAGCTGTTGTGAACTTTGGAGAACGTTGGTGCCGTCGTACATCCAATTCATGAACCCCCCTTGGAGATAATCATTATCAATCCGCCATTTATCCGGACCGGTCACACATTGAATGCTAATGTGCCGGGAATAAAATTTGTTCGTGTCTGAACCCATGTAAGCTTTGAAGTCAATTCCCACCTCGATTTGGACAAAATCTTCAGCCCACAGCGGTCCGACGAAAGAGATGGCACAAGCAAGCGCCAAAATGATTTTGCTCCGATTAAATGCCATAAAAATGAACCTCTCCTTTCATGGGGTTCATGCCATTTGGAACCACAATCGTCGATCTTTCAATACTAAAATCGCGTCATTTTATGGCGTGATTATAGATCGACGACCTACGGCGTTTACTTACCGAAGCTTTACAATTAACTGTTCAATTTTTTCGATTTGCTCGAGCGTCGTTCTCACCATGAAATTGCCTTCACTCGGTTTAATAAACATGCTCTGAGGAGGAGACAAATCTATGCCGTTTTCCTCCAAATAGCGCTTCAGGCTATCCCCGGCACGCCTGGTGTAATCCTGCGCGGGCCAGTTCTCGGCGTGGGGAAGCTTGGAGAAGTCAATTCTGTATCTCCGAATATAAAAAGGCGCTGCTGCAGAATTGGTATCGATCGCACTTTTGGCCTCGGACTGGCGGTTCGACACACCAGGCGCTTCATTGCGCTCTGGTTTCGTTTTCTCCAACTTCTTCAACTGCTCTTTCAAGTACTCTCCACACTTGACCTCTCCGGCGTCCTTGAAACGGATGACGTACGGTTTGTCGGTTGTGCCCGAAATACTGGCCACCTTGTCGATGAAATCTGTTGCCGTCTTGATTTCCTTATCGTGTGCATGCCACTTGCCGCGGAGGAATTTGGCAGCCGTCTTCGCGTCGTAACTGCTGCCGTTGCGAATGAAAGTGGCATCCTTCAGTGTTTCAAGCTGTTTGATCAACGCCTCAATTTTCTCTTTTTCGGTGGCAGAACTTTCTGCGGCACAAAGGTTCATTGGTGCCACGGTCGCTACTAACAAAATCCAGGCGAGTAGAAGGGCGCTTGAACATTTCATAGTGCCTTGGTGGATGCTGTGTAAACCCGTTAGATGACGAGGTTTAGTGTCAGGGTGCATAAGTTTCAGTGCCTCTTCGCAGTTTCTTAAGTTGCTCTTTCACCAAAAGTAGCCCGGGATCGTCGGCCTTGGGTTCACCAGGCGCAACCAGGATGTGGTAAATTCCTTCCCTCGCCTCCACGGCAGGTTGGGAGGCCGTCCCACCGCTGGGGTACTTTTGGCCGGCTATGGTATAAACGAGTTCTTCTCCCTGTATGCTCGTCGAGTGAAGTTCCGGTCTCGTTCCGCGAAGCTTCCACATCGCCTCCATTCCCTCTACTGTCTTGTACCGGTAAAGGTGCATTGAAAACCGTTTACCGTTTTTCAAGTCGTGATACTCCAAAATAATTTGTGCATCCGCCCCCGTGGAGGCCAACGATTTTATGGCAAAAGCTCGACGCTGCTCAAGCTGCCTGGCGATAAACCTCTCCATCTCGGCGTCCGAAAACGGCGGCCCGCGACGACTTTGAGTTCTGTTTGTGTCTATTTGAAACAGGTCCGGGGGGCTTGCCTTGGGATCGTACATATACTGGATTTCGCGAGTCCACTGACCGCCCAATTCGGAGGGAAATAATGCCTTGTCTGGAACCCCTCCCTTGGGTTCCTGCCCCATGATCAACCTGCAGCTCAATGCGAGACACGCAATCCCAAGTAGAGTCTTCATAGTTTTGGCCTCAGTGCCCACAGCAAGTTCCTTGAATGCAGATAATTGTCTTTCAATCACCTAATTCACGTCGAGCTAAAAGATTTTCGCAAACCGGCCAAAGGAGTAGTCCGTCGGGTGCGCAAAGTACAGGCATTCGGGGAGTCTTCACAGCCCTCCATCAGATTCTCCTTTGTGTGAGTATTCCTTGACTGGTTCAAGCATCCGGCACTTGCGTGGAAAAGAATCAGATGCTCCAATCAACTGATGCTCGGGAGAACGGGATACTCGATGGAACTTCGCACACCATGAGCCTCGCCCCACCCACAAGCGCCGCGTCGTCGTTGCGACCCGCAGCTCGGTCAGCATCACGGAAGAAACTCGCGCTTACTTTGGTTGCGTTGTCCCTCGTTCTCGGAATAATTACGACTTTTTATCTCCGACATCCGAGGATCTCCATGAACGTCGTTGAATATCGCAAGTGGCCTCATGGGGCCATGCTTCGGCTTACCAATGGTACCAGCACCGCTATCCACTATGTCGCTGAAGGAGATTCCACACCCATGGGTAGTCCCGTCCTGCGCGAACTGCAGGTCTCCAATGTCTGGAGCCGCGATAAACGATTTTTCCCCGTTCAGTCTATCCCCGCGTATGACCCTCGAATTGGTAAGACCGTGCATATGTTCATCGCCCAAGACCCAAATGCCCCATTCGGTATGGGTACCCCCGCACTGAGAACCCCCAAATTGGAGCCCGCTGGAAGCGTCGACTTCTTTATCCGGCTGGAACCTGGCGGAACTCCCATTCGGGTCGGAACGGTTTGTGTTTGGCCACAAAGCCGGCTCTCGCAAAAGCTGGAGCCAGGTTGAATCGAGTCAGGTCATGGTTACACCTCTCCCCGATGGCTCCCCGGCAGATGGAAGTCTGGTGTCCCGAGCCGCTCTCCATTCCGGAACTGCCACTGCCTAAACTTGGGGAACCCCTCACCCTTGATCGCTCTCCCGTGGGGAGAGGGAAAGGCAGCCGCTGAGCACAATCCTGGAGGAAATTCGGATGAAGATGAGAACGACGCGCTCGGAACGAACCTTGTCAGAAGTGCTAATCTCTGCGAGAGTATAGATCTGCCATGAAACCCGGCGGTCCATCGGTTTTTCTCTTATTGTTCCTGAGCTGCCAATGCTTTGGCCAGGGGACGAACTCGGTCACTTACACTCTGCTTTCGGGGAGTTACTTACAGGATGATTGTCTGATTTGCGGCCGGCCCACGATCCAGCAACCGTTGCACGGCACTTTCGAGTTGGTGCTGGTTCAGGATACGCCACCATTCACCAGGTACACAGTGCAAAACGTGAATTTTAAAACCGACCCGAATTCCGGGCAAAGCTACGACGTGAGCGGGGGAGGCAATTACGAGCGCTTCGAAGAATTGGCCATGCTGCAGAATATGCAATTGGCCCTGCAATTGGAGAATCCGAACGCCACGAACACGGCTTATTTCACCAATGACTCGTCCCAGGTGCTGCGGCCATTTCCGCTGATCCAAATTCATCTGCAACAAACGAATGGAACGCTGGTGCAAACGTTTTCGCTCGAATTGCGAGCGGCGCCTGTTCGCGAAGTCTGGTTTTCTACTTCCTCGGCATTCACTGCCACCAATTTTTTTGCGCCCAGCAATAAGTTAACCGCCGGCGACCTGCTTTCGAGCCGGGGCGCGGTGGTGCGTTCGAATCAGCAACTTGTCAGTCGACTCGGGATCATGCCTCTGGTGGGCAACCTCGGACTTGATGCGGTGAACGTGACAGCACACGGAGAAATTCTTTTCTCGATTAGCACGACACAAATGAGCGAGACGCTGGGACCTCTGAGACCCGGAGATTTACTTTCCGACCGGGGCAGGGTTGTGAAACGAAACCAGGATCTATTAGCGGCATTTCAGCCGGCGTCCACCAACGATGCCGGGCTGGACGGCGTGCAACGGTTGGAAGACGGGGAGATATTGTTTTCGGTGCAAACCAACGTAGCGCTCAAATCCGGGGGAACGCTTTCCGGGGGCGATATCCTTTCAGACAAAGGAACCGTGTTTCGCACTCACGCGCAATTGATGGCTCAATTTCGGCCGGCGGATACCAATGTAGATTTGGGATTGCGTTCATTCTTCCTGTTTGGAACCGGTGAGATATGGTTTTCGGTTGAAAAGCCGTTTGCGGACAATTTGTTGGGCCCCATTCAGGCTGGAGATGTTTTGAGCTCCTTCGGATACGTGGCCTTTCGGAATCAGGAATTACTCGCGCCATTCGGCATCACAGATCCATCGCAGGATTATGGCCTGGATGGCTTATACGTCATCGGCGATCTCGAATCGGGAAAACCGCCGCCACGATTTACCGCTGAGTATCGCAACGGCAATTTGCTGCATTTGGAATGGGACGGAGAAGGGAGCGTATTTCAGTTGGAACGAGCGGCATCGTTGCCCGGAGCGTGGATGCCCAGGGGAAATCTGGCGCCGGATTTGTCCGCTGAAATTGGGGTTGACCCGCCGGCGGCCGGGCAGGGTTTTTTTCGCTTGCGACAATGGTGATTCCGCTGCTGGTCGCGGATTAAATCTTTGACCCCCTCCGCAACTTTTCCTAACCTGCGGTGTAACAAGACTAGCTGTTCAAGTTAGATAGCAATCAATGGCATTTGTATCGTTAAAAGAGTTTTTAGGTCGCATGAATGTGGCGACGCCGGCTCAATTCGATGAATTGAACAAGGCGTGGCGACTGGCGGCGGACAACGGCTCGCAGGAGACGTTGCTGGGATTTATCTGTCGGGAAAGAGGCCTGGCCGAGGATGTCTTTTTGCAGAAACTGGCGCAGGCTTTAAACTGGCCGTATCTCGACTTGCCGAAGGTCAACATCGGAGTGGAAGCACGCAACCGAATTTCCACAAAGGTCGCCTTTCAATATTCGGTGCTGCCGACGAGTGTGGATGACGGAACCCTGCAAGTAGTGGTCAGCAACCCGTTTGATGCGGCCATGCTTAACGCGGTTCGGTTTGACGCGCACGGGCCCGTGCAATTCGCTTTGGCCACGAAAGCCGAGATCGAAAAATCCCTGAAGAAATATTACGGGGTCGGCGCGGAAACTTTGGACGAATTGGCCGAGGACGAACCGCTGGAACTTTTGGTCGGCGAAGACAAAGAAATCACCGAAAGCGACCAGGAAGCCAGCGTCATCAAATTCGTCAACCAGGTGATTTGGGAAGCCTACAAGGACCGCGCGACAGACATCCATTTTGAGCCGGCCGAGGATGAATTGCGCATTCGGTATCGCATCGACGGCATTTTGCATCAGACTCCGATGCCGCCGCAATTGAAGCGCTACCAGGCTGCGTTGATATCGCGTATCAAAGTTATGTCCGGGATGAACATCTCGGAAAAAAGGTTGCCCCAGGACGGACGTATTAACGTTCGTATTAAAGGGGAGGAAATCGACATCCGCGTGTCCACGGTGCCTACCGTTTATGGCGAGAGCGTGTCGCTGCGATTACTCACGCGCGGCAAGATCTTTTTGAGCCTCGATAAGCTGGGGTTCTCTCCGTTGGAAGAGACGGCCATCCGCGAGATCATCATAAAGCCGCATGGGATTTTTCTGGTCACGGGTCCTACCGGCTCGGGCAAATCGACCTCGCTGTATGCGTTCCTGAGCACCATTAATTCGGTGCACAAGCGCATCATCACGATTGAGGAACCCGTTGAATATGAATTAAAGGGCATCAATCAGATTGCGGTAAGGCCGGAGATCGGCCTGACGTTTGCGATGGGGTTGCGCCATATTCTGCGGCAGGATCCGAATGTAATCATGGTCGGCGAAATTCGTGATTTGGAGACGGCGGAAATCGCCATTCGCGCAGCGCTGACGGGGCATTTGGTTTTCAGCACGCTGCACACGAACGATGCTCCGAGCGCGTTCACGCGATTGATCGACATGGGGATCGAGCCATTTTTGGTGGCGTCTTCGGTGGAAGCGGTGATGGCGCAACGGTTGGTCCGGACGATTTGCGAACACTGCAAGACCGAGCAGAAGGTAGAGAAGAATTACCTGAAGCGCATTGGTTTTCCGGAGAACGAAATCGACTCGGCGAAATTTTATCATGGCACTGGGTGCGAGCAGTGCCGGCAATTGGGCTACCAGGGCCGGATGGGCATTTATGAACTTTTAATTTTGAATGAAGCCTTGCGGCCGCTGATTTTAAATCGAGCGCCCGCCTCAACCATTGCTCAGAAGGCGATTGATTTCGGCATGCGCACCTTGCGCACGGACGGATGGAACAAAGTCCGAAACGGCCAGACCACCATAGAAGAAGTGCTGCGCGTCACCCAAATCGAGGAGCATCTCGAGGCCCTGGTGGATGACACGAAGCCAGGAGTGTGGGTGAAGAGTTGAGGAGCGAGCAAAGCTAATTACAATTGTAAATTGCTGACGCGCGCACATTCTCCAGAGACTCATCTCGCATGAATTGGCAAAAGCTAACCGGGTTACTGCTCATCGGCGCAGGTCTAGTTATCCTCACCTTGAAGATAACGCACGTGTACGATCCTGCCCCGGGATTGGAGCGCTTGAGCGCGAAGGCCGGAGTTGCGGGCATGTTAAAAACCGTCAAGCCGGACATGGCGGTTTATATTCTTTTGGTTGGCTTGCCGGTGTGCGTGGGCGCACTGTTTTTGTCACGCGCGGCGAAAGTTCCCGCCAGCGGGGAGACGAGCGCGACCGTGGAGCCGGTAGCAACTACAGCCGTACGAGCGGTGAAGAAACGGAAGCAGGCCGCGGTGCAAAGCGCGACGGTGCTGCAGTTGAGCGGGGAGGGGAGGCAATTGTGGCAATTCGAGGCGCGGAACGGAGGTTTTGCCCTGGCTCGCCAGCAAGTGGCGCCACCGGGTCAGCCATTGCCGCCTCAACTGGTCGGCAAGGATTGGCGCAATTTATTTCAGCGCAAACTGAACATCGCCTGGCTGCCGCTGGACCAGGTCTTTTTGCGAGTCGCCCAGCTTCCGATGAGCGACTTCGCCGAAACGCTCTCGATGGTTGAGTTGCAGTTGGAGAAGCTTTCCCCGATGCCGGTTACGCAGATTGTTTGGACGATCCACGTTTTGCCGCATGGAACGAACAACATGCAGACCGTGATCGTGGTGATTGTCGGGCGGAATGCAGTGGAGGACTTCCTGGGCAAACTGGAGGGGCAAGGCTACCTGGCAGACAGCATTGAAGTGCCGGTGATTGATCAGCTTCAATCAACGACGGTGACGGAAGATGGCGTTTGGATTTATCCGGAAGCCTTTGGCGGCAAATCCTCAGCGTTGGCCGCCTGGTGGTACGGAGGCGTGCTGCAGAATTTAGACATGATTTCGCTGCCCGCGGCAAATCGCGCCGCCAGCCTGAAGGAACAGCTCATGCAAATGGCCTGGGCCGGGGAGTTGGAAGGCTGGCTCACGAGTCCTCCGCGTTGGCACCTGGTTGCGCCCCCGGGTGTTGCGGCGGAATGGGAATCATCGTTGCGAGAAGGCCTGGAGCAACCACTCGTGCTCGCTGAACAGGCGGGGACGCCGGAACTCGCAGCGGCGACGGTCCGCCGTGCAGCTCGCTCAGAGTCGACCATCGGTCTTTTGCCGAGCGAGTTCTCCACGCGCTACCAGCAGCAGTTTGTCGATCGACTTTGGATGAAGGGTTTGTTCGCCCTCGCCGGATTATATGTGGTGGGCGTCATAGTCTATATGGTGGCGTTGGAGTTCGTGGTAATAAAAACCCAAAGCGTGGAGCAGAAGGTAGCTGGCATCAGCGTCGATTACACGAATGCGATTCAATTAAAGGCGCAGTATGCGGTCTTAAAAGAACGTCAGGATTTGAAATATGCCGCACTGGATTCCTGGAAAGCGGTTGCTGAACTCATGCCGGAAGAACTCACGCTCGAGTCATTTACATTCAATAACGGTAAAAGAGTTTCTTTAAACGGCACGGCGCCCAATGATCCTAAATCAATGCAGCAGCTCCTGGATTTCGATAAGAACCTGCGTCGATATCAATTGAAGAATGAGCCGCTTTTTTCGGGACCGGGTGAGAGCCTGAGCTACCGGGTTCAACCGCCAAGTGGGGTGGCCTGGAGTTTCAGCCTGGACTTAAAACGAACGGAGGTCCAATGAAGGGTTACTGGGAACAGTTGCGGCCATTGGAAAAGCGCATGGTAGTTGGGATTGGAGCCGTGCTCTTCGTGGTGATCAACTTTTGGTTCGTTGTCCCGCATTTTTCGGATTGGACGAAAGTTCAAATTCGGATGGCACAAGCACAAAAGACGCTCCTCAAATACCAGACAGAAATTGATCAGATGCCGAAAGTGGAGCGGGATATTGCGATATTGAAAGGAGAGGGTCTCACCGTTCCGGCTGAAGACCAGATCGCAGCCTTTAGAGAATCGGTCAACAGCGAAGCCGTGCGGACTGGGGTCAAGATTATGAACCAGAGCAAAGCGGCGACGCAAACCAATCAATTTTTTGTGGAACAAAGCTCTAGTTTGTCTGTTGTATCTAAAGAACAGGAACTTGTGGATTTCTTATTTAATCTGGGCTCAGGAAACTCGTTAATCCGGGTGCGGGATTTAAGCTTGCGACCTGACCCACAGCATCATGAATTGAGCGCCACCTTAAAACTCGTGGCCAGCTATCAGAAAAAGCCACAGGCCCGCGGCGCGAAGCCCACAAGTGTGACCACTCCGGCGCCTAAAACATCCCCATCCCCTGCGACGAAAGGTCCCGTCAGCTCGCCAAACCCGGCACAAAAGAATTTGCGACCTGGCGGACCTCCAACCAACGCGCCTGCCAAAAACCCACCTGCGGGAGGCAAAACCTTACCGATTAATACCAAGAAAACGTGAAGAACAAAGTTCTCAGTCTGGTTCTGTGTCTTAGTGGGATAACCGCCGTTCTATGCGTATCGCGCGCGCAGAACCCGCCCACCAATATTCCGGCTCCGGCGCCCGACGCTGCCCAACAAGACCGGTTGCAGCAAGCGCTCAGGCGAGCCACGGCGGCACGGACGAATGTCCTGGCGACGCCGGGACAAATCGTGCCCTTCACCGAAGGGCCGACACGCGTCACCACCAATGTAGCAGCAGTTGGGGACTCTCCCAACGTGTACCGGAACACCACAACGACGGTGCCTGCATTGCGGAGCAACAGCATTGTCGTCCCGAGCGGCGGACCGCGAATCACTGGCCCGGTCACCAACGCGCCGGGAGTCCAGCCCCAGGTAGCCGGCCAGGTGGATATGTTCAATTCCGCAACGCTGGCAACCAACGCACCAGAGGACGTGATTCCTGCTGGAGTCATCGATTTTCGCGCAGCGGATTTGAAGGATGTGTTGACGTTGTACGCGGAATTGGTGAATCGGACCATTCTGCGCGCCTCGACCCTGCCGGATATAAAAATTGTGCTGAAAACTCAGACCGCATTGACCAAGCGGGAAGCAGTGCAGGCACTCAGCGCCGTGCTGGGTATGAATGGAATTTACATTGTGCCTATTGGTGACAAATTCATGAAAGCGGTGATTCAAGCGGACGCACTGAATACCGGTCAGGATTTTGACAAACGAACGACGGAGGAATTCCCCGACATTGGACCATTTATAACGCACGTGGTGCAGTTGAAATACGCGAAGCCCAGCGAAATGGTACAAGTGCTTCAGCCGTTCGCAAAATCGCCCAATGCGGTATTTCCTATCGACAGCAGTCAGATCATTGTGCTGCGGGATTTCACGGAAAACGTCAAGCGCATGCGGCAAATGATTAGCGAAGTGGATGTGGTGGTGCCGTCTGAGTTTGTTTCGGAGGTGATCCCGATAAAGTACGCCTTGTCTTCGGATATTGCGAATGCTTTGAATAGCCTCAGCTCGGGCGGCGGGTCCACTTCGGTGGGAACGCGACAAGGCACGGGAGGAGGAGGCGGGAGCCGGATGGGTGGTAGCGGCAGCTTTGGGTTTGGCAATCGTTCTGGTGTGGGCGGGATGGGTGGCGGCATGGGAGGGAGCTACGGGGGGCAGTATGGACAGCAAGGAGTTTATCCACAGGCCACCGGGACGCAGCAGGCCGCACCGGGGGCCGCGGGGGGAGCTGGGACGTTCTCGGATCGGCTGCGGAACATTATCAATCGCGCATCCACGTCTGGAGATATTCAGGTGATTGGGCAAACCAAGATCATTGCCGACGAGCGAACGAATTCATTGCTGGTGTTTGCCACACGCGAGGACATGAAGACGATTAAGGACATCGTCAGCAAATTAGACATTGTGCTCGCGCAGGTGCTGATCGAAGCGGTCATTATACAGGTCACCCTGAATGATTCGCACAACCTCGGTGTGAGCTATGTTCAGCATCCAATAACCTCGGGTAATTTTACTGGTGTCGGCTCCGGCGGCGGCTCCAGATTTTTGTCAGCCTCAGACTTTCTCAGCGGGAGCGGTGGAACCAACGGCTCCGGCGGAGTGGGCGGCGGGTTCAATTATCTCGCCCGGTTTGGCAATGACCTGGATGTCACAGTGACCGCGGCCGCCAATGACAACCATGCAAAGATTTTGCAACGGCCCCGCATTCAAACGTCAAATGCGAAGCAGGCGACGTTATTTGTGGGTGAGTCTCGCCCGTATCCCACAGCCTCTTATTATGGGGGAGGCGCCTATGGTGGTTATTCTTCTATTCAACAGATGCAAATCGGCGTGACGATCGATGTGACCCCCTTGATCAACCCGGACGGGCTGGTGGTGATGGACATCCACCAGCGAATCGAAAGCGTCGCGGGGACGGTCAGCATTGTAAACGTAGGAGACGTGCCGATTACCAGCTCGAAAGAGGCACAGGCGAGCGTCGCCGTAAGGGATCGAGACACCATCATATTGGGTGGATTGATTGAAACGACCAAATCACAAGGGGCTACAGGCGTACCCTATCTGAAAGATATTCCCTTGCTGGGCTATTTATTCCGCAGCAGCACGCATAGTGAGGATCGCAATGAATTAATTGTCCTCATCCGTCCGACGGTGCTGCCGACACCAGAAATTGCGGCGCTCACGGCCAAGGCCGAAAAGGAACGTATGCCGGGGGTAAGCCGTACGGAGCAGGAAATTCAGGCGGAAGAAACCCAGCGCCTTAAAGCGTGGGAAAAAGAAAAACGAACTACCCGAACCAAGCCGTCTGTGGAGCAACACTTTGCCCCGGCGAACCCAGAATAACCCGTGCAGCCAACCAGTCCCAGTTGTATTCGGGAGGCACGCTCCGCCCATAGCGCGTTTTTCCGAATGGTGTTTCGGAGTCACAAAGGATTCCGAGCCGGTTTGCTGGTCTTAACGTTCCTGATTGGGCTAACCGGAAACAATGTTTTGCGAGCGGATGTTGTTACTAATTGCACCGCGTCAGCACTACAGGCCGCTCTGGCTCACGGCGGGTTGGTGACTTATACGCAGGCTTGTTCCGCAGTGTTTACCAATACGATTATTATAACGAATGCGGTGACCCTGGATGGAGGGACAAACGCCATTACGCTCAGCACCAGTAATGCCTTTCGTTTATTCCTGCTGCAGCCTGGGGCCATCTTTACGATTAGAAATATCACGCTAACGGGCGGACGAAGCATTCAGGGAGGAGCCATTTACGTGGACGCGGGTTCGACGCTGACGGTGAGCAATTGCACGTTCTCGGGCAACCGCAGCCTGGGCTCGAGCGGTATCGACGGTGAGGATGGGTCGGACGGGACGAACGCCGGAGGCAATGGCAAAAACGCCGAGGATGGAACGCCGGGTTTGGGCGGAGCAATTTACAATCTGGGATCATTGACAATCCTCAACTCTCTGTTTCTAACGAATGCAGTTTTTGGCGGGGATGGTGGCAATGGCGGAAACGGAGGTAGTGGGGGATCAACTGGTGGAAGCGGTGGTGGCGGTGGTGATGGAGCGTCCGGCGTCGGCGGAGCCATCTACAACGAGGGGGTATTGTTTATTGCGCAATCCAGTTTTTTTGGCAATGCGGCGGTTGGAGGAAGTGGTGGATTTGGAGGCGATGGTGGCGATGGAAATTTTGCAGGAAAACCAGGCGATGGCGGATTGGGAGCGTCAGCGACGGGCGCCGTCGTCTACTCGAGTCAGCCGATTACGATTCTCGGCAGCACATTTGTTGGGAACGTGGCCCAGGGCGGTGACACATCGACCGCAGGGGTAGCGCAAGGCGGCACTGGAATTAATGGCAAGGCCGGTGGACGCGGGGTCGGTGGCGTGGTTTTTTCGTCCGGCGGTGGCGGGATAACCAATTGCACCTTTTTTGGAAATGCTGCCGCCGGTGGCGCCGGGGGCGATGGTGGATCAGGGGATCTCAGCGGAGGCTCAGGAGGAAATGGCGGGGCCGCGATCGGCGGTGCCTTATACAATTTGGCCGGTGACCTTGTGGTGATGAACTGCACGTTATCTTCTTGCAACGCGGTTGGTGGCACCAATGGAATTGCTGGTGATGGACCTTTTCGCGCCGCAGACGGGAATCGTGGTGCGAGCCGTGGCGGGAATATTGCTAATGGAGGCGGGGGCGTGTTTAGCCTCGTTAATTCCATCGTTGCAGGAGCTCGGTCTGGCGGAAATGGATATGGAACCATTGCTGACGGGGGCTATAACATCAGTTCGGACGGCAGCATTTCGTTTAGTGAAACTACGAGTCGTAAAAACCTTGATCCCAGGCTCCAGCCGCTTGCCTCAAATGGAGGTCCTACGCAGACGATGCCAATTACTTCGACTAGTCCCGCCGTGGACAAAATCCCTGCAGACGTAGCAGTACCGCTAACGGATCAACGAGGAATCAGTCGTCCGCAGGGACCTGCTTCTGATATCGGTGCGTACGAATTGTCGCGAGTGCCTCCGATTGTCACGGGCGTGGCAGTCGCAACGAACGTTTTTACTTTCGTTTACAACTCCGCCACAAATACCACTTACATCGTGCAGTTTAAAACCAACCTCAACCAGACTGTCTGGTTTCCGCTCATCACAAACATAGGAACCGGTGGCCCGATAACCAATCGCGACTCCACTACGAATTCTTCCAGCCGATTCTATCGCGTCCTGGTGCAGTAAGTTATTATTGAGGTGCCAATTGAGGCACCGTGCGTTGCGGCGGAGTTAAAGGTGTGGTTGGAAACGGCGGGTAATTAGGATTATTTTTATTCCGCTCGCGTTCCACTTCCATGAGAATTGTCTGTGCCTCAGGTGTTAGCTCAGCTTCCGGCGCCGTCACGGCAGGAGGCGGCACAGCAGGCAGACCCGAAGTAGCCGGCGCAGCGACGGCAGTGCCATTGCTGGCCGAGGTCGCATTCAATCCGGGAGGATGATAAGTCCGTGTGGGCAATGTGTGCTGTATGGCAGTCGTTCCGGGGGCATAAACTGAGGCATTCGTCCCGCCCGTCGGACGTGGGATGCCAGGCGCGAGTTGGGCACCGGGGGCAGCGGTGGCAGCCGGCGCACTAACTAACTTGGGCGAGTCGCGGTCAATGTTCAGAGTCAGCACGGTGCCTGAATTATTCACGGAAACATTGCCGGCCTTTTCATCAATCTGAAGGACCTCGAGTTTGCCGTCGCGTTGTCCTTCTGTGAGCACATAGGATTCTTCGCGGGCCGGTTGCCCTGCCTCAGCCAATAATTGGGCGCGGATCAGGGCCTGCTTCCGGCCCAGAATCGTGGTTATTCCAGTAAGGCTTAGCTTGGGCAGGACGGTTGGTGGATTGGTCGCCGCAGGCACTGGCGCTGGATCCTTAAGGCCGAACAAATTCCGTTTGGAAATGTTTCCGTAAGTAATTGAATTCTCGCTGCCGGTCGTTTTGATTTCACTCCGCGCCGTGAGGCAAATTAAGCCCATGCACATCCACGCTCCTTTAGTCCTCATCCTCATATCACAATATAATCGCTGGAAAAGGAAACACCACTAATAGCATTCGGTTCCGAGGAGAAAAGAAGTTAACCTGGGTGGTTTGCCCTAATCTCGGCGGAATTCAGGAAGGGGGACCGATAAGCAAAAAAGCCGTTCAACGGTGAAGTTGAACGGCGTGAGTCAGAAAATGAACTTAGTTTTTGCCTCTGCCCGCGATGCCTTTGGTGCCTTTGACGATGGCGCGAGCGGCTTCACGCGGACGTAAGGAGCGGACAGCTTTGCCTGCGCGCCACATTTCGGAATTTCCCAACTGGCCCAATTCTTTGTCCAATTGCTTTTGGTAATCCGGTTTGCCGCAAGTTGTGAGGACGCGCCGGCACTCTTCGCCCGTTTTCACGCGTCGATATAATTCTTTAAAGACCGGTAAGGCGGCCTTCTTAAATCGCGGCTTCCAGTCCAAAGCACCGCGTTGGGCGGTGGCGGAACAATTTGCATACATCCAATCCATGCCATTTTCATCCACCAGGCGAATCAAACTCTGCGTCAGTTCCTCGACGGTTTCGTTGAAGGCTTCGCTGGGACTGTGTCCGTTCGTGCGGAGCACATCGTATTGGGCTTCCATAATGCCGGCGAGCGCACCCATTAAAACACCGCGTTCTCCCGTGAGGTCACTGAATACTTCACGTTGAAATGTGGTGGGAAACAAATAGCCGGAGCCGATGCCGATGCCGATGGCAATGCAGCGCTCTTTGGCACGGCCAGTGGCATCCTGCTGAATGGCAAAGCTTGAATTAATACCGGCGCCGGTCAGAAAGTTACGACGCACGGATGTCCCGGAACCCTTCGGTGCGGCCAGGATTACATCCACATTTTTCGGTGGAACGACTCCCGTATGTTTGCGGTAGGCAATGGAGAAGCCATGAGAAAAACAAAGAGCGTCACCGGGCTTCAAGTTCGCTTTGACGGTGGGCCACAGTTGGCGTTGGGCGGCATCCGATACCAGATAAAGAATGATCGTTCCGCGACGCACTGCTTCATCGATATCAAACAGAGTTTTGCCCGGGACCCAGCCGTCGCGAATGGCGCGGTCTTTCGTCCGCTGGCCGATAATCACGTTGAAGCCATTATCGCGGAGGTTAAGAGCTTGAGCCGGACCTTGAACTCCGTAGCCGATCACTGCGATCGTTTCCTTCTTGAGCGTCTGCCGCGCTTTGCTCATCGGAAATTCTTTGCGCGTGACGACTTCTTCTCGGGTTCCACCAAAATCAATTATTGCCATGTTTAGACTTTCTTTCGGTTAATGGGATTTTCGATAAAATTTGTTGCGGCCCTGGTCTGGACTTATGAGTCCAACCACAGGTTCATTTACGCGGAATGGCCACGCGGCCCGTCCGAGTCAAATCGACTACGCCGAAGGTTTTCATGAGGCTAAGAAATTTGTCCACCTTGCTGTCGTCACCAGTAACCTCAATCGTGAGAGTCTTGGGCTGAACATCCACAATCTTGGCGCGGAAGATGTCAGTAATCTGCATGACTTCCGCACGGGTTTTCGAGTCCACCGAGACTTTTACCAGCACCAGTTCGCGGTCAACATACTCATCTTCGCGGAAATCCTGCACCTTCATGACGTCCGCGAGTTTATTCAACTGTTTAACAATCTGGTCCAGGGTGGCGTCATCTCCGCGGGTGACGATGGTCATGCGCGAGGCCGTGGGATCGGCCGTAGGCGCCACGTTAAGCGAATCAATATTATAACCACGGCCGCTGAACAGTCCGGCGACGCGCGTAAGCACGCCAAACTTGTTTTCGACCAGGACGGAGATCGTGTGTCTCATAGTTCCCGAAAGAACGGGGTGCGAAAGCTAACAACGCTCAAAAACAGGGTCAATCTGCAATTTCGCCCGTTTTGGCTGTCTGGGCTGAAGGAACCAGCCATTCGGACGGAGCAATGGAATCGCCCACCGCAATTTTTCCGGAGCGCACCACCTGGGCGAGCACGCCCTGTTTATTGTTCAGCATTTGTTCGCGGAGACCCTGGCAGATCGCATCCATTTTTTCGCAGGGATCGCGGGGCGCATATAAGAAAAGAATGGCCTCACCGATCCGAATATTTTGCCCTAAGTGCTCGATTAAGTTTATCCCGGTGGTTTCGATATTGGAGCGCACACGTCCTGGCCCAATGGATTGGAGGCCCAGAACAGTGGCATGCTCGGCAATCTGTTCGCGTTCAATGAGCGTGACCTGCCGCTTGCCGGGCTGCCCGTCACGGCTGCGCCGTCCGAAATATCGCGGCTCGCCGAGAATGCCTTTGGCTTCGACGAGCTCCATGCTGTCCACGCTCTGCAAGGGCTCGCCCGCTTTCAGCGGATGCAAATGGAGGGAGGCGACACGTCCAAGTGGGGCAGGGGACCCTGGCGTATTCATACGCTGGCAATGTGTACCAGCCTCCCAGCCGCGCAAGTTCTTCTCAGCTCACACGGTGCCCCGAAGCTCTCCGGAATCGCCGCTTGCTCCCGGCAGCTTCAAAATTATAATGCGCCGATGCTCGAAATGAAAATGCTCCGCGAACGCACGGAATTTGTTCGCAGCCGGCTCGCTGCACGTTGCGGAGATGACCAGGCCAGTTTGGATGAGCTGCTGAAACTGGATGAGCAACGACGCAAACTATTGGCCGAGGTGGAGTCGCTCAAAGCGCAGCGCAATCGTGTCTCCAAGGAAATCGGCGCGTTGATGGGACAGAAGAAGCTGGAGGAGGCCGAAGCGCGGAAAAAAGAAACGCGTGAGCTGGGCGACCGGATTGCTGAATTGGACAAGAAAGCCGTCGAGGCAGAAGCCGGCCGGGACAAGCTGATGCTGCAATTGCCCAACCTGCCGCACGAGTCCGTGCCGGTCGGCAAATCGGCCGAGGATAATCCGGTGATTAAAACTTTTGGCGAGAAGCGCACGTATGCTTTTAAACCGAAGTCGCACGTTGAGCTCTGCGAGCAGCTTAAATTGATCGATTTTGCGCGGGCCACGAAAATTTCCGGGAGCGGCTTCCTGCTCTATACGAATTGGGGAGCTCGACTGGAACGCGCGCTGATTCAGTTCCTATTGGATTTGCATACGACCGAGCACGGTTACGTGGAAGTTTCTCCGCCCTTTATGGTTGGCCCGCAATGTCTGGAAGGTGTTGGACAATTCCCAAAATTTGCGGACCAATATTACGGGGTGCAGGAGGGTCTGGATGTTTCCACCCTGGGCAAACTCTACCTGATACCGACCGCGGAGACGCCGGTGGCCAATATTCATCGGGGCGAATTGCTTCGGGAAAATGAATTGCCGATTCATTACTGCGCTTACACGCCTTGTTTTCGAGGTGAAGCCGGAGCGGCCGGTGTCGGCACGCGTGGCATGATTAGGGTGCATCAATTTGATAAGGTCGAACTGATTAAGCTCGTAAAACCAGACCAGGGTTATGCCCAGCAGGAACAAATGCTCGGCCACGCCGAAAAGGTGCTTCAACTCCTGGGGTTGCATTATCGCGTCGTGCTGCTCTGCACGGGTGATATGGGTTTTGCCAGCGCGAAAACGTTCGATATTGAAGTCTGGGCGCCAGGGCAGGGGACGTACCTGGAAGTTTCGAGCGTTTCGAATTGCGAAGATTTTCAGGCCCGGCGAATGAATTTGCGCTACAAGTCCGAAAGTGGAGAAAACGTGTTCCCGCATATTCTGAACGGCAGCGGAACGGCGCTGGCGCGGCTTTTCGTGGCGCTGCTGGAGACTTACCAGCAAGAGGACGGCTCTGTTCTCATACCCGAACGCCTCCAGCCCTATCTGAAAACCGACCGGCTCAAGATCACTTCCTGAAGCCTACGGGATGAAGGTCCTCCTCGCCAGCAGCGAAGTCTATCCTTATTCGAAGACCGGCGGTCTTGCGGATATGGTCGGCGCTTTGGGCAAAGCATTGGCCAGCGCCGGACACCGAGTCGGCATCGTCACCCCACTGTATACCGGAATCCGCGAGCGCATTCCCGAGCTCAAGCCGGTTGACCTTCCCATTGATTTTCCACTTGGGGCTGCTCGAGTGCGTGGCGAAATCTGGAGCCACGAGCCGAGTCCGGGGCTCACGATTTACTTCGTCGAACAACCGGATTTTTACCAGCGCTCCACACTGTATCAGGTCCATGGCCGGGATTATCCGGACAATGCCGAACGGTTTATATTTTTCGCGAAAGTCGCGGCGCATCTTGCGCTGCATTTGGATTGGAAACCGGAAATTTTGCACGTGCACGATTGGCAGGCCGCGCCCGCAGCGCTTTTGCTTCATCACCAGCGCAAATTACCAGGCTGGGAAAACGCGCCGAGGACCTGCCTGACCATTCACAACCTTGCTTACCAGGGCGTTTTTCCGGCGTTTCAATACGCGCTGCTGAATTTGCCGTGGGATTATTTTAACCCGGCCGGCGTGGAATTTTATTCGCAGATAAATTACCTGAAGGCAGGCATTGCCTACGCGGATACACTCACCACGGTAAGCCCTCGATATGCCCGCGAAATTACCACCGAGGAATACGGCTGCGGGCTGGAAGGTTTGTTGCGTAATCGTGCCGCGGCTCTCGTGGGAATTCTGAATGGCGTGGATTACGGTGAATGGGATCCCGAGAAGGACCCGCACATTCCTGAGCCATACTCGGCAGCGTTGCTGGAGCGGAAAACGACAAGCAAAATTGCTTTACAGAAACAATTCGGCCTGGCCCAGAATCCGGAAATCCCGCTCTTCGGAAATATTGGCCGGCTCGCGCACCAAAAAGGCGTCGATATCCTTTTGGACTCCCTGGAGGAGATGCTCAGCGCCGAAATGCAATTTGTGCTGCTGGGCAGCGGCTTGCCAGAATTCGAACGCGGGTTTCGGGAACTCGCGTCCAGGCATCCGTCCAGGGCCTCAGTTCATATCGGTTTTGATGAAGCCGCCTCGCATCTGGTGGAAGCCGGGTCGGATTTCTTTCTGATGCCGTCGCGGTTCGAGCCTTGCGGATTAAACCAAATGTACAGCCTCCGTTACGGCACTGTCCCAATCGTTCGCATCACCGGCGGCCTGGACGATACCGTCATCGACATCAAGGACGACCCGGAGCATGCGAACGGAATTAAATTTGCCGAATACACCAGCCGTGCGCTAGCCAAGGCAATCCGCAAAGGTTTGGTTTTATATGGGGAAAAGCCATTGTTCCGCCATTATCAGAAAAACGGCATGACTGGAGATTTCTCCTGGACCCGGACAGCAGGCGATTACGTGAAAGTTTATGAAAGCCCCCCGGCAGTCAGCCCGTAAAGACGGTTTGGTCTTTCAAGTTTGAATTGAATATAACATATATTGTGCGAAATAGTGCACGGTAACCTATAGTAGGCTATAGAAGCCTACGGAAGGTTCCGGAAGGCTTCGACCATCTGCAAAGGTCCTTTATCGATGATACCCCCAACCAAACCGGTCAGTTATCGGCCAATATACGAAGAATGACTTTCCAATTACGTTCCCAGCCGGAAACGGTCCCCAGTAACGCGAATCCAAGCTGTTGACTGTGTTATCGCCCATGACCATGTAATGATCCGGCGGAATCGTCACGCCATCGGGTTTGCCATGAAAATACGGCGCCAGGAACGGGCCATCCACATGCCCGGAATAATGGCTTTCACGCGGAGGGTCGTTCGGCCCAAAGGAATAAACCTTTTCAAAATGCGGCGTGCTGGAATCCAGACGCTTGCCATTGATGACCAGGTGCCGGTCGTCGCCAATCTTTACCTGTTCGCTACCCAGGGCCACCAGCCGCTTGATATAGAATTGGTCCTGCGGCAATGATTCGATCCCCCTGGTTTCGAACACGATAATTTCGCCTCTGGTTGGCGGCCGAAAATTGTAAGTGACGCGATCGACAAACAAATGGTCACCCGCGTTCACTTTGAGCCTCACCACGTCGTCGCCGGCATGAAATGGCTGGCCGATTTGCAGTCCAGCTCTGACTTCGAGCGTGCCTCCCGGCGGCGCGCCATAATCCGGAGGAAACCAAATGGTATGCGCCGTTTCGCCCACCCATAATGTTTGTTTGAGATTAAAAATCAGAAACCGGACGGGTTGGTCTACTCGCGTAAGATTTCCATCATTCTTGGCGACCACGTGGACATAAGAAGTTCCGGCAAACCATTCCCGGACGCGTTCCCAACCCGTGGGTATTTTAAAGTCCTGCTGCTGGATCAAATTATCGCTCGTTACACCGAACAAGGTTGGTTGCATTGAGCCCGTCGGAATCTTAAACGGCTGCAGAAAGAAAGTGCGAATAGCCATCGCCACTGCCAATGCAACCAGCAACACCTCCACATTTTCGCGCCACGCCGCATTCGGATAAGGCTTTAACCATTTGTTCGCAGCCTCTTCCAGATTCTGCATCTGTTTTTCGAGTGCCGCTCGATCATTCGGACGCTCGGCCAAAGCGCGGTCGGTATCTCTCAGTGCACTCTCGACACCCGCGATCGCCGGCGCCTGCAAAATATCACGCTGATGATCCAATATTTTCTGCACGTGCTTGCGCATGGCGCTCGCATGCCGAACTGTCTTGGAAAGAAACCAGGAAAAAAACCGCGAGGAGGACGAACCCGGCGCCACCGGCGGCGGTGCTGCGGCCGTGGGCTCAGACCGCGACGTTTTGTTTTCCGGCTTAGTGGGGTTTGCCATGATTCAGATTCGATTGGTGCAGTTCACCACTAGGCTTTTAAAACTTCAATAAATGCTTCCTGCGGGATATTGACGGAACCGAATGATTTCATCCGTTTTTTGCCTTCTTTTTGTTTCTCCAGCAGTTTTCGTTTGCGGCTGATATCACCACCATAGCATTTAGCCGTCACGTCTTTCCGCAACGCACTCACGGTTTCTCGCGCAATAATCTTTCCGCCGATAGCTCCTTGTATAGCCACAGCGTATTGCTGCCGCGGGATCACTTCCTTCAGCTTTGCAGCCAGCGCACGTCCCCTGCCCTCCGCCTTATCGCGATGCACGATGCACGAAAACGCATCCACCGATTCCGCATTCACGAGCATATCGAGCTTAACCATCTCGGAGGGCTGATATCCGGCATGTTCGTAATCCATCGACCCGTAGCCTCGAGTGATGCTCTTAATTCGGTCATGGAAATCGATTAATATTTCGTTCAGCGGAATCATACTCGTGAGCATCACGCGCCGCGAATCCAGCGTCTCCGTGTGATCCACCAAACCGCGCTTCTCGGAAATCAATGCCATCATGTCGCCGATGTTCTCATTCGGGCAGATGACGAAAGACTTGACCATCGGTTCCTCAATTTTTTCGATGTAGTTCGGTTCAGGCAGGAACGCCGGATTATCCACTTCCTTCACCGTCCCATCGGTGAGGGTCACCTTATAAATAACGCTCGGATATGTCGCAATAATGTCCATGCCGTATTCCCGGCGCAGACGCTCTTGCACAATTTCCAAATGCAATAGTCCAAGGAATCCGCAACGGAATCCAAAACCCAAGGCCACCGAAGTTTCCGCCTGAAACACGAAAGCCGAATCGTTCAACTGCAACTTGGCAAGGTTCGCCTTGAGGTGTTCATAATCTGCGGTGTTAATGGGATAAATCCCGCTGAACACCATGGGATGAACTTCCTGGAACCCCGGCAAGGCCGCGGACGGGTGGCGCACGTCCGTCAACGTATCGCCCATCTTTACCTCCTGGGGCGATTTGATATTGGCCGTCAGATATCCGGTTTCTCCTGACTCAAGTTTTTCTCTAACGTATGGCTTGGGATTGAAACTGCCGACTTCCTTCACCTCCACATTCTTTCCCGAATGCAAAAGTTTTACCGACATTCCCGCTTTCAGCTCGCCGGTGAAAACGCGCACATGGCTGACGACTCCTTTGTAGGTGTCGAAATATGAATCAAACACGAGCGCCTGCAAAGATTGGGCTCCTGTGGGCTGCGGCGGCGGAATGCGTGCGACAATGGCCTCGAGAATTTCCTCGATGCCGATGCCTTCTTTGGCGCTTGCGAGGATGGCTGAGTCGCCAGGAATGGCCAGAATGTCCTCAAGTTGCTGCTTTGCTTGCGCAACATTTGCGTGCGGCAGGTCGATTTTGTTTATCACCGGAATGATGGTGATTTCCTGCTTCATGGCCAGGTGCACGTTGGCCACGGTCTGGGCTTCGACCCCTTGCGCCGCATCAATGATCAACAAAGCTCCCTCACAAGCGCTCAAACTGCGCGAGACTTCATACGCAAAATCCACATGTCCCGGAGTGTCGATTAAATTGAGCTCGTAGGTTTCTCCGCTTAGCGCCTTGTAAAGCATCGTGACCGGGTGCGCCTTGATCGTAATCCCGCGCTCCTTCTCGAGATCCATCGAATCCAGCAACTGGTCCTCCATCTCTCGCGTCGCGATTGTGCCGGTGCGGTGCAACAACCGGTCCGACAGCGTCGTCTTCCCATGATCAATATGGGCAATGATGCTGAAATTTCGTATGTGCCTGACGTCCATCTTCTAAACTGCCACGGAAAACGTAGAGTGACGAGCGACAAGTCCATCCCACGAGACACCACATCCGGTGTGTTATCTGTCGGGACAGCCAACAGTCGAAACGCGGAGCACAGCTCCGGTAGAATGAGCCGGCCGAATGGCGGCACCGTTCCCATCACTTCCGTGTCCGCGAGAAGATACGAGCATTCCAGGCAAAGAAAAGCCGAAAAGCAGCCCGCCAACTATTGAAACGACAAGCCCTTGTTTGCTTCTGCCTTCGATCTTATCGGCTTTCAGGCAGTTATTCTAAACTGCTTAGAGGCAAATTAACGGCGTAGACTTCGGGGTCCGGATTACTACCGTCCCGGCAATGCGGTCATGCCAGCCTTGTTTGTCTTTGTCCCAGGCGATCCACAGCATCCCAAGGAACAACACAAAAATGGAGAAAGCCGCCGCCAACGCCCTGACTAAGCCCGCCAGAAAATTCATTGGTGTGCCGTCGGTTCTCACGACCTTTAATCCTAGCACGATGCCGCCAACGGTCGTTCCTTTCCATCCCCACATTCCGGCGAAATAAGCCAGGGCAACCAAAAAGGCCAGGGGCGGGCCATGGACCACCACCGAGAGGATGGCAATCAAGACAAAGTCAAGGAACCCCGCTCCCATGCGTTCCCAAAACCCTGCGCGCGGATAGGCCAAAACCTCCGGCAATGACGGGGCCGGCGTGGGTCTTGGAATCGACGCCTGTGCTTCAGCCGTGGGCGCCGAACCCATCGCCGCCGCCGAAGCGCTCGACTCGGTCCCGACGGTCGTCGCCCCAGGCACATTCACCGCGTAAACAGTTTCAGTTGGCACATTGCCACTCGGTGGTTGAGCCGTCGGCGGAGTTGGCTTTGCGGGCATCTCCCGTCGCATGCCACCGAAAGCCGCGGTGACAGCCCCACCCAATCCCCAAAGACTGACCACCGCAAAGGCCACCAGCCCCAATACCGGCACCATATAAATCAGAGATACAATCACAGCACCAATGATTAAGGCCAGTAGGTTCTGGCGGTGTTCCCCATTCCCAAAGTGGCTCGTCACCCGCAATCCTAACGTCTGCAGCAAGGCCGCTTTCCCGACGATCGCTCCCAGAACCAGCGCCGCGATGACGAACGGCACCACAATTAGTCCAATACCGGTCGCAATCAGGATGATCAGCACTAATGGCGTCAGAATTTTCGTGAGCAGCCCCATGAAAAACGTCGTGGCGGGTCGATTCGTCAACTCGTTCACACAGGCCTGCACCGGACGAGGAAACATGAGCGTTACCAGGAGATAGAGCGCGAGAAACAATCCTGCAATTCCCCACACCCATCCTACCTGTGGCGCTAGCGGGCGAACCCGCAACGCGCAATACTTAAACCATTGCCGGATCCACTCCGGGCTGGTCCCGAAGAAATTTGCAAAATCGATCTGTTGCGTGTGCCCGTCCACGACCGCTCCTTCTTCCATTTCGATTCTGCCGCCAATGGAAATCACGTCGTGCACTCTCGCGTTTTTACCAAGTTTCACGTTGCCCAGCACGGCTACGACGGCGTCTCCAACCTCGCCATCCACTTCCACATCTCCGCCCACGGCCACAACCGCCTCACGCACGTTGCCCTTCGCTACTGCGGAACCTCCCACCGCAACTACTGCATCCGCTGTTTCGCCGGCTTTTAAGTTGGCGTCACTTCCAACAGTTACCACAGCGTCATTATTTCCGTGGCGGCCTCCGCGATGCCGAACAATCCGTCCGCCATGGTTCTCAATGGTTTCCGAAGGCTCATTCGTTGAGTCTTCCAGAACCAGAGTAAAGTTGGAGTTATTGGTGGGCGCAACTGTGTTGGTGGTGGCAGTTGTTGCGTCATCCTGGGCATCCACTATTAATGGAGCCGCCGCCATCAACAGGCACGCCCAGGTTGTTAACCGTCTTTTTATCGTCATAAATTCGTTTTAATTCTCATCCGTTATCGTCGGGCAAGTCCCACTCGTATATAAACCGTGCCCAGGCCCACACACATGGCGTAGCCGAATCCCAGTGCCGCAAGACATCCGATGATAAATCCGGTGCCCAGCTTTCCGAAGACGAGCCCGATTGCATTCACCAGTGCTCCGAGCGTGTGCCAGATCGCCGCCACTCCGGAAAACCAACTGCCGATCTGCTGTATAAAAATTCCAAACAGGGTGCTATGGATAAGCTGCCAACTGCCGTAGCAAGCCGCGCCAAAAACCGCCGCCAACCCCACCAACAGCGCCCAGCGCGCGACCACTGGCCATCGTTCCCACGATTGCTGGTACCACGGCAAGGCCGCCCGCCGCGCCAGTTCCTGCATGACTCTCAAGATCAATCCCTCAGGCGCCCGCAACTCGGGCAATTCCCGGAGATGCTGGTCTATCTCGACTTCCAACTGCTTTTCGTACTCCGGATTCATAATCTTTATGCGGTGCGGACTTCTTCAGCCAATTGCGAACTTAGCCTCTTGCGCAAAGCTTCGCGTCCGCGAAAAATGTCGGTTTTAACTTTCCCCAATGAAACGTTGAGCTTCGCGGCGATCTCCTCATATCTCAGCCCTTCCAGGTGGTACAAGACGAGCGGCACTCGCTGGGCGGGAGGCAGTTTCTGCAGCGCCTTCTCCACCAGTTCGTGCCGGTCCGCTCGGGCCAGGTCCTCTTCCAGGTCTTCCGGCGCCTCAAACTGCAGTTCGCGCTCCTCTTCCTCACTGCCGCCGGTAAACATCTCGGAAAAAAAACTCCAGCGAGAGCGATATCGGGTTACGTGATTCAGACTCATGTTGGTTGCTACCGTTTTGAGCCAACCGCCAATTGTCGGGCTGTCTTTAAGCTCGGCAAAACGTTCATACGCTTTCAAAAAGACTTCCTGCGCAATGTCCTGCGCCTCGGCTTCGTTGGCCACCAAACGCATTGCCGTGCTAAACACCATATTTTGGTAGTTCCGCATTAATGCCTCGAACTGTTGTTCGGTTGTCATCCACTGGCCGCCGGGGCTTGGGTACTATGTTATTCCCGGCCTGCTGCTGGAAGCAAAACTCTTGCATAATCGTTCATGCGCTTATTGGACCAACTGACCTACGGCAAGATTGACGCCCGCCCAGTTCTGCACGAAATCAACCATGTAGCTGAACCCGTAGCCCACTCCAATCACTGCCGCCAAAATCAGCATCAGCAGGAATACCTTTTCCCAGGCTGACTCCTGCTCCAGGTGGATCCAAATCCCCTGCCCCGCTCGGGTCGCCTTGGTTTTGGGAGCCGCCATCGGCCGCGTTACGGGCGGTGCCGGCAACCATGTCGGAATCTTTTCCGCGCGTCCTGCCGCCGCTCCTCGGAGATGGATTGCCATCCCCCCTGCCCCGCCGCTAAATGCCTGTGAGCCATTGAACTGCGCCATAATCTCATCCTGAATCGAAATCGTTTTCATCGTCAGGGTGAATACCCGGGAGAGCCCCCATTTGTTTCAGATATTTCTCTGGGAAAAGAAATCAGGTCTAAGGATGCTCCAATTAGACCGCTTTCAAGGCAGGATTTCTCGCAATCTGATGCGAACTCAGGAAAAGGCCGAAATCGCCTGCTCGTAAATTGCAGGTGCCTCTTCCCCATTACAAACTGTAATTTTGAGATCCCGCAGCAGCCCGTTTTGCAGGCCATAAATCCACCCATGCACAGAAAGGTCCTGACCTCGAATCCAGGCGTCCCGGGCTATCGTGGTTTGGCAGACATTGCTCACCTGTTCAATCACGTTCAATTCGCAAAGTCGATCCGCCGCTTCCGCCTGGTCTCGCGCGCTCGCCAGTTTTTTCTCATGTTTCTGCCGCACGTCCTGCAGGTGCCGCAGCCAATTATCGCTTAATCCCAGCCGGTCCTGCCGCAACCCTGCCAGCACTCCGCTGCACCCATAATGCCCGCACACAATAATGTGTTTCACTTTCAGGATATCCACGGCGAATTGCATGACGGATAGGCAATTCAAATCCGTATGCACCACCAGATTCGCAATATTGCGGTGGACGAATAATTCGCCCGGAAGCAAGCCCACGATTTGGTTCGCCGGCACCCGGCTGTCCGAACAACCGATCCACAAATAACTCGGGAATTGCTGGGCGGAGAGCTCCAGAAAAAATCGCGGGTGTTGCTCCTGAATACTGGCCGCCCAGGCTTTATTATTTTCAAATAGGTGGGTGAGCGTTCGCATAAACAATCTAAAGGCGCCCGGAGGCGGACGCCATGCTTAAGAGGTTTGCGAACGCGGGCAAGGAAAATTCTCAACCGTTCTCAGCGAGCCAGTTTCCGCCGCGCGCAGATTTCTGCGCTACAGTTTCATCAAGGCTCGCTGAGGTGAATGGCTCGTCAGCTGCCACGTTCGTGGCAGCTGATGCTTTGCAGGCTAACTGCCTTTTAGGGCATGCGTCGCGTGCGTCACTGCCGCTCCGGCGCGCAGCGCTGCAGCCACCATTGCCGCCTCCGCCATTTCTGTCTCGTTTGCACCCGCCTTTCGCGCATTATTGCTGTGAATTTCGATGCAGTATGGGCACTGCGTCGTAAGTGCGACTGCCACGGCAATGAGCTCTTTATACTTCACGGGAATCGCTCCTTCCGCTACCGCCGCTTTGTCGAAAGCCCAGAATGCCTTCATCACTTCCGGCGCGAGCCCGTCCATTGTCTTGAGTTTGCCGAGATTTTGCATGTTATACATAAGTTTCCTTTCGAGTTTCGTTGCTCATTTTGTTGTCTGTCTGTGTTAAATCAATTGCTGATTTCTGAAGAATAAGGGGCGGGGACATTGTCCGCCGCCCCGACCCCATCCGTGTATGTTCTCCGCGCTAATCCTGAATGATGACGTTGTTCCCCGGCCCGCCATCCAACACATCGCTTCCGCCAAGTCCGATGAGCACATCATCCCCTTCGTCACCGAACAACGAATCGCTTCCAGCGGTTCCAATAATGACATCATCTCCTCTTCCGCCATGAACTTCTAAGTGGATGACCTCCGCTTGTAAGTCTCCAGCTTCCAGAGCGTCGTCTCCCTCTCGTAGGTTAATGATAAGCTGATCAAGCGTTGGCTCACTTCCCACGATTGACACGGCTGCCGCCAGGCCACTCACAGTCACCCCTGCATCCGGTGTTCCCGAAACAGTGACAGTATCATCTCCGGTGGTTGCATTCACGATGATCGTATCCGCTGCGCCGTCGCCAGTCCTCGTACTGGCAGGATTCGCCAGGTTTAGATTCACGTGCGTGACGTCAGTGCCAGTCAAATCATTGACCGTAATCATATCCGCAGCACCAAGAGCGTTGAACTGCACGACTTCGATTCCACTGCAATCCATGGTGATTGCCGCTATATCACGGAAAAAACGAAGTCGCTGACCATTGGCCGAAATATCTATCTTTTCGGCAATATTGGCGCCATTGAACAGCATCGTATCTATCCCGCCCTGCCCTTCAATGATGTCGCTGCCATCACCCGGATTCCAAACAAATGTGTCATCACCAGCCCCTCCAGACATAGTATCTGCACCAGTTCCGCCGTTAAGCAGATCGTTGCCTTGGCTGCCAATCAGGATGTCATTCCCTGCGCCTCCATTAAGCGTAAGATTAATGATCCCGGCAGGAAGCGCCGATGCATCCAATACATCGGAACCATTTCGTCCATTGATAATCAGATTGTCTCGGCTCGGCTCTGCGCCGATCACCGAAATCTCTGCGGTTAACCCCTGCACCGTCACCCCGTTCGTCGAACCACTCACGGTAATAACATCGTTCGTTTCCGTGCCATTAACGATCACCGTGTCCGCCAGGTTGTCGCCAGAATTGGACCCCGCCGGATTTGCCAGGTCCAACACCACCTGCGCGAGCTGCGTGCCCGCCAAATCGTTGACTGTGATCTGATCCGCTCCACCCAACGCGTTCAACTCCACCCGCTCGACGCCATTGCAATCCATGATGATAGCTCCCACATCTCGCGAAAGCCGGAATCGCTCGCCATTGCCTGAGATGTCCATCGATTCATTCGCGTTGGAACCATTGAACACCATCGTGTCGATGCCACCCTCGCCTTCAATGACATCGCTGCCGTCACCGGGATTCCAAACAAATTGGTCGTTCCCGTCTCCGCCAAACATAACGTCATTTCCACGGCCGCCATTCAGAATGTCGTCGCCAGGTCCGCCAATCAGGCGATCATTACCCGAACCGCCATTGAGCGTGTCGTTTCCGGGCCCGCCATCGAGCACATCATCACTGGCACTGCCAGTGAGCGTATCGTTTCCTTCGCCGCCAAACAGATTTCCTATCGGCATCGGTCCATTCGCGTCGTCCACCTTGAGCACATCATTACCTCCGAGTCCAAAAATTTGGATCAGCGATGTGTTGGCTACCGTCGGAATCCCACCAGTCACTGGCACTGCGCCACCGTTGACCAAAATATTCCCGGCCGCATCTCGGCTCGCAATCAGCGTGTTGTCCTCGTTGTCCCCGCTGATCGTCAGGACGCCGCCTGCGAATACTGCCGAGATAACAGGCTGCTGAACATCTGCCTGAAGAAGCGACTCGGCTCGCTTATGGGCAACGTCGAATGCAATCACCTTCACCTTGGCACTGGCATTTTCCGAATGTTGAATTCCCAGGTCTGCCGGGATGACTCCGGATCCGGTCCAAAGCGCGCCCTGTTTGCTTAACGCAATTTGGAGGGATGGTGCATTCCCCGGATGAAAGTCGACCGTCGCGGTCGCTTCGGTGACGTCTGCCGATGCTGATACGGCAATGACGAAGTTCGCTCCGTTGATTAGCGGATTTGGTGTGACCGCTATGGACTGAACGACCGGCGCGGACCAGGCCGCGTTGCTCAGCCAGATGCCTGCCAGCAGAACTGCACCGATGCGCAGCTTTCTGAAATTAAAACCTTCTGATTTCATATGAATATTCAATGTGATTTAAAGGGTGTGCTCCGAATTAATCATTCGAGTGCCGGTAAAAGAAATAATCGGCCGTGTATGGCATGCTGGCGACCTGACCGACGGTGACCCCGTTCGTGGATGGCTCTTTGCCTCCGAACGTGTTCACTCGCTGGATAAACGTCGTATTGGCAAAAATTCCCGGACCGTCCGCCTCCACTGCTTTCAGCTTTACCCAGGGTATGGAATCACGATCCATCGTGACTGTCGGCTGGATGACGGACCCGCGCACCAGGCTGCCGCTATTACTTACCCAAATCGGACCCGCAGAATGAAGCGCTACCACATTGCCTTCATCGTCGAACAAAGTCGCGTCCGGCACGGGTGCTCCCCAGGTAGTGCCATTCCATGTGTAAATCTGCACACCGCGTCCAAAGCCATGAAAGTGAACCTTGTTATGTGCATCCACCGCGATGTCATCCGGCACTTCCGGGGCACGCTGGTCGGTCGCAGATGCAACTGGAGCGAATACTGCAAACGCCCCCATTAATGCCAGCCCAGCTACAACGGAAACCAATGCACCTGTTTGAATCGCTCGGTTTTCTTCCTTAACAATCTTGTTCATTATTTTGTTTTCTTGTTTTGTTTTATTTACGTCCGCCGCAATAAATGCAGCGATGACGGGGTTATGATTCTTGATTCCCCGAACGGTTCCATTTCGATTGCTGGGACTTATGCCCCACCACGCCTTGCCTCCGCTTTAGAGCGCACTCGAATGCAAAGCGCGCCACATCGTTCCGGCCTTCTCCCGCCTCTCCAATCGCATGATGAAGGAAGTTCCCGAGTTGGTAGAAACCGGCTTCTCGTGAGGGTCAGACAGAAGTATTCCTCTGAGTTGCAGGATGCCTCGCGCGATCCGCGATTTTACCGTGCCAATAGGCACTTCCAGGATTGCCGCAATTTCCTTGTAGCTGCAGTCATCCAGGTAAAAAAGTGACAGAGCCGCTTGATAGGTTTCGTCCACTTTGGCGAGGGCTGGCAACACCTGCAGCGCATCCACGCGAATGGCTTGTTCCGGGCCCAAACTCGGAAGTTGGTCCGTCACCTCCTCCAATTCGTGATGCGGAAATCGCGTTTGCCTCTGGCGCGCCTTTAGGAAGGTTCGGTGTAATGTCGTGAATAGCCACGTCTTGGCCTTGGATTGATCCCGAACCTGGTGCCCTTTCGTCGCCCAAATATAAAAAGTTTGCTGCGTTAAATCCCGCGCGTCCGACTCCGTTCGGCTAAGGCTCATCGCAAATCGGAACAACGGCTCGTAGTATTCGCTTACCAGCGCTTCAAATTGCTCAACTGAATTCATTATTGGTTTTTGATCCCGGGAATGCCCTGAATGACACCAGTATCCTTTCATCGGATGTGAAGCGGAACAATGGGACTAAGGAATACTCCGGATGCGCCGCAAAAAGTTCGGGTCGCCCAGAGTGGTTGTCCCCCATGGACAGGCTTAGTCGTACCCGCGTTTGCTCGAGATTTAATGAATCCGGTTCGGCGGAAACGAGCGCTCTCAAACCTCGTTATAGCCCATTCGCAGAAGTCATTTGGCGAACCGCTTGATAAAACTTTTTTGCCGATAAGTGCGCTGTCCCGTCCGTCACGACCACGTTCCCGACTCGATTGGTCGTAACTCCCAACGGGCTCCAGTCGGTCAAATCGCTACTGGTGAGGATCGTATAAACCCCGGGTGGTCCGGTGAGCCCAAACTGAAATGCACCCACTGGTTGCGCCAGGCGGATGAGTTGTATCGCTGTCGGATAAGTATAAACCGAAACACCGTCGTTCCGCAGCGCGGTCACGACCGCCGCAAGATTTGTGGCAGCCATATCTTCAGACACCACCAACGTATCTAGCGGATTGCCGCCCAGCACCAGACTGGTTAACTGAGTCAGACTCGCCGGGATCGTCAACTCACTGAGTTCATTGCCCGAGAGATCCAGCTGGACCAATTGCGTTAAACCATCTGGCAGTGAGAAATTATTCAAACGGTTTGTCTGCAGGAAAAGGGATTGCAGATTCGTCATCCCTCCCGGCAAGGTTAATTCCGTAAGTTTGTTCTCCGCCAAGCGCAGAAAAGCCAGCCGGCTCATTACTTCCGGCAGGATGAGCTTCGAAAGTTGGTTTCCGCCAATGTCTACAAAAAAAAGGTTTGTCGTATCCGCTTGGAAGGTCAGGTTCGTCAGTTGATTACTTCGCGCTACCAGCGAAACCAACTTCGTCATCCCCCTAGGCAGATTGAGGGTTCGCAGACGATTAAAATCGAGGTCCAAACTTCCCAGCCTCGTAAGATTCTCCGGCAACGTCAAATTTGTTAGTTGATTGGCAAACAGCAGCATGGTCACCAAGTTCGTGGCCTCCACTGGAATATTCATCTGGCTCAGGCTGTTTCCGGATAGATCTAATTGCGTCAAAGCTTTCAGCCCTGCAGGTAAAACGAAATTCGTCAGCGCATTGCCTTCCATGAACAATGTATCCAGTTCGCCCATTCCATCGGGTAGCGAACATTGGCGGAGGGAATTGAATGCCAAATCCAGGATGCTCAGCCTGGGTAACTGATTCGATATCGCAAATGTCTCCAAATGATTCCCGAACAAATCCAGAATCTCTAAATTCGTCAAAGTATCCCCAATCCCGAAATTCGTAATGGAATTGGAATCCAGGTCCAGGATCCTTAAATTTCGGGCTCTTTCCAACCCTGCCACGCTAATGATCTGCCGGCTGCCGGCACTTAAGTTGGTTAAACTCAATAGGTCTTGCTCAGTCAGCGGACCCGCGGGCTTTTGTAAGGATGCGCGAATCGCTGCGTTCAGGCCCGGGTCCGGGATGCTGACCGTCTGGGCCTGCACCGAGCTTAGGCCAGAGAGCAAGGACAACATAACCACCAGCGCCAGAATGAGCTTGGAGTAAATCACGCTCCTTCGAGGCTTCAAGCGCCCCTGTGTTCCTCTCATGCGATAGCACTAATGGCCCATGCCGGAACCCCCGGAATCTGATACGTACAGGTTGCGGACCGCAGTGGGAGGTCTATTATCCCATGCGCCCCACTCACAATTTATCTATGCACTCCACCCTCAACGCCCATTCATGGGACCAAAGTACCAGTGCGGCGGAGTCGTTCCTTCCCCACTCTGATGGCGTGTTCGAGAGTTTTTTTGAGCGTAGTGTGGATGCTATCTGGTTGTTCGATCCTAAAGCCGTGATTTTTCTGGATTGTAATCAAGCCGCCGTCCAGCTCATTGGGGCTAAATCCAAAGCCGAAATGCTCCACGCCACTCCCGAAGCGCTCTCCCCTCCGGGACAACCCAATGGCTCCTCCTCCGCGGAACGCACTCAGCAGATCATCGCCCTGGTCGAAAAACACAACGGCTACCGCTTCGAATGGATGATGCGCCATAAAGATGGCCGCGACGTTCCGCTCGAGGTCTCCTGCACTCCCATTGTTTTTCGCGGCCAAAACATCCACGTCGTCATTGCGCGGGACATCTCCGAACGCAAAAAAGCGGAGAAAGAATCCCTCGAGCTTAACCAATCTCTTGAACAGAGGGTCATCGAGCGCACCGCCGCCCTCAGCACCAGCGAAGCCCGGTTCCGTGCCCTGGTCGAGCATGCCGCCGAAGCCATCGTGGTTTTCGATGGCGATAGTGGTCGCCTGCTGTTTGGTAACGAACATGCCTCCCGCCTCTACGGAGTTCCTTTGGACAAATTGGTCGAGCTCACGCCCAGTGATGTAAGTCCCGAGTTTCAGCCAGGCGGCCGGCGCTCCAGCGAACTCGCCCGCGAAAAAATGAATGAAGCCCTGGCCGGGGGGATGCCGGTTTTTGAATGGCTCCACCTCCAACAACCCCACGGTGTTTTAATTTCCACCGAAGTGCGGTTGCTTCGCCTGCCTGCAGTAGGTCAGAATCTCCTCCGCGCCAGCATCATCGATAATACCGAACGCAAAAGTGCCGAACGCGCCCTCCGTGATTCCGAACGCAAATTCCGCGCTCTCTTCGAAGGCTCCAGCCATGGAGTGGTTCTTCATGATGAAAAAGAAATCCTCGAAGTGAACCGCGCTGCCGTGCGCATCATGGGCCGCCAATTTCCCCAGGAGATGATCGGAAAACATCCCCGCGAAATGGCTCCTCCCATCCAACCCAACGGCGAGAGCTCCGAAATTCTGGGCGGCAGGTATGTTGAGGAATGCATGTGCAATGGCAGTGCGCGGTTCGAGTGGATGGCCCGCGCCGGGGACGGCACCGATATCCCGCTGGAAGTGGCCCTCACCCGCATCGAATGGGGAGGGCGCCAAATCATTCAGGCCTTTATTACGGATATTTCCGAACGCCAGCGTGCCCTTTCAGCGCTGGCCGATAGTGAAACCCGCTTTAGCGTGGCGTTTCAGGCGAGCCCTATCTTTATTGCCATTTCGCGGGCCAGCGACGGCTGCTTTGTCCTGGTAAATGACGCCTTCGTAACCTGGTCTGGTTTTTCGCGCCAGGAGATGCTGGGACATAACGCCCTTGAACTCGGCCTCTGGGAGTCCAACGAAGAACGTCAGGCCTTTTGGTCAGATCTCCGCCAGAACGGCTCCCTGCGTGAACGGGAATGTGGCTTTCGCAACCGCGCCGGCCGGCGCTTCACCATGCTGGCCTCCGCCGAGCTCATCAACCTCAATCATGTCCCGCATATGCTCGCCATGTCGCTGGATATTACCGAGCGCAAACAATCTGAGGCCGAACTCCGGGCCAGCGAGGAACAACTGCGCGAGAGCGAGGCCCGCTTCAGCGCCGCTTTCCAGGCCAGCCCAGCTTTCATTGGCGTTTTGCGCATGAGCGATGAGAAATATGTCATGGCCAATGATGCCTATCTCAATTGGCTCGGATACCCCATTGAGGAAGTCCTCGGCCGCACCTGCGTTGAGTTGGGCATTTGGGAAAACTCTGCCGAGCGGGATTCCCTCCTCAAAGATATGATGACCTTCGGTTCCATTCGCCAGAGGGAATGCCGTTGGCTCAATCGCCGCGGTGAGCGATTTACAATCCTTCTTTCCGCCGAATCCATCCGCCTGAACGATACCCCGCATATGCTTTCCATGGCTATGGACATCACTCAGCGCAAACGCGCCGAGGATGAATTGCGTAAGACGCTCGAAAGAGAAAAGGAACTCAGCCAACTGAAAAGTAATTTTGTTTCGATGGTTTCCCACGAATTTCGCACACCCCTCGGAATCATCCAGTCTTCCGCTGAACTGCTCCGCGATTTCCGCGACCGCATGAACTCGGAGGAATCCGTCGAGCAATTGGATTCCATCGCCCGGAACACGCGGCGAATGGCCGGTATGATGGAAGGCGTCCTCATCCTCAGTCGGCTTGATGCCGGCAAACTTGATTTCCAACCCGCTTCGCTCGACCTGAACCTTTTCTGCCATAGCGTGGTTGATGAAGTCCTCTCCGCCACAAACCGCCGCTGCCGAATCGATTTAACCGTGAATTCCGTCCCTCCCCTCGCGGAGGCAGACCAACAACTGCTTGGTCACATTTTTACCAACATCCTCAGCAATGCCGTCAAATACTCCGAACCCGGAGCCACCGTCAACTTCACGGTCGCTCGCGAGGGTCCCAACGCCGTTTGCGTCATTCGGGATCGCGGCATCGGCATTTCTGAAATAGATCAACAACAACTTTTTGAGGCTTTCTATCGTGGCGCCAACGTCGGCACGCGTCCCGGTACCGGCCTCGGCCTGCTTTTAGTAAAACGCTGTTCCGAATTGCATGGCGGAAACGTGCAGCTAACCAGCCGCGTGGGCGAAGGCACCACCGTCACCGTCCGCATTCCCGTTTTTAAGACCACCTATGAAAAAAATCTTAGTAATTGAAGACGAGCCGGAGATGCGGCGAAACATCACCACCCTGCTCCGCTATTATGATTACGATGCCGTGGCCGCCGAAAATGGCCGGCTCGGCGTCGAGGCCGCTCGCCGCGAAAAACCCGATCTTATCCTCTGCGATGTCATGATGCCCGAGCTGGATGGTTATGGTGTTCTCCACGCCTTGCAAACCGATGCTTCCCTTGCGCGCATCCCCTTCATTTATCTCACCGCCAAAGGTGAGAAGGACGACCTCCGCAGCGGCATGAACCGGGGAGCTGATGATTACCTCACCAAACCCGTCGCCAATAAAGATCTAGTGGAAGCGATTGAAGTCCGCCTCCGCCGCTCCGAACAGCAACTCAAACGCGAGTTCAAGCCCGATTTCTCCTCCGCCGAACCCCTGGTTAAGTTAGGTCTCACCCCGCGCGCGGCCGAAGCCCTCCTTTGGCTGGCACAGGGCAAAACCAACTCCGACATCGCCACCATCCTGGGCATCAGCGAGTCCACCGTCAAAAAATACGTCCAGGAAATGTTTGAAAAACTCGGCGTCGAAACCCGCGGCTCCGCCACCGTCCGCGCCCTCGAAGTCCTCAACTCCCAGGCATAAAACCTCTTTCATTTGTAGAAGACGACGTGAGGAGACTCAAATTTCTCTGGATTCTCCTCCCAAAGAAAGTGGTACGCACCCCAGAAACATAGCAGGTGAACTTCATCCGCTGCGGCCATCATGCCGAGGAGTGCGACCGTCTCGTTCCGTACTCGGTCGCAGAAATTCCCTTTCAATCGCGCCGAGCAGGGTTACGTTTGTTTTGGTGGAGCTCGCAGCTCCGTTAGGAGTTACCTGTTTAAGGTTCATTCAGCGCCTCCCGTGGCCCTGGGTCCTTTCGCGACGCAGGCCAGCGTACTCCCGAATTCTTCCCCGGAGAGCGACCGTCTCGGTACCGTCCCGGTCGCAGCAACATCTGCTCGCAACTAGACCGCCATTCGATTTTGCGGCACGCGCCGCCAATCTCCTCCCTCTTAAACTGGTCCCTCATCCGTAGAGCACAGAACAAATCGTTGCACATCGCAGGGGCGACTTAGAACAACGGGCCCCGCCATCCAAAATGAGACCACGTTCCCTGCACCATGATTGAGTTCATATTGACACGGACTTTTGTTGGCAATAGCGTCGGCCATTAACTCCTTGGCGAACCATTATTCCGGAGACTCGCAAAGGCCACTCCACCCAAATCGCAATCCCGAATGAAGGCGCAAAGGCTTTTCCTGGGAATGGTGGCCGGAAATGCGGTGGCTGCCCTCCTATTTGTGCTTGGGGGATGGCTGTTTTCAATTTCACCCACTGCCATCCTCGTGGTCGGGTTGCCGAGTTTGTTGTTTGTGCCGTTTGCGAGCGGACTCACCGCGGCATGGGTGTGGAAACCCCTGGGGCTTGGCGTTCGAGCGGTCCTGTGGCATTCGTTCACGTGCTGGTTGCTCTCTCTACTCATCGGCGCGGTAGCCTTCAGTGAAGGCGCTATTTGCCTGATTATCCTCTCGCCCATTCTTTACTGTGGCATTGCCGGCGGAGCACTTCTCGGACGAATCTGGTTCCGCAAACACCACGACCGATTAAATATCTGCATCATTCCCCTAATTTTCGGAGCCATTCTTGTCGAGCCGGCATTTCGCAAACCCCAAATGTCAGTGGTTACTGATGAAATCCGAATCGCTGCTCCCGTAAGCAATGTGTGGCCGCACGTATTGGCCTTCCGAGCCATAGCGGAACCTCCGCAGTATTGGTTGTTTCGACTCGGACTGCCCTACCCCGTCGAAACAACGAATGGCGGGAATTTTGTCGGAGCCGAACGGACCTGCCGCTTTAGCGGCGGAGCCGTCTTCAAGGAAGTAGTGGCCGAAATTGAGCCCGAGCACCGGCTCACATTCGACATCGTGGAACAGCCTGCAAACCCGGAGCTGATTGGGCACCTCGATGCGCAACGAGGCCAATTCGAACTGCGGGACAATCACGATGGCACTACCATTCTCATTGGGCGCACCTGGTACTCACTGCATGTGCGGCCGACCTGGTATTTTGATTGGTGGACGCACGACATTTTCCGAGCTGTCCATTTGCGGGTGATGAGAAATGTCAAACGGCTGGCGGAAAACGAACCATGATCTTCCACTTTGTCGTCCATCATTTGCATGGGCTTGCCCGGGTGCCGCTGGCGCCTCAGTTCTTCGACGCACTCTTACTCACATGGACCGCCCTATTTCATGGTGATCGCTTTGCGGCACTGGAGAAGCTCGAGGCACAAGCGCTACAATTATCAGGAGTAGGAGTTTGCTCCCATCGCTATGGCGGGATCGGATTTAAGCATGGCGGACGAGAGTTTGCTCACATTCACGGCAACGGTTTGCTCGATGTTCATCTCACTCATGAACGTGCCGAAGAGGTCATCAACGCGGGCATGGCCGAGCCGCACCACCTATTTGGGAGATCTGCCTGGGTTAGTTTTTGGGTTCGTTCAGTGAAGGACTTGGCAACTGCCCTCTTGCTGCTGCAGTTGGGGTCCCATCAAATCGCATCTTTTGGATCGACCGGAAATGAATAATGCCGATTGTGCGCCTCTCGCGTCGCCGCTTACTCGATTGAGCGGGGATCCTTTGATTTCTCGCTGAGAGTTTTTGCCCACGGCCAGCATTCGATTCGCAACCGGCGTACAAGTTTTCTCCACCCATGTAAGTTCACCAACTCGCTTTGACGAGATAAGATCCTTTCCTTCAAAGCACGGTCAGATTCACGAATGAAAGACCCTGGGTCGGTTCGGATTTGTGGGTTCATTGTATATCTGGTGGTTTGCCCTTCCAATCCAACGTCTTCGTCCATTCCGCTTCCTTATCAAAGCTCCGAATGTGCGCGTACCGCTTATTTCTTCGCGGCGCAAACTTCTGTCGCAAGTCATCGTCCATAGAAGGGCGCACGACAATCATACCATCAGATCTACCACTCGGGAAGAAGTGCTAAGGACGCTCCTGGTTTGTCACTGTGAAATAGTTACTTCCATGCCTTTGCCAAGGCTGCCTATTTGCTGGCTTCATGGAGTTCACTTTGCTTAAGGAATGGTGCAATGATTGTATAATCAGAAAGAGGATGAAGCGCGTCATTCATGTTATTAATGACACCGACACTTTCGTAATTAAACCCCCAGATTTTCATTCTTAGAAGCGAGTCCATGACCGAGTCTACAGCGCTTCTCTCCACCAGGAATGGCTGATCAAGAGGCACATTGCCAATCGGCCCGGTGAATTTAAGCTCGTACCGGGAAAGCATGGCCTCGTCTACCGGCTGAGCACTGGCATACCGGTTCTGAGAATCTGGTTTCTCACCTGCTTGTGGGAGGTAGGGAAGAATCTGGGAGAGCGAGGCCGGCAGCTCACCATTATGTTCAGCGACGTATAAACTAATTCCATGAGAAACAATCGTGGCGAACCTGGTTTTGGCTGATTGCCGTAAACCCGAAGCTATCATTTCCATCGTGTTCCCTTCTGACCGATTAGTGAATACGGTTGGGTTGTGGCGTGCTTCAAATATCCATTCATCCCCCCAAAGAAGTTGGAGCTCTGGGATGCTCTTGTCCGGATGGTCACTGAAGTATTGTTTGAAATATTCCGCTCTTTTTACCCAGTTTTCGGCGATTGCCGAAAACTCACTCCCACTATTGGTGCTGGACTGTTTCACATCACGAAGTTCAGTCGATACCCGGGCTAGGTCACCACGTAATTTCAGGACCTGAGCATTATCGCGTCGCACTCTCTCAAGCTCCGCCTGCGCCGCAGCCGCGCCGTTCGTGGCCTCTTGATTTTGACGCTGGAGTTCCTGCAATTCCTGCAACGAAACGGCATGTGTTCTGCGCAGGTTTTCGCTTTCCAGTCGTGCCAGTGCCACCTGGCGAGCTTCGTATAATCCAGCGCCAACTGCTATGGTAAGCGCACCAGCTATCAGGGTCTTGTGTAAGGCAGTCGTGGCAATTGTTTTTGTTCCGGCTACGAGAGATGAAGTAAGGAGAGCATTACCTAGTGGCGCGGCCGCAGCCGAAAGTACCCCAATGAGACCCGGCGGGGCCGCCTGCACAGCATTAACAGTCAGGACAGAAGCCAGGCCACTTGCACCGACCCTGACGCCATGCCGACCGAGAAACTTTCGCAGCCTTTCGATTGCTCGGTCCACGCGCTTTCTGGCCGCATCTTCACTGGCGCCCAGGGATTGACCCACCTCACGAAGCGATTTGTTTTGGAAATATCGCAGTAGCACCGCGGCACGTTCTTTTTCGTCCAGCGTGTCCATGGCTTCGTCAAGCAAGGGTTCAATTTCATTCCAATTGCTGGAACTCTCGTTGAGGTGATTCATGGAGGTGGCGATTTGTTCCCTGGCCAGGCGTCGGGCGTCCTTTCTCATGGCATCGATCGCGGTTCGGCGAGTCACATGGTACAGCCATGCGGCCAGGATAGTGTTCGGCGCAAGTTGCCTGGCCTGTCGGGCCAAATCCATAAAGACACACTGAGCAATCTCCTGCGCCAGTTCTCGTGAACGCACCTGCCGATACGCAGCGGAAAACACTAAATCGAGGTGACGTCGCACCAGCTCCGTGAAGGCATCTTCTGCCCCGTCCCGGGTGTACCTCGCCAGTAGCTCCTGATCGGCTGGGTTCATTCTATAAGTATATCGACGCTAACGACCGAAAGCGGACAAAAACTTTGCAGCAAGTTCCCGGGGCGGGTCCCAAACGGCAAATTTAGGTAATGACCCAGCGCTCGTATGGGGGTTGCTTCGACCGTGCCGCCCTGTTATTGGAGAGTGTTTCAACGAGGCCGCAACACAGCGAAAGAGCCAGGCAGCTTGCCATGGACGCTAATCCTGCCACCCCCCCCAACTTGCTCACGTTATGGCAATATGACGACGCGGTAAAAACGAGATGTTCCGGGAACCAGTGGATCGGACATCGAAACGTTTTCATTCGTGGCCGGGATGCTTTCCCCGAGTATGGCCCAATTTGTCGAATTCAGGTCGGACTTGTATTCCGGCAAATAAGTAAGACCGGGCGTGGTGTTCCAGGAAAGAGTTATCGACGCGGCCGTTTGAGAACTACACATGACTGGAGCGGGTGCGCTAACCAGAGCTGGAACGCCCATTCGCAGAGTAGTGCCATCGGTCACGTAAATATTCCCGCTTTTATCCGCAGCAATGCCGATTGGCAACATGAAGCGGGCATCCATAACCGTACCATCGAGCATGGCAGAGCTCTGGGGAAATCCGCCCAGGGGACGCAAAACCCAATTCGTGGCAACGTGGATTAACTTATCAACCATGTAGTTGCCAGGATCCGCTAAAACTAAAGCTCCTGTTCCGTCCAGGGTAATTCCTGCGACCGCGTTGTACCACAGGGCGCGTGACGCACCGTCTGATGGATTGTCAGCCAGGCTCCAGTTTACTCCGTTTAAAATGAGGTGGCTGATGTTGAAGGAGCCGTCCGAGATGAACAGTTCGCGAGTGCCGGCAGCAATCGCAAACGGTGGAATCGAGCCGATTGACGGACCTGCCAACGTGCTGGATACCCAATTTGTTCCCGAGCGTGACAGGATGCGAATGGCGATGCGCCCATACTCGCTGACAAACAGATTTCCCGCAGAGTCCGCGGCAATGGCATTGGGACGGTCAAAACTTATAGTCACATTTGTGCCGTCCTGTCGGTTGGTATTGCCAACAGAACCGGCAATGGTAGTCGTTATCCAATCCGTTCCGATGCGCTGGATTTGTCTGATAGTATTATTGCCGGAGTCGGCGACGTAGATCTCCCCGTTAGGGCCAAGGGCGAGACTGGACGGCAAATAAAATCGCGCGTTGTTATTCGTTCCGTTGCTGTTGCCAGAGTTTCCGAGGGCGCCGGCAATGGTGGTTGTCACCCAGTTCGTGCCGAATTGCGAGGTTTGTCTTATGGCATGTGCGTCGTAATCCGCGGTAAAAATATTACTGGCATTGTCGACGGCTATAGAGAAAGGCGTGGTAAAAAGTGCAGCATTGTTGGTCCCGTCCGCGCTGATATTTTGTGGTGCTCGTCCGGCGATTGTAGAAGAGACCCAATCGCTGCCGACGCGCTTGATTTGGCGAATGGTATTGTTGCCGGAATCCGCGATATATAGGTCGCCCGCCTGGTCAACCGTGATGCCTGCTGGGTAGTAGAAAAGCGCTGCTTCATTCGTGCCATCGGCGCTCCCCGTAATGCCGGTCTGCCCGGCGACTTTGCTCCAGAGCCAGTTCGTTCCAGCAAGGGTCGCTTGCCAGATGGTCTGAGATTGTTTCGCCAGGAAGAGAGTTTGGCCCGGGCCGCCCGCAATTTGAAAAAACCCGCGGCTGCTTTCCGGCGGGGGAGCAATAGCAGTTCCGGCCCAATTGGTGCCGGCTTGTTCGAGTTCGAAGAGTTGTCCGTACTCACCATCATTGCCGATAGAATAGGATCCGGCCAGGTAGAGTTCTCCCACAGAATCGAAACTTAATCCTACCAGATATCCGGATCCCACACTGGTGGCAATAGTACTGGAGACCCAATTGGTCCCGACGGGGGTGAGCTTCCGCAGGACATGGTTATCCGTCACAAAAACATTACCCTTATCAACAGCAATCCCAACGGGCGACGTGAAGCGCGCCTCACAGTTCGTCCCGTCCGCTTTTCCCTGGAGACCGGGCGATCCGGCGATGGTGCTCACAACCCAGTTGGTGCCCGTACGTTTGACCTGGCGAATCGTGAGATTTCCAGCATCTACCACAAACAGCGTACCCTGTTCATCGACTGCAATACCGAATGGCCAGCGAAAGCGAGCGTTACCGTTTGTGCCATCGGCACTGCCCTGATGGCCGGGCAGGCCTGCAATCGTGCTGGATACCCAATTGGTCCCCACTCGCGTGAGTTTGCGGATGGTGGAGTTTCCCTGGTCGACAACGAAGAGGTTGCCCGCGAGGTCCACGGCGACAGCCCTCGGCTCGTTAAAGCGAGAATCGTTGTTGGTCCCGTCGGCGGTGCCGACACTGGAATCTCCTGCAATCGTCACGAAATGGTAGGTCTGTGGCTGGGCAAAGAGATTGGGTGCAAGCAAGACTAGGGCTCCGAAGGCCAAACCCAAGGATTTCACGCGGCTTAATATGGCTGGGACAATGGTGGAAGCTAGTGGGTCTTTACCTGCAAAATGATGGTAAATGACTGCAGCGAAGGGTGAGGTTCAGCCGGCGCCACATACTCACCATTTCACTTCACGAACTCGTCCACTCCACCTGACTGTCGCGACCGCCAATTTTTGGTGGGCATATACCAATATCCGGGAAGCTGAGACTCGTCATTTTGCCATTGTAGCAGTGGAAAGCCATGAAACTCGGCAACATAAGCAATCCCATGCGAAAGTGCCGGTCTGCACCCGTGTATTGTCGCACCCGCGTTCATGTGCCCTTATCAAACCCTCAGCTCCAAAGGAAATATACATGAAAAAGTTACTAATCGTCGCGAGCACCGTTCTCGCTTTGTCTACCATTTCGGTTCGTGCCGCCGATGCCAACGAAAATTGGGATAAAACCTGCACCAAATGCCATGGTCCCGACGGCAAGGGAAAAACGAAGATGGGCGAGAAGCTTGGCATTAAAGATCTTACGGATCCCAAAATCCAGGCCGAGGCCACCGACGAGAAAGCCTTCAAAGCCATTAAGGAAGGCCTCAAGGACAGTGAAGGCAAAATCAAAATGAAACCCGCCGAAAACCTGTCCGACGACGACATTAAGGCGCTGGTCGCCAAATTCCGCACCTTGAAAAAGTAACGTTTGCGATGAGGGTCGTCTGCACATGCGGCGGCGTTCCGAAGAGAGCAGATAATAGAAGGTCTCTGCCGGGGGCTCCAGCACTGGTGCTTCCCGGCATCTTTCTCCCCCGCGTATGAAACCGGATGGCAAATCACCGCTCGTATTCACCGCCCTCACCCTGACGCTGCTCGGGCTCGCCGTTGCTTTCCATTTCAACATTTGGGGGCGCACATCAGAACGCGCCGATGTTCCCCTGGTCGATACCAACTTCTTAAGCACTGCAACCGCGCGGGTCTCGGCCGCCGAGCTTTTTGCCACGCCGGGGGCGGATACTTCAGATTACGATTGCTACGTTTGCCATGAGAAAGGCAAAGCCCCGGTTATTCATTACGACGTAAACGGGCAAATTATTGTTCCCAGCGAACACAAGAACATCGTCCTCGGTCATGGCTCGCACGGCCGCAATAACAATTGCTTCAACTGCCATAATGAAACGAATCTGGTGAGCCTCCAAACTCGGGATGGACGGGAACTGAAGATTACCGATAGCCCTTCCCTCTGCGGCAGTTGCCATGGACCAACATTCCGCGATTGGGAAGCTGGCGTCCACGGCCGTACTGGAGGTTTTTGGAATACGACCCTGGGCGAGATGACTTACAAGCCCTGCACCGCCTGCCACGATCCGCATCATCCTAAATTCCCCGGCCGTAAGCCGGCGCCCGGGCCGAACCTGTTGCACCCATCAACCAAACCGAAGACTACGAGAGAGCTTTAAATGGCTGAAACGAATCCCAATCATACCGCGGCAGCGTCGAAGGAACCCTCCCCGTCCGGCGTGAGCCGGCGCAGTTTTCTGCGCTCGTCGGCTCTCGCCCTCTCTGGCATCGCCGCCGTCGCCGCAGCCCTCGAACCGCTCCGCGACATCAGCGACCCGGCCACCCTGAAAACCTTTTTCCAAAAACATTACAAGGAAATGACTCCCGAGGACATGGAACAAGTCCTCGCTCGCATTTCGGCTGAGGTCGAGAAGCAATACAAGATTCGCCCCCACATCAAAGACTACAAGCCAATGGACGGGGTCGAGTTTGTGTATTGTCTGAATCTCACCCGCTGCATCGGCTGCCGGAAGTGTGTCCATGCCTGCGTGGCGGAAAACAACCAGTCCCGTAATCCCGAGATCCAATACATTCGCGTCCTCAAGATGCCCCACGGTTCGCTAAATCCCGAGGAGGGCGATCACAACTACAAATCCGAAACGGTGCCGGAAAAAGGCTTTTTCTACATGCCTGTTGCCTGCCAGCAATGCCGCAACTCCGCCTGTGTCAAAGTTTGCCCGGTCAAGGCCACCTGGCAGGAAAAGGACGGCATTACGGTCATCGATTATGACTGGTGCATCGGTTGCCGCTACTGCGAAGCCGCCTGTCCTTATTTTGCGCGGCGCTTCAACTGGAAGAAGCCGGAAATTCCGAAGGAACGTTTGAACCCGGACATGGCCTATCTCGGCAACCGGCCGCGGATGAAGGGCGTGATGGAAAAGTGCCACTGGTGTGTCCAGCGAACTCGCGTCGGGAAGTTTCCTGCTTGCCACGATGTTTGCCCCGCCGGCGCGCGAAAATTCGGCAACATCCTGGATCCGAATAGCGAGGTGTCGCAGATCCTCCGCACCAAAAAAGTGTTTATCCAGCTCAAGGAAGAAACCGGCAACGATCCGAGATTTTACTACTACTTCGACGTATGATCCGCGGCATCAAAAATTACTGCACCTTTTTGTCTCGTTGCGCACGCATCGCGTTCATCGGTGATTGGCGGTATTACGCTTGGACCGGCGCGCTCGCCATGGTCGTCCTGCTCGGCGTCAATGCGTATTGCAAACAGTTCGCGCACGGGCTCATCACGTCCGGCATGAGCGACCAGGTTTCCTGGGGAGTTTATATTTCCAATTTCACCTTCATCGTCGGTGTCGCGGCCGCCGCCGCGATGCTGGTTATCCCCGTTTACATTTATAACAACGAGGAACTCCACGATCTCGTGATTTTTGGTGAATTACTCGCCGTCGCGGCCATCCTCATGTGCCTGGCGTTCGTCACCGTGGATCTGGGCAGACCTGATCGTTTCTGGCACCTGATCCCTGGCATTGGCAAATTCAACTTTCCCCACTCGATGCTCGCGTGGGATGTCATCGTGCTCAATGGCTATCTCCTGTTGAACGTCCACATTTGCGGCTACCTCATCTACTGCCGTTACAGCGGCCGCAAGCCCTCCAAATGGTTCTACATCCCTTTCGTTTTTACCGCGATTATCTGGGCGATATCCATTCATACCGTCACCGCTTTTCTTTACGTCGGTCTGGGCGGGCGACACTTTTGGAACTCGGCCATTGTGGGACCGCGTTTCCTGGCGTCGGCCTTCACTGCCGGGCCCGCCCTGATCATCCTGGCCCTGCAAGTCATTCGGCGCGTCACCGCTTATCGTATCACGGACAAAGCCCTCTTCACGCTGCGGGGCATCGTCCAGATTTCCATGCTCATTAATGTCTTCCTTCTCCTGAACGAGGTATTTAAGGAATTTTACAGCAAAACCAAAAACATCAGCTCATCGACTTATCTCTTCTTCGGTCTGGAAGGTCATCATGCGCTCGTCCCGTGGATCTGGACGGCGGTCATCTTCAATCTCATTGCCATGTTTCTGCTGATCTTGCCGCTCACCCGCAGCCTCAAATATCTCAACCTGGCTTGCGCCCTGGCCATTGTCGGCATTTGGATTGAAAAAGGCATGGGCCTGGTGGTGCCCGGGTTCATTCCCACTCCGCTCGGAGAAATTGTTGAGTATTCACCGAGCCTGAACGAAACCCTGATCTGCCTCGGCATTTGGGCTTTCGGCTTCCTGGCTTATACGATTTTTCTTCGGATGTCGGTGCCGATCCTCCAGGGCCGGCTCACCAAAGAACATGAGGACGTGCCCCTGGAAGAGGTGGCGCGGCAAGGAAAGGAAGCCTCGGAAAAAGCGACCGTGCACGCATGAGTACGGAACAAAAACTCACGCTGGAAGATGCGCGGCTATCCCTGACCTCCCACGCGTCAGAAAAAGGCGCGCAGTTACACGCTCAGTACGGCCCCCACATCGGCTGGACCGAGTTGCGCCAGGTCATGGAGGATCGTTCCCTCGTTCGTTACCCGTGTGAAATCGTGTTCAGTGCCAGTGGCTTGCGGCCGGGCGAAATGGCTCATCCGTTTCCCAATGCCGAGGACCCGAGCGAAGGTTTCAAACTCCATGTGCATCCCCTTTTCATGACGCAGTTGGAGCGCGCGGTGGCAATTGTCCTCTACCAACTTGTCCTGGTGAATTACGGCGAGTTCGCCGCCGCTGAAGATGCGGAAGCCTTTGGCGCCGCCGCTGTGGGAATTTCCGCCCAAGACTACTACCTGCTGCTCTGTGAATCGGCAGATCAAGTTGGCGGAGCGTCCTGCTAGAAATACCTCCGCAAAAGGAAGGCTGGGACTGCAGCAGCCCAAATAGTTGGGACAACTCAGCGCTGGTTTCCGCTTACTTCCCGGCTTTCTTTTTCGCGGGCTTGGAGCCCTTGGCTTTTGCCGGCTTCTTTGCCGCCCTCGCTTCCGCTAGATCCGCAAACACTTTCTCAATTCGCCGGATATAAACACCCACCGGCATGCTGGCAACCAGGTTTCCAATCACTTCCAGCGGCACATCTTCAAGTTTTTTGAACCGCACACAGCCGCCGCCCATATCGAACTTCTTGCCCGCCTCCTTCCACGCCTTTTCGAAGGACGCCTTCAATTTCTGATCGCCGTAACAGCACATCAGATGCAAAGCCATGTGGTTCTTCTGCGAACCTAAATTGACGAACGGCAACGGCAACTTGGGATTACACTGATAGCCCTTGGGATAAATGCTGTGCGGCACCACGTATCCGATCATGCCGTAGCTCATGCACTCTTCGTAGCCTTTGGGCAGATTGGCGAGAATAACTCCTCGCACCGCATTAATGGCCTCGCGACGGTCCGCGGGCAATTCCTTCAAATATTCCTGAACGCTCCTGGCACTGCTTTGCATAATCAAATCGGGCTTTTCCAGTTATTAGTGAGTTCAGGAAATCCCATACAATCCGCCAAGTCGACGCAAGCCCAAAAGCAGTCTTGTGGTGTCCGAGGTGATGAGTTGGAGATGTTTGAACCGCGATGGGCCGCGATTAACCGCGATGGGCCGCGATTAACCGCGATGAAGCGCGATTAAGCGCGACGAACCGCGATTAGGGGACGCGTGGTCGTACACCATATATAGACGCCTGAAAAGCCTGGCTTAAACGAGTGAAGGAGTAATGGAGTGACCGTTATTTGGATTTGCGATTTTTGATTTGGGGAAGGGAATTGTTCACAGAAGGGCGCGAAGAGCAAGAAGGGCAGCAGGGCCAATTGAGAACGGACGGATTTTCGTTAACCAAGGAACGAAGGGAACCAAGAAATGACAGGATGCGACAGGATGTGGAAGGTGCGGGGCAAAAACATTTATATTTTTTTACCTTTACCAGGCTTTACTAGGCTTTACTAGGCTTTACTAGGCTTTACTAGCCTTAACGGCACTTCCATCAGTCCTTCCGGTCCTCTTTCGAGAGGAACGATGCTTTCCGGAGCGGCGGGTGAGAAAAAATATTGGTTCTAATAGGTTCGATTAGGTTCTAATTACCTCGATTTGGTTCTAATGAGGGTGAGGCTTCCCAAGCGCGCCAGTAGAATGCGGAACGGAGTATTGGGATGGTGGTGCAAAGGCAGGGTTGGTTTTTTGCAGGGGTCTTGATGTGCAAAAACCTGCAAAAACCTGCAAATTTGTGCAAAGCTTGCAAAACCACTGACTTAGGAATAAGTGGGACAAAGGAATTTTCGATTTGCGATTTTTGATTTTTGATTTGAGGGGCGATGAGCGGAAATTTTGAACAGAAGGTAACTAAGGGAACGAAGGGAGGGAAGACACAGAGCGGAGTATTGGAGTGATGGAGTGATGGCCGCACCACCAAATCTCCGGAGCGCAAGATCGCCAAGGAGATGAAGGTAACGGAGAAGGTGCCGGGGGCGGACGAGATGGTCCGTCACAAGGGACACGTGAGAAAAAATATTGGTTGGATTTACTTGGATTTGGTTGGATTTACCTTGATTTACCTTGATTTGGTTGGATTTGGTTCGAGTAAGCGGCGGAGTGATGGAGTGATGAACCGGTTGAGGGTTCCTGAATTTTTTTACAGGAGTCAACAGAGGTAACGGAGAGAGGGAACGGAACGGGCGCGAAAGGAGCGGTTTGAACATGAGCTGACTGAGAGAACAGAGTTCTTATTTTCTCGGGTTGAAAGCTCATCGGAAATGGAGTTGTGGGCCGAGGTGTCTATTGGTTGTGGGCTGAAAAGCAGGTCTTTTTGCACGATGCAAATTTGTGCAAATTTATGCAAATTTGCGCAAAGTCGGGCTTTTGCACGTGCAAAATCTTGCAAAAACCTGCAAAAACCTGCAAAAAAGAAAAACCTATACAGGTAGCAGAGGCAATTGAGTGGGAGGTAGGGGCGGCAGAGATTACCGGGAAATTTTTAACAGGAGGCAACTGAGATAACGGAGAGAGAAGGCCGACGCTTTCTTGAGATTGGGAATTTGGAAACTCACGAAGCAGACACTTGGAATTATGCGGAATTATGCGGAATTATGTGGAACGGAAAACCGTCCAGACATGATTTTCGATCTCCGATTTCAAAAAATAAGTTTAGGGTCAGATTTACTCAGGTTTGGTCAGATTTAGTCAGAATTGCTCAAAGTTACTCAGATTGGATTTCCATGAGCGAGTTCAGTAAAAAAATGTTTGGTTCGGATTACCTCGGATAGCCTCGGATGGTTTCGGTTAGCTTCGGAGTGGCTCGGATCGGTTGGATGTCGGTCCGAGGTTATTTTGAAAGCTTTGATAGACCTTCGACCTTTCCCCCCGGCACCCCTCCGAAACCGGCTTTCCAGGTGCAACGTTGCTACAAATCAATAGAATCAGGGGTTTTCTGCGTTTTCCAGGTGCAACACCGCATCTCCCAGGTGCAACATTTTGATCCCAGGTGCAACATTTGAATTAACGGAGTGATGGAGCGATGCGCGGGCGGGCCCGCTGATGCTGTCTTGTGGTGTTGGAATCGCTTACTCTCGCGAGTTCGAAGTGCAACTAGCTGCAACTTGGTGCAATTTAGTGCAACCAGCTGCAACTAACTGCAACTAGGTGAGGCGTGCTCGTACACCATATATAGATGAGCGATCGCTATTTTCGATTGTCGATTTTGATTTGCGATTTGAGGGACGTTGAGCGGAAATTTTGAACAGAAGCCAACTAAGGGAACGAAGGGAGGGACCGATGAGGAACGGACGGAATTTTAGGTAACCAAGGAGACGGAGATAACGGAGAAGGTTCCGGGGGGGATTCCGTTACCAGGGACACTGACCAAAAAATATTACTTGGATTTACTTGGACTTACCTTGATTTACCTTGATTTACCTTGATTTGGTTGGATTTGGTTCGAGTAAGCGCCGGGGTGATGGAGTGATGAACCGGTTGAGGGTTGAGGGTCCCTGAATTTTTTTACAGGAGTCAACAGAGTTAACGGAGAGAGGGAACGGAACGGGCGCGAAAGGAACGGTTTGAACATGAGCTGACGGAGAGAACAGAGTTCTTATTTTCTCGGGTTGAAAGCTCAACGGAAATGGGTTTTCAAAATACAGGGAAAAACACCTTCCCCCCGGCACACCTGAAATTTGCTCCCAAGTGGAACATTAACGTTAAAATTTGGGGTTCTTGCAGATTTTGAGATTTCCCAAGTGCTACAGTGTAGCACTTGGGAAGAGATGAAGGCGGAGTAGTGGACTGATAAGTGACAAGATCCGGGAGGGTGGGGTTGAAACCGATTTTCGATTTAAGAGGCGGACAAACCTGCGAAGCTTCCCCCCGGCGCCCGAAAACGGCTTTCTAAGTGTGACATGTTCCCTAGCCAATAAAGACGGGCTTTTTTGCAATTTCACAAGTGTGACGAGCACCCCTCGTTGTCACACTCAGGAAAGTGCGTTTTCCTCAATGTTTACCGGGCTGTGGAACATGTCACACTTAGGAAAAGAAGAAGCCCTTTTTGGGGAGCAAACTCCTGCGCAGGGGCGGGATCAGCCTTGCAGTCCTTTCAGAAAGTCGGGATCAATCCATGCCTTCTTAACCTGGGCCGGTTTCAATTTGACCGAGCTTACGTCAAATGGCTCCAGGAACGTGCTGAAACTGCTCGCCAACCTGACAACACTGTCAGGCCTTTCGTGATCCCAAAAAAAGACTGCTCCATCAGCCGCCAGATTGACGGACACGTAATTGCCGCCTTCCGCCCACGCGACCGGAAACGATCGAGGGGGAAGATTTTCAATCCGCGGCATCTTATTGACGATTTCCTTGATCGGGATGAAGCCATTCACCCCGGACTCATTCGCCGGGCCAATCTTGAAAACATTGGTTTCGGGTTCCGCGCCGTCATTGCGAGCCACGAAGTCTATCAACTCCGCCGGCAATACCGCTCCGAGTTCTTGCTGAGTGTGGTTATATCTTTCTGTGCCGCATCGCGACCTTTAGTCAGTTTAACTTTCGTCGATCAAAGCCTCCGTTACGTACTACCGCCGCCGCCCCAGTGGAAATGCCACTATGTCAGCAGCTTTGTTATCACGATCTCAGCAGCCCCTGCTCCCAAAACCGCGTCACGTTCAAATTCAGTGGCTTGGGAGTATGCCATTTGTTGTTCAGACTCAACCTGGTTTGCATCAGTGTCAGAGTACTGCACTCGCCATGCTTTTTTTGTAATGTCGTCGCGCCGAGCAAACGGCGGCATGGCCCATTCCTCATGCTTCCACGATTGGAGCTGTCCGATTATAGGCCATGTTTCGTCGATTAACGAAAGATCCCCTACACGGGCAACCCGCAAAGCATCTTGTGGGCGAAGATTTTGCAATTCATCTGCCTCTGGAACCATTTTCCGGGCGGGGCCGAAAAGATACGCCAATACTGTCTTCCCTCGAGGTGATGTTCGTGCAATGAGCCCGACGGCATACCCACCACGTCGAAGCGGAACCGCGAACAGAGATCCTTCTTTGTAGGGAAGTTTCATGGCTGTTCTAGAAACGTTTTGGCGGCGTCCTGATACATGGGAAGTTTGGGATTCGTTGGGCTAATAGGTCGGATTTTGTTCAGCGGCGGCTGGTTGATCACCGCATGTCCGACAATGCTCAATTGCTTGGCTCCGGCTGCGGCGGGTTTCGCCCTACACTTCAGTTTTGTCAAAAAGCAGATGCTTCCCTTTTGGGCGAAGATTTCCCCAAATAAAACTTCTCGGTTGACTATTTGATAGGGTATAAAAACCTCCGCTGAGTAATTCCCCGCGTGCTCAAGGCAAACTTGAATTGCGCTGCCCCTGCGATTCGATTTTGGCAGGGGAATAATGACATCATACACAATCGCGACGGCCTTACACTGTTTGTTTCTGGCCATTTCCTGAAACAAGCCCTGAAGAATAGCGATCAATTCCTTTGATTTCGGACGGTCCGTTTCAGGGTCTTTTGCGCCAACATGAACCATTTCGCCACTAGGTTTCATGTAGCCGCCGTAAGGAAAGAACTCGCCGTATTCTCGTAGCATCCTTTTAGCTACGGGAAGCATTTCATTCATTAACTCTTCCGATTCGTGCTTAGGGTTCATGGCTTCATTGTGGAGGCGGAGGGATGGGTGGCCCCAAATCAGGCCGACGGACAACCTTGCTTCCTTGTGCCGCTTTTGTGCTCGGTCCAATTGCGGCCGCTGCCTGATGATTAATCGGCAAGCTGTCTAAAATGCGCGTATTCGGACCACGTCTCATCGTCGTCCGAGGCGAATTCAACCGATTCGCCAGGGTAAATACGCTCATGCATGAAGGTGACCAAGTCATTAATGCAGGAGGTGTAGATATAGTATCGTATCCTTCCCAAGCCAGTTTCAGACACCACGAAGAGGCCAAGTTTTCTGCGCTCAATTTCGTCGAGCACCAGTTTTTCAAAGCGCTCTATCTTGGAGTAAAATTTGTCAAGTGGTAACCGTGTCAGCGGATCTTCGGAATACTTCCAGGTGAACACACACAACTTTCCAAAAGCACGTTCAGGGGTGGTTTTTCTGATGCGCAGAAGTAGCGGAAACCCTTCGCTCTTGGCCTCAACACCCAGCCAACCGATATAGTCGCCTTTCACAATCATTACTATATATGGCCGATCGTGCTTTGACATTGAATTGCCAGCCTGCCGGAGGCGCGCTGCATTTTGCCTCCGGCGGCTCTCGTTACGTTGGAGACACGGATGGAAACTGTTTTCCACACCACCTTCCAAACTTCTTTCCGAAAGTCATCTTGCCCACGAAAGTGGGAGTCCAGCGTCCGCAGTTTAATTTTACATTCCCGCTGTTCAATTACTGGACGTCTTGCCCCGCAAAACTACCCAAAAAGCAAAGCTGCCCCCAAAATTCTAGGGCATCTTCGCATTTTACATAGTAACACACGAGTGCGGCGTTTGCCGGTTGAACGCCACGATTTGCAGCCGCGCGTTCAACTTGCGGCATAAATGTTTCCCAACCGGAAAAACCCTCAATGAGTTCTTTTAGCGGAACAGGTTTTGGCTCAAATGCTGTCTCGCAAACGGATTCGATGGGTGTTTGGAGTGCGAGGCGTTTTGTTTTACGACGCGCTTCACCTAAAGTCGCCCCTCCGAGGCCTTCGGAATGCGCGTAGACGTGTCGGGCGGCGGTTCGGTGGAGCGGTTACTTGGGGGCAAGGGTCCTGCGCCAACCGGGCGACGAGAACCGACCAAAAGCCCCCCAGCCAGCATCAACACCCCGGGAGCAATCACAAATCTGTGCCTATTCTTCAGGTCCAGGCACAACTCTCGCATTATACCGGTCACATCTCGTCTGGGGACTGGATCTCCCGCTGGCAACTTCGTCTTCGAGTAGCCGATCCAGATGGCGTACTGGTCCTCAGTGAAGCCGATAGCTACATCATAGGCGAGCCACACGAAGCCCCCGATAAGCAAAATGTAACCGAGGGTTCTCATTGCTTACTCTTCAGCCCCAAACCCTGCGTCTGCCAACTCGCGCCACGGGATCCGGTGCATGCGCTTTGGCATCAGCCAGTCAATGTAAGCTATCCCACACCCGGAGATATTCGAGATTCCATTGCTCGAGCAATATGTTTGGGCTGAAGTGGGGTGGGGAAAGTTGAAGTCGTCCGGGGCTGACCTGCTCATGGAAAGAAGCTGGTTATTCCTTCGGTTTTTGTCAATAAATCGCAGGGCTGGTACCGCGGAGAAGCGGGATTGCTATTTACAATTAAGCCCATTTCGCTCGCGAGAAATCAGCCAAGACTTTACGGAACCCATGACTCAGGGTGGTTCTCGTGATCATAGTTCCAGATGGCAGCGGATTTCGTCGGATCGAAAAGGACCCACGGGTTCATACTCTTAACGTGACCGTCGCAGAACAACTGGTTGTAACTGCTCCCATGCCGAGGTTCAAAAACTGTTCCGGCAACCTCCAATTGACCGCATTGTAATTTGTCCTGACCGCCAGGAAAACCGTTCAGGAATCCGCGGGACTCGCCAATGGATAGCATTTCGCTGGGTACTTTAACTTGACCTTCGGAAACTGGAGCGGCGCCAGCCCAGAAAATAATTGGACCCAATCCCAACCACCCATTTGTTTGCGGCGGGTTACCATCCCACACTTTTGAACCCCAAAGATTATATGCATAACTGCCCAGGCGATTGGCTGCCTGCTTCCGTGGTCCGGTAGTAATTCCTTTATAGCCAGGACATTTGTAAGCGTCATTGGTCCACCGGGACTGATAATAAGGAAACAGTTTTGAGGACCAATACACCAGTCCGATGGCCTTGCCCTCTTGGCCAGTCATATCGCCGTAAGATGGCCCGGGCGGACCCAAATAAAACGGACACTTATTTCCTTCCTCGTGCACATACATCTGCAGAGCCTGTCCTATCTGATGCAAGTGATTCTTGCATACAGCGCCAGTGGCCTGCCCTTTGCTCCGTGAGAGCACCGGTAAAAGCAAGGCAGCAAGAATCCCAATGATTGCGATAACGACCAACAATTCTATGAGAGTAAAACCGCGCCCGCGGTATTCTCTTGAAGCATTGCTCATCGTTTTAAAAGCGTTACTCGTAAGCTCCTTCATAACATTTGAAACGCTAACTCTACCTGATCTGACAGTGTAAAAGACGTCTCGTCACAAGGAATCTGGGGGCCTAATTAAATGCAGATTGAAAATTGCAAAATGTAGAAGGAGGGGGCGAATTAAAGGGGGAGGAGTCAGGGGATTGCCCAACGACCTCGTACGTACGCTGCGCTCATCATGAAAAACACAGAACAGCCAAAAATAGCTGCGCAAAGCGGGAGCAGGGAGTAATCCGAAAAAACGGCAGGATCGCCCGTCGGCAGGTCCACCTGCCTATCGATGTAAAAGAACCTGGCGCCGTCCGGTTGTGACAAAACGCTGACTTCGGGAATAAACAGGAGGACTATCAATGCGAGTAACGAGGATAGAGCCGCCAACACCCAACAAACGCGGGAGAGGCGTAGCTCACGGCGTTCTCGGATTTTTGCCACCCACGTGCTCATGATGCCGAAATGGTCTTAGATTTGCTGAAGCGGGTCAGGTGGCATTGTTGTCTCATGCAAACGCCCGAACAAGAAGTACAATGAAGGCGACGAATGCGGCGACCAGCCAGATGCCCGCGAAGCAGAGCAAGGTGAGGAATGCCCGAGTGCCTCTCGTTTGGAAAAGATAGACAGGGACAACCACGGGCCACGCAAAATAAACGAATGAATCGAAGTCGTAACAAAGCCGGCGGCCCCGTTTGCGAGCGTCGGCCATGACCCATGAGGCGAGAACGAGCGGCAATGCCACGCTGGACGCCAACTCTGCTCGCTTTGGCATCCGTACGCCGGGACCGATGGCCGATGCGACAAGGATCGCGACAGCGCAAAACCAAAGCATCAATGTCGGGGCAATCATCTCCTGGAGCCATTTTGGCATGAGCGCGTAGTGCCTTTTAACGACCTGGCTTAAGCAACCAGAATTGATAGAAAGTATCTCATACAAACTGAAACCGTGCCAGCTCACCTTCCACAATCAATATGAACTCGCGCACCGGCACGCCTTTAAGCGGAGACAAAACAACCTGCTGCTGGCGTAATTGCTCGCGCACGGCCTTGACGCTCTCTGGATCCGGTTGCACGCGAAACAAATGCCTCAAGGCCTCGAAAGCCGTGCTGGGAAAAATGCGTCCAAAGTTCCAAGGAAAGTCCTGCTCGGTTACCTCCAACTTCGCCAGGACGTCCGATCCACGTCGTAACTCCCAAGTTGGAATCTCGTCGTCTGAAATGCTCATTTTGATCGCTCGTATGCCAACTGTTTCTTCTTCTGCGGTGTGGAAACAGAACTCATTTTGGGAAGTGCTCTAACGCCCAGCGCAGCCACGCCCGGCCGTTAGTGCCCGGCTCGCAACGAGACGAATTTCGGGCGTTGGCTGGTGCTACTCGTTTAGCCAATGCAGGGTCAGAATGGATAGACCGCACACTGAGAGTTTGTATCACGTGTGTCATAGCTGATGATTAGCAGCTCTGGGTAAGGACTCATGGCGGAAAGCACAAAATTGACGCCGCTGAAGCGCTGATAATTAAGCGACTGGCCCCAGGCGTCCCGCGGAATTCCGCCACCGAGCGCCTGTGCGAGCTCGTTCGTGTCGGCAGGTAACGGCAGTCCGGCATGGGCCCTAGCCTGAAGCTTCAGTGCCGCAGCCAGAACGGTCTGCTTGGTCCGATTAACATCTTCGGAACGCGAGTGCCATCCGAAGATGAGGCGGGGAGCACACAGCAAAGCGAAAACCGCACAAAGCGGCACACTCACGAGAACCGCAATTTCGTAACGGCGTGGCATACAGGCTTGCTTTGGCTAACAGTATGTTTGGGCTGAAGTGGGGGTCTTGAATGATGAATCGTTTGAGGCTGACCTGCTCATGGAGAGAAACTGAATTTTCTTACTATGTTTGTCAATAAATCGAAGGGCTGAGAAGGGGTTCAAAGGCCAGAGTGCTCGACACGAATTTACACCAATTTTCACGAATTAACAGGAGGGAATGCGAGCCTTGCACATACGACGCAGCCGCAGATCACGGAGACGGGAAGGAGGGGGACTTTTTTCTTACTTGAGGTAAGGAAACTGCGGCTCAAGGAGAAGAAAAGTTGCAAGGGATTTCTCAAGCCTCCTCACCCCTATCCCTCTCCTCCATTTGATGGAGGAGAGGGGATTGTGTTTTTTTGAATCCTTCGGTGGAATGAATTCCACCGCTACCTTCGCGGACCGCTACGCGGTCTCGGGATACGGGCAGCCAGCAAATGTAGGTGAGGGAGGTTATGTTCTCCTGCAGCGACGGACGTCGCTGCCACTTTTTGGGATGGTGGAGTTTTGTTAAAGGGGAGCTAGGATTACAAAGCTCAGGCGGCTAGGAGGGCTTCTTGCTTTAGCCCGGGGAGGCCGAGGACGCGCATGGTGTGGCGGGCGATGAGGAGTTCTTCGTTGGTGCCTAGGACCCAGGCAGCGACGCGGCTGGAGGGAGTGGTGATGAGGCCGGTTTTTCCAGGTTTGGCGTTGGCGGCGGCGTCCAGGTCGACGCCGAGCCAGGCAGCCTTGCGGCAAACTTTTTCGCGGATGGCTACGGCGTTTTCGCCGATGCCAGCGGTGAAGATGAGCGCGTCCAATCCGCCGAGGGCGGCAGCGAGGGAGCCAAGTTCCCGGCCGATGCGGTAGGTGTAAAGGTCAAGGGCCAGTTTGGCCTGAGGATCCGGACTTTCGAGCAACTCCCGGACGTCGCTGGATATGCCCGATACTCCGAGCAGACCGGACTCGCTGTAGAGCAGTTTTTGAATCGCGGCGGCATCCATTTTCTTATTTTGGAGCAGGTAGAGGATTACACCGGCATCGAGGGAACCGCAGCGGGTGCCCATGGGGAGGCCATCGAGCGCGGAGAAACCCATGCTGCTGGCAATACTCCGGCCGCCATCCAGCGCGCACATGCTCGAGCCATTGCCAAGGTGCAGCACGACGGTTTTGCCGGTGGCCGCTCGCGGAGCGCGCTCCGGCAACACGGACGCAATAAATTCGTAGGAGAGACCGTGAAATCCATAACGCCGCACGCCTTCCTGAGTCAGAGCAGCGGGCAGGGCGAACATCTGGGCGAGTGTCGGATTGGAATGATGGAAGCCAGTATCAAAACAAGCTACTTGCGGCACGTCCGGCGAGTTTTCAGCGATCAATTTTATCGGCGCCAGGTTATGCGGCTGGTGCAGAGGGACCAAGGGGATGATGAGTTCGAGGTCGGCGAGCACCTTTGGATCGATGCGCGCGGGTTGAAAGTATTTGACGCCACCATGGACCACTCGATGCCCCACTCCGACCAGTTTCAGGCCGCCACGGAGCTCGCGTAAAAAATCGCGCAAAAAGAGTACGGCGCCGGCGTGGCCGAGGGAAGTTCCGGGAGTCCAGGATTTTTCCCGCAGGACGGCCCCGGCGGCATCTTTGGCGATGAAATGGGGATTCGTGTACAGCCCTTCAATCTGGCCGCGGAGGGCCAGGTCGAGGTCGGTGCTGCCGCCCTGAAAAACTGAAAATTTGATGCTGGAGGAGCCAGCGTTAAGAACAAGGATGGCTTCGGTCATAAATCAAACGGCAGCTTGCGCGGCGGTGCGCCGGGAGTGAGCGATGAGCTTCATGACGGCGATGGAGGCCAAACGGGTGCGCACGTTATCGGCTCGGCTGGTGAGGACGATGGGCACCCGGGCACCGAGCACGATCCCAGCGGCGTCGGCCCCGGCAAGGTATTGGAGTTGTTTGGCAAGCATGTTTCCCGCTTCCAGATCCGGCACCAGGAGGACATCCGCTTTGCCCGCAACCGGCGAGGTTATTTTCTTAGTCCGAGCCGCTTCGACGCTGATGGCATTATCGAATGCCAGGGGACCGTCGAGGATGGCGCCAGTAATCTGGCCACGATCAGCCATTTTGCACAATGCGGCCGCATCGAGAGTGGAAGGGATCTTGGAATTAATGGTTTCGACTGCGGAAAGGATGGCGACCTTCGGTTCGACGACACCCAGCACGTGGGCGAGGTCAATCACGTTCTGGGCGATGTGCATTTTGTCCTCCAGAGTGGGAGAAATGTTGATAGCAGCATCGGTGATGGCAAGCGGGTTGGGATGAGTGGGGACATCCATGAGGAACACATGGCTGACGCGGCGACTCGTGCGCAGGCCGTTGGCGGAAGAAACCACTGCTCCCATGAGCGCGTCGGTATGGAGACTTCCTTTCATGAGCGCCTCCCCTTCTCCGGCGCGGATCAGGGCGACTGCTTTTAAAGCAGAATCGTGACTGTGCTCGGTGGGGACCAGCTTGTATTTGGCTATGTCGATGCCTTCGGCTTCAGCAATCGCCCGGATTTTCGCCTCCGGCCCGACCAGCACGGGTTCAATCAGACCGAGTTTTGCCGCCTCAATTGGGCCGAGCAATGAATCGCGGTCACAGGGATGAGCGATCACGCAGATAACCGGGGCGAGTTTTTCGCAACGCTGGAGCAACTGGCCGAACTTATCCGTGCGGCGCAAAATGACCTGAGGCGTGGCGATGTTCGAGTAAGTGAGGCGGTTCTCGGGAGCGCGAACGGTCACCGTGCCGGTGATGAGATCGCGCCCATCTGATTTCACCAAGCAATCGAAAACCACCAGCGCGCCCTTGTCCTTTTTTTGGCGAGCCGTAACCGTGGCAACCAGTTCATCGCCGGTTTGGACGTTGCCCTCGAAATGAAGGTCCTGGGCGGCAATGGAGGTTCCGGGGCCGGGCAACCGGCGGTTCAGCAAACCCGAAAGCAAGGCTTCGGCGCCCACGGCTTCGGTTCGAACCGACTCCGAAGAATTTTGTCTGCCAGGGGCGATTTGAAAAGCATCGACATCTCCGCCGGCCAAGGCGAGGGCTTCGACTTCGGTTTTGCTGAGGCGCCGTTTGACGGTGGCGCTATCGCCAATTTTAATTTCGTCAAAAGTTACATTCGTGAGCGATTCCATAATTTATTTGGGTGGCAGGTTGCGGAGAGCGGTTTAAAGCCGAGCGAGCACCGCCTTTGGTTTAGTCCTCAGGGTGAGCTTTCCATTCACTTGGAGCGCCATAGATTATTTCTGCACAATGGAGCTTAATTCCCGCGCCGCTGGTGGGGCAGTTGTGTGGGCTTTTGCAAAATCCATGCCACTGCGAGCGTGTTCGTATCCAAACGCACCAACCCTGCCGTCGACAGCGAGTTGCGTTTTTACTCCGAGTTTTCTGATTGTCCGAGCGTTGTAGTGTTAAGGCGAAATGCCGTCCTAAGGGCGATTTAGAACGTAACTGAACTGGAGGGCCCGTTCATTCGTGAGGGCGGTAACGCAGAACCAACGAAGAGTTAGACGACTTCAAGAGACTTCAGGGATGAATAGGGAGCTTGTTCCAAAGCAATAGATCTCGAGAGCATTTTACTTCTCGCAAGGGTCGGCATTTCGGGAAAAAGACGAGGTCCCGTCCTGCTGGAGAGGCTGTCAATTATCCGCGGCGTTTGCTGAACATCGCACAACTTAGGGATATTCAACGTTTTAAACCAAGGCTAGCGGCTGGTCACCCGCGTGGCACTGGACCTGCAAAGAACGGAAATGGTGATTCCAGAGCGATGCAATCTAAAGCATCCAAACCAGGTTGCTTCTGGGCACGCACGATTATTCCGGCAGGAAAAAGAACAAACGATTTGCCGAAGACGTTTAAAGATGATCGAAGAAAGCGAAGGATAAGCAGGTGAACCCCACATTAGAACCCATCCCGATAAAGCCTAAAACCACGGCGAACCCGTCACCGAAGCAGCCCACGCCCTCGGGTGCGAACGGTGAACCAGCTCCGGCGGAGGTGGAAGCCTGGAGGGGATTCAAACCGGGATTGTGGCAGCGCGATGTGAACGTGCGCTGGTTCATGCAGCAGAATTACACTCCTTACGATGGAGATGAGACTTTCCTGGCGCCGGCGACACCACGGACGCGGGGGATTTGGAAAAAGCTGGAGGAACTATTTCTTCAAGAACGTAAAAAAGGTGTCCTGGATGTATCGCTAGTTCCGAGCTCAATCACTGCGCACGAGCCCGGATACATTGATCGCGAGAACGAGATCATTGTTGGCCTGCAGACCGATGCGCCCTTGAAGCGGGCAATCATGCCCAACGGGGGCTTGCGAATGGTAATGAATTCCCTCAAAGCGTACGGATGGGAAGCGACTCCGGCGGTGGTGGAGACATTCACCAAGTATCGCAAGACGCATAATGAAGGGGTTTTTGACGCCTATACTTCCGATGCGCGGAATTGCCGCAGTTCGCACATCCTTACCGGTCTTCCCGACGCATATGGACGAGGACGGATCATCGGTGATTACCGGCGGGTGCCGCTCTACGGAGTAACGCGCCTGATTCAACAGAAAGAGCGCGAAAAGGCCGGACTGGACACGGCGATGTCGACGGAGGAAATCATCCGCGACCGGGAAGAGTTGAGCGAACAAACGCGCGCGCTACGCGAGTTGCTGGCGATGGCCAAAAGCTACGGCTTTGATATTTCCGGACCAGCGCGCAATGCGAAAGAGGCGGTGCAATGGCTGTACTTTGCGTATCTGGCGGCCGTTAAGGAACAGAATGGGGCGGCGATGTCCCTGGGGCGGACCTCGACATTTCTGGATATTTATTTCGAGCGGGATCTGGCTGACGGGACGCTCAATGAATCGCAAGCGCAGGAAATCATTGACGATTTTGTCATCAAACTGCGGATTGTCCGATTCCTGCGGACACCGGAATATGATGAACTGTTTGCCGGTGACCCGACCTGGGTGACCGAATCGATCGGCGGGATGGGTGATGATGGGCGCTCCTTAGTGACAAAGAACAGTTTCCGCTTCCTGCATACGCTTTATAATCTGGGGCCGGGTCCGGAACCGAATCTCACGATTTGGTATTCGCCACGGCTGCCGGAGAATTTTCGGAGGTTCTCATCGAAGGTGGCGATCGATACGAGTTCACTGCAATTCGAGAGCGACTCCTTAATGCGCACAGCATGGGGAGATGACGGGGCGATCGCGTGTTGTGTTTCGCCAATGCTGGTGGGCAAACAGATGCAATTCTTTGGCGCGCGAGCGAATCTGGCCAAATGCCTGCTTTACGCGATTAATGGCGGACGCGACGAACTGACCGGCAAGCAAGTGGGACCCGTAAGCGAGCCGGTTAAGGGAGAGTACCTGGATTTCTACGACGTCGTAGGCAAGTTCGAAGCGATGATGGGATGGCTGGCCGGCGTTTATGTCAATGCGATGAACGTCATCCACTTCATGCACGACAAGTATGCCTATGAGCGGATTGAAATGGCGCTGCACGACTACGCGCCGGTACGCACGATGGCGTTCGGGATCGCCGGCCTTTCCGTGATTGCGGACAGCCTATCAGCCATTCGCTATGCGCGAGTGAAAGTGGTACGCGATGAATCCGGGCTGGTGGTGGATTATCAGATCGAGGGCGACTTTCCGAAATTCGGGAACAATGACAATCGAGTGGACCAACTCGCGGCGAGTGTGGTGTCCATGTTCATGGGCAAGCTGCGAGCCTTCCCGACGTACCGCCACGCGCTGCATACGCAATCGGTTCTAACCATTACTTCCAATGTGGTGTATGGCAAGAACACGGGGCATACACCGGACGGCCGACGTAAAGGAGAACCCTTTGCTCCGGGAGCGAACCCGATGCATGGGCGGGATAGCCATGGAATGATGGCATCGGCCGCATCGGTTTCGAAAATACCTTATCGCGATGCCGCGGACGGCATCTCGCTGACAACGACGCTGGTGCCGGACGGACTTGGGCGCACGCCGGAGGACCAGATCACAAACCTGGTGGGTCTGCTCGACACGTTTTTTGGAGGAACCGGGTTCCATGCCAACGTGAATGTCTTGAACCGGTCCATGTTGATCGATGCGATGGAGCATCCGGAGAAATATCCGCAGCTAACGATCCGGGTTTCAGGTTATGCAGTCAATTTTGTGCGGCTAACTCGTGAGCAACAAATGGACGTGATCAACCGGACGTTTCACGGAGCGGCGTGAATTAATGAGCATCGCCGCGTCCAATCCAGAAGTCCCGCTGGTCGCCAGTCCATATGATTTGCGGGTTTCGCTTGGCGAAAAAGTTGGAGAAGAAGGACTGAAGGACGCGTTGGCGAAAGGAGATCCCGGGTTCATGCATTCCTTCACCACGGGTTCAACGGTAGATGGACCGGGGGTGCGCGTGGTGGGGTGGTTGAGCGGCTGCCAATTCCGGTGCCAGTATTGCCATAACCCCGACACCTGGAAAATGACCAACGGCATGCCGGTGCGCGCGGCGCGTGCGGTTGAGGTGATCCTGCAATATCGGCATGGACTGCACACGATGAAGGGCGGCGTCACGTTGAGCGGAGGCGAGCCTCTGCTGCAACACCGGTTTGTGCTGAACGTATTTGCCGGCGCCAAAAAAGCAGGGGTTCATACGGCGCTCGATACCAACGGTTGGCTTGGGGAGCGATTGAGTGACAGCGACCTTGGCCTGGTTGATTTAGTACTGCTGGATATCAAAGCTTTTACCCCGGATTTGCACCTGCGACTCACCGGCCAATCCAATGAACCGGTTTTGGCTTTCGCCCGGCGGCTGGCGGCGATGCGAAAACCCGTGTGGGTTCGCTTTGTGCTCGTGCCGGGCTTGACGGACGACCCGGCGGAGGTGGAGCGCGTAGCGGAATTTGTCGCGAGCCTTGGCAATGTCGAGCGAGTGGATGTCCTGCCCTTCCATCAACTGGGGCGCTTTAAATGGGAAAAACTGGCAATGGAGTACCCACTGCGCAATACCTCGCCCCCTTCACCTGCGGTGACTGAGAGCACGGTCGCTGCTTTCCGCAAAACGGGGTTGAAAGCTTTTTGAAAGCTGGAGGGACACGAAGTGAATTTCCTGCCCGGAATGAAAGCAAACCACCAATAAACACAAATTAAATGCAAAGGATGTAACATGAATACTCCACAAAACGAGAATAACAAACCTCCCGTGAATTCGTCCGCTGACCCAGCAATTGCGACCCCCATTGATCGTCGAGCATTTCTTGTCCGCAATGCGGTGATCGGCGCCGCGGCGGTGATGACTGGACGGACCTGGACGCCGGAAGCACGCGCCGCGCAAGCGGCCAAGGAAGCCGGCGCGCCAAAACTGGGCGGAGCGACTTCGCCAGAGCTGAACGTGGTGAAGCAGTCCAAAGGTCCCGTCATGATCCTGATTGATGAATTCTACAAGGTCGGGCCGGGCCCATCCAGTTCGCACACGATCGGTCCGATGCGTATCACTTATGATTTTTACCAGCGCTGTACAAAGTTGCCGGCCGACCAACTGGCGAAAGCTACCGGATTAAAAGTACACCTCTATGGCAGTTTGAGCGCCACGGGCAAGGGCCATGGGACAGAACGCGCGTCACTCGCTGGCATTTTGGGCAAGGAGCCGGCCACGGTGGATCCTTTGTTCCTGGATGAGATGAAGGAGAAGCCGACGCAAACGTATCCAGTAAAGCTGGGTGAAAAGACCTTCCAACTGTCGCTGGCCGACGTGATTTATGATTCACCGAAAGGTGACTTCCCGCACGCGAATACGATGACGTGCAAACTCATGGCAGGCGATAAAGCAATCTACGAGCAGGAATATTACTCGGTCGGCGGCGGTTTCATTGAGTGGAAGGGATACACTCCGCCCAAAAAGAACCCGCCGAAATATCCATATGAAACGATGAAGGAGCTGCGCAAACATGCCGAAAGCAATAATTTGACGATTGCCCAGGTGATCAGGGCGAACGAAACGGCAATATCCGGCAAAACGGATGAGGAGATTAATGCATTTTTGGACAAAATTGCGGGCGCGATGCTGGCGACGGTGAAATCCGGTCTCTCGATCAAAGAAGGCGTGCTACCGGGCCCGATCAAGCTGCAGTCCAAGGCGGCGACGGTTTATGAACGAGCGCAGGACGACAAATACGAAGCCGATCGCGCGATTGCGCAAGTCTCGGCCTTCGCCTTGGCCGCCTCGGAAGAAAACGCTCGTGGACATCTGGTCATCACGGCACCGACGGGAGGATCGGCCGGTGTCCTGCCTGCTATTGTCTATGCACTGGCGGAGAGTAAACGACAGGTTCCCATGGACAAAATCCGGGAGGGTTTGCTGGCTGGTTTGGCGATCGGCTATTTGTGCAAGCACAACGCTACGCTTGCCGCCGCGGAAGGCGGTTGCCAATCGGAGATCGGTGTCGCATCGGCGATGGCAGCGGCTTTGATTGCTCAAGTGATGGATAGCTCGCCTCAGGTCATCGAAAATGCGGCCGAGTCGGCCTTAGAGCATCATCTCGGGATGACGTGTGATCCGGTGGCCGGTTACGTGCAAGTGCCCTGCATTGAACGATGCGCCTTCGGCGCGGTGAAAGCCTGGGTTGCGTTCACGATTGCGACCAACGAAATCGAGTCGCGCCACCGGGTGGATCTCGATACCACGATCAAGACCCTGGCCGATACGGGCAAGGATATGCACGCGAAATACAAAGAAACGAGCGAAGCCGGCCTAGCGGCGAACCTGGTGCTTTGCTGAAGCACTCCGCGCGATGAATCAACGAATCACAGTTGCGGCTGTGATGGCGTGGCTGCTGGTAGCGGTGTATTACCTTTACCAGTACGCCTTGCGGTCCGCGCCCAGCGTGATGATGCCGCAACTGTCGGGAGCCTTCGGCGTCACAGCGCTGGGGGCCGCTTCGATAGTAGGCATGTTCTACTACGGCTATTCCCCTTTCAGCCTGGTTGCCGGCGCGGCGGTGGATCGATTTGGCGCGAAGAAAACCATTCCCGTCGGTGCCGCGCTGGTGGGCATTGGGGCACTGCTTTTTGGGACAGGAAATACAGCGGCGGCGACTGCTGGACGGTTTCTGCAAGGTGCGGGCGGCGTCTTTGCTTTGGTTGGCGCCGTTTACCTGGTAACTAAAAACTTTCCGACCTCCTGCGCCGCATCGTTCATTGGTGCGACGCAGATGTTCGGTATGGCGGGAGGTTCTCTGGGACAGTTCGGTGTAGGGCCGCTCATCAAGAACGGATTGGCGTGGGGGCAGTTTTGGATCTATGCCGGAGTATTGGGGTTGGCGATCAGCGTGACCTTATTTCTCTTTCTGCCGAAGGATTTGACTACCCCAAAGGGGGGCGGGATCCTCAGCATTATCGTTCCACTCGGCAAAGTATTTCGAAATCCTCAATCCATTTTGTGCGGACTCATCTCAGGATTATTGTTCGTGCCCACCACGATTTTTGGAATGACGTGGGGAGTACGTTTTTTGCAGGAGGCTCGGGGCCGGGAATACGATGCATCGGTGATGCTGGCGGCAACAGTTCCACTCGGATGGATGATTGGGTGTCCATTGCTGGGTTTCATTTCGGACAAACTCGGCCGCCGGAAGCCGGTCATTCTGGGAGGCACGTTGATGTTGCTGGGCGTGTTTGCGTGGGTTCTTTTCGGTAATGCAGAAATCCTGCGCGGACCTGCGGTGGGCATTCTGATGGGGATTGCTTCCGGCGCCGCAATGCTGCCTTACACGGTTATTAAGGAGACAAACCCGCCGGAACTGGGTGGATCGGCCACGGGGGTGATCAATTTCATTAACTTCACATTCAGCGCGGTCTTGGGACCGGTTTTTGGATCACGGTTGGTGAAGGTGCTGGAGGCCGGGGACAAGACAGGCCTGGAACAGTATCAGGCCGGCTTTCAGCCATTGCTTTATGGCATTCTCGGGGCTTTAGTCCTGACGTTTTTTCTAAAAGAAACCGGCACGGCCGTGGCAGGTGACGTGGCCAGGAAGCAATCCGAACCGGAAGCGTTCAACGAAAGAGCCGAGCGGGAGAAAATATCCTTGTAGACTTAGAAGGCGGTTCAGCTCGAGGTAAAGCCTCGTCGGCTACTTAAGCTCGAAGTCGCAGCCGCAAAGTCTCTTCGTTTTGCTCCCTCATTTGCTTCAAGGAAAGCCTTTGGTCGGTAGGACGGCATTTCGGGCCAAGGACGATAAGACGTCTTTTTGACCGGCACTTTTCGGTTCTGTTTGGATTCGAGGAGTCGTGTAAGTAGTGGATTGCCAGCGATTAGTAGACCGCGGTGGGCGGCCACCAAAGAGTGGCATTCACTGTGCAAAGAGAAGGAGCGCGGATCTAACCAACACAACCTCACATCTGAAAGCAAATCAGTGACTATTCGACTCGTGCTTGAGTTCCTTGTGCTGATCGGCGCCCTGCTAATGGGCGCGCGAGCCGGGGCGTGGGACTGGGACAAACAGTTCAAATAAAATTCCTAAGCTTATGAAGATCTTACGAAAATCCAAGTTGATGAAAGGGAACATTGTCCGCTCGGGGTTATTGGCGCTGGCGTTGGCGATGCCCCTGGCTCCGGGATTACAGGCACAAACAGAGGACACGCTCGCACCGCTCAAAGCGATGATCGAGGATCTAAAAAAGACGATTCAGGCTCAGAACGCTCGGATCGCGGAATTGGAAAAGAAGCAAGCGGCAACTGCAGCTCCTGCGCCCGCTCCAGCGACGACGCCAACCGAGGGCCAGATATCCCGCGACCGCCTGGACGCAGCATCACCTTCCATTCAAACCGTGGAACGCATTGCGGCAGGTCAGGAAGTAGCTCCCCAAAGCCCGGTGACTTACCGCGGAGCGATGAACGATCAACAGGAAGCAGCTTCCCGGCCCAAGGATTATACGTTGGACCCGAAATTCCAGGGATTCATCCCGATTCCGAACACCCCCGTGCTGATCAAGTTCAACGCCAAGCCGCATGTGGATATGACCTCGGACAATAAAAACGCGGGCAACCAGAACCGCTTTGTGCCGGCGGCATTTCCGCTGGAAGGCGCTCCCGATTACGGCGGCGGCGAGCAATTCCACATGAATGCAAATGCCACGCAATTGCGTTTGGATGTGCGTGCCCCGGAGTTGGGTGGGAATTTCAGATTCTATTATCAGAATGACTTTTTTGGATCGGGCTCCGACACCGGAGATATGAAGTACCGCATCCAGCACGTCTACGGTCAGTTTTATGGGTTCAAAGCTGGATTCACTTACAGCGTGTGGGAAGACCCGGACTCATGGCCGGACACGGTCGATTACGAGGGGCCGAACGCCGTCATCTTTGCCCGACGTCCCGTCGCGCAATATACCTATGCCTGGAACGATAACTGGAACACCACGTTTGGTGTCGAGAAGCCTGACATATTTGTGGATTTAAATTCGGGTCCGAATGCAGGGGGCAGCACGCTTACCGCGATGCCTGATCTTGGGTTCAATACGCGTTACGAAAAAGCCGGCCTTGGTCACGTCCAATTCAGCACGCTGTTCCGAGACATCGGAGCAAAAGACAGTCTGGGCCAAAATCATCATGTCTTCGGATGGGGCGTAAATCTCGGGGGCGGGCTCGATCTGGGACCCAATGATACAGCGCAAGTGCTCGGCGTATATGGGCACGGCGTCGGCGGTCTCGGTAATGATTCGGGATTCGCGAATAGTGATGCTGCTTTTGGAAGCGATGGCAGCCTGGATGCACTTCCCTATTGGAGCGCCGTGGTTGGTTACACTCACAAATGGAGCCAGGAATTTCGTTCTACCCTGACTTACGGCTACGTAAATCTCGAGAACACCTCCGGCCAGGACGCGACGTTCTACCATACGTCGCAATACGCGAGCGCGAACATCATTTGGCAGATGCGGAAACGGCTGAGCATTGGCTTTGAGGCGCTGTACGGCTTCAAAGAAGTTCAAAATGGCCAGGACAGCGGCAACCATTTCCGTCTGCAACTCGGGATGGTGTACTCATTATTCGATTGAGGAGCAGATGGAGATGAACTCGATTCACAAAACCGTAACCGCTCAGAAAACAGATCACACTTCGAGGACAACTCGAGGGCGAACACCATTCCCTGGCCTAAGCGCGCTGGCATGTCTTGCGCTCTGTTTTGTGGTTTTGATGGAGAGTCGCGGCTTTGCTGATCCCGCGAAGTATCCGCGTCGAATGGTTAATTACCAACCCATCGATCTCATGCCGCTGCTGCTTTGGTGGGAAAAGCCGCAAGGTGTCAGACCGCTGGTGAGTTGGAAACACGTGCAGGGGATTATCGAACGCGAGACGATTTACGGCTGGGTGGTTCGAGGAACCATCGAAGGTAAGCCGGGCCTGCAGTTTTTCCTCATGCGAAATCCGCCCAAAAAAGAAATCGGCCGGTTGCGGGAATTGGAAGCAATGCTCCCAAAGCTGCAGCATGAAAGAGCCTCAGCCCTGGCAGTCTCCCAATTGCCAGCCTACAAAGGCTGGACCTATGACCTCCAAGGCGGCACCGCAAGGGTCCCCTCAGAGGATTTTGATCGGATCGAGCAAGCCCAAAACAATTTGTACGACATCGACCAGCATATTAAAGAGGTGCGAGCCGAAATGGCCACGATGCTGGACACGCAAGGAAACATCAAAGTGGATGCCTTCGCGCTACAACTCAACCTGATGTACGAATCCATGGCTGTTTACGATTTTGGGTTCCCGACTAATTGAATTTTAAATCGAAAAGAACGAAGGCGAGCCGAAGACAGGATTGATATGCAAATGATAATAAACCGTCGGATGAACTTTTCTGCTGCGTGGCAGTTCAAAATTGCCGCAGCGTTCCTGTGCCTCATCGCCGTGAGCGCCACCGGTTGCAAGAAAGCGGCCCCGCCCGCGGCGCCACCGGCGGTGGTTCAAGTGATGCAGGTGGTCGGCACCAATGCTCCTGCCAGCACGGAAATCATCGGTCAGCTCGACTCACCGCAAAATGTTGAGATCCGGGCGCGAGTGGAAGGGTTCGTGGACAAGATGCTCTTCATTGAAGGCACCGAGGTGAAGGAAGGCGACCCTCTGTTCAAGCTCGACGATAAACCGTATCGCGAGCGCCTGGCGGCGATGAATGGAATGCTGGCCGAAGCCAAAGCCGCTTTGAACAAATATGACAAGGATGTCGCCAGGCTCACGCCGCTCGCCCTGAAGCGAGCCATTCCACAACAGGACCTGGATAATGCTCTCGCGTCCGTTGAGGTGGGCAAAGCCAGCGTGCTCTCGGCGCAGGCCCGCGTGGAATCGGCGACGCTCGATATGACTTATTGCGATGTGCGTTCTCCCATTACTGGTTTGATCGGCGCAAAACAGGTTTCCATCGGGGATCTGGTCGGCAAGGGACAAGCCACCTTAATGGCTACGATGTCCACGCTCGATCCGATCTGGTTCTACTGCAGCATCAGCGAAATGTCCTTTCTGAAAGCTGAGAACGAAGTGCGGCGGACGGGCAAAAAGATTGCTGAGTTGCCAGTGACTCTGGTCCTCGCAGACGGTTCCGTGCATCCGGACAAAGGCAAATTCGTCTTCATCGACCGCGCAGTAGATGCCAAGACTGCTACTTTGCGGATTCGGGCCGAGTTTCCGAATTCTGCAAAAATGTTGCGGCCGGGAATGTTCGCGCGGATTCAGGTGGACTTAGGTGTGCGGACCAACAGTGTCATGGTTCCGGAGCGCGCTGTGACGGAGTTGCAGGGGAAAAACTTTGTATGGCTCGTGGGAACTGACGATAAAGCCACGCAGAAACCGGTGCGCGTCGGTGAAACAATCGGACAAGACATACTCATTCTCGAAGGGGTAAAAGCGGGCGATCGCATCATCACTGAGGGCTTGCAGAAAGTAAGGGAAGGCGTACCCGTGCAACCCAAGACTGGAGTGGAAATGGCCCAGGCCGCTGCGGATGAAACTGCCCGCCAGGCTGCAGCCACGTCCGCAAAGGAAGGCGAGAGCAAGCACGGTAAGGAGTAATCATTATGGCTGATTTCTTTATCCGCCGTCCCATCGTCGCAATGGTTATCGCCATTCTGACGGTGATCGTGGGACTGGTCACACTCAAGAAACTGCCCATTTCCGAGTATCCACCCGTCAGCCCCACGATGATCCAGGTCACCACGACCTATCGTGGCGCCGCGGCTGAGGCAGTAATGGAATCCGTGGCGACGCCGATCGAATCCAAGGTCAATGGCGTGGACAAATTGCTCTACATGCAATCGTTCAATGCCAATGACGGCAAGCTCACGCTGAACGTTTACTTCGATGTGGGCACGGACGTGGACATCATGCAGGTCAACGCGCAAAATCGCGTGGGTCAGGCGGAAGCGCAATTGCCTGATGCAGTAAAAAAAGAAGGAGTCGTGGTCAACCGCTCCAGCCCGGACATTCTCATGGTGGTTGCGCTCTCCTCACCGAAAGGGACCTACGACGCGATCTTCCTCGGCAATTATTGTGACATTAACCTGATGGATTCCATCAAGCGGGTGCGCGGCGTGGGCGATGTCAAAAATTTCACCGCGCAGGATTACACGATGCGCGTCTGGCTGCGGCCGGACAAGTTGGCGTCGCTGGGGGTTACACCCGCCGATGTTTCGAACGCCCTCAAGGAGCAAAACGCTCAATCTCCCGCCGGCCGAATCGGGGCTGAACCCGCGCCCGTGGGGCAGGAAATGCAGTACAACGTTCGTGCCCTGGGCTTGTTAAAGGAACCTAAAGAATTCGAAGAAGTCATTGTCCGTTCCAATCCCGACGGCTCGCAGGTAAAGATTAAGGACGTCGGACGCGTTGAACTCGGCGCGCAGACCTATGACTTGCGCGCGCGGTTGAACAAGTCGCCCGCCGGCGCTATTGGCATTTACCTCGCGCCCGGCGCAAACGCCATCGAAACCGCAGACAACGTCAAAAAGATTCTCGCGGACGCGAAGGCCAAGTTCCCGCCGGATATGGTCTACGACATCACGCTGGATTCGACCCTGCCGATTAAGGCCTCGATGGATGAAATCGTCCATACGCTGGTTGAGGCGGTGATCCTGGTGCTGATTGTGGTTTACGTCTTCCTCCAAAGCTTCCGCGCCACGATCATTCCGATGGCGACGGTGCCCGTTTCTTTGCTCGGAGCATTCATTATGTTCCCGGCTCTTGGTTTCAGCGTGAACGTGCTAACGATGTTCGGCCTCGTGCTGGCGATAGGAATTGTAGTGGACGATGCCATCGTCGTGGTGGAAGCCGTGCAACATCATCTCGAACACGGCAAGGAACCCATCGAGGCAACGAAGTTGGCGATGGCCGAAGTGAGCGGACCTGTGATAGCAATTGGCCTCGTACTGTGCGCCGTGTTCGTGCCTGTGGCCGGCATGGGCGGTGTGACCGGCCAACTCTACAAGCAATTCGCGCTCACGATCGCCGTCGCGGTGGTTTTCTCGGTTATCAACGCGCTCACGCTGAGTCCCGCGTTATGTGCGCTCATGCTTAAAAAGCCGAAGCCCGGGAAAGGGCCGATTGCGGCGTTCTTCCGCGGATTCAACAAGACCTTTGATTGGCTAAGCAATAAGTACGGAAACATTGTCGGCGGTTTGGCGCGGAAAGCCACCCGCTCAATGCTTCTGCTCGTGGCTGTTCTCGTTGGCATTTGGTTAATTGGCAAACATGTGCCCGGCGGCTTCATACCTGATGAGGACAAAGGCTATCTGTTCGTCGCTATCGAATTGCCGGAAGGAGCGTCGCTCCAACGCACGGACGAGATTCTGAAGCAAGTTGAGGGTGTGGTTTGCAGCACCAAAGGTGTGCGCTCGGCAGTAGGGCTGGCGGGGATGAACATCCTGAATTCACTGAATTTCCCGAATGCTGCGCTCATGTTCGTGGGTCTCGAACCCTGGGAAGATCGCAAAGCTCCGGCGCTACACGCCAGTGCTCTAGCGCGTGAATGGACGAAGAAATTTTCCACCATTCCTGGTGCGCGTGCCTTTGCCTTTGGTCCTCCTCCCCTGCCCGGTTACGGCAACGTCTCGGGATTCAGCATGCAGTTGCAGGATCGCTCAGGCGGCAGCATTGGACAGTTAGCCGGTTACGTGAAGCAACTCACCGAGGCCGTTGCCAAGCGTCCCGAAATCGGCCGCATCAGCACCACCTTCAATCCCGCCACGCCGCAGGTGAAAGTGGAGTTGGACCGCGAAAAAACCCGAACGCTCGGAATTTCGGTCGATAGCGTATTCCAAACACTGCAAGCCTACCTCAGCGGACTCTATGTAAATGATTTTGTTCGCTTCGGTCGCGTTTACAAAGTCTTCGTCCAGGCGGAGTCGCAATTCACCGGCAAGCCTGAGGACATCGGCCAATTCTACGTTCGCAATAACGACGGAAAAATGGTGCCGCTGAGCACGCTCGTAAAAGTAAGTAAGATGTCCGGCCCGAACGTCGTTACGCGGTTCAACCTTTATAACGCCGCGGAAATTATGGGAGCGCCGGCTCCGGGCTACAGTTCAAGTCAGGCCATGAAGGCGATCGAAGAGGTGATGAAAGCAATGCCTGCCGAGACTGGCTATGAATGGTCTGGCCTCACTCTTCAGGAAAAGAAATCTGAGGGCCAAGCCCCCGTTATTTTCGGGATGGCAGTGCTCTTCGTCTTCCTGCTGCTGGCCGCGCAATATGAAAGCTGGGGGCTGCCCTTCGCCGTGTTGCTCGCTACCCCGACGGTCATTCTGGGCACGTTGATGGGCATGTTGTTTCGTAATTTCGATTTGAACGTCTATGCCCAAATCGGTCTCGTCATGCTCATTGGACTCGCCGCCAAGAACGCAATTCTTATCGTCGAATTTGCCAAAATGCGACGAGAGGAGGGCAAGGAAATCCTGGATGCCGCCGTGGAAGGCTCCAAGCTCCGCCTGCGGCCGATCCTGATGACTTCCTTCGCTTTCATTCTCGGTTGCGTCCCGCTCATGCTCGCCACCGGTTCCGGGGCTGCTTCCCGCAGTACCATGGGAACTGGCGTGGTATATGGCATGGGCATCTCCACCGTCGTGGGCTTGTTCATCATTCCGGTCTGTTACGTATTCGTCCAGGGAATCGTGGAGCGCGGTAAAAAACCAAAGCTCGCGACTGCAATAATCGGAACGCCTGGGGAAACCCTTGCGGCGCCTCACAATGGACCCGTCCGCAGTCAAACGCCCGCCGAACCCGCGGAAGGAAAGGCTCAACCGTGACGCAATCCTCACCTCCCAACGCGAAGTCCAATCGACCGGCAGCGGTTCACGGCTCACCGCTGCTCTTCACGCGTGTTCTGACACTTAACCCTGCGGCTGCTGGTGCTGGGCAGGGCCGCCGTGAGTGGAATTCGCGCGCCAAAACTCTCCTGAGCAAAAACCGGCTGAGGCTCTCTTCGTTTGGCATATTCCTGTTGGCTGTTCTGGGCGGTTGTGCCGTGGGCCCGAACTATAAACGCCCGGCGGTCGACGCGCCGGGCACCTATCGTACGGCCGCAACTGACACCAACAGCGTTTCCTCAGCTCAATCATTTGCGGAGCTCGGCTGGTGGGATACATTCAAGGATCCCCAACTCACCGCCTATATCGGTGAGGCCTTGACGAACAGCTGGGATATCAAGATTGCAGCAGCCCGTGTCCTCCAGGCAGAAGCCAATCTCCGAATCGCTCGCTCAGAATATATGCCCACCGTAAATACTGGTGGAGATCTGGTCGGCAGTCGCGCCTCGCAAAGGGGACCGGTCCCCTACCCCGCCAACCTTAATCCGCAGCGAAACTATGGAGATGTTTTCGTCTCGATGAATGCTTACGAGGTGGATCTCTGGGGACGCATTCGCCGCGCAAACGAGGCCGCCCGTGCCCTATTACTCGCAAACATCGATTCGCAACGTGCCGTGCGACAAACGCTCGTGGCCGCTGTTGCCAACTCCTATCTTGAGTTGCTGGAACTCGATCTGGAACTGGAAATTTCCCTCCGTACCTACAGCGGCCGCACGAATTCCCTCGAATTGACACGCTCTCGCGAAGACGGCGGAGTGGCGGCCAAACAGGATGTTTACCAGGCGCAGATCCTCGTCTCAACCGCAGAAGCTGCAATTGAGGACATCCATCGGCGCATCGAACAACAGGAAAATCAATTAAGCATTCTGCTCGGGAGGAACCCCGGCAAAATCGAGCGCGGCGGAGCCCTCATCGAGCACACAGTTAAAGCCGAAGTTCCGCCTGGCCTCCCATCATCCCTTTCCAGCACATTGGGATCCTAAGCTTAGAATTCCACGTGGACAAGTTGTCGCG
>JADMIO010817108.1_pt1 | contig 90579 bp, 64 predicted proteins | sample 8958161 | NCBI WGS metagenome assembly JADMIO01 (sample SAMN16585339, study PRJNA669376) | soil metagenome | isolation source: Crop rotation soil | place: USA: Cullars Rotation, Alabama | collected 2011
GGCAAGCGACGGCTCGAAATATACCGCCGGCGGCATAGTCGACGGCAGAACCACTACGGGAGAAGTCGCTGCGGCAACCGCCGCGGATCGCGCGAAGACTTCCGTTGCCGCAGCTTCGGCGGCAGGCGACTTGACGATCGGGGCAAGCGACGGCTCGAAATATACCGCCGGCGGCATAGTCGACGGCAGAACCACTACGGGAGAAGTCGCTGCGGCAACCGCCGCGGATCGCGCGAAGACTTCCGTTGCCGCAGCTTCGGCGGCAGGCGACTTGACGATCGGGGCAAGCGACGGCTCGAAATATACCGCCGGCGGCATAGTCGACGGCAGAACCACTGTGGGAGAAGTCGCTGCGGCAACCGCCGCGGATCGCGCGAAGACTTCCATCTCCGCAGCTTCCGCGGCCGGGGATGCCGAGAATGGCGCAAGGCGCGGGTCAAGCTGCACTATCGGCGGCAGACTGGATCGCAGGACGATTGCCGGTACAGTCGCCACGGCCACTGCCGAGTCATGCGCATGGATTTCCGTTGAAACCGGCTCAGCAGCAGGAGACGTTGCGAACGCAGCGAGCCATGGCGCCCGGGTCGCGGCCGATGGCAGCACCGCAGACAGTGACACGCCCGGTGTGACATTGGCTGCGGCAACCGCTTCGTATCGGGCGTAGACTTCCGCTTCCACGATTTCTGCGGCAGCCGGTTCGGCCCACTCGGCAGGCGCTTTCGCACGGTGCGTCAGCGATGCGTCTTGTGCCAACGTAAGCGCTGCATCGGGAAGCGCATCGATAGTGAATCGTTGGGTGCGGATGTCCCATCCCACTGCCGTGAGTGCCGCGATCCACGAGGATCGCACCTCTGCTTCCACGGATGTCGCCCGCGGCGACCGGGCCAGCGGCGCGAAGCGCAATTGGCTCCTGAGGGCTGCCTGCGGAACCGGCGGGGCAAACCGGCGTGCGGCAAACGCCGCGGCAACTTCCGCCCATCGTGAGCGCACCTGTATCTCGGCGCGCTCCGCGACGGGGGCCGCGATCCATTCGAACTTCACCGGGCGCCTGTTTGCCCCGATCGGCAGTTCCGGGAGTTTCTGTGTGACCGGGCTCATCGCGGAGACGCGATTCGACGCCACTGCCGATTGGACGAGACGTTCCGCGGCTTGTGCGACCGCAGCCGTCATCCAACTGGGGCCCGCAACCTCCGGTGTGTCTGATTGCCGTGCGTCGTCCACTGCGAGATCGACAGCGAGGATTGGCAGATGCAGACGCGACGCCATCCAGCCCGAGGCGGGCCGCGGAGCGGGCTCCCATCGCGCCTCGAGAATGCGCGGTGAGGCGGGAGGCCGAAAGCGGGTGGTGAGTACCTGCGTGCCTTGTAGTGGCCAGCGGCGTCCGATTCTGGTCTCGTGATGGCCGAGCTCAAAATACCAGCAGCCCTTGGCATCGCGTTGACCGCCGTCACGCGGCGGCATCACGATGCGGTAGTCCGCGATCTTCCGCGACACGAGATCCGGCACCACGATCTGATCGAGCGCTCGGCCCAATCGCTCGCCGTAGCGCTTCCGATGGACGGAACTACAGAACTCGCGATCCCGGAGGATTCGAAAGGGTCCGATATCTTTCCCGCAGAATAAGCAGGCCACAGCGTCCTATATAGATAATGGGTCAAAAGGCACCCAATAAAATAGACCAAAATAGCAACTGATTACCATTCATTTGGTATAAGACCTTTGAATATCGAAAGTTAACTCGGGACTGTGCGAGACTGAGTCTGTGCGGCGAGCGGCTTTCCTTTTTGCGCTTCTGGGGCAAGCATTTGCCGCCCGTCAGGCCTTCTCCCCGAACGACCTTTGGGTATGGCGGCAGCCGCAGGACCCTCGGATCAGCCCGGATGGCCAGGCGGTAATTTTTGTCGAAAGCTGGAGCGATCGCGAGCGCGATGCCTGTTGGTCAAACCTTTGGCTGGCTTCGGCCAATGGCAAAGACCGCCGCCAGTGGACCGATGGCCGATGGCACGACACCTCACCCCGCTGGTCGCCCGATGGGGATCGCATCGCGTGGATTTCCGACCGCGCCGGCGCCCCCGGGATTTTCGTTCGCAGGAAGTCGGGCGAAGGCGAGATTCAGGTCGCCAGACCCGATTCGCCTCCTCTAAATATTGCATGGTCTCCGGATGGGAATTCCATCGCATTTACTTCGAGAATTTATATTGATTTTCCGGCGCCTTTGTGGCTGCCCCCGGCGGTCCTTCCGTTCCTGCGGAAGCCCGCCAGCGGCTCGGTTCAGCTCTTTGTAGTGCCAGCCGCGGGAGGAACTCCGCGCCCTATCACCAGCGGCAATCTCGACTATCCGGGCGAGCCTGTCTGGATGCCGGACGGCCGCGCGATTCTGGCCGCACGCGAAGGTGAGCTGGCTTCGGTTCGCGTGGCGGACGGGACGTCGCGCGCGCTGGTATCGGCTGCCGGCCGGTATTCCAACCCACAGCCGTCACCAGATGGCGCGCGAATCGCCTACCTGTTCACCGAGCCAAAGCAGCAAAGCTACGCTGTGCAGCGGCTCTTCGTGATGAATGCCGATGGTACGCGCGCGCGCGCCCTCGCCGGAGCTCTCGATCGCGATCCCGAACATTTGCAATGGAGCTCCGATTCGCGAACGGTTTACTTCGCGGCGGACGATCGGGGGGTGACCCGAATCTACGCCGCGCGAAACGATGGCTCGGTTCGCCCGGTCGCAGGGCCTGTTGCCCGGCTGAAAGGGTTCTCTCTGGCGGATAACGGCCGCGGGGTAAGCGTTCGCTCCACCGCGTCGCAGGCTGATGAAGTGGTGTCGTTCACGGTGGATGTGACGTCGGAGGCGGTCACCGTCGCATCTCCCAATCAGAGGTTCTTGAGCGAAAGGGAAGCCGGAGCGGTGGAAGAAATCGAATTTTCTTCAGACGGCCACACGATTCAGGCGTGGCTGGTGAAGCCGCCGGCGTTCGATGCCGCGAAGAAATATCCCTTATTGCTGGATGTGCAGGACGGTCCGCGCCGCATGTGCGGAGTGGAATTTCGCTTGCGCGCACAGATCATCGCCGCGCTCGGCTTTGTAGTCCTGTGTGCGAACCCGCGCGGTACGCCTGGGTACGGTGAGCAGTTCGGCAGTCTGCTGCGAACCCGCTATCCGGGCGACGACTTCGACGATCTGATGCGCGGCGTCGATTTCGTCAGCGGCAAAGGCTTCATCGATCCGCAGCGGCTAGCGGTATCGGGTGGCCTGCTCGCCGCCTGGACGATTGGCCACACGGATCGCTTCAGCTCCGCCATCGCGCGCCGGCCGATCACAAATTGGGCGACTAACGTCGCGACCGCCCCCGACGGCCTCCGCCACGCCACCCTTTGGATGGGCGCGATGCCGTGGGATGATCCCGATCAGTACGTCAAGCACTCGCCCATCGTGTTCGCGAAGAACTTCAAGACTCCGACGCTCATTCTGGCGGGGGATCCCGACCCTGAAAGCGACGAGCTCTACTTCGCGCTACAAACGCAAAAAGTGGAGTCCGCGCTGGTGCGAATTCCATCGACCGGGCGGCCGGGTGAAGTGGTTCTGGAACTCGAGACGGTCCTGGGCTGGCTAATGCACCATTAGCCCGAACACAGCCTTGGTGATGACTGAGCGGACCGTTGGTGACGCGACCATTGGGAGCGGACCCCAGGATTTACGCCGTGCTACGATCCGCCTATGATTACGTGCTTCCTCCGCTACGAAATCGATCCCGCGAAGCTCGCAGAGTTCGAGCATTACGGACGCCTCTGGATAGGCTTGGTCAACCAGCTCGGCGGCACGCACCATGGATATTTATTGCCCTCCGAAGGAGCCAGCGACATCGCACTCGCGTCCTTTTCATTTCCGAGCCTCAGCGCATACGAGCAATACCGCCAGGCCGCCGCGAATCATCCAGGGTGCCAGGCAGCGTTGGCCTATGCCGCCGAGACCAAATGCGTGCGACGCTCCGAGCGGTCATTCTTCCGTCCGGTATTCGAGGCGCTTCTATAAACTGGAAGTACTTTTAAAAATAAAGTACAATATCGATGTATGCGTCGCAGGGTCTTTCTGTCCGCTCTTGCTGCGGGCGCGGTTGCGCCGGCTTTTTGGTTTGGCGGCGTCGAGCCCAAGTGGTTTGACACCACCCGCACCCGAGTCCGTTTGCCGGGACTGCGTCCCAGGCGGATTCTGCATATCTCCGATATCCATATCTCCGATGGCATGACCGCCGCCGATCTGGAGACCGGTCTGCAAGCCGGACTGTCCCAGCGTCCCGACCTGATCTGTTTCACCGGCGACTTCGTCAGCACCACCGTAGGCTTCGATCGTCCCGGACTGGAGCGCCTTCTACACCGCGCGGCGGACACTGCGCCCTCTTTCGCGGTGCTCGGAAATCACGATGGTGGCAAGTGGCTTGGACACCGCGGCGGCAGCGCGTCGACGCAACCCTTGAGCGACTTGATCGCCGCCACCGGTGTTCGCTTGCTGCACAATCAGTCGGCCGTCGCGGGCGATCTCACCATCATCGGTCTAGGTGACTTCTGGAGCGGCGAATTCGACCCTCGACGCGCCTTTGCTGCTGCGCGCCCGTCCGCAGCGACCCTGGTTCTATGCCACAATCCCGACGGGAAGCGCGCCATCGCCGAACTGCCGTGGGACCTGATGCTGAGCGGCCATACTCACGGCGGCCAGGCGTGCATTCCCGGAATCAATCCGGTGTGGACACCCGTGCGCGACAAGCGCTTCGTTGCTGGCCTCTACCGTTGGAAGGATCGCCAACTCTTCATCACGCGGGGCCTCGGCTCCCCCCATCACGTGCGCGCATTTTGCCGCCCCGAAGCGTCCATCCTTGAGCTTGGCGCTTAGGATCCCTTTCCTTGGTTTTTGCCACAGGCCGTTACCGCACTGCCAGCGTGACCTCGGCCTGACTGGTCCAGCCACCGACGGAAATCACGACCGGCGTTCGGGCCCCCGCCGCGACCCCAGCGGGAACTCGCGCATTCACTTGCAACGCGCCGGCCACCAGGCCCGGCGCCTGTCCTGAATAGAGCACGTCGGCGTCGCGGCCGCCGATTCTCACCGTTACTGGCAGATCCGTCGCACCGCTGCCTGTCGCGAACAACATCACCACATCGCCCCGCGCAATCGGATTGCCCATCGAGTTCACCTGGTAATCCTGATTCAACGCCGCCGCCTGTCCGCGCCCCGAACCATCCATCACAAAAATTCCCGGCTGCGCCTGCGCCACCGCCACGCGTGTCTGAAACACCGTGCGTCCGCCCGACTCCACCTGCACATCGCTCGACCCCCGTCGCGCCACCGCATCGGGGACGGTCGCATTCACCTGCCCCCCGCCCGAACTCACCACAATAGCCGCCTCACCGTCGAAGTACACGCGCGCGTCCGCGCCGATCCCCTCCGCGAACGCCGTCACGATCTCCCGCGCCGACACGAAGCCAGCCGCATAGCTTGCCGAGTTCACGACCGGCGCCCGAGTCTCGGCCCGCACTTGAGCCGACGTCTCCTCCTGCATCAGGGGAGCGGAGTCCAATGCTTCCAGATCGCTTCCGAGCACCCGTCGCAGCTCGCGCAAACGATCGTTGTTCCAGCGCTCATCCGGCGCGCCCGAGATGAACCAGGACGACCCGTTATCCGCCAGAATCAGTCCGTACCGTTTGAGCGCCCGCAGAATCACCTGCGTGTCCGCCGAGAACCCTGAAATATTGAAGTCTGCGCGCAGCCGGAACCGCTGCCCCATCGGCGGATATTGATCCTCCGTCAGCGTTGACGCGAAGTGCGTCGCCGGCCACACATAGGCGTGTCGCGTGCGAGGCACGGTGAGCCGCAGCGCATGCCGGATCTCGCCCGACGCCACTTCGTCGTAGCGCGCGAGACCAGGGAGAATCGGCAGCCCCGCCGCATCCGCTGAAGTCCAACCCGCAGTCCGCAGCCTGTGCGAGCTCAGCGGAAAAATCGCGCCCGAGCCCGCGCGCCAGCTTCCATCTTTCTCGGGATATGCTGCGAAGACTTCGTACAGCACGCAGTTGTCGCGATCGAGCGCAAGAATGTGCCGGTCGCCGCGGCTTTCCGGACCACCCTCAATCGGCGCATCCGGTGGAATCGGGTATGGCCCCGGATCGCTGTCCATCGCGTATTGAAACGTGACCGGCACTCGCGCCTGATTACCCGGAATCAGCACGAACGGGATGCCAATGGGAGCGCCCTCAAAAAGTCCCGACCCGAAATCGGCGAACAACGTTCGATCTGCTCCGACGGTCTGAACATACGTCGCCGAGCGCTGGTCCAAGGGCAGGGAATCCACGCGGGCATTCCAGATGCTATCCGCGGGAAAGATGTCGCACGGGCCAATCCGTGGCGGTTGCGCCCATGCCGCCGCGGCGCACGCACACGCAATAGGAAGCCACCGCAAGAACATCCTCCCGTCAAGCGACCCTGGCATCCCGAAACACGCGCGTATCGCCCTTAGAGCAGCGTCGGAAGGATCTGCATCTCCGGAATGACCACCCGGGCAGGGAATTGCGCCACCGCCAGAACTGCCTCGGCGACATCCACCGGCTGCATTGCCTTCGCCAGGATATCGGCGGACGGCTTGACCGGACGCTTTTCGAGCAACTCACTCTCCACCAGGCCCGGCATGATCACGCAAGTGCGAATGCCGTTTTCCTTCTCCTCCACGCGGATCGCGTGGGCTAGTCCGAGCATCCCGCGCTTGGATGCCTGATATGCGGCGCCCGAAACGTCCGGCACCTGGCCGGAGATTGAGGAGACGTAAATCAGATGGCCGGCTTTCCGCTCGCGCATCTGCGGCAGCACTGCCTGCGTGATGTAGAAAGCGCCATTCAGATTGACGCTCATCATCATGTCCCAAGTCGAAGGGCTCAGCGTCTTCAGCGTACGTTCCTTGATATTGGTGCCGGTAACGTACACCACGATATCGATCGGCCCGAGCTTCTCGGCGGTCACCTTGGCGAGCGTCTCCATCTCGGAAACATTGCCGGCGTCGGCGGAGTGAATCTGAATATCCTGCCCTTCGAGGGCGAGTTCGGACTGCAATTCCCGCAGCCGCTCTTCGCGGCGCGCCGAAGCCATCACGCGGGCTCCCGCGCGGGCGAATAGCACGGCGGCAGCGCGGCCGATGCCGCTGGAGGCTCCGATGATCAGGGCGGTCTGGTTGGTAAGTGGAACAGGCATAGTTGGCTCTATCAAGATACCATCGTGCAATTCGCCGCCTGCCACCCTCTGCCGCCGACCTCCCTCGCGTCGGCACCGCGCCCCAGCCCACAGAACCGCGGACCTCAGGGAGCGGACTTGGCGGATCACACCGTACGAGGCACGACCGTCGACCTACCGAGCCACCGGCAGCGAGTTCCACTCGTTGGCAATCATCTGGATATATCGCGACCCTGGCCCAAACCGCACCCGCCCGAAAAAATCCTCCTGATCCGAATACGAGCTGTTTCCCGACACGATCTTCATCGACGCGCCGGTGAACTCCGACGGATACACATAATTCGGGCTGAGCACCCAATGCTCCAGATACAGCGCAGTGCCGGCCAGGCGAAACGGGACATAGATTTTGCCCACTTTCACGCCACCCATGATGTCGTAGCTCTTGGTGCCCGCGTCGAGCTGTGCCTTTGCACCAGGCGCGGACACTAGAACCAGCAGCAAGATCAAGAGAGCCAGGTTGATCCCGGCGCCGAATCGCCAGCCGGCTTGTTGAATTTCGAAAGAATCTGAATCGTCATTGTTTTGCCCTTCATGACGCCATTCGCAGACCCCGTGCGAAATCGATCGCGAAGGAAAAAACTATTTGGAAAGGGATGCTTCCTGCAGTGCCTCGCCGCGCCGGTAGGCCGCATATGGATTCGGTGTGCCGGCCTTCTCCCAGTCGGTCCATACCTGGGCCGCCTTCATATGCCAGTCGCGAGCCTGCTCCCGCGATGCCCGGGCCTGCCACAAACGTCCGAGACTGCCGTACAGATCCGCCAGCCGCATGCGAAATCCGCCGCTTGCCGAATTCCCCGCCACCAGTGCCTCGATGTTCGGCTGCGCCTTTCGGTACCACGCGAGCGCATCCTCCCATCGCCCGTCCTCGCGGGCGACATCGCCCAGCGAGATCTGGTCCGCGATCTCGTAGCTGCTATACATGTTCGAGCCCGCGTCTTCCCGCCGCAAACCTTCGAGGATCTTCAGTGCCTCCTCCAGCTTCGTCCGCGCCGTGGCGCGGTCGCCTCTGGCGCGTGCCGATAGACCGATCTCGCGCACCGCCAATGCCAGCAGCATCCGCAGTGTGAGGTTTTTGGGAAATTGCGCGGTCAGCAGGCTTGCTCTCGCGTGAGCTTTAAGGATCCACGCGTCCGCCTCCCGTGCCGTCGAGTGCAGCGCCCGCGCCCCGATCCGCAAATAGCTCTCGATCAAAACGATTTGATCGAGCACATTGTTGCTGTCCGCCGCCACACGCTTCTCTACAATCTCGAGCGCCCGTTCATAATACACCCGAGACTTTTCTGGTTGTCTCAGGTTCGGCGCGTCGGGATTCCCGGAGACATCTCCCAGGACGTTGTACAGGTTCGTCAGGTCCACTTCATTGCGCGCCTGGCCGGCAGCGGTACGCATTCGCTTCTGGCGCACTTCCACGGCTTTCTCGAAATTCGTCACCGCGTTACCCAAGTCGCCCAAATCTACCTGGACGTTTGCCAACCTCGAGTACTCCATCGCCAGCATTGAGCGCGTTCGGTCGTCGACGGTCAGACTGTGCTGATGCTCCGCCACCGCCAATGCTTTACGATAGGCATCGCCGGCCTCCGCGAGCCGTCCATTCTCCAGCCGGCGGTCGCCCATGCGGTTGTACCCGGAGAGCAGCAGTCCAGCGATGTTTGAGTCGGCCGGGTTCCGAGAATACAGCGGCTCGGCGAGCGCCAGCCCGAGTTCCAAACTATTGGCATCGGCCGCCCTCTCGCCCTGCTGCTTCTGCAAATCCGCAAGCTGGAAGTACGCCGTCGCGAGCAGCCTCTGTCCTTCTTTATCCGCGGGATCGCGCTGGTGCTCGCGCCGAATCAGATCCACCCCTTTTTCCGCGCTCCGCCGCGCCCCCTCAATCTGCCCCAGATTCGGCCGGTACGGATTACCCTGAACTTCCGCGACCCGCATGTATGCGGAGCTGAGCTCGCGCATCAATTCTCTGTCATTGGCCTCCGCCGCCAGGCTATCCAGATAGGTCAGGGCATTCTTCACCATGGCCTCGCGAGCCCTCGTCGTTCCGGGAATGTCGCGCAGCATGCCGTCGATCTCGAAGAAGAACGAGTTCGCCAGCTTTCGCACGTCCTGAAATCGCCGTTCCGCCCGCCTCGCCTGATACGTTGCCGCGATGATCCCGCCAATCAGACTCGCCATGATCACCGACGTCAAACCCACCACCACGCGATTGCGCCGCACGAACTTCCACGTCCGGTACCGGACGGTATCCTTGCGTGCCTGGATCGGCAGCCCTTCCAGCAGCCGCCGGATGTCTTCCGACAGCGCCGCGACCGAGACATAGCGCCGCTGCGGATCTTTCTGCATGGCCGTGAGAACGATCGTGTCCAGATCGCCGGCCAGTTCTCGCGCCAGCCGTCGTGGGCTGTGCGTCTGCTGCGAAGTCCGGCCCACCACCGTGCTCGGCTTCTCTGTCTCGGCCTCGCACACCGCGCGCTCGATTTCGATCGGCGTGAGCAATTGGAACCGATGCGCCTTTTCCCCGGTGAGCAGCTCGAACAAAACCACGCCGAGGGAATACACATCCGATGCCGTAGTGATCGCCTGGCCCCGCACCTGCTCCGGGCTGGCATATTCGGGTGTCAGCATCTGCAGCCCGGTCACCGTCTGCGAGGGACCTCCTTCGAGCATCCCCTGATCGAGCACCTTCGCGATTCCGAAATCCAGCAGCTTCGGCGTGCCGTCCGCCGATACCAGAATGTTCCCCGGTTTGAGATCGCGATGAATCACCAGGTTCTGATGCGCGTACTGCACCGCGCCGCAGACCAGCCGGAACAGCTCCAGCCGATCGCGTATCGAGAGGCCACGCTCCCGGCAGTGGGTCGTGATCGGCTGCCCTTCGATGTACTCCATCACGAAGTACGGATGGCCTTCCGGCGTCGCCCCGCCATCCAGCAGCCGCGCGATATTAGGATGTTCGAGCGCCGCCAGAATCTGCCGCTCGTGCCGGAAGCGCTGCACGATCGCCTCACTGCCCATTCCCGCCGCGATCACCTTCAGTGCGACCTGCTGGCGGAAGTGATCGTCATCGCGCACCGCCAGGAACACCGAACCCATGCCCCCGCTCGCGATAGGCCGCACCACGCGATATGGTCCGACGCGCCGTCCCGCCTCCATTGGAGCTTGCTCGGGCTCCGCCGTTGTCGATGCCGCTTCGCCCACCACGCGCGCCAGTCGGACTGATGCCTGCTGATCGTTGGCGAGCAGCGACTCGACTTCGGCGCGCAGCGAAGCATCCGCCCCGCAAGCCTTCCTTACGAACTCCGCCCGTTGCTCCGGAGGCTGTTCGACGGCTTCCAGAAAAATCCCGTCGATCAACTGCCACCGCTCGGGGTTCACTGGATACCGCGCTCCCGCAGGACCGACTTTACCGCTTCGCTGCCTTGGGCACCGTCCGGGGTCTTCGCCCCCGCATCCAGCAGCGCGTTGACGACACCCGCGAAATCGCCGGCCTTACAGTTCCATCCGTTCACCGACCCATGGATGGCCCAATCCATAGGCGTCCCCTTATAGTCGTTGTCCGCATTCTCGAGTGGCGGATTGCGTTCCAATATCAGCTGCACCAGTTCCGCATTGCCCAGCCACGACGCCCAGTGCAGCGGCGTCGCCTTGTGCTGGCTGAAGGTATCGACCGGCATCCCGGAAGCGAGCATCAGCCGCGCCGCCGCCGTGTCATTATTGCGTGCCGCGTGCGCAACATGCCGCCGCCCCGCCGGAGGCAGCGCCTCCGCGATCTGCGGATTCTGTGCCAGTAGCGCGTTCACCATCGCCTCATCATGCAGCCAGCAAGCATTGAGCAGCTTCTCTTCGGGCGGACAGCGATCCATCAAGACACGAAACAGTTCCTCGTGCCCGAACGCCCTCGCTACCTGGCATGCCGACACATACCAGCCGAGCTCCCATTGATAAATCGTCCCCCCGTTGTGGCCGCCCACCATTGGAAAATATTCATCGCTCACGCGCATGCGAATGCTTTCCCCATCGCGAGCGAGATGCTGCAGCGCCAGTTCCTTATCCCCGAGTGCCGCAGCCATCAGGATTTCCGTCTGGCACCCTCGACCGATCAAAAAGCGTGCGATTTCCTGCCGCCCCTTCACCATATACTGCGCCGGAGTCGACACGTGATCGACGTCCCGCGCGTCGATGTCTGCGCCGCGATCGAGAAGGTATTCCGCGATCTCCACGGTCGACGCAAAGTGCAGCGGCGTCTGACCGTCGCCTCCTCGCGCATGCACGAGATCCGGATCTACCGTCACCAGTTCCTTCAACTTCTCGGCCATCCCCAGCCGCGCCGCGGCATGCGCCGTGACGATCGCACCCCGCTCGATCGCATACTTCGACAACTCTGGACTGGCCGAATCGAGCAGCCCGAATCCCCCCGCCCACCACTTGCTTCGAGCGTTGATATCCGCCCCCGCATCGAGCAGCACGTCGAGCATCGCCGCGCTGCGCGCAGACGTAATCACCGGCGAGTCGAAATCGTAAATCGGCTCGTTGATATGCGCCTTCAGCTCAGGATTCCGATCGAGCACCGCGCGCAGCGCCGCCGCGTCATCATTTCGCAGTGCCTTCATCGCCTGTCGCGCCGCCTCGGAGTTTAGATGATCAGCCATTTCTTGTCCTCAGCCATTGTAAAGCGGCAAGTGGGGTGGGCGATTCGCCTGCCCGGTCAAACTAAGGGCGTCCTGTCGAAATAGTGGAGAGCCTCTAGCAACTTCTGCCGCACCAGCATTGTCTTCGGCCCGACTTCAGCCTTGAGCCGCGGTACCGTTTCCTCCCGACGTTGTGCGAGCTATGATGAAATACAGACTTTCCTTTCGCATAAGTAACGGGTTTGAGATGAGCGAACCTGGTCGAGTTATAGTCCCGCCGGACGAACAGAATGCTCGACTGCGCGCCCGAATTGACGAGCTGGAACAAGAACTTGCTCTTCACCGGCAGTCTTTCATGAGTCCGGAGCAACCAGCCGGGATCGGCGCGCAGCGGCCGAGTGATCAGGATTATAAGGAGATCTTCGATCAACTGTCGGTTTGCATGTTCTTCGTTGACGTCACGCTCGACGGCCGTTTCAGATACGCAGGTTTTAATCCGGCAGAGGAACAAGTAGTAGGATTATCCTCGGCAGAAGTAGCTGGCAAATTTGTCGAGGAGGTATTCGCTCCGGACCTCGCCCAGAAGCTAGCCGGCAATTATCGCCGTTGTCTGGAGAAGGGGATCGCTATTACTTACGAGGACGAACTCAGGTTTCCGGCTGGCAGCAGATATTTCCATACCAACCTCATACCGCTACGAGATACCTCGGGGCGCATTCACCGCATTGTGGGCGCATGCATCGACACCACTGACCTCAAACAAGCCCTGCAAGAGGCGGTTGGCCGGCAGAAGCTTGAAAGCCTAGGTATCCTTGCCGCCGGGATCGCGCATGATTTCAATAATCTCCTGGGCAGCATCCTGGTGGAAGCTGAACTTGCCGAGACCGAGCTCGATGCCGGTGGTTCTCCAAAGAGGGAGCTCCAGTCGATACAAAGTGTCGCAAGCCGAGCGGCCGAGATCGTTCGCCAACTAATGACCTATGCGGGGAAGGATTCAGCGCGGCGCGAACTCGTGGATCTTTCGCTCCTGATGGAGGAAATGCTCGGACTGCTAAAAGTGTCCATTTCGAAACACGCCGACTTGCAGGTTGACCTTCCACGGGACCTGCCGGCAATCTGGGCGAATCCGGCTCAACTCCGTCAAGTCATAATGAACCTGATCACCAACGCCTCTGATGCGCTCAATGAAAACGAAGGCGTCATTTCCATCAGTATCCGGGAAGTGGCTAATGCCAACAGTCTCACGGATCCCCGGGCCAGTGATGCAAACGCCAGGTATGTGAGAATGACAGTCCGTGACAGCGGCTGCGGTATGACGCCTGAGGTTCTGTCGAGAATCTTCGATCCGTTCTATACAACCAAGTTCGCTGGCCGCGGTCTGGGACTTGCCGCAGCCCAGGGGATCATTCGTAGTCACGATGGCGAGATCGCTGTCTCGAGTACTCCCGGCCAAGGCTCGGTATTTGAAATTCAGCTGCCATGCTGCGCACAGTCGCCTGGCCCCGTATCTTCGCAAATGTCGAATCAGGAAGGTCATTACGGCAGCGCCGCTGGTACCGTCCTCTTGGTTGAAGACGAAGGGGTCTTGCGCCACGGCGTTTCGGCAATTCTGCGAAATGCCGGATTTCATGTAATAGAGGCGAGCGACGGAGTTGCCGGAGTTGAACTATTTCGTCAGAACCACAGGATGATCGACGTGATCCTATTGGACCTGACGCTGCCGCTGATGACCGGATTAGAAGTCTTATCCTCCGTGCGACAGATTCGTCCAGACGTCAAGGTGATACTCACAAGTGCATACAGCGACGAAGGTCTCCATTTTGAGCATGCGCCGTGGGGATACATCCGAAAACCCTATCGCAGTAACGAATTGTGCCAACTCCTCCTTCGCGCCTGTCAGAGCGCTACTGCCTGAACAAAACAAACAAACGGAGCCTTGTCGAAATAACGGGGGCAGGCTTTTTGCCGAACGAGTGACCATCCGCAGCTTCCATGGCATCCTAGCCTCGACCCTTCTCTTCGAGTGGATGTCCGGTACATAGTGAGAGCGCACCTACTTGTTGGTATAACCCTCGAGCCTCGGCATCCCGTGCTTCCACTCCTCGGGAAGGGCGAATCCATCGCGATTCGGCATTTTCACTTTCGGCAGACTCTGCGAGTCCATCACCTCGTCTTCTTTGATGATGTCGTGCTTGTACAGCAGAAACGCCGTGAGTGCATACACCTCGTTGGGTGTCAGCGTCCCCTCTTTCCCCAGAGGCATGCCGCGATTGATGTAATCCCAGATGATCGTTGCGAAGGGTGCGTGCACCCCCATTGTGTTTCCGTCGTTGATGCAAGGTGCAAGACAAGGCGCCGAAGACGGTGTCCGAGGCCCCTTCCGCGCGATGAGCGTGGGAGCATGGCCGCCCGATCCCTCTGCCCCGTGACATCCCGCGCAGCCCTTTCGCACGTATAGCACCGCGCCTTCCTTGGCAGTCCCTTGTCCTGGCGGAAGCTCCTTCCCCGTCGGACTGATTGCGATATCCCACGCGCGAAGCTCCTCCGCGCTCGGCTTCCTTCCGAGGCCGTACGTCGGCGACTGTGTCCACGCCGCCTGTCCAATCGACAGGATTGCGGCGGCGAGGAGCGTTCTACGCCAACCCATTTCTCACACTCCCGTCGCTCGCGACCTTCCACGCCTGCACGCTATTATCAGCGCCCCGAATCCGAACTTTATCCAGCGGATCTTTCCAATACTTCGCAACGTCCTCGCGCGTCGGTTGGACCGTGCCAAGTTCGTCGGTGCAGCGCGACATCAGCACACACTCTTTACCGTCCCACTTCCAGTGGAACCCGAATCGCGTGTGCGCCATCGGATATGCGGGCGACCGAAGCTCGGCGTTCTTCCAACTCGCGCCGCCGTCCAGGGATATTTCGGCGCCGCGAATCGCGCCCGCGCCCGACCACGCGAGCCCGCTGATTTCATAAAAGCCGGGCCCTGACAACTGGTGTCCGCCTGAGGGATAGGTGATCACCGATTTCGGCCCGATCTGGTGCGTCAACGCCGATACTTTCGGATCCGGATTAATATGCCCGTAATCGTCATAGGTCATGTAGTAGCGGTCCACGACCTTGATGCGTCTCAAGTACTTAATCTGATAGATGCCTTCGAACCCGGGAACCATCAACCGCAGTGGAAAGCCCTGTTGCGGACGGATCGGCTCGCCATTTTGCGCGTAGCATACAATACAGTCGTCCATCGCCTTAGTGAGTGGAATGCTCGATGCGCCCTTCACTTCTTCCGCGCCTTCCGCGACGATCCAGGACGCCCCGCTTTGCACGCCAGCCTCCTTCAGCAGCAGCGACAGCGGCACCCCCGTCCATTCCGCGCAGCTGGTCAATCCGTGTGTTTCCTGGACTGTTTTGTGCGTCGCCTTGGCGCGATTCCCCAGACATTCGATGAAGTGAACCCGCGATACGTACGGCAGACGCTTCAATTCATCCATCGTGAAAACCAGCGGACGGTCCACCATTCCATGGATCATCAGACGATGCTCCTTGGGGTCGATGTCCGGAACATAGGATCCGCGGTGAGTTGCCGTATAGTGAAGCGAAGATGGCGTGATGATCCCGTACGAATCCTGAAGCGGGGTTAAGACGTGAAACGTAAGCCCGAATTCGTCCGGCGAATGCCGCTCCGCGACTGGCATGCGTACGGAAGTAACAAAACGCGATCGGTCGCCGTATGCGATCAACTCATCGATTTTCTTGGCGGGCATCCCTTGTGTCTGCCCCTTCGCCAGCCGCCCGCCGCCCGCGGCCAGACCAGCCGCGGCCGCGCTGCCTTTGAGGAATCCTCTTCGATTCGGTTTCTTTGAGTCCATTCGGTCAGGGCCTCCCGTGCTCGAAAGTATACACCCACGCACCGCTGTAGACTAGCTCACTCCGTGCCGCTGCCGCCCCCCGCCCGACGCTGCCCAAACTCCCGTTCACGAAGCTTTGGCAGACCGCGGGCGACTCGGAGACGCCGTGCTCCAAGTGGGTCGGTCTGGCCGCTGCACAAGTGGGGGAACATGCACCAGGAGCATAAGTGGAGTAGTTTCGACTCGTCAGCGGTCAACCCACAGCAGAGAAGAGATTACTCCGTTGTAATCGCCGAGCGTTTACCAATTCCTTCGTTCCGTCCGGATTGGCAGAAACGTGGTCGCCAGCCTGCTTCCCATTCGCAATTCCCAGCGGAATTCCGACCCGGTTTATGCGGCCAGCGTGGCCGCACGCGTTATGATGATTTCGCATGCGGACGACACAGCATTGGCCGCCGGTCGCTGTAGTGGGGGCGGGTGCAGTCGGGTGTTATTTCGGAGGAATGCTGGCCCGATCCGGCGTGGATGTCAAATTAATCGGCCGCGCTCCTCACGTGACGGCCATTGCCCGCGATGGACTCCTGCTTGACGGATTGCGAATCCATGAGCGCATCCCTATTTCCGCGACCACCAGCATGGCAGAGGGACTGCGCGATGCCGCCGTGATCCTCTTTTGCGTGAAGTCGGTCAGCACCGAATCCGCCGCCCGGGAAATACAACCCTTTCTTGCGACGGACACGACGATCCTGAGCTTTCAAAATGGCGTGGACAATGCCGACCGCATTCATTCGGCGATCCTGGCTTACCCCATTCCGACGGCTGTGTATGTGGCAGCCGAGATGACTGCCCCTGGGACTGTGACCCACACCGGCCGCGGCGACCTGATCATCGGCCACCACGCTGGTTGGCCCCGCCGGCCCGATCTCCAACTGCTGGCAGCCATGTTCGATCAGGCCGAAATCCCCTGCCGGATTTCGGACGGCATCGCTGCCGATCTATGGTCCAAAATGGTGATGAACTGCGCCTACAACGCCCTTTCGGCGCTCACGCGCGCGCAGTACGGCCGCATGGTCCAGTCCGAACCCGTGCGCGATTTCGGTGTGCGCGTCATCGCGGAGACGGTGGCGGTGGCGCGCGCCGAGGGTGTCCCGCTCTCCGAACAAGACATGGTGGAGGCGGCCTTGCGCCTGGCTGAAAAGATGACCCGGGCGACTTCCTCCATGGCGCAAGATCTCGCCCGTGGCCGGCCCACAGAAATCGATTCGCTCAACGGCTACGTTGTCCGGCGCGGCAAGGTCCTGGGAATCGACACGCCGGCCAGCGAGATTCTGGTTGCGATGATTCAGTTGCTGGAGGAGTCCGCCCTCAATCAGCGATCGGGTTGACAGGACCGTTTCGAGAGGCCCAGGAGCTTAAGCTGCTCCGAGCGAATGGTTCGCATAGAGGAGTGTAGTATTGTAAGCTCTCTGTCGCGATCCCGGTGAAAAACGGCAAAATCAGGGGTTCATTCGTTTCCGTCTGAGATTACACCGGACAGTCTCTTTGACAGCGGCGTTGCATTGATATATACGAAAGAGACCATGTCTCACCAAACAACCCGCCGCGACGCACTCACTCGGATCGCCGGAGGCGCGCTGCTTGCCGGTGCGCGCCGCGGCAAAGCCGCGACCACCAAGACCCCGCACGACTTTGTCATCGTCGAGGGGCATCGCGACATCTGGGAAATCACCGCGCGTACCCGTCTGCCGGGAGACGAGCAGAGACTCCCGCTGACGAACTTCATCCTGCCGCGCATGATCGAGGCCGGGATGAGCGTGAGCATCGTGGCGGCCGGCGGCGATTCGCTTGAAGAGCGCGACGGGAACGAGGTGCTTTTCGAAGGCTCCATGCGAACCCTCGATATGATTCTCAGCGATATCGAGAAGTCCAACGGGAAGGCGTCGATCATCCGGACCAGGGCGGATGTTCCTACACGCCCCAACTCCGGCAAAGTGCAGTTTTTCCTCGACATCGAGGGCGGGGGATCGATCCAGGCGAATCCAGAACCGGTATTCGCGCCGGACCGGAGCCTCGCGTTGCTTCGCCAGTTCTTCCGGCTCGGATCCCGCGGTATGCAGCTCACCCACAATGGCCGCAACCAGCTCGGTGACGGCCGCGGCATCGACAAGCTGGGCAGCAAGCTCACCCCGTTCGGCGTGTCCGTGGTTCAGGAAATGAACCGGCTCGGAATGATGGTCGGGGTCTCGCATCTCTCGGCGAATGGCGTATTCCACGCGGCCGAGATCTCGAAACACCCGATCGTTTCGACACACCAGAATCTGGAGCGCTTCGTCAAGAGCAGTCCGCTGGTGGAAATCATGGACGAAGAGGCGAAAGCCATCGCCAAGACCGGCGGCATTGTGGGAATTCGTTATATTCCGATTGTCACGCCGTACAAGTTACTGGTCGATGAAATCGAGTATCTTGCCAAGCTGATCGGCATCGAGCACCTCGGCGTCGGCTGGCTGGGGCACGACAAGGTGAACCCTGTTCGATTCGAGATCGAAGGCCACGGCGCGAAGCCTGGGACCGGCGTCGAGGCGCAGACTTACCAGGAGCACTACGCGACCTTCATCAGGATGCTCTCCGAGCGCGGTTTTACCGACGATCAGATCGGGCTGATCCTGGGAGGCAATTACCTCCGTATCTGGAGGCAGATTCTGCCGGTGGCTTAATGACAAACTTGCAAAAGAAAATGTTACAGGGCGAACTTGTCCTGGGGGCTTGGCTGCAAACGCCCGCCCGGCAGAACCCGCAGATATACGCCAACACGAAAGTCGGCGACTGGGGGTATGACGTTGCCATCGTCGACCTGGAGCACGGCCAGATTGATGACAGCGAAATGGCCGGTATTTTTAGCGAAGTTCGCGGCACGCGGACGGCCGCCGGGGCGCGCCTGCGCCGCTCGGAATCGCGCTATGCCAGCTATGCCCTCGACATGGGGGCGGAACTCATCATTGGACCAATGATTGAGACTGCTGGCATGGCCGAAGATCTGGTTGCGGCATGCATGTATCCCTCCCGGGGCGGAAAGGGGAAGCGCGGCTGCGGCTGGGGCCCCGGAAACAATAACGGGATGGGCTTGCGCGACTATGTCAACGACTGGAATGATCGGGTGGCGGTTGTGGCGCAGATCGAAACTGCTACCGCCATACGCAATATCGATCAGATTATGGAAGTGGACGGCATCTGCGGCGCCATCATCGGTCCGTTTGACCTGTCGCTTTCATTTCAAGCGGAGGGCGAAGGGACGGTCGGCGACTTCGACTCCGACGTCATGCGATCAGCCCTTGACTCCTATCTCACCGCGTGCCTCAAGAACAAAAAGGCGGCCGGGTTTCACCTCGTCAATCCGGAGCGCGACCGTCTCACATCCCTCATCAATCAGGGGTACACGTTCATACCGTTAAGCATGGACACCGCGAGCGTCATATTCGTGGCCAAGCTCATGCTCGAAGTTGTTCGCGACGTCGCCGGAGTGCGGACAACGGAGGGGGCAGAGCGACGGCGATGACGCCGGTCTCGCAACCTCCGCGTCGCTGATTTGCCGCCGAGAGAGCGCACCGCCCTGAATGAGTTATGAGGCAGTTCAAAGGTCGAACCGGCAGAGTGCCTCGCGGTGGCCGTTGAATGAAACGGCAGCCTCGGAGGGCACAAGCTTCATCCGAGTCGCCGACGATCCGGGCGTGACGGCCTGACATAGCCGCAGGTTCCGTTTCACTGCGGATTCTGCCCCGACGAGCGATACGGTCATCGAACAGTGGGAAGAGTAGAATCGTTCAAGCTCTCAGGATCTCTCTGCCGGCACTCGTCTTGGACCGTACGAGATCCAACCTGCTCAGTTTCACCTGGATGCTGTCCACGGCATCTTCCGGTATGGGACGCTTTGCCGTCCTTCTTCCGGTTTGTGCTGCGCAAAAACAAGGCAACAGCAGAATGCCAGAAAGCCGAACGTTATGGAAGAGGGAGGTCTTCACTCGGCGGTTTTCTGAAATTCGCCGTTGCAGCGGCTCGGGTTATGCCTTACGCCGGGGACAAAATGCCCTGGTGTGCGAAAGACAGGCTAGACGTGCCGTCCAGACGTTCGGGCTCGATCACGCCATTCCTACAGAGCCATCCCACGGCCGGGGACCGAGCGCCGGCCGATATCAGGCGTTGTCGTAGACACATCTCCGCACGTGACGTGCCAATAATCGAGCGGACAAAAGACTATTTGTTTCCCATGCGCGATGTGCCGAGAGCGATGTCGTCGTAATAAACATCGAACCCAGTCATCGGATTTTGCCACGCGCGCACGCCGAATCCGAATTCCTTGAAACCGCCGACCAGGTTCGACTTTGTGGTCGAGTCTTTCGGCCACTTGTAAGTCACTGTACTAACGGTCTCCGTTCCCATCTTGTTGGAAACGGGCTCGCCGTCCACCCAAAGCGTCATACTTGCCGGATCGTCGTTGATTTCCCACTCGAGAAGAAACCATTTGTCGGCGGGAGGCGGCACTTCAGAGCGATACGTTACCTCGCCTCTGCCCTGACCCGAGGCTGATTTGTTTTCCTGGTAGGAAGGCATCCAGAAGCCGCGCGACAGGCCGATTTCGTAGAATTTCGAGATTTGCCATCCCGGCTCGCCGGTAATGATCAATGGATTGTGGCTAGGGGGTACGGTTCCCGTAATCTTCATATAGGCGCGGCCGAAAACGTGCGCCTTCAATGAATCAGGCAGGTGCGCCGCTATGGCCATCGCATAGGCGCCCCGCGTCATTTCGGGATAGTGAGCGTGCAAAGCATACTTGCCATGGGCTCCTTCGACCGGCTCAACCGCGACGGTCGCCGTGCCCATTGTCCGGACATCCCAAATCGCCGGGTCGAGCTTGCCCGACTCGAAGCTCTCGATAAAGATCGGTTTTGACTGCGCAGCCAGAGATGAAGCGCATACCGTCGCGACGATGACGCTGCTGATGAGGTGTTGCATCATGGGTTAACTCAGCGTGAGTTTATCACGCGAACGCTTCGTCGCGATCGGAGCCCCTCGTCGTGGAATGCGGTCTTCCATATCGGCGAGTCAACAGGCGCCCGCTTGTGGTTCGATGATCTCACTTCGTTAGCTCTTGAGCCGGCAGGAACGGTCCGATGCCGGGCGACTTTGCGAAGCGATTCCCAGAAACGCCATTTATTGCAACCCCGCGTCTTTCGACAACCCACTCAGCGTTACAACGCGCGCGTCCCAGTATCGCGCCCGATACCGAACCGCGATTGCAGCGGCCGGTGTCTTTGCCTGCCCCTGATATACTGCCCGCAAAGGAAACGCCCCATATGAAACCTCTGGACATTTCCCGGCGCCAGTTCGCCCAGCTTGCCGGCACAGCAGCCGCCGCACAGTTGCCGCTCCGTGCCGCAAGCCCCCTGACGGCGCAAGCTGTCGCGGATCGCGTACAGTCCGCGCTTAGCGGCGATTGGCCGGTCACCGGACCCGATGGCTTCAAAGCCGGCGACCTCAGTACCCCCGTCAAAGGCATTGTCACTACCGCCATGGCCACACTCGATGTCCTGAAGCGCGCCTCCAAGGCAAATGCCAACCTGATCTTCACCTACGAGCCGACATTCTTCGGCAGACAAGAGTCTCCGCCGCGGGGAGTCGCCGCCGATGATCCGGTCTACAAAGCCAAGAAAGAATTCATCGAAAAAAACGGCTTGGTCGTTTTTCGATTGCGCGACCATTGGCAGTCCCGCAAAGAATCCGATATGGTTACCGGACTTGCCGCGGCGCTGGGGTGGACTAAGTATCGAACCCGGCCCGATGACGTCATCTATGAGATCCCGCCCGCGACCGCTGAGGACGTCGTCGCGCTCATCCGCAACAAGCTGAACCTTCGCGGCGGCCTGCGCGCAGTCGGAGACCGCAAGGCGTCTGTCCGCCGCGTAATGCTTCACCCCGGAGTCATGACCCCGGCGCCAATGTGGCAGCGGTACTCGGAGGTAGACCTCCTGCTGGCCGGCGAGGTGCGCGAATGGGAAAACACACACTACGCCGCTGATCTGTTTACGGCCGGTGAGAAACGGGCGCTCGTGACCATCGGTCGCGTTGCTTCAGAAGATCCCGGAATGCGCTCGTGTGCCGCGTGGCTCAAAACGATTGTCAAGGAAGCGCCGGCGCAATGGCTCCCCGCAGGCGATCTTTATTGGAGGGCGGTCTGATGACGGGACGTGAAGTCGTAGATCTGATCAGGAAAAACGTGGGCGTGCCTTGGAATGACCAGTCTTATCGAGACACCTTCAAACTGGGAAATCCCGATTCGAACGTAAGAGGCATTGCCACTACCGTGATGGTAACGTTCGGCATGCTGAAACGCGCGAACCAGGCGGGTCTGAACATGGTCATCGCGCACGAAGATACTTTCTGGAATGACCGTGATGACACGAAGGATCTCACCTCGAACCCGCTCTACCGGATGAAGACCGAGTTCGTGAAGAAGAACGACATGATCGTCTGGCGCATTCACGATCACATGCATTCCATGCGCCCGGACTACACGGTTGTCGGATCGCTGCGATCCGTGGGCGTGAAAGGCGGCGAAGATGCCGTGATGAGGCCGCGAGTTTACACAATACCGGAGACGACTCTCGGCGAGTTCGCATCGCAAGTCAAGCGCCTCACGGGATCGCGCGCATTTCGATGTGTGGGCGATCCCCGCGCCAAAGTCAGCAAAATCCTCCTGGGTCCTGGCTACGCCACACCGAGGATGACCGCGGAGGCGGATGTCGTAATCGGCGGCGAGCAGCAGGAAGCCGACGGAGCCTTCGACAATGTGGAGTATGTGGCCGATGCCGCATCGCTCGGCATGGCGAAAGGCCTGATCATGCTCGGACACGTAATCTCCGAGCAGCCCGGGATGGAAGACTTGGGCAAGTGGATGCAGACCTTCATCAAAGGAATTCCGATCGAATTCGTCCCGGCCGAAGAACCCTTCTGGACCTAGTCAGTGTGAGCTATGCCGGCTATTCCTCTTTCATCCGGATTGCGGAGACACCGCCTCAATCGGCCGACCGGCACCAAACGGCTTCTGCAGGAATCCCGCAAAGTCCGTGGCCGCATTCTCGTTATTGCGTCGCTTTCGTCGTAACCGCTGGCGAGCCGTATCGGGACATCGGATCGAATGCAATGCAGAAGATCGACCCCGTTTTCACCGCCTACGACAGGCATCGTGAGGTCGAGAATCACCAGAGCGACGCGCTGGCTTTGTTCGCTGAAATGTGATCCCGCCCAACGCCACGATGGTCATTGTGGATGGCATCCTGCCGCATGAGCGGCCGGTAGGAACCAGGAAAATGAAGAGTAAAGAAATGTTTGCGGGCTTCTGCGCCTGACCGCCGTGATGCATTTTCGCAATACCGCCCATATGCTTGGTGGCCGGCAGCCAAAATCGTCAATGTGTACCAACCCGCCGGCAGGATGGAGGAATTCTTCCGCGAAGTAAGCACTCTGAAGAACCTGCCAACGCGTGAGGACGTGATCAACCAGACTTACACAGAGGACCAAGTCGGGGCGCTTGGGCGGTTGTTTAGCGGCCACGGGATGGACCTTTCTCGGCCCACCACTCCTGGAAGTCGACGAGGACGGACGAATCACGCAGCTAGCCTGATCGCGCGGCGGCTTCCAAATGCGTTCACAAGAATTTTGTAAAATCGTAATTGATAGACCGGTAAAGTCTTAGTATAGTTTCTACCCCTCTCCCGCCCCCGTGTTTCTTGCACCCGCATGCCATAATAGAACCAGGAAAGGAGAATAAATCCGCCCCGATTTAGTGGCGAAACTAAGGCGAAGCCAAGAATGGCCCGCGGAAATCCAATAACTGACCTATCCTCAGCAGCCTCCGTGTGGAAGCCGGGCCAAGCTTGGCCCGTGGCCTGCGCCCAGGACTAACTAACAGAACCGCGACCGTGAGGGGCGGAGCGGCGCTTCTACCGGAACTGCTTCTTATAGAAGAAGTTAATGCTGAATATCCCGTTCTCGTCCCGATTCGCTACCGCTGACCATTTCGGATTGAACGCCCACTCGATCCGGATGATCTGCGTATTCGGATCGTCCAGCGCAGTAACATAAGTGAACACAATGTTTGTCGCCACCTGCTGCTGCAGAGTAACTCGCGCCTGAGGCAGTTCCGACCCGCTCACGAATGTCGGGTCTATCTTGAGTTGACTTACTCCGAAAACGCGCTCCAGGCGGCTCGCTACCGGGTCCGCGAGTGCCTTGCTGACGATTGCCGTCTCCCCCATCTGTTGAAAGCTCTGCTGAGGCTGCGAAGGTTGATTGGCCAGCAGTGTGGGATCGGATGTCGGCGTCTTACCCGATGCCAGCAGGCTGACAATCTCCTGGAACTGAAGCGGCGGCTCGGATGTGTAACTCAGCTTCATGTTATCCACCGGCCCGGTAACGTTGAGGACCACGTTCACGCCCTTCGCCTGAGTCTCGAGAGTCAGGTTGAGAATTGGCTCGATCCGCACCGGATTGTAGAACCCGATGTTCCCCTGGCTCACCCGGTACTTAGAACCGAAGAACACCAGGTCGCCCTGTGTGATCTGCACACGACCGATGACGCCCGGTTGCGCCGCCGTGCCGCGAATGCGAATGTCCGCGTCCACCTGGAGATTCTGCGCGAGCGATGCCTGCACCATCGTCGTCGATGAGGTCCGCACGCGAATATCCAGCCGCATATTCGCCAGCAGCGGATCCGGTGCCGCTGCCGCCTGCACCGGTGGAGCCGCCCGGGTTAGCATCGAGCCGAAATCGCTCTGCGGAGCATAGGTGACGCGATCGATCGTGACGTTGCCCGACGCCGTGCTCGATTGTGTAGTGCCTGTCAGGCTCACCGAAACCGTCGCAACCACGCTCACACCCTGCTCCGTTCGCACCCGGACCCCGTTCGCCGTCACGCGAATCCCCAGGCGCAGCATGTCCGAGTACGTTACGAATCCCGAGAGCGTCACCTTGCCGCCGCCCGATTGCCCCGTCATATTTCGAATCGTGGCGGTGTTGCCGTTGAACACGATCGTCCCATTCGCGTTCGACAATCCGTTCGGAACGTCGACGTGATTGATCGACGCATTCTGAAGGTCGAGCCTTCCATTGACCAGCGGCTTGGACATACTCCCGCTCACTGCCGCGACCAGAACTACCTTACCCGACGAGAAAATATCGCGGCTGAAATTCTGGAGAATGCCGATGTCGCTGTTCGCCTTCACATCCACATCGAGAGCTTGCGCCTCCACCAGTTGCACCGTGCCAGTCGCGGTGACGTCGGTCTGCGGCGCCACCAGGTGCGCGCTTTCGATCTTCACGATTCCGCGATCGAGCGTCGCGGCGATAGGACCCTCATTGCGGATCGTCACCGGCCGCATGGTCGACCCGGGCTGCATCACCGAGCTCACCTGAAGATTCGGAATCCGCAGCGAGCCCTTGAGTTGATCGGTCTTGTTCAGCGGACCGCTGATATTGATCTGCCCCTCGGTGACTGCCTCAAAAGTCTGTGGTCCGCTGGTGGCCGTAAGCAGCGGCTGAATCCGGCTCCACGCGACATTGCTGAACGTCAGTTGCGCGTCCAGCGGATAGTCGCCGCTGAGCTGTGCGTTTCCGCGACCCGTGATCGACGCGCTCGCCAGGTTAGAATCCAGCGTGAAGTTAACCCGCCCGCTATTCGTAGCGGCCTTCAGAGTTAGGTCGCCGAAATTCTTCCCCTGCGCTGCGATGCCGGTCGCCGAGACATCCGCGTTGAGATCCTTCACCAAAAACTGCGGCGTCCCTTCCTGCACCGTCGCCGCGCCTGCGGCCGAAAGCTGCACGACACCGCCGAGACCGGGACGCGCCTTCTGCACATTCTGAATCCGAGCTATGTCGATTCTGCTGCTGTTCACACGGAACACCAGGTCGCCCTTGCTGAGATCCCCCGCGGGATGATCGTAGCGGGCCGTCGCGTCGATGCGTGATGGCCCCGCGACCACCTCCAGCATTGGCACGTCGACGCGCTGCGCGAGATAGCTGGCTTTCGCACGAAGATGGTCGATCGGCTCGTCATAGATCACCGCATTCGCGAGATCCACGTCGGCGTTGCCCTGCGGGTTGTCCATGGTGCCCGTGAAATGCGCCGTCCCCGAAAGAATCCCCTTCGCCGGAATATCGCTCTTCTTCGCGATCGCCAGCAGTTTTTCGATCGGAAGATTGCGAATGTTCGCGTCGGCGGTCGTCGGATAGTCTTTGGTCAACTCCGTCTTTCCGTTAACCGCGATATTCGATCCCGCGAAATTCGAGGTCAGATCGTAGCTGACCGTCGAGCCCGAGGTCGTTGCTCGCAGCGTAGCGTCGCCGTAATTCTGTCCTTCGAACCGCAGGCCGCGCGCCGATGCGTCCGCGGTGATCGTCGTAAGTTGAAACTCCGAATCTTGCGCGAGTGTTCCCGTGACGTCCGCGTTCAGCGCGAGCACTCCGCCGGTATTCGGCCGCTCGCTCTGTAAGGTCCGAACCTGTTCCAGATTCACCTGATTGCTCTGCACGTGCGCATGCAGACGTCCGGTAGTCATGCTGTCGCGCGGATGCTGAAACTCGGCCGTGAGGCTGACTTGCGACGGACCCGCCGTGATCGTCGCGCCGGGAATCGTGATCAATTGATCCGCGAGATTCACCTTCGCCTGTATACGGTCGAACGGCTCGTCCTTCGCCTTCCCGTTGAGCACCAGAATATCCGCGGCGCCGGTCGGATTGCCGATCGTCCCCGCGATGTTCGCATCCAGGCTCAACGCTCCGGCGTACCCCGCGGGCGGTTGCCCCGCCAGCACCATCACATCGGCCAGATCGCCATTGCGAATGCTCGCATTCGCTGCCAGCGGTTGATTCGGTTTCGGCGACCAGTTGACCAGCCCCGCCGACGCCGTGAATGCCGCCTGCATCGGACCGCGTTGCAGCACGCCATTGCTCACGCTCGCGCGATTGCTCGCGGCAGCCACGTCCAGTGCCAGCGAATCGAATCGCCGTCCCTGTACGCTGAATAGCGACATCGCGAGATGCCCCGTGATATGCGGCGCCGAGAGCCCGCCGGTCACATATCCGATGAATCGCGCCTGCCCGCCCTCCAGTTTGATCTCCGGCGGATTCGGTCCGGCCGCCGCAAGCAGTTCGCTCAGATTCCGCGAAGTCAGCTCCAGATTCAGCCGGTTGTTCAGCGACCCGCTCAGATTCAGCCGCGTATTCGGCAGCGCGATATACGAATTCGCCAGGTTGATGTTGTTGGTCGCGCCGTTGTACTCCGCGTTGATGCGTCCCGACACCGGAATCCCGCGGCGGCCCGGCGTGATCACGAGCTTCGCATTCGCCACATTGAGCTTCGCGCCCGGCGCTTTCAGATTGCCATTCGCCTCAATCGGTCCCGCGACTGTCGCATCGTAAGGCAGCGGCTGCTGTCCCAGAGCGCGCATTACGGTTTGCACGTTGAAGCTCCGCAGATTCCCGTTCACGGAATACTTCGCGAAGTCTTCCATGTAGACATTCCCGTCAAACTGCCCGCCGAGCGCGGAAAGCCGCAGCCCTTTGAGATCGACCTTGTGCGGATCGAGATTCAACGACGTATGAAAGTTGATGTTGCGGAACCGTTGCCCACCCTGCGAGAACGAAAGATCGCGCCCCTCTACCTCTCCTTGCGCCTGATAATTATTCGCGGCGTCTAGCTTGATCTTGCCGTTCGCGAGGAGCGTGCCGGCGGGCCGCACATCGAGCTTGCCGAGCCGCCCGAGTTCATCCACCGCCAGCGTCGCCTTGAATTCCAGCGCGCCGTTTCCCTGCGGATCTTTGAGCGTGCCAGACGCTTCAATGTTCGATTTGCCGATCCCGAGCCGTAATCCCGTCACCGTGATGCGATTGTCCGCGATGGCCGCGTTCCCAGCGACAGTCACGACCGACGGCACATCGCGGCCGCTCAGCTCCAGAGGGAGCTCCCCAAGCTTCTTGAGATCCGCCAGCGCCAGATGTCCGTTGATCTGCGCGGTAGTCTTCGGATTGTTGAGATCCGCGAGCGAGCCGTTAATCGTGAGCTCCGACGCGGGCGTCGCGATCTTCGCATTCTCCAGAGTCACTCGCGTCTGTTCGATCGTCACCGGCAGATTGATCGTGAACACTACCGGCGTATTGCGCCCTGACACCACATATATAGGTTGGAGCGTGATGTCGCCCTTGTACGACTTCGTCAGCAGGTTGTAGGTAAGCAGCGCACGCAGATTGTTGCCCTTGACGTCGATCGCCTGCTTCTGCGAGTTGAACGTCAGCATCCCATTGCTGATCAGAAATCGATCCACCGCCAGGTCGATCAGCGTGTCGAGCACCGTGGTGTCCGACTTCTTCTTGTACTTCGGCTCCGGAATATTGGTGCTGCCGTCGGCAAACACCAGCACGTTCACCTCGGGACGCTCCACGCCGAGATACGAAATGTCGAGTATCCGGCGAAGACTCGTGAACAGGCGAATGTTCACCTGCACGCGCGCAGCGCGCACAAAAGGCGCAGCGCCCGCCGGCTCCTTCCCGTGAATCACGAAGTCCGTGACCACCGCTTCCAGTCGCCGAGGACTGAAAGAGAAGGACCGAATGTCCACTTTTCCGCCGGTGCCGTCCTCGGTTGCCGTGATGATCTTCTGGCGGACGAAATTGCGGAACCAATCCGTCTGCACCACGACGACAGTCGCGATCCCCAGGACCACAGTCAACCCAACCAGTCCAATCCCGATGTTTCGAAGAATTCGCACGCGCCGGCTCATTGCGTTGCTCCCCGGGCGAAGGCCGCTTCGCGATATTCCGTGCGGATGTTCTTCCGCGTCTGCGAAAGCCATTCCTCGAACAACTGGTTCACCCGCTCACCAGTGACGACCTCGCGGATCTTCGGCTCGAGCGCATCGCGGGTGCTGTTCGCCGGAAAGTCGGCGCGATGCTGCTGGTAATACGCCGTCACGTCTTCATCCGTCACAAGCACTCCGGGACGGAATCGCTCGTCGATGAACCGAAGCACCGTGAGCTGCCATTGCAAATGCTTGCGAAGCTGCTCTTCGCTGAGTCCATACCTCCGCAATGCGGCGCGGGACTGTGTCTCGGAACCGTTGAAGCGATCGTGAATTAGTCGCTGGAGATACGCGCCGGCTTCCTCTTCGGGAACCGTTCCGGAGCTGCCATTGACGATCTCCTGCCGGATCAGTTCTTGATCGATCAACCGGTCCGCCGCCTTGCGCTTCGCCTCCGGACTTAAATCGAGCGACTGATTGTTCAGAAATTGTGAGACCCGCAAATCCCGCTCCACGTCACTCTGCTTCACCGCCCGCCTGCCGACGATCACCGCGATGCGGTCCACCACGACCGCGCCGCTTAGTACGCTCGCGAGACTCAGCAGCAATGGAATTCCGTACCGCATCAGAACGTCTGTCCTATCGAAAAGAAGAATTGGAAGTGGCTCACGTTCTGTCTGCTCGGTTGGCAGAAGGGCAAGTCCGGACGACCCGTGCCGCATTGCAGCAGCTCCTGTGCAGTTCCGCTGAACCCGAGATACGACGGCGGATTGATGCTGTACGCCAAGTCCCCGCGCACCGGCCCCACCGGCGTGCGATACCGGAGCCCGAAACCCACCGCGTGAACCATGTAGTCGAAGTCGTTCAGGTCGCGCTGTTTGAAACGGAAAGACACGTCGCTGATCGTGTGGTAGATGTTTCCCATATCGTGAAACAGCACGCCCCGAATATTCGCGCCGATCAGCGGAAAGCGTACTTCCAGGTTGTTGAAGAGCAGGGCATTGCCTCCCAGCGGAAATCCCGTAGGCGGGGATGCGGGTCCGCCCGGCACCAGTGGGGCGCCCACATCACGCGGTCCAGCCTGGTTATACGGAAACGCGCGAAGGGAATCTGATCCGCCCCCAAAGAACCGCTCGGGCAGCGGCACCGATTCTGCATCGGTCACTCCCGCCGGCGCCGAGAACGGCGTGATGATCCCGAATTGCGTCTGCCGCGCTAAGACGATCCTCTTAGTCAGCGGATGATACGTCGCATTTCTCACCAGTGTCCGCAAGAAGCTGCGTTGTGACCCGAGATACCTCGTCGAGAGGCCGATGTCGGCGGAGTTAAAGATTCCCCGTCTCGGATCGGCGGAATCGTTGCGGCGATCCTGCGCAAGATTCGCTGAAATGATTCCGAGCCGCACCGGCTGCACCAGTTGCGGCACCAACAGCACCGGAATCACCACATCGCTGACGCTGACCCGGCGATATGCGAGCCGCCCAAGCACCGTCGTCGATTTCGACAGGCGCTGCGAAAGTTGGATCGAGGCCTCCTGCCGCTTTGATGAAAACGTGCGCACGTTCAGCGAGTGGTCGAACAGCGCGGAGACCGTAATGTTCCGGCCATCGTGATCCTGGAACCGCGGCGCCACGTAGTTGAGGATCGCCCGCTTTTGCAGATTGGAATATACGCCTTGCAGCGACGCGGTGTGCCCGCGCCCCAGAACATTCAGCCTGCTGAGATTCACGGACACCTGCGGGCTGAAGCCGGTGCTGCCGCCCGCCGCCGTCACGGTCGACGCGCTCGGGGTGCCGAACCGCGCCACCTGCGCGCCGAATCCGAGTGCCAGCGTATATCGGTGCGCCTCTTCAAAGTTGTAGAGGATGTACTTGTGATTCGTCTCGCCCTCGGGATTTTCGATCGCGGTATCGATTCGCGCGAAGACGCCCATATCGTAGAAATCCCGCTGAATCGCGGCCTGCTCGGGAGGCGAGAGCGGATCGCCCGCGTGCAGCGTCATGCGTCTCGCGACCAGGGCTCGATTGGTTGTCCGCAAACCTGTAGTCACGATGTCGCGAACGTATTGCCGATCGCCTTCGGTGATTTCGTACTTGATGTTGACGCGATGGGGAGTCGCGGCCTGTTGCCACGACGCGCGGAAATCCGCCTTCGGAAAGCCGTTGGTGTAATACCAGGTGAGGATGGAGCTCCGGTCTGCCGCCATGTTCACTTCGGAAAACGGCTGGCCGGTCATCGATGACAGCCGCTCTTCGAAGTACTTCTTGTCCGCCTGCGTGACGCCTTCAATCGCGACGCTCTCCACGGTCCACTGGCCGCCCTCTTCAATCTGGACGATGACGCTGACATCCCCGGCCTTGCCTTTATAATTCCGGTCGACAATCGAGGTCACCTTGACATCGCGGTACCCGTTCGACTTATACAGGTTCGAGATGTTCTCCTCGTCTTTCTTGCGGAACGCCTCGCTGTACCGGCCCCGCCCGAGCAGAAAACCGGCAGGAGTAATGAACATCCGTTCGCGAATATCATCTTCCCGAAAATACTTGCGTCCCTGGATCTCGAGATTGACCAGTTTGAAGCGTTGTCCCTGCGCGATGACGTACTCGATCGTTTGCTCGTCGTTGACTACAGGCTTGGTCCGAAAGGTCACATCGACGTCGTAGTATCCCTTAGCTTGAAAGTAATCGCGGAGATTCCGCGCGCCTTCCACCAGTAGATCGTTGTCGACGGTTTGCTCCTGAAAGATCGGGACGTACCGCTTCATCGTGCCCTTGGAAACTTTCGCCTCCACCGCCTTTACGCTGATTTTCGGACCGGCATTAATGTTCAGCGAGGGCTTCACGCGCCGGCGCTCGAAATCATAATCCAGCTTCTCCAGCTCCACCTGCGTCGTCAGACGTTCCTGCTGCTGATACTTGCCGAGGACGCCGCGCACGCCTCCTCGGGTTCGCGAATCCGTGACGTGTCGCCACCAATGGATAATCGGAAGCCGCCAGCCCGTGGCTCGGATAATGGCGCTGTCGGACAACTTCGTTTCGCCCCGAATCGACGGCATTTCGTATTTCGCCCGCTTGCCCGTCTTGATACGAAACGTCACAAAGACCTGTTCCGCGGTCGCTCCGGCCTCCACCTGCGGTGTGACTTCCGCCTCGTAGAGCCCATTCGCCTGGAACATTGCCTTCATGCGGTCTACCGCATTCACAACGTCCGCGTCCTGGAATGGAGCGCCGAGTTGCAGTTGTGTGGTGCTCACCAGCTCACCGCGATTGGGCGGCTGACTGGTGCCGCCTTGGGTCGTGACTCCTCCCACGAAGCGCGCCGGTTTTGTTACGAATCGAACGATCACGCCGTTGTCCGAAGGCTCCACCTCAACCGCGATATCCTCGAACCGTCCTGTTACGAACAGCCGGTCGATCGATTCGGCGACGTCCTCCGTGCGAAGCGGTGCGCCTTTCTTCACAACCTGCACACGTTCAAGATCAGCCGGATGTAGAATATCGGCCGGAACGTATTGAATATCGATGATCGGCCGGCCGGCGAACTCCGAACCTTGCCCATGGCAGCTCGCCGCAAGCACACAGACTATGACTAAACGTACGAAGAGGGCGCGTGGCCAGTCGGTCACGTTTATGAGACAAACGGTCCGCTTGGTATGTTTCGAAAATCTTTTTTGTAGAGCGTCGAAACGATCTCCAACTCCTGTCTCTCTGAAATAATAGAAAGCGCCGCCTGCCATGATGGGCCAACTTCGTCTGCAATTGCACATGTTTTCGCGATGGCCCCGTCTCTTGAAGGACCTCTTCGTCGAGACCTACCAGGAGTGGAGTGATGCCGATGTGGCGCGTATGGGTGCGGCGCTCGCGTACTATGCGCTACTTTCGCTCGCTCCGTTACTGATCCTGGTGATCAGCCTGATCGGCGCGATCTGGGATGCCGAGGCGGTTCGCGGTGAAGTGGTCAATTACCTGGAAAGCTTCGTAGGACGGCCTGCGGCGGAAACGATCCAGTCGTTGATCCAGAACTCCAGCTTGCGGGGCGGGGGACTGATGGCCTCCATTCTCGGATTCCTGGCCTTGGTCTGGGGCGCTACCTCCGTCGTGGCCGAGCTTCAGGCATCCATGGACGCGCTTTGGAAAGTGAGGCAACCCGGCGGGATTATAGCTCTCCTGCGGCAGCGGTCATCCGCATTCATCATTATCGTGATGGCGGGATTTCTGTTCCTGATCTCCATGCTGATGAGCGCCTTGGTGGCTGCCCTGGGAAAATTCTTCGGAAACTACTTGCCGATACCCGCTTGGGTTTTGGAGACGGTGAATTCCATTCTCTCGATGCTCTTGAACACGGCACTCTGTGCTCTGCTGTTCAAGACTGTTCCGAAAGTATCGCTGGAGTGGGAGGACGTGATTCTCGGCGCCGGTTTCACCGCACTTCTCCTGACGCTGGGAAAAACCGCGATCGGGCTTTATCTTGGCAAAGCCGGTGTCGCATCCACATTCGGCGCCGCCGGATCGCTGGTGGTCATCATGGTCTGGGCCTACTACTCCGCCCAGCTCTTTTTCTTCGGCGCCGAGTTCACCCGCGTTTACGCGAAGAAGTTCGGGTCGCGGCCCAACCCCACCGTCGACCTCAAGCCAGCGGCGTAAGGACTCGCGGAATAAGGCCCCGAAACTTGTGATAACATCGCGCGAAGGCCCGAAGCAATGAAGCGCCTCCTGTTCCTTTTGCCGGCTGCATTAGGCATCGCACTTCTGATGATGGCCGCCAGCCGGCCGCCGGACATCGCATTTCGGATGCACATGATCGACCCCGGCTGGTGCGAAACTGCCGCGATAGCCGACTTCAACAATGACGGCAGGCCCGATATCGCCGCATGTGAGAGCTGGTATGAGGCGCCCAACTGGACCCGCCACCCGCTGCGCGAAATCAACTACACCAGCGGCTATATCGATAATTTCAGCGATCTGCCGGTCGATGTGGACGGCGACGGCAATATCGATCTCATTCAGATCGAATACTTCAACCGCCGTCTACTCTGGTTGAAGAACCCGGGCAAGCGCGGCGGCGCCTGGATTGATAATGAGATCGATCGCATAGGCCCTACCGAATTCGCCTTCCTGGTAGACCTCGACAACGACGGCAAGGCAGTCGAGCTCCTGCCCCAGTTCACTGGAGCCGCTGCCAGCGGTGTGACCTGGTATGAGCTTCGCAACGGCAAATGGATAAAACATGTCGTGACCGCCGAAAGTTATGGTCACGGCATTGGAGTAGGAGATATCAATGGCGACGGCCGCAACGATATCCTCACCCCGCGCGGGTGGCTGGAAGCGCCGGCCGACATTCGCGGGCCCGGCAACTGGACCTTCCATGCGACCGACTGGAATCAACTGCAGATTCCGGTGGGCGCTTCGGTGAGCCCCGGCTCCGCTCCGGTGAACGCCCGGCCCGTCGGCGAGTTCGGGTTCATGTACTTTCTCGATATCAATAAAGATGGGCGTAAGGACATCCTCACCACCATGGCGCACTCCTACGGCGTGCTCTGGTTCGAGCAAGGCGCCGGAGGCCAGTGGACTCAGCGATTGATCGACAACACCTGGTCGCAGGCGCATGCTTCCGCGCTGGCGGACTTGAACGGCGACGGCCAGCCGGACCTGGTCACGGGTAAACGTTATTTCGCGCGCAATGCGCCCGATCCTGCTGAGCGCGAGCCGCTCGGCCTCTACTGGTATGAGTTCCGCCCGCTGGCAGGCCGCGGTGGCACTGCCGGCGTCGAGTGGATTCGCCATCTCATCGAATATGGCGGACGGCCCGGCGGCGGTCTTCAGATCGGCGTGCGCGACATGGACGGCGACGGCGACCTGGACATCGTGAGCGGCGGCAAGTCCGGCCTGTTCCTGGCCGAAAACCTGACCAAGTCTCATGGGACTGCGAAAAAGTAGGCTGAATGTTCGCTTACAATGAAGGCTTGATCTCGACCTTTTATGCCTGAAAAAATCACGAGGGCGGTCATCGCCGCCGCCGGTCTGGGGACGCGGATGTGGCCGGCAAGCAAGGTGGTTCCCAAGGAATTATTCCCCCTCGGTCGAATCCCGGTGATCGCTCATCTGGTTTGGGAATTCGCCGATGCGGGAATCCGGGATGTCGTGATCGTGGCGTCTGCGCAAAATAGGGCCATCCTGGAAGATTTGTTCAATTCTTCGGTGGGTGCGCCGGCGGGACAGGCGGATCAACCAGTGGTGCGACGCTTTCAGGAGAGTTTGAGCCGTTGTACGATTTCGATTCTGGAGCAGAACGAAAAGGCAGGCTACGGTAACGCGATTCCGCTCCGGACCGCCGCGAATGAGTTTGGACCCCGGCCGTGCGTGTACGCGTTTGGCGATGATGTCGTGATCGGCGAAAACGCGACGGCCAGCCTCATCGAGACCTATGAACGCACCGGCAATCCGGTAATGGCTGCACAGGAAGTCGACGAAGACCGAAAACAATCTTTCGGCATTCTGGAATGTGAGAAGCGGGACGACCAGATCGAATATGTGCGGCGGATTATTGAAAAGCCGAAGCCTCAGGAGACGGATTCAAACCTCGCGTCATTCGGCCGCTACCTGGTAACTGCGGAGGTGGTCGAGGCGGTGCTGGACATCGGGTCGGGGCGCAGCGGCGAAGTCTGGTTCGTCGACGCGATTACGCGGCAACTGCAGCGCGGACAGGATGTCTGCGCACTCAAGCTGACAACCGGAGTGTGGTACACCGTCGGCGACCCGAAAAGTTTCGCCGAGGCTGTAGCTGCGGCAACCAGGGAACAGCTCTGCATGGCAGAGGCAGTCCGGCTTTGAGGGCTCGTTTCCTCCGATACTGAGCCCGGCCAAAGGGAGCGGTGCCGCTATTCCGGCTGCTTGCGCTTCAACGCGGCAACCAATGAAGCCGGGGGCTCGAATTTTTCGGCGCGCGCTGCTTTGATGGATTTCCACGCGGCGGTGTAGTTTTTGCGCAAATAATAAAGCATCGCCTGGCTGGCATAGGCTCGACCTGCGGTGGTCTTGAAGGTAGCAGCCTTATCGAAACCGCGAATTGCCGCATCCAGGTTGCCGGTGCGAGCTTCGGCCACTGCCAGGTCGTACTGCGTGCCTGCGTCAGTCGGGTTCTTCTGCGCCAACTGCCGCCGCTCTACAAGGTCGGATTCGGCCTTTTGCTTTTGCGCCTCCACTCGGCTCAAGCCGATCTGGGCCATCTGCAAATCTGGAGCGATCTTGAGGGCAGCCTTGTACGCGGCGATGGATTCATCATCCCGACCCATTACCCTGCTGAGAATGGCGCCCAGCGAAGTCGGATAGACCGGATTGTTCGGGGCAAGCTGGATGGCTTTCTCCAGTTCATCGACTGCCGCTTCGGAATCGCCCTCGTGCGAAAGTTGCCCGGCATAGCTCGCGCGGAGAAGGGCGTTTTTCGGATCGAGACGGACCGCTTCCGCCAGCTCCTTTAACGCCTCCGTGTGCAGCGACAGTTTGGAAAGCGCGGTGGCTAGCTCGGCATGTACGGCAGCGCTTGCCGGGTCGATCTTCAAGGATTCCCGAAAGTGTACCACCGCTTGCTCAGCTCTCAGCTCATTGAGCAGTGCTCCGCCGAGTAGTCGATGGGATATAGCGGCCGGGTTGCCGGAGCCTCCGGTCGCCGCGGTTTGGATGGCGGCCTGCGCGCGACCCTCAAACTCAGGAGTCAGGCCATCGATCCCAGCCGCGAAATTGTAGTCGCGAAGTTCGCGGATCAATGCCACAGTCTTGGGAGAAAACGAATCGCCCTCAGGCGGTTCGGTCATGAGCGTACCGGCGCCGGTGGGCTCCGTGGGTGCGCCGAAGGTATAGGCGAGCGCCCGAATCAGAGCGCGCGTATTTTCCTGTTCGGGCTTGGACGAGTAGTCCACCGCGATGGCAGTGCGGGAGAACGGGCTCGCGCTCCCGCTGCGCCGGCCGTCCTTGAATCCGGCGATACTCAGGATGAAATCGGCCTTGCACTCCGATCGATTGTCCAAAGCCGCGCGGCGCTGGTCGATGTTGCCTTGGTTCGCCACGGGATCATCATCCACCCCGCCGGCTATCTTCCATTGCACCTTGGTGTTTTGAAACGCTCGATTGAGCTCGCGGAACCGGTTCGTGATTACTTCCTGCCAGTTCGACCGCTCCCGGAAAGCATAATCGGCATAAACGCAGACGCCGATCTCGCGGCCGCGCATCGAGCGCAGTCCTATCCGCGCGCCTGCCACCACCCCGCCCAAGAGCAGCAGGACGATCAGCGGCTTGGCCAGTTTTCTCAGCAAAGGCATCAAACGTTAGTGTGCCAGATCTCGGAAGGGAATGGGGAGAGGGTAATGTATGACGGGGATCAGAGCGGTCGGTTGAGCGATTCTGCGGCTGACGCGCGCCTCCGGTCAGCGTCCGAGTCGAATCGCGCAATGCTGGAATCGCGCGCCAAAAATTATATGGTGCGGACCCAAAGCGGGCAGTAGGATAAGATCTGCCGCCGCCGAAGCCGTTCATCCGCGGTGCAACGGAGGAAAGATGCGTAAGGCCCGCATGGAGGCATTTAGCGACGGCGTGATCGCGATCATCATCACGATCATGGTGCTGGAAATGAAGGTGCCGCACGGGGACAACTGGCACGACCTGTCGCCCGTACTTTCCGTATTCCTCAGCTACGTTTTGAGTTTCGTGTATGTCGGCATCTATTGGAACAATCACCACCACATGTTGCACACAGTGAGCAGGGTTACGGGCGCGATCCTCTGGGCCAACCTCCACCTGTTGTTCTGGCTGTCGTTGTTTCCGTTTGCCACCGGCTGGATGGGAGAAAATCACTTCACCCCGGTACCCACGGCACTGTACGGAATGGTGCTGCTAATGGCCGCGATCGCGTACTACTTGCTCCAGCAGGCGATCATCCGCTCCCAAGGTCCCGGCTCGATTCTGAAAAAAGCGGTCGGGCGCGACTGGAAGGGCAAGCTCTCACCGGTCCTTTACGTCACGGCGATGGCCGCGACTCTGCTGTCCGGTTGGATCGCTGAGGCAATCTTCGTAATCGCGGCGCTGATCTGGCTGATTCCGGACCGGCGTATCGAAAACGTCCTGCCGGGCAGTGAGCCCTAGCGTCCTCTTGGTTTCGAACGGTTTCGAATATGTATAATTAGGGAAACGCTTTATGCCGGATTCTGCGGTTCTTGTTGAGGTTGCCTCCCACCGGATCAATCGACTCCTACAGAGCTTTTCGCTCCAAATCCGCAAGACTCTCCGGGCACGCCACGACGCCGACGTGATCCACGACTTCCGGGTCTCCATCCGGCGCTTCTCGCAAGCACTCGACATCTTTAAGTCCTGGCTGCCTGCATCGCAACTGCAACCCATTCGACGGCAGCTCAAAACTTTCGCGTCTGCCGCCGGCGATGTTCGCGATTCCGATATCGGGCTCGAGCTGCTCGCGAAATCCGGTGCGCGCAACGTATCGCGGTGGAGTAGTCGTCTGCACAATCAGCGGAAAGCGGCGGAGCGGCGACTGGTCACGCCATTGCGTCGTTGGATCTTGCAGAAGCGCGGCGCGAAGTGGCGCGCGGATCTCGCAGCCATCGAAATTCCCCAGGATCTCGCCGCCCAATCGTGGCCGGAGTTCGCCCGCGGTGAGTTGCCTCCCGTGGCAAAGAGGTTCTTTCAGTCCGGGCTTCACGCAGAACGCTCACATTCCGGTAAGGAGTTACACAAGGTTCGCATTGCGACGAAGAAACTTCGCTATGCGCTCGAACTCTTTCAGGATGCTCTTGGGCCCGATGGCGCCGTGCGTGTCGATCAGCTCCGGAAGCTTCAGACTGTCCTCGGTAACATTAATGATGTGAGGACCGCACGAAAGCTTTTCAACGAGCTAGGTGCGGGACGCAAGCTCACCGCGCCTTTGCGCAAGAAGCAGCGCAAGCTCACTCGCGAGTTTCACAGCTTGTGGCAAACCGAATTCTCTCGCGCGGAAGCCAAGGAGTGGATCCAGTTCCTGCGAACTGTCCCCCGAAAACCCGCTGCGCGCAGCACCGCGGCTAGCGGTGACCCCGCGCTCGCCGCATCCTCCACCAAATCCGCCTAATTCCGGCTCTTCGCCCGCGGTTGCAGCTTCGGTCCAGTCCGCGCATCCGCGAACTCAAACCCCGAAAGATATGCCAGCTTCAAAATTTTCGTCATCTTTTCGAAGTTAATTTTCTCCACCGTGTCGGTCACCTGGTGATAGTCCGGATGAAAACCGGTGAACCACCAGACCGCTGGAATATCGTGCAGCAGCAGCGGATACTGATCGCTGCGGAACAGCACCTGCTGCGCCGCATCCTGGTCCCATTTGTAAGTCAGCTTCAGACCCACTGTCTTGTTATGCCGCTCCACCACCTCGCGATAATCGGGACTGTAGTGCGTCCCGATCAATCCGAGTTCGTTCGACGTATCGGACGATATATCCGGCTGCGGCACGTTCGGATTCACCGGAGCCTCGTTACGCCCGATCATGTCGAAGTTGATGTGCGCCCTCGTGGTCGCCAGCGGGCGCAGCGGATGAGCCGCGTAGTAATACGATCCGAGCAGCCCGCGCTCCTCCGCGGCGAACACGATGAACAGCAGCGAGCGCTTCGGCTTCGCCGGATTCATTGCGTACGCCCGCGCCAGCTCGACAACGCCCACCGTCCCCGATCCGTTGTCATCGGCGCCGCGGTAAATCCCGGCCGGTCCCATGCCATCGTGATCGAAGTGGCCGCTGAAAACGATCGTCTCGCTCTTCAGCGCGGGATCGCTGCCCTCCACTATGCCAGCAACATTATATGTAGTCGCGCGCCGCCGCTCCGCCAGCGTCGTACGCAGCTCAATCGTAGTGTTGGGAATCGGAAAGGGCGCCGGGCTGAGCTTGCTGTCGATGCCCGTCTGAACTTCGCGCGCATCTTTTCCCGCCGATCCGAACAGGCTCGCGGCAAGCTGCGCCGAAATCGCGACCGACGGAATCCCAGCCCCGCCTTCCGCGAGCGCCTCCGATGGAATCCGCGGCCGCTGGGCCGCCTGCTGCCCCCTGCCTCCTCGTCCTGCGCCTGCAACTGCGGCAACTGGCGCGTGGCTCGGGTCCGCCATCGTCAGAACTGCGAGTGCGCCATGCCGCTCCGCGTTGCGGATCTTAGGATTGTTGTTCGTGTAGCGCGTATTGCCCTTGCCATTGAAGATCGAATCGGAATCGTTCTCCTGCGGCTCGTGATTGAAGATCAGCACGATTTTCCCGCGCGCGTCGATGCCCTGATAGTCGTCGTAGTTCAGCTCGGGAGCGGTGATTCCGTACCCAGCAAAAATCACTGGACCGGAAATCGTCACTTCATTCGGAAACGTGCTGGTCGCATCGGGAGCGCGATACGTCTGCGCCTTGTCCCCCTGCCGGACGCTCAACGAGGTACCCGCGCGATCCGCCGTGTACTCGATCAACGGCACCGGCTGCAAGAACGAATCGCCGTGCGCCGGCTTGAGTCCCGCCGCCGCGAACTGACTCGCGATCCACTGAATCGCGACTTCCGATCCGCGCTCGAGCGACCGCCGCCCCTCCAGTGCATCCGACGAAAGAAACGTCAACTGCGCCTTCAGCCGCGCCGCCTGAATCGAGTCGTACCCCATCTGAATCCGGGAGGGCACCTGCGCGCAAAGCGCTACCGCCACCAAAAGAATCGCCAAAATCCGCATGGCTAAATGGTACCGCTCGCTTCACGGTATTACTGCAACACCAATCGTACGCCGTTCTGAATGAATTGGTTACCCGGACTGCAAGCCGCCAAGGCCGCGCTCTATCGCGAATTCATGGACGCTGGCCTTCGCAAGAGCGATTTGGCGCGGCATCTGCGCCTGGCCATCCAACGTTGACAGGCTCTTTGATTTACGGCGACAGTCCCGTTTCGATCAGATCGAAGGAGCGTTCCGCGCGAACGGGAAAACGGTTGCCATCGAAATCCGAGATGCGGCCTGAGCCATATCTACTGAGGAGCCAGCACAGCCTCAGTCTGCTCCACCTTCGTGCGCCGCGGCTTGAACCAACCCTGAACCTTCTCCAGATACAGATAGATCACGGGCGTGATGTACAGGGTCAAAAACTGGCTCACCACCAGCCCGCCCACAACCGCCAGTCCCAGCGGCTGCCGCGCGTCCGCACCCTCGCCGTATCCGAGTGCAATCGGGAGCGTGCCGAAGAGCGCCGCGACGGTTGTCATCATGATCGGCCGGAATCGCAGCAGGCAGCCATCCCAGATCGCGTCGAACGGTTTACGCCCCTGGTGCTGCGCCTCAATCGCAAAGTCGATCATCATGATCGCGTTCTTCTTCACCACGCCGAATAGCATGATGATGCCGACGAACGCGTACAGGTCCAACTCCTTGTGAAAGATGACCAGCGTCAGCAGCGCGCCGAATACCGCCGAGGGCAAGCCCGAGAGAATCGTGATCGGATGGATGAAGCTCTCGTAAAGAATCCCCAGCACGATGTAAATCACTACCACCGCCACGATCAGCAGGATCGTCAGATTCTGAAACGACTGTTGGAACTCTTTGACCGCGCCCTGAAAGTTCGCGCTGATAGTCGGTGGCATGCGCATCTCGCGAATCGTATCGTCCACCAACTGGGCCGATTGTCCCAGCGAGAATCCCGGGCGCAGGTTGAACCCGATGGTCACGGCCGGCAACTGCCCGAAATGGTTGATCTGCAGCGGCCCTTTCTCCCGCTTCATCTTGACTACCGAATCGAGCGGCACCAGTTGCCCTTGCCCGCCGCGAATATACACCTTTGAGAGCGCGTCCGGATTCCGTTGGTACTGCGGCGCAAGCTCCAGAATCACCGAGTATTGATTCGCCGGCGCGTAGATCACCGAGACCTCGCGTTGGCTGAAGCCGCTGAACAGCGCGTCCTGCACCTGCTGCACCGATATCCCGAGCGACTGTGCGCGGTCGCGGTCCACATCGATGGTCAACTGCGGGCTCGCGATCCGCATATCCGACTGCACATCGACAAACCCCGGCAGCTTGCGCATCGCGCCTTCCAGCTTCGGCGTCCAATCGTAAATCTCCTGCAGATTGGCGCTCTGCAGCGTCAACTGATACGCGCTCTGCCCGATCGCCTGGCCGCTGATTGTGATGGGCGGCGGATTCTGCATGAATGCGAACACACCCGGCACTTGCGCCGCTCTTGGACGAAGCTCGTCGATGATCTGGTCCACCGACTTCTTACGCTCCTCGCGGGGCTTCATGCGCGCGAACACGATTCCCTGATTCATGCTGCCGCCGCCCGGAACAAAGACGCCGACCGAAGCCACGTCGGGGTGCGCCGCGAACACATCGCCCACCGCCTTGGTATGCCGCGCCATCGAATCGAACGAGATATCCTGCGGCCCCAGCACTGCGGCGAACATGAAGCCGCTGTCCTGGCTCGGAATAAATCCAGTCGGCATCGTCTTGAACAGGTACACCGTCCCGACGAGCATGAGGATCGCGACCGCCATCGTAACGGGGTGGAACCGCATCGCCACGCGGAGAGTTCGCTCGTAACCGCGGGTCAGCAGGTTGAAACTGCCTTCCAGAAAGTTGTAGAAGAAGCCGTGCCGCTTGCCATGATCGGCCTTCAGGAACCGGCTCCCCAGCATCGGCGTCAGGCTGAGCGAGACGAAACCCGAGATGAGAATCGCCACGACGATCGTCACCGAAAACTCGTGCAGCAGCCGGCCCACGATGCCGCCCAGGAACAGCACTGGGATGAACACCGCCACCAGCGAGAACGTCATCGAAAGAATCGTGAATCCGATCTCGCGCGCCGCCGTCATCGCCGCATACATTCGCTTCTCGCCCATCTCCATATGGCGCACGATGTTTTCGAGCATCACGACCGCGTCGTCCACCACGAAGCCCACCGAGAGTGTCAGCGCCATCAGCGAAAGATTGTTCAAACTGTATCCCAGGCCCCACATCACCGCGAACGTGCCGATGATCGAAAACGGAACCGCTACGCCGGGAATCAGCGTCGCGGTCATGTTCCGCAGGAACAGGAAGATCACCATCACGACGACGCAGATGGTCAGGACCAGCGTGAATTCCACGTCGCGAATCGATCCGCGAATCGATTCCGAGGCGTCGTGGGCCACGGCCAAAGTGATAGCCGGAGGAATCTCGCGGCGGAACTGCGGCAGCAGCGCGCGGATGCTGTCGACCACTTCCACGGTATTGGTGCCGGGCTGCTTCTGAATCGCGCAGATCACCGCGCGTGTGTTGTTGAACCAGCCGAGCATGCGCGTGTTGTCGACGCTGTCGATCACGTTCGCGATCTGCTCCAGCCGAACCGGAGTGCCGTTGCGGTAAGCCACGATCACCGGCTTGAAGGCCGCCGCATTCGCAAGCGTGCCGCTCGATTGAATCGTGAACGCCTGCGTATCGCCATCGAGGCGGCCGGTTGGCAGATTGCTGTTGTTTTGCGCGATCGCCTGCCGCACCTCGTCGATGCCGATTTTGTGTACCGCGAGCTGATCGGGATCCACTTGCACGCGGACGCCATACTTCTGCGCGCCGAAAACCTGCACGCGCGAAACGCCACTGATCATCGAGATGCGCTGCGCCAGAATGTTGTCGGCGTACTCGTTCACGGTGTACATCGGCAGCGTGGTGGAGTCCATCGAGAGATACAGCACCGGTTGCTCCGCCGGATTGACCTTCTGATACGATGGCGGCCGCGGCATGCTCGTAGGCAATCGCCCCGACGCGCGCGCGATCGCGGCCTGGACGTCCTGCGCCGCCGCGTCGATCTTGCGGTCGAGCGTGAACTGCACCGTGATTGCGGTGGAGCCGAGCGCGTTCACCGAGCTCATCTGCTGGATGCCCGCGATGGTAGAGAATTCGCGCTCGAGCGGGGTGGCCACGGTTGACGCCATCGTCTCCGGACTCGCCCCTGGCACAAACGCGCTTACGGAGATCGTGGGATAGTCGACACTCGGAAGCGCGGCCACGGGAAGCTCACGAAACGCCAGAATCCCGAACAAAACGACGGCCAGCGTGACGAGCGCCGTCATCACCGGCCGCTCGATGAAGATCCGCGACAGGTTCATTTGCCGGCCTCCACGATGCGGACTTCCGCCCCCGGCATCAGCCGCAACTGTCCGTCCACCACGACATTTTCGCCGGGCTCGACACCCTTCTCGATGATCTGCTTCTCCCCGAAAACGCGTCCCGGCGTGACCGGCCGGGCTTCCGCTTTGTTGTCGGGTTTGATCACGTAAACCAGCGATCCCTGCTGCCCTGCCATGACCGCCGAAACCGGAACCACTACCGCATTGTTGATCGTATCGAGGGTCAGAACGGTCGTCACGAATTGCCCCGGCCAAAGCGCCGAATTCTGATTATCGAAACTCGCCTTGAGATGAATCGTGCCCGTGGTGGCATCCACCGAGTTGTCAATCACCGCGAGCCGTCCAATGGCCGCATGATCGGGATTGTCCTTCGCGAACACATTCACTGTAAGCGGGTGGGCGCTGTTCAGACGACGGATTGCGGCCAAGTGCTGCTCAGGCGCGCTGAAGTTTACGAAGATCGGCGACACCTGGTGAATCACCACCAGCGGCACATCGTTGGCTTTCACCAGATTTCCCGCGTGCACCAGCAGGTTGCCGGCGCGCCCGGAAATCGGCGCTTTGATCTCGCAGAAGCTCAGATTCAATTTGGCAGCAGCCACGGCAGCCTGGTCCGCCGCAAGTGCCGCGCGCGCGCTGTCGATTGATGCCCGAGTGGCCCGCACGGCTTCGCGCGAGACATCCGCATTGGTCTTCGTCTGATCCGCCTGCGATTTGGAGACGACGCCCGCTTTGGACAGCTCGGCGTACCGCGCCGCATCGCTCGCCGCGAACTGCGCCTGCGCGGTATCGCGATCCACGGCCGCCTCCGCTTGATGGATCTGCGCCTGGTCCCGCGCCACCGCCGCCTCCGCCTGCCGAAGAGCTTCCTGGAACGGCCGCTGATCGATCACGAAAAGCAGGTCGCCCTTGGCCACGTTCTGCCCCTCGACGAATGCCACTCGTTCGAGTTGCCCGGCGATCTGCGATTTCACTTGTACGATTGCGGACGCGTCCACCGTCCCGACCACCCGCAGCTCGGTCGGCACTGATTCCTGGGAAGCCTTCACGACGGTCACCGGCACGGCCGGAGGTGGACCCGCGGTTTTCGCCTGTTGCTGCTGGCATCCGGACAAGATCAGCACGCCCATGGCGGCCAATAAGATAAGTCCAATAACTCGATTGGAATGGAACACAAACGCCCCCGCGAAGGATATTAGATGTGGACGAAGAAAAAACGAATCGTGAAATTGCATTTTAGCATGCGAAAAAAGCAGCTTCGTTTGAACGATTGAGTTTCGTGGCGGTGCAGCCGGGCCGTGATGTGCCCACACCTTTGCGATTCGGCTTCGAGTGCTTCGTGCAAGAGCATTTCCGGAAAAATGCGATACGACTCGTTCAGCGCCCGCCGGGTGAGTTGGGCGACTTCGGAGAGCCGTCGAGAATCGAGGCCGGGCAGGATAGCCAGCAGATAGTCCTTGACCGGCAAGCGCAAACTTCGGCAGGATTCTACGACAGAAAGATCGGCGCAACTTTCGGGCCGCTTTGGGGCTGCCCACGTGCAGCCAGTCTTCTGCGCTCCGCCGTTTTGCCATGCCGTTAGTGCTAGCCGGCTCGGACATGTCGACCAAGCGGAATTGTTCCAGGCTTACAGTGGTGTCACTGGCAAAATCAGGGCGAACGTCTCGGCAATCGATTAAGAATACACCCTTCGCGATATTGACGCGTTCGCAGCTCTGCTCGGAGTTCGCCACAGTTTAGACATGGTCCGTGCGTGCCGGTCGTTGCGCGATTGGGAGAAGTATCTTAAACTCAAAGAGCTCGAAACGTCGGGGCGTAGCGCAGCCTGGTAGCGCACCTGCCTTGGGCGCGTAAAAACTCTCTCCAAAAGCTCCATTCCTTAGCAAGCATTTTCAGTCTTTACAATAACTTGGGGAATCTGCTCTTCGCTCGACGGATAACCCAAACAGGCTCAAAAGTTGGGGTTTTGATACAGTTCTGATACGGTCGAAACGGCCGTTTTTGCGTGCATGCGTTTTGAGCATGCGAGCTGCCTGTAGAGCCTCTCTTTTTCTAGCCAGTTCTTATCTCACACGCTATGAGCAGCCGAAATTTTTCAAAGTTCATTCGTCCCACGGAGGTCACTGGAGGTCCGATCACTGATCGTGATTTGGATCTGCTCGATGCGATCCTCCGCTACCGGTTCTCCCCTGCTTCGCAGCTGGTCCGACTCGTGGGCGGAAACGAGGACGTGACGCATCGGCGCCTACGGCGCTTGTGGGAGCGGGGCCTCACGAATCGATTCGCATTTCCGGGGATTCGTAATCACAGCGAGTTCTACTACTACCTCGATGACCGGGGTCCCATCAACCTGTTGGTGGAGCATCGCGGCCTCGACATCCACCCACAGATGCTCGACGAGATCAAGAGCAATCGTGAGAAAGATTATGCACAGGCTGCCTACCGCGGCCAGCATATGCAGCTCGGTTTTCTGAAGCACAGCCTGATGCTCTCTCGATTACACTTCCTTCTGGAGATGGCGTGCAGGACCGCCGCAGCCCAAGTCAGTCTTGAGGCTTGGTGTCAGGGTGGCCAACTCGCCGGTCACAAAGTAGAAGTGCCGAAAGTGAAAGCGAGTCGCGGCAGTGACGGTTACTTCTGGGAAGAAGCCGATGAAATGGAACGTTTGCCGGTGGAGCCCGACGCAATGTTCACACTTCGGTTTATGGATCGCCCCGCCGATAGCCAGCTCGCTCATTTTTTCTACGAGGCCGATCGCGGCAGCATGGTCATGACCGACATGCTCAAGAAATTCCGCGGCTACTACCATTTCGTCAAAAAGCAGCAGAGGCACCGGGAAGCATTCGGTGTTCATCCGATCCGGGCTGTCCTCGTGGAGACGACGGACGAAGCGCGAGGCAAGCGGCTAATGGAGCTGGCCAATCATCCTTTGGTTTGCGGCAATGCAAAGCGAGCCGGCTTGTTTTGGTTTACGATTTCTCCCCTTTTCACCGATCCTCCCGCTGAGACGGTTGTCCCCCATTACCTCTCTATGCCGGCGGTGATCTTGGAGCCTATCTGGGCACTGCCAGACCAGAGTTTGCACAGCGTCATCGATACTGAGAACGCCGCGGCAGGCCGCGCGCACGTGTCTTGACGGATTTTGCCGTGAGATTTATAATTGTTTTAACTAAGTTTAATCCATCCATAGGCTTATGAGCACGAGCAGAACAACCAAGGTCATGGGATTCTCCGTTCCGACCGCAGTGGTCAAGGAAGTCGAAACCCTGGCGAAAGAGGAACGCCGCACCAAAAGCGAATTGTTTCGCGAGATGGTGCGCGTCTATCGGCGTTATCGCACGCAGCGCGATCGCGATGAACAGCGCTGGATCACGAGCCTCATTGAGCAGGCGCGCGCTGAGCAGGCCAAAAACCCCATGAGCGTAGAGGAGCTGCTCAAAGAGAGCACTCGCCTTTCGCGCTACGGCGCTGCCCAAGCAAAAAAGCTCGGCATCAAGCCCAAGGATGTAAACCGCGTCATCCATGAGTACCGACAAAGCCAGCGGGCTTAGAGTCGTCCTCGACACCAACGTCTATTTTTCGGCCTTCACCCATCCACAAGGCCAGTCATTTCGCATTTGGAAGGCGGCAATCAACCGCCGGTACACCCTGTTGATCTCGCCGCCGATCATGCGGGAAATTGCTCACGTACTTCGCGATTACGTGCATTGGGACGAACACGAAATAGCTGGGCACCTGAAATTGCTGGCAAAAGTCTCCGAGATTGTATCTCCAACAATAGGTGTGGAAGCGATCACAGGCGACGAATCCGACAATCGCATTTTGGAGTGCGCCTTGGCAGGAAAAGCTGATCTCGTCGTATCGGGTGATCGCCACCTTCTACGGCTCCGAGTCTTTCAAGGCATTGGCATCGTTCGCCCGGTTGATTTCGCACGGACCTTAGGAGCGTCAATGCTTTAGGTAGTCGTCGACTCGCTTTGATCCGTTCTTGTAGCCGATGTTACAGTTAATTGCCGGAGAAAACCGCGCGCAACTGTCCCTGCTCCAGACTACGCTTGAGAGGCAATTGTTGACAACTGTCGGCATCACGGGCACCTTGAAATTACAGAACGCTGGTGAATCTACGTTTGGACGATGACTATTAATCCCTGGTATCTACCAAGCAGCGACGCGTTTGAGGTACTGGTTGCGCTTGTGTTGGAGTCGGAGCACGCCGGCGACCGCATCACGAGAAACCGACCTCCAGACTGGGGAGTTGATATTGTCCGTAGAGAAGCGAGCGGCTCCTACCATGCTTACCAGTGCAAACACTACCGACATCCACGCCTTACCGAACTCCGAAGAGCCCTGGAGGCCTCCCTCACGGTGGCTTTGGAGTTTCGATCAAGACAGCCCTGGAAAGACTATACGCTTTGCGTATCGCATGACCTAACCGCCGACCAGCGATATGAATGCATGCAAGTGGCGCGGCGTATGGGTCTTCGAGAGCGAGAGTTTGACATTCGATGCGGAACGAGTTTCCTCTTTACCCTTGGCAAGAACCAATGGATTTGGGAGCGTGCGATCGAGGCCACAAGAAATGAGCAGGCCTTTCGAAGGTCGGCATATAGTCCAGTCCACGATCCGGCTTGGAGCGATTCGGCCCTTCGACGAGTTGTGAGTGATGTCCTCCGCCGAAACACGCGTCTCAGCGTGGCCGAGGCCCTTCAGGCTCGGGGCATAATGGAACTAGCCATGAGCGATTGGTACGAACTTGCGGCTCAGTTCTTTGATTCCACAAAGGAGTCACTGCGAATGATAGCGTTTGAGAAGGAAATCCCCAGCTTTTGGATGACCAAATCGGGCCACAGGTATTTCGAACTGAATAGACGCTTAATATCTAATCAGGTCGAAGTGAAACGAATTTATGTCTTCGATTTCGCATGGGCGACGGAGGCACCAGAGATGTTTCGAACGATGGTTCATCACTTGGCTCAGCAGGTTGCCATCGGTGTAAAGTGCCGCGGCATGGATCAATGCGAGTTTTCGGAAACACTAAAACTGAATTGTGCACTCTTTGGTGTTCAGGATGAGGATAATGTCGCACTCTTCGCGCCGGACGAATTGTCGGTCACACTCGTCCGCGAACATGATCATGTAACGAATGCGATCGACGTGTACGAGGACCTATTCGCTTCGCCGACATGTCATTCAGTAAACAAGTTGCTACGTTACTCTCGCTCCTTGTAGCAGACCAGTTCGGTGACGTCCGAGTCGCAGAATCGTCGAAGTCGCCAGCTTTTCGCTTGCTCTATTACCTCCGACGAAAAGCTGCATACCAAGCGTCAAACTCGTGGCGAGAATTCAAGAGGCCGTAGGGTTGCTTGACGATCTCCAGAACTTCGAAGTAAATCTCAGCAGGTCCGACGAGATCTCGGAGGTAGATCGCGCCATGTTGGAAATCATCACGGCGATGATCGGCAGAGCCGCATACGGTGACCCAAATCCCATTTGGGTTGAGAAGCGAGGCGATGCGCCGCACGGCTGTCGCCCTGCGCCGCACGCCCGCTAACCCGTGAAAAAAGCCCTTGTCGTAGACGACATCGAATCTATGGGCGAATGAGTGCTTGAAAAAATCCGCGCAGACGCAACTCCCTTCGGTAGTCCCCTCCCTCAGTGCGTGAGTTGCGTCCTTGGAAATGTCAAGCCCGACGTAGTCGAATCCCAACCGGATAAGGTCGGAGCGGTCAGGGCCTTTACCGCAGCCAACCTCGAGGAGTCGGTCCCCCAAGACGTAGCTTCCAAGCTGCCGAATGGTCGGTTCCGACAAGCCGCTGCTCTGCCACGGAGTCGCTCCACGGACGTAGCAGGCGTCCCATGAAGCCGCGGATGCCTCAAGCGGTTTTCGGCTTGGCAAGAGAGTCGAGCCGTTCTGAATTGAGGGCCTCACGCCCAAAGACGTCGGCACTCTCCTCTGGCTCATATATGTCCTCCGCTGGAAACCGACCGAGCAGCCCAAGCCTAGAGCCGCGCAACTCTTCCTTAGATAGGCGGTTCGGCGCGTCACCAGAATTGGCCTTCTTCGTCCAGGTCATAGTTCTCCTTGTCATACCACCTCAACAAAACCACGCTGCGGCCGTAGCCCCTGGCGTAGCCGTAGCGCGTGCGCTGCTAATTTCTCAGATGTACCTTTGGGTTTGGGAGTTCCTTCAAACAGGTAATCTTGAACATTTTTAATTTCTTCCGGGTCTGCCGACGTCGGCCTAACTCCGTAATAGAACTGGAGTTCATTCTGGGCTAGACATGGCTCAGATAAGAAGTTCTCCCCCATCCAGCAATCGAGACCACACGTTTCTCCCCGACGCTTGAGTTCATCAACCACAAACGCCAAAGTCTCATGGTACCGTTTCTTCCAGCCGCGTCTTCGAAAAAACATTTGCAAATACGCCGCTAAAAACAACCTGCTTTCTTCTGCGAATCCGCTTCGAAAAAATACCCAGAGAAGACGCTGAAGGAACCATGATCTGGGCAGCGCGGAATAAGGACGCGCTCCGAAAGGCTGGCTGAACCGTACGGACACGGACAGGCACGGCTCGTCATATGCAACACCGTGCCAAAAAAGAGACGGAAACAGTACGCCTTGTCCCGCTTCCAAAGTCACCTGAATACCGCCGACGCTCTCTACGAACTTCGTGGCATCCAATTCACTGAATCTTGGAACCGCGAAGCTACTCGTGTTGATAATGGGGTTAAGGAGCCAGCCTGATTCCGGCGGGAAAAAGAAAAAGCGCTTGCGGCCAGTCAGACACGCATGCGCCACCCACGCGTGATCCCAATCGAAGTGAAGCGGCGCTAGACAATTTCTGCGTCCGGCGTGCAGGAAGGCAACCGCATGTCGCCCTCTATTAGCACCAGGCACCTTGATCGTCAACCGTCCGGCCGATCGTCGATCGATGGGCATTTCTGGGCAGAGAAAACCGTTGTCGCTCCAAGACTCGTCCCGTCCCTTTAGGTACCTGTCCGCCGTCACAGAAAAGACGGCGCCGGGGGCCCGTCGAAATGCATCGTAGTAATTATTGGAAATCTTAAGCTGAATGTCCTGCGTGGCCTCGTGGAGGTCTGTATTTACCGCCACCCCGAGGGGGGCGCGCAGTCCACCCAGGTTGAGAAGTGAAATTGGCGTGCACGACACCTTCATGGTTTCAGCTCTCGCTCCAAGGAATCCTTGTTCCAGGGGTCAGTCCGGTTGTCGCGAAGGACCGCCGCAAGATGTGCAAGGCCGCGACGCTCATCGTCCCGAATTCCCAACAGTAACAGTTTATGAACAATTCCTATCCGAGTAAGCGTCTTGTGCTGGCCCTGATTTCGGCCGTAGCTTCTGACTGGACCTTTGCCTTTATCAATCCTGAACCGGAGAAGGTAGTTATCTTCCTTGAGGCCATTCTGTTTGCCATCAACAAGAATACTTAGCTCGGGCTGGCCTTGCAGAATGAGATTAACTTCGGAAGCGTCACGAGCCGGCAATAACGTATCAAGCGTGTGGAGCATCGCATGGAAGTGGCTCTTTAGATGCACGTAAGTCGGAATGCCGAGCCGATCAGACATTTCAAGGAACGAATGAATAGCCACCTCACTCCGCGGAGTATCGTTTACAATCAGCAAGCGGTACTGTTTCTTGGTCGCTTGCGAAAGCTTAAAAAAATGCCTAAGGTAGTCGGTCGAGAAGAGCAAATCCTGCAGCCGATCAAATCTCAGAAGTGATATCGTCTCCTCCCACTGATTGTTATCACTAGGTTCTCCATCATCCGGTGGCCGCAATGGGGCGGGCAACTCACCGTGATCCAGCCGTTCAACTCCAAGTACCGCTATTTCCTTACTACGTTCGAGCGGTTCACTGCGAGCCAGTATTATGCGTTGATCATTGTCGATTATCCGAGCCAACTCCGCGTGGCTTGCGGCCAGGCCACTTATCGAAGTCGCCACTGTGCGATCTATGGTATCGAGCCTCGCCTGAGTTATTGTCTTGACATCACTGATAGCGTCTTGAATATCTCGCTCGGCCTTTTCTAGCTTACGTGCTGACCGCCCTAGCTCTAGAACAATCATGACAAACAAAGTATGAATAAGGAATGTCCCGATTTCGCGGAATAGTTCTTCCTTCTTGGTCTCCTCGCCTTCATGTGTCACATGGTAGGCGACAAAGCCAGCGATCACGCCGATTGATGCTTCAATAACTATTGATGCCCACCAGGGAAAAGGCTGCCCTTTCTTTCGCTGGATGACCCAGAATACGCAAGTAGCAGCCAATATCCCAATTGCAAAAAGCGTGACGTGCCAAAGAGTTTCCTTCACGGTGTGCCTCCGGTGTTGTGAATTCCAACTTCGCGACTCACTGGAATTGGCAATGAACTGTGGCTAGCGACGAGCAGTGATATGTTGCGCTGTGCTTGCATCTGACGCAGCGCTTCACCCGCCGTCAGGGCGGATTGGTCGTCCAGTGACGACATGAATTCGTCCAAGCAGAGTAAGTTGGCACCACTTATGAGCGTTGTCACAAGCGCAAGTATTTGGCGTTGTCCGCCCGAGAGGTGACCGACGAAATCATCTAGACGTAGTTCGAGTGCGAGGCCAAACGAGGACAGTAGCGTTCGCCCGTGCCCGGAAGGTGCTCCACCTGCTGCGACCTTGAGTTGCTCTCGGACCGTTAAACTTAGCGCAAGCATCTCCCCTGCGGACTGGTCCATATACGCTGCTTTGACCCCGGGCAGCAACTCTATGCGTCCCTCGGTCAACTGCAGCACGCCCCCAAATACTTTTAACAGTGTTGTCTTACCGGTGCCGTTGCGGCCTAGAAACCGAATGGTTTCTCCGCACCGGACCACTATGTTCAGGTTCTGGAACACCCACTTTGATGCTCCTGGATAACGAAAACCGGCGTTTGTCATGCGCGCACTATCGGTCAAAAAAGCCTCGTAGAACTAGAGTGCGCGCGCCCGGCGATTCCGAGCAGCAGGAGGAGAAACAGCGCCGTCAGGAGACGAATGTCAACAAGTTGAACGCGAAGAGATAAAATCCCCTGAAGCCCGGCCGAGTATACAAGACAGCCGATGACGACCGCGAGCAGGTACTCATTCAATCGGAGAAACTCTCGTTTTCGGAACGACTTAATTAGGGCCTCGCCGAGGATTAGGATAGCAAGGCCGACAAGCAAGATTCCCGTGCCCATATTGTTCGTGAATCCACCTCGCCGCTGCGCCTCTAACGCACCACCCATGGCGACTATCGCGTTCCCACACGCGAGTGCCGCAACAAGCAGGAGTCGACGCTCTTGCTGAGGCACCAGCGTCGGCGCTGCTGCACTGCCTGCGTAGCGTAGTCGGAGCCCAGTCCGACTGCTGAGTGCCCGCGCGACGAGCCACGCAGTGAGGGTGAACGCAACAAGCCAGAACGCCGTGAAAATGAAGTGTGATTGGTATGAGGCCGGTCCGATGATACGACCGGAAAGATTCGCATCGAGCACGTCGAGCCTGGACTGAAACGACTCGACGCGCAGCAAGCTCCTCGTCGATCCACCAGAAATGTACGGCGCCGAAAGAAGGAGAATGATCATGGAGAGAACACCAGAGATGACCTTTCCCACTCCGAGCCGATCGTTGATCGTCCATGTGAGCAGCCCGCCAATACCACCCGAGAGGGCAGCAGCGGCAAATGATGCAGCTGTCCCGAAACCTGAGGTCAGGCACACGGAGTAGACAGCGGCTCCGACCGTGAATGAACCGTCGACGGTCAGGTCGGGGAATCCCGCCATACGGATAAGGCTCAGAACACCGAGGACCACGAAAAGGAGTCCCGTCGAGTTGTAGAGCATCGCATCAATTGGAATGAGAAACGTACCTGAGTCCATAGTCGGATCACTTCGCGTCTACGAACTTGAAATTCGTCCCCTCGAAGACCTTTAGGTCAACCCCGAACTGTGACGCGGCGGCGCGATTTATGAGCAGATTTCCACTCGAAACGACACGCACGGGTAGGTCGGATGGCTTCTTCCCCATCAAGACCTCGGCGACGAGATCGGCGGTCAAATCTCCGAAAGACGTCATGTTGATGGACAGTGCGAGAACGCCACCTTTCTCAACGCTGCCAGATTCACCGCCAAAAAGCGGTTTCCGCGCTTCGCGCGCCGCCTTTACAAGACCGTCGAGGTTCTCAAGAATCAGGTGGTCGATGCCGGTGTAAATTGCATCCACATTGCGCAGGAGTGCGACGGCAGACGAGTATACGTCAGTACCTTGTGAGACCGGAGAGAGGTCGAGGGCAAACCCTCGGCGCTGCGCAATGGCGGTCATCGCGTCCACGCCGATCTTGGAGACATCGTCCCCGCGAGTGTACAACATGCCGATCCGGTGCGCCTTCGGGAACGCACGCAGAAAAGCTTCCGCCTGCGCATCGAAAGGCCAGCGATCACTCACGCCGGTGATGTTTCCGCCAGGGTGTTCAAGATTAGTCACAAGCCCGGTGCCTACGGGGTCGGTGACCCCTGAAAACACGATTGGAATTGTTTTAGTCGCCTTCGCCGCGCTCAGGGTCGAAGGAGTGGATATCGGGACGATCACCGCTGGTGCCTTACGTGCAAATTCCGCCGCTATTGCCACAGCTAGCGTGGAATCTCCGTTAGCGTTCTTGAATTCGATTGTCACAGTCCGCCCGTCATCGTAGCCGCGCCGCTTGAGCCCCTCGATAAGGCCTGCTCGGACCTCGTCGAGTGCTGGGTGGGTCGCTATCTGCGTGATGGCGACTAAAGGGCGCTGCGGAGGGCTCTGCGGCTTCGAGCACGCACCCAGAGCACACAAACCCAGCAACAAGAACCCGGTGAATTCCTTTTGCAAATGCATGCCGCGCTCTCCTTACGGATACTTCCCTGCGTCCAGGGGAACCAGAGCACTTTGAGCGCTCGCCCACCTGTCGGAGGGTAAACGATTGATTCTAACAGTTCAGGAATCGCAATGCCGCGCTATGTGAGAAGCGAGAGTGCATTTTTTGCCGACTCTGGAAAGGCCGCACAAATTGATACCATTAGTCGGGAGGCGTGATTTGACTACCGTCCGCCTGCGCGAAGGGCAGGTTATTACCGTCATCCCACGCGGACAGAGGTTCGGTAAAAAAAGCGGGCTAGTCGACGTGACCGCCCGCCCAGCCTTCAAAACGCCGTCAAAACCTGCAATATCAATCTACCCAGTTCCTCAGGCGAAGTCTGATCTGGCTGCGATCCGTCAGCCAATTCTAGGACCCTTACCCAAAGACTGCCTACCAAACGAGTTGTGATCTCGAGAGCCGCCGTTCGACCTGATTCGTCGCCGTCGAGCAGTACTACGACCCGTCGGAAATGACGAATGAGTTGCTCCTCCTGCCCGTGAGATAGGGAGCAACCCATGAGGGCCACACAGGGATGTTCCGCCTGTACCACCTTCATGCAGTCGAAGAACCCCTCGACCAGCACGACAGTCCCGGACGAATCGTCTTCGAGCACCCGCGCCAGGTTATAAAGCACGTGGCTTTTTTTGAATCCGGCTGGCAGTTTGTATTTGGGCTCGCTCCCGTCGATGGAGCGTCCTGCGTAGGCGACCAGTTCTCCCTGCTCGTTTTCAATCGGGATGACGATTCTCCCATGCATGGTCCCCTTCCCGGCGAAGAAGCCAACGCCGAAGTACTCGGCGGTCTCGGCATCGATGCCTCTGCCGGCGAGGTAGGGATGTGAATAGTCGATCCCCTTGAGCCGAAAGTTCAGCGGCTGATTTGCTGCTCCCCCAACCCCTACTTTTTCCGCAGCCAGTTCCGGACCAGTTCGGGAAGTTGCGACCGCTGGCTGATCAGGTATTGGCCGACGGTCTCCTCCGGCGGGTCCGAACCACTGTTGCAGTCTGAGCGCGGCGTCGCGCACACTGCACGTTTCCATCGCCGCGACGAAATCCAGAACGTTGCCTTTCGACTGACACGAGAAACAGTGAAAAGCATTTTTCTCGGTGCTCACGTGGAAGCTGTCTGCGCCATCGCCCTGGTGAATCGGACAACGGCCGCGGAGTTCCTTGCCGCTGCGCTTGAGTTTGATGCCGTAGTGGTCGAGCACGCGGTCGATGCCGACCGCTTGTTTGACCGCTTTGAAGTCTACCCAGTTCTTGTCCATTCCTGTCCTCCAGTTTGTGTTTTGGTGGAGGTAGTATAGGGAAGTTTTTTATTTTCAACAATTTGAAATGGTAAGATATTAGAACTGGCCTCGGAGTTCTCCCCTCTCGCTAACTGTCGTCCTCGGTATGGAGAAGGATAACAGGTAAAGCCGTATAGCACGCGGCTATTGCGCGAGGAGTTGTGAGCCAGTATTCTCCATGCCGGTGCTCACGACCACGAAGACTTTTCCGAGGCCAGCCTCGCCGACCGCCCGGGAGGTGCTACGAGGCTGGCCAAATATCCACACTCTTCTGCTTCCCGAAATTCCAAAAAACTGCTACGCTACCGGAGCAAATATCCTCCGAGAAAAATGTCGAAGAAACCAACCAAGAAAACTTTCTACGTCAACGCAATTATCGACGGGCACATCATCGCCGGCGCCGTAGCATTCTCCCCTGCTCCGGCACCAGGCGTCCTTACCGAACTCGCACGCTTTGAGGCCGAACGAGTTTTGCAGCACATGGTCCGCGAAGAAATCGACGCCGGTCGTATCTGACAACGGTGGTCCGATAGGTAGTGCTGGAGATAACAGCCAGTGTTTCATCACAGACGTGCCGACTTGTCCGCCGCTTGGTGCTACTGATATCAGAACTTGGTGCTTATGAAATCAAATCTTGGTGCTATTGATATCAGAACTTGGTGCTGGTCAAATCAAATCTTGGTGCTGATGAAATCACAGCCTCGAGGGAATCACCAGTGTTTACGGGCTTATCCGACGGTTTTCGGCAGCTGAATACCAGATACTTCTTAGATACTGACACACGGGCGTGGAGGGGAGCGCTCAGGCATTCATTCTCCGGTGTGTGTCGAAAGTTTGGTCTACCAAAGCATTAACCCATTCCACGTGAACCCCGATTCTCACAACAACAATTCAGCGCAGCCACAAACCAGTGTAAGAGCCGCCAGAAAAGGATCGCAAGTTGAGGTGAAGCCCGAAAAAATTCGCGCCGAACTCAACATCGAACGATGGCCGTCCATGTGGCAGCCGTCGAAGTCTAAGACCAAACCAGCCGTTCGAACGATGGAACGCGAAGTTACGTTTTCTGACGGCAACCGCGGCATCTCAAAACTGGAAATAGGCTTCACGCAATTTGGCACGATCACGACTGAAGATCAGCGCATGCTCTATGCCTTGGTCAAGCAGTGGGAAGACACCGGCAAATCGGGGACACAAGTTTTCTTCTCAGATCGGCTACTGGCGCGATTGCTGAAAAAATCCTGGGGTACGAACGTCATTGAAGCCATCACCGGTTCACTGCGACGCTTGCGGCTCACGCCGTTGCGATGGATCAAATCCTACCGCCGCAGCGATAGCCCCGGCAATGAGGTGGAAGAGGAAGTGCCGTTTACGATTCTGTCAGACTTGAAAATCATCAAACGCAAATCTGACGGCCACGTCACCAACCAGCAAGGATATTTCCAGTTCGATCGAAATATTTTGGAGAACCTCCGGAACAATTACACCAAGCCGCTCCTCCTCGAAGAGTTCTTCAAACTCAAGAGCGAAATCGGCCAGCTCATCTACAGCCACATCGACCTGATCATGGCGGACAAGACGCGGTATGAGCGATGCAGTAAAGATCTGTTTCGTGATCTGGGTCTCTCCGGCTTAACGTTCTACCGGCACGCCTCGCACAGAAAGCAAGCGCTCAATCGCGCTCTCATGGAACTGCGCGGCATCGGGTTGTCAACCGGTGTGCTCAGTTCGGCGGCATTGGAGAGAACCAGGGACGGCAAGGACTATAAGGTCGTTTTTCAGAAAGGCGCCCGCGGGCGCTCTACTGATGCATCCGCCGGAGATATTTCTTCGGCGGAAAAACCAGCACCGGTGCTAATCAATCACTACTCCAACCCGAAGCGCTCCCTCGATGAGCAGGCCGAAGGCTTGGTCAGGCATTTCCACAAAACTGTGCACGGCGTAGACAATCACTTGCCTCAGCCGAAGGAGGTCGGCCAAGCTTTGAGCCTGCTGACTCAGTACGGCTCTGAACTGGCAACGTTCATCGTCTCGTACGCCGTGGCCAAAGCACCGGAAACCAATTTCTCGATGCAGGCGTTTGGCGCGGTGCTGTCGTACGCGTCCCGTGCTGCCGCAGACTTCAAGTCACGGCAAGCGCAACCGCCCCGGCCAACGACCGGGGCACCTCTTCCAGGTGCTAGCGCCGCTCCGGAAGAACTGATCAAAGGAACGGCCAGATTTGCTAGCCTTACCGACGAGCAGTTCCAGACCCGATACGACAGGGCCAAGGTCGAGATATACCGGCAAGTGCCGTTCCTGGCCAACCGTTCCCGTTCTACTAGCAAGCTCGAAGAGACTATGGTTCGGTCGCAGATGATCCGAACCTTGGATTGCGAATGCATGGATCTCTTGCCGCTGAGCATGCTCAAGCTCCCCAATCCGCCCGACAAAATTTGGGCCTAGAAGCATCGGAAAAACTCGCCAATGGGACTTCGATCGGCAACATCCAAAACACCGCCCAAAGCGGTGTTTTTTGCGTCTGGGCGGCCTCATACACTGGACGCCGATGCGCAGAACGCCCAGGGCGCGGAACTGTACTCCTTAAGGCATCCGGTCGGACCAAATTGCCGGGGATTGAACCATCGCTGATATTTGTGAAACATCCGGCGACTGTTTCACATCGGGAGTGTGGAGTTTGCCTGAACGGCCGTTAGTCGACTGGACGACGCAGAGGGACTTCACCGGAAGAGGACCTCTGAGATCGAACCGGTCCGAGTCGCTGCGGGTACTCGAATGATCTGAGAAATCCCCAGGTGCCATAGGAAAGCCGATACCACAATGCCTGCAGGCGCTTAAATGAGGCGAAGCAGTGAACGACAGTTCCCTCCACAATAAAAGTGTTCTCCTTGTCGACGACAAGATTGTAAACTGGCTCAAATCGATCGGTCCGGAGAACCGAAACCACCCGAGTCGTAGACCCGAAACCTCTCGTGAGTACGTCACCCGGCTCCAGGGCCTTTACCGAGGTCCAGCCTCGCGCCGAAAGGACGTGATGGTTTGGAGTGGTCGCAACGATTGCACCAGAATCGGTATGAATCTCCCAGATGCGGGCGGCCTTGTGCCGCTTGCGAGACAGAACACGCCGACGAACCAATTGACGCGACTGGGAGTCGTACGCCAAAACGGAATCTCCCCGGGCGATTAGCTCTATGGGATGATACCCGGAAGCCGTCAGAACCTTGGTGCCAGCTGCGAAACAGGTATCCTCGGACTCCTTGTATTCTCCTGGCGGGCAATCTCCGTGCCATCGGCGACCATCATAATCGCAAGGCACCACGTCGCCAGTCGTTCTTTTCCCTCGCATCGTACCGTCGGATGAGCGATCCACAGTCTCAGTGCCACTCAACCCATCATCTGACTCCCAATAAATCTCGTCCCCATCGCGTGTGCCGTTCCACTCCCGGCCATCGCTGTCGGTACCCCTTAGCGTACTCATGCTGGAGTGCCTCCTTTTGGCAAACCGATTTCGGTAGCATTACAACGCTTTCTGCGCACAACCGCAAGCGTGTAGGTGATGGCCAACCAGACGCTCCGAATCTATCCCTTTCAGGATCACAACTACCGCAGCGAAAATTCCGCTGACCAGTAGATTGACTGGTAGATTCAGGAATCTACTACTAGCAGCGGCCAAGGCCGTCATTTTCAACTAGTTCCCGCCGCCTGCTAGCGCAGGCTCCCCTGCTTTCACCGCTCCTTGCTAACCGCTGCGTCGGGCTCCGCTCGGGCTCTTGCTACCGCGCGATCCCGCCGCCGTTATCACGTCGGACGCTTCGGGGCCTCCAGCCGTATCCGGCTTCCGACCCTGAAACCAGGGGAGCCTGCGCTATGCTTCGGCGGCGGGAACTGGCAAACCCAAACTAACAGGGCCGCCTCAACGGCGGCCCGAAATAACTAGCTGCCAACCGGCCCAAATCCGAAGGTACCGTCCCTTTCCCGAAGGCTAGCGCCTCAAATCCGTGCCAAGCTGGCAGGATTTGAGCATATCAAAACTACCAGCGAACAGGCCCGGTTTCAGACCTGCCATTTGACAGCAAACCTGGAGTCGCTAGACTACCTTCGGATCCCTTTCCCGGAACCAAATTCCAAAATCCAAATCTGGAGGAAACATCGTATGGGCGAATCTACGCTCATTGCGTCAACTGCGAAGTTGACTCGTCAGCAATTGGCAGCCGTGCAAACACCGCTCGGCACGGCCACTCACCGTCCTGTACCCCACGCAGAGGTAGTGGAGGCTCTTATCGAGACCTTGAGTTTTCGGCACATCGGCGTGGTCAAGGATGAGTTCGCGATATCGAAGGACGGCATGAAAATGTTCGGAGTGCTCGATCTCGACACCGGTATGCATGGCTGCCGGTTTTCCATCGGCCTGCGGAACGCGCACGACAAGAGCATGCGGTTGGCCATGACCGTGGGTTATCGCGTGTTCGTTTGCGAGAACATGGCGTTCTCCGGCGATTTCCAGCCGGTCCTGGCAAAGCACTCCAAGAATTTCTCTCTTCAAAACGCCCTCTCAATCGGAGTGGACCAGATGCAGCGGAATTTCGATGGCATGCGCAAGCAGGTCGATACCTGGAAGGACACGCAACTTTCGGATGTTTCGGCCAAACTGGTAATCTACCGCGCCTTCATCGAGTCCGACCTAGAGGTGCCGAAACACCTCGCCAGGCCGGTCCACGAGCATTACTTCAGCCCACAGTATGAGGAATTCCAGCCGCGTACGCTGTGGAGTCTTTCGAACGCCTTCACGTCCGTGTTCAAACAATTGGAGCCGATCCCGCAGTTCCGGGCGACCGCCAGACTCGCGGGATTCCTGGAACGAGGATGAGCCCGGCACGCTTTCCGCTGGGCCGGGTCGTGGCCACGCCCGGCGCGCTCGGAGCCTTGGAGGATGCCGGCGATCGTCCGAGTGTTTTCCTGAAACGACACGCGACTGGCGATTGGGGCGAACTTGACGAGCACGACAGGCATGAAAACGAGCTCTCAGTCGCCCACGGATTTCGACTTCTCTCGGCGTATAGCCTCTCCGACGGCACGAGAATCTGGATCATCACAGAAGCTGACCGCAGCGTTACCACGCTGCTTTTGCCATCCGAATACTGATGGCTCCCGAACAGGCACGCTCCCGCGATGCCTGTTCTTTTTATTGCCGCGCCAAACGCCGCGCGGCCAGATACAAAGGACCAGTCCCTCTGGCCTGCAATCCCACCACCGCCCCACTGCAGGGCCCAGAACACAGGGAACAGGACGCCGGGGGCAAAGTTGCCTTGCTCGTGGTCTTTCATTGTAGCCGCCACCCTGCCGTATCAAGGCACTCGCCAGGATAACCCGCCAGAGGCTGGGTTCCCGTCGGGCGGCTCGGCCTATGACACGGCAGGGGACCCGGCGGCTTGACTTCATGTTGTAGCGAGCAAGGCAAGCTGCCCGCTGCCAAAGCATTCAAGCTTGCCGAAAGGGACAAAGATATGTCCGAACAAAAGAAACCGAGCTTCATGCAGGAGCTCGACCAGTGGACGGATGCCGCCGTCATCAACGCGCTCCATGATGCACTCATGAACGCCGACGAGGAAGGCTGGAAAACGTGCGTCGAGACCATTAAGGCTGGAATCCGGCACAAGGTGCTGGAGAGCTACCGCAACGGGCAGCAGGCCGGACCGCGAACTCTTAAACCGGCTAGGAAAGGAGGTCGATGATTTATGGGTGCAGACCTCTATATCACCACGCTATTCCAGCGGCGGCGCCAGCAATGGGAGCCTGAGCTTGAAAGGGCAATGCGGCTGCGCGATAGCTGCTCCGAGGGTACCGAAGAGTATCGCCAGGCCGATGCTCGAGTCGGGGAGTGCCACGACCGCTTGTACGAGTCCGGCTATTTTCGAGATCCGTACAATGATTGGGACCTGCTCTGGCAGTTTGGGTTGTCGTGGTGTGACGACGTTATCCCCATGCTCGACGCCGATTTCACTCTATCCGTTGTCGAGACTGAGAATTTGCTAGCGCTGCTTCGAGAACGGGAAGAAACGTTCGAGTCGCGACTTGCACAAATGCAGCGCACCGACCGAGAGTACTTTCGGAACCGCTACGCCGCTTTAACAGATTTCCTGCGGGAGGCCATCAAGCTTAACGCCCCGATTCAGGCGTGGTTATGATGGCGGTACTGCCCGGACGAAAGGGTAGGAGAGGGCAGCACAGTCTGCCCTCTCTCTTTTTGCTCACCAGGACAGGACGGGCGAATTGCACAGCAATGGCACTTCGCCCGTCCCCATCAACGAACTTGACGGATTGCCTCAAAGTGCTACGATTCCACTACGAATTAGTCGGACAGGGGCGGCGGTGTCCCACCCACCCCCCGGCCCGAAAGGCCGGTAAATAAGGTAGACCAGAGGGACGACGCAAGAACCAAACCCATATGCATTTATCAATTCTCACTGTTAAGACAGAAGGCTTCTATACCGCGTGTGCCCCTGCGCTCTCGTTGGTTTGCTATGGCGCGTGCCGAGACGAAGCGGTCAATAACCTTCAGGACGAGGCTCGTATGATCGAGCAAAAGGCCGGAAAGGAAGTGCATGCCCACTGAAGACCGACCATTCCACTGCCCGATTTGCCGCCGGGGGTTCCGTTCTCATGGCAGCCTCAAAGGCCACATGCATGAGCACGCCGCGCCACGGAAATGCCGCCTTTGCGGTAAGCAACTTCGCGAAAACGAATACCACCGTTGCTGAGTGTTCAGAGCAACTTCACTTTGGCCGTCTCCCGGCTTTTTGCGGTTTGAATTGTTCGATGTCTTGGCGTCGAACAAGCAACCGGCCGCCGATCTCTAAAGTTCTCACGCGCTGATGCTTCATGAGGGAGGCGATCGCTTGGCGGGACACACCACGTATGCGCGCCGCCTCAGCTTGTGAAATCCAGTCGTCGGGCGAGCCTTCTAATAAATGTCTTGACATTGACAAGATATTTGTGATACCGTCGAATCTCGATAGTAACCCCAACACGTTGATCGGAAAGGAGGCCCGCAGTGAGACTCTCGACGGACGTGTCTTCTGGCGGTGGTGGTGGCGGCGGCGGTTAGACTTTATCAACCGATGCCAAACAAGGAGCGCCCGTGGCTGTCCATCACGCAATGCGAACGGCGGCGGGCGCTTCCGCAGGTCGATGTTCCTAATAAACTCCTTCCATATTGATCCCCTAACTTCCCACGTCTTACTTCATTAATAGGCGAGCTACCGCGACTAGTGTGTGGCTTTCATATACGTTCAGACGCACATGCATTCTTTCGTGGAATCACTGGCCACTTGGTCTACGATCCTGGGTACCGCTCTCAGCTTTTTCGGCCTGATTCAATCGCGCGGATGGCTCGCGGTTTTGGGCGTGCTTTTTGCGGGCGTCTCAATCGCCGCGCTCGCACGCGCTAAGAAGGAAGCGGCCTTGGTTGAATCCGCAATGGTCAATATAGAGGGTCGAAATATTGACTCCTTAAACCTCGCGACGTTGCGGCGTCGGGTGAATCGAAGCCTCGTTGTTCAAGAAGCGCACCAAGTGGCCGAGATCAAGGGAGATGGCCTGACGATCACTTGGAAATACTCCGGTTATTGCCGGGCTGAGCGCGAGACCGCAATGGAGTTTAGCATCGATACCGACAACAACATTCCGTTCGGCGACCTCAGATGCTTCGCTCATGATCTTCAGCATGACCCGGCCAAAAAGCATAGAATACGCCCTCTCCTCGTCGGCCCCGACGGAACTTCAAAGAAGATTGCCGTGCCATTTCTTGAGCCCGTGTTCGTCCAGCAGCCGTTCTGCGTCCTCTTAAAGTGTTACCTACCCGGATGTATGAAGGAGGGTCTCGAATACTACACATCAACATTGTCATTCGAACAAGTACTGGTACGACGCTCTACGGTGAGGCTGATATTTGCCGGCGTACTGCCAGATTGGGTGCGAGTCTATGCCTGCTCCGCTTCGGGACGGCCGGAACTGTTGAAGGATCTTCGCCCAACACGTGAGGACCTGAACGTGAGTGAATACTTGGATGCCGCTGAAGGCGTGCCGGGGCGGTCTGCAAGAGTTTACGTTTTTCGGCGGGCTTCGGTCGCGTAGAGCAAACGAAGTGTACTCCGAGTCCGCGCTCACCAGACGGGAGCAATTGGGTGCATCCAGCGTTTCTGCCCATTGCCGCTCGATATCGAGCGGCTTTATAGTCCAGGAGGCCGTCTGTTATCGCGAACAATGGCCGCCTGCTGACTCGCCAGATTCCATCAACTTGAGTTGATTCTCTATCAATCTAGGTTGAAGGCAAACCGGTGCTCTTGCGGTCCGTGACCACGGATGCTCCCACATTCTCAACAACTTCGGCTTTCCACGAGCGTGGCACTTCAGGTGCATCTACCCTTGCGGATGGTGATCCCAAACGTGATAGCGGCTCCTTTTGCTGGCTTCATATTTATCTGCTTAATCCTCGTGGCAATCTTTTTCCGGATCAGGAGCCTATCAAATCGGCTTGGCAAGGAGGTTGATCTCTCGCCAGTGCTAGACGGTATCGTCGGCTTGCGCCAGAACCAAGAGCAGGTGGATCGATCTGTCCGTGATGAAATTGCGAGGAACCGGCAGGAGCAGTTGAACCAATCGCAGGGTCTGCGCGGTGAAGTCGTAGCCGCGCTGACCGGCATTGGCAATTCGGTCTCCACCAAGGTTGATGGCCTTACTCGATCCAACGAGCAAAAGCTCGAAATTCTCCGTTCGGGGATGGAGCAGCGCTTGGATTCCTTCACGACGGAGTCCGGCCGCAAGATCGACGGATTGACCCAGTCTGTTGCCATCTCATCGGGGCGGCTCCAAGACGAGGTGTCGGTCAAACTTGTCGACTTCAAGAGCTCCCTGGAGGGGACCGTCAAGGAAACGCATCATCTTCAGCGCGAGCAAACCGAGTCGATTTCGGGAACTATAAGAATTCTCCAGGCCACCGTCGACGAGAAGCAACTCGGTCTCCAGACGGTCATTGAAACGAAGCTCTCATCTCTTGGGCAACAAACCAGCCAGAGGCTCTCGGATGTCGAAACGGCGCTTCGCAGCCATGCGCAGGAGCTGCGCGAGGAGACCGGGACTGCGTTCAAAGGGCTTGGAGACAGCATCCTCACGACTCTCACGGGGATCTCGCAACTTCAGAAAAATGAACTGCAAGAGCTGCGAGCGACTGTCGATGGTCGACTTGCAACCATTCAGGCGGAGAATGAAAAGAAGCTGGAGCAGATGCGGCAAACCGTGGACGAGAAACTCCAGGGTACCCTCGATGCGAGGCTGGGGGAGTCCTTTAAGCAGGTTAGCGACCGTCTGGAACAGGTATACAAAGGGCTCGGAGAAATGCAGACCCTCGCGATCGGTGTCGGCGATCTCAAGCGGGTCCTTACCAACGTTAAGACTCGCGGAACCTGGGGCGAGATCCAGCTGGGTGCGCTCCTCGAACAGATGCTCGCGCCTGACCAATACGGGCAGAATGTTGCCACCTCAGGGACGGGTGAGCGAGTTGAGTACGCCATCAAACTGCCGGGCCGTGATACCAATGGCGCACCAGTCTGGCTGCCCATCGACGCGAAATTCCCAGTGGAAGACTACCAACGTCTAACGGAAGCGGCCGAGCGGGGGGACGTCGACGCTGTCGACAAGGCCGCCCGGCAACTTGAGGCCACACTCAAGCTTTGCGCCAAGAATCTCAGCGAGAAGTACATTGCACCGCCGGCCACCACGGACTTTGGGATTCTCTTCCTCTCAACGGAGGGGTTGTACGCGGAAGCGATGCGGCGCGTCGGCCTTGCTGAATTCATTCAGCGCGAGCACCGAATCATCTTGGCTGGGCCCAGCACGCTTGCGGCTCTTCTGAATAGTTTCCAGATGGGCTTTCGTACTCTGGCAATCCAGCAGCGCTCCAGCGAAGTATGGGAGCTTCTTGGCACGGTGAAATCGGAGTTTGGCAAGTACGCCGACGTTTTGGCGAAGATCAAGAAGAAGTTGAACGAAGCCCAGAACACCATTGACAAAGCAGAAACTCGCACCAAGGCTATCCACCGCAAGCTTCGCGCCGTTGAATCAACCGACGGCATAGGGTTAATCGAAGACGAGCCGCCCCTTGAGGAGGAGATTCCCGAGTTCGAGGTTCTCGCCGGCGTCGGTGGAGGATAGTCGAAACTCATCCGTCTGTGCCCTATAGTGAAGCTGACCAGCCGTGCGTCGAGCACGGCTGATCGCGTTTCGTGAGGCAGGCATTCGCTTAATCCCGTACAATCATGGGTTCGGCACTCAATTGCGGATTCTGCTCACATTCACCGGTTTTCACGACCCCTACTCGAAAGGACTTGTCGGCGAGGACGAACAACCAGGGCCAATAGTTTCGTTGCTGAAGGCACGAAGCTTCGATCTCGTTTACCTTTTGTCCACGCCGAACACCGAGGAGAATACCGCGGCGACTGCTGCTGCTCTCAAACCCAAAGTTGACCTTAGGGAAATCGCGATTCCTCTCCAGGATCCTACCGACTATGGAGCCATCCTGAGGAACTTGAGGTCGATCACAGCGTCGGTCGTGGAGGGCTTCCCAGGCGCTGAGTATTTTATTTCGGTAGCCTCCGGAACGCCGCAGATGCACGCGTGCTGGGTGCTGCTGACGGCGTCCGGCGAATTTCCCGCTCGGATTCTTCACATTCGACCGAGGCGGTTCGTCACCGCGGATCGAGATCTAGTCTCAGAAATCGACCTTACTCGCGTCGAGTTCCCGGTAATCCGCGTCCGTGATGCGCCAGTAGAGGCACCAGATACGCCGGCACCCGACATTCGGACCGCGTTGGCAGAACTAGGGTTGGTAGCGGACCACCCCAAAATGGTCGCTGCGCTCGAGCAAGCTGCAGCGTTGGCGGAATCGAATGTGCCAATACTCATTCTGGGCGCAACTGGCACAGGGAAGGAACTCCTAGCCAAATTCGTCCACCGGCTGAGCGGTCGGCCGTACGACAACTTTGTCGCACTCAATTGCGCCTCGATCCCGAAGGATTTGGCTGAAAGCATCCTTTTCGGCCACAAGAAAGGAAGCTTCACTGGTGCCTTCGCCGATCAGGTTGGAAAATTCGAACAGGCTGACCGCGGCACTTTGTTTCTTGATGAACTCGGCGAGCTTCCCTTGTCCGCGCAAGCGAAACTCCTTCGCGTATTGCAGGATGGCTTGGTCGATTCTATTGGTGCAAAGAAACCTCGCAAAGTTGATGTGCGTATTGTGGCCGCTACGAACCAAAACCTAGGTAAAGCGATCCAACACAAGGAGTTTCGCGAGGACCTCTATTATCGACTCAATGTTGGCGAGATACGGTTGCCTCCACTCCGGGAACGTCGAGGCGACATTCCGAAGATCGCCCTACATATCCTTGACCGCATCAACACAACACTGAAACGACCGAGACGTCTATCGCAGGCCGCCCTTGCTCGCCTCCAGGGACTCTCGTGGCCCGGAAATGTTCGCGATCTGCAAAACGTGATCGAGCGATCTGCCCGGCTCACCAGGAACGATGTCATTGATGCCGATGATCTGATCGTGACTGCGCCTGTCGCGAAGGATGATCCGCTGAGCAGCCTTCCGGAACCAACGGAAGGTTTTTCCATGGAGGGATTCCTGGCAAGTGCGCGCAAACAGTTGGTATCGAGAGCTATGGAATCAGCCCGCGGAAATCGGAGCGAGGCGGCCAGACTCCTCGGGATCTCTCCACAAGCGGTCCACCAATACCTCTCGAAGCTCAAAGACCGCTCTGGATGAACGCGTGTGGTCCCTTCGTTGGCAGTTCCTGGAGTCGTCAATCGCGGTTGAAATCGCTTCAACTTATGTTGAAAATGGAATGCTTCATCCATGACTGAAGAAGACGGGACTAACATTTAGGATGAATAACTTAACCGGTACGAAGGAGTTTTGGTCATGAACCTGCTTTTAGTCCTCTGCCGACGGGTCTCCCGTCCCGAAGGATCCAGAGCTAAATGAGCCGCAACGAAACGCAGACCTGCCGCGAGTTGATCGAGCCCGCGCTGCGTCAAGCAGGGTGGGCTTTCGATCGGCAGCTCGAATTGGGGCCCGGGCCTGTGAACCTCTCGGGCGGCAACATGTACGACGATACTCAACGCCTGGTTGTCGACTATTTGCTCCGCCTCGGCCCGTTGCCGCTCGCCATCCTGGAAGCAAAGGCGGAAACCGAGGCTGCCTCTGATGGCATGCAACAGGGTTCGCGATATGCGAACCGACTGGGCCTGCGGTTCTCCATTGCTTCGAATGGCACCGAGCACATTCTAACGGACAACCAAACCGGAGCTTTCGAGACTCTGCCGGCCATTCCGACGCCTGATAACATGTTGGCGCGTGCAGGGCGGCAGGTTGCATGGGAGACCTGGAAAAAGGCATTCGAGACGCCTTGGCATGTGGACCAAGTCTCTCAGAAGCGCGTCCGGCCCTACCAACAGATGGCCATCTACGAAACGATGTTCCGTTTCGCCGCTGGACTTACGCGCGTGCTGCTTTTGATGGCAACGGGCACCGGCAAGACTTTCACCGTCTTCCAACTTATCTGGAAGTTGATCAATGGCAATGTCCTCGCGAACAATCACATTCTATTCCTCACCGACCGGAACAACCTCCAGGACCAGGCGTGGCGCGCATTCTCAGCGTTCGCGTCGGATGAGCGTGTCGTAATCGACAAGGAAGTAGTCCGTAAGGGTGAACACCAAGTCGGCAAGATCTTCTTCGCGAACTACCAAAATCTCGACGAAGAACTCGATGGCAAGAAGCTTTTCGAGCATTATCCGCGGGATTTCTTCGACCTCGTGATTGTGGACGAATGCCACCGCTCCGGGTTTGGTGACTGGTTCCCGATCTTCCAGCACTTCGACCAGGCGTTCCAACTGGGTCTTACGGCAACGCCGCGCGAGATCGAGGATGTCGGTCGCCCGTTGTCGGCAGAAGAGCAGCGGCGCGACACCTACTCATACTTCACCGGTTCGCCCAACGGGGAGCCAGCCTATACCTATTCCTTGAAGCAGGCAATTGAAGACGGCTATCTTGTGCCGTACTTGCTGGAAGAGCGCCTGACCAACCTCGACGAGAATGGTTACGTTGCGCCTGACGGTACGAGCTACACGACATCCAATTTCGAGCGCGATATCCGCCTGCCGGAACGGACAAAGGTCATCGCCGAAGACTTGTGGGCGCAGTTTGGAAAGCAAGGCCTTCGGGAAGAAAAGGTAATTGTCTTCTGCGTCGATGACACTCACGCTGCATTCATGGCGCAGGAACTTCGCCGCATATCGGGCGATGACCAGTACGCCGGCCGCATTACGCGTTCCGAGCGAAATTCCCATCAGCTTGAACGGAACTTCGCCGAAGTCGGGCGGGCCAAACCTCGGGTGGCTGTGACGGTCGACTTGCTAACCACTGGTTTCGACGCTCCCGATGTCAAGGCGGTGGTCTTCGCCCGTCCCGTTAAGAGCGCAATCTCTACAAGCAGATGAAGGGCCGCGGCACCCGGCTCTGCCAGGATATCGACAAGCGGTATTTCTTTATCTTTGATTACACGGGAGCCAGCCAGCTTGAGGACGCAGAATTCGACGGGCATCCCGCCAATCGCCAGAAGCCGGTAAAGCAGAAGGCACCGTCCAAGCCACAGCAGCCACCGCACTTGAAGCCTGTCGGCCAAGGCATCCAGGTATATATCTCGTCGACGGAGAGCTACGTCTGCCTCGCCGACGGACGCAAGCTCCGATTTGATGAATATCGGGAGCGGTCTAAGGAAGTGATCCGGAAGATCTCTCCGGTCGACGTCCAGACACTTCTCGATTTGTGGATCGACAAAAGCACGCGCAAAGACTTGCGCATGGAATTGAAAGACAACGATATTCACGTCGCCGCCTTCCGCAGGTACTTCGATCTCGATGCGACCGATGACGTCGACATCCTTTCTAAAGTGGGTTTCGACCTGGTGCGCGTACCGATGCGTACCGATCGGGTAGTCCGCTTCTGGGATGCCGAGCAGCCGTGGCTGGTTCAACTTGTCGGCAACCAGAACCCCGTAAAGGTCCAATTCTGGGAAACATGCCTCGACCACTACTCCCTCTATGGGATCGACGACCTTGAACAGGGCCAGACCTACAGCGCGCCGCAGTTCGTTGAGCGGTTCGGCAATTTCTCTCAGCTCCTAGGGCAGTACGGCGGCGGCCCCAAACTCCGCACCGATCTGGAAGAGGTTAAGCGCCACCTTTACGTACCGATGGCGACATAGGAAACAAGAATCGAATGACACCGACCATCACGAAAGACCAGATCGAACATCGCCGCCAAGAGGTCGCGACCGCCATAAATAGCGCTTGCGACCAGATGCGTTCCGACGCGGTGCCGCCTCACAATTATGTGGAACAGCTCTCTTGGCTATTCTTCTTGAAGGCGTTTGACGAATCTGAGACCCGCCGAGAAGAAGAAGCCGAATTCGAAGGCTCAGACTACCGACGTCTCGTTGACGGTGAATACCGATGGTCGGCTTGGGCGTCGAAAACGAATCGCCCGGACGAGATGATTGCCTTCGTTGACAAGGAACTCTGGCCGCATCTGCGCGGTCTTCGTGATGGGCCGATTGGCGAGCGGATTTCGCGAATCTTCTCTACCGTTAAGAATCATCAGACACGGGGCGCCAGCTTTGCCCGCGTTGTTGCTCAAGTCGACAAACTTCATTTCAGTGCAAAGACTGATGTAGATGTATTGTCGGAAATCTACGAGAAATTATTGAGGGACGTCGCTTCAGTCGCTGGCTACGCCGGCGAATTCTACACACCACGACACATCATCGCCGCCATGATTCAGGTCGCGAAGCCGCGCTTAGGAGACAGGGTTTATGACCCTTGTTTTGGTTCTGGCGGTTTTCTGTGGATGTCTGCGAATGAAATCCGGCGCACATCTGGACCATTGGGATTGGAACAATTGGACCAGTTTCACAAACGCACCATTTATGGACGCGAACTGGGCCCACTGGCTTATCTAAATGGCACAATGGGCCTGCTTCTGCACGACGTCCATCAGGCCAATCTCGAACTTATCAACACGCTCGAGGCGCACACCAACAACGTTTCCGACAAGGACAGATTCTCCCTGATCTTGGCCAATCCACCATATGGTGGGAAACTCCCCCAGCAAGTTCAAACCAACTTCACGGTGCGCTCGGGAGCGACCGAAATCCTCTTTGTTCAGCACATAATGGCCAATCTTGCCAAGGGAGGCCGTGCAGCAGTGATCGTGCCGGAGGGAGTTTTATTTCGCGGTGGTCCAGACGCCCAGGTGCGCAAGCGATTGCTGGAAGAATTCAATGTTCATACGATCCTCTCCCTGCCGGCGGGCTGTTTTCTCCCTTACACGGGGGTAAAGGCGAACGTCCTCTTCTTCAATCGTGAGCCAGACGGGCGCGGTACCGAATTGATTTGGTATTACGAGCTTACGAATGATGGCTTCGAACTGAAGCAAACCCGGAAGCCAATCGCCGGGGGCCAGACCCAGGACTTCCTGGAGAAGCAGGCATCGCGTGTAGAAAGCGATCACTCCTGGCTCGTCAAGGCGAGCGATCTGATCAACTACGAACTTTCTGCCAGAAACCCAACGCGGAAAGACGAACTTGAGCAGCGACCAGCCCTGGAGTTGGTGCAATCGATGAAGGTTAAGCAGGAGAGGATCACGGAACTTCTTAACGAGTTGGAGACCATCCTGGAGGGAACAGCAGAATGATGAACGGCTCGTCGAAGGGCTGGCCGAGGCGCAAGATCGGGGATCTCTGCCGCTTAGTCAATGGGCGCGCTTTCAAGCCATCGGAGTGGAACCGAGAGGGCCTTCCAATCATTCGGATTCAGAATTTGAATGACGCTACGAAGCCTTACAACCGCTTCTCCGGCAGCTACGATCGCAAACACCTTGTCAAGACAGGTGATGTATTGCTGTCGTGGTCTGGAACGCCCGGTACTTCTTTCGGCTGTTTCATCTGGAATCGGGGGGACGGCGTACTTAACCAACACATTTTCAAAGTTGAGGTTGACTGCGAATCCTGCACGCCAGAGTATTTTGTCTACGCGGTGAACAGCGCGCTCGGTGAAATGATCGAGAAATCACACGGGGGAGTGGGCCTGCGCCACATCACAAAGGAGAAGTTAGAACAGATCGAGCTGCCAATAGCGCCGCGATGCGACCAACATGGCGTCGTGGATCGGGTCCGACAATGCCTGTCGCGCCTCGATGAGATGTTAGTACTTCAACACCAAATTCAAACGGAAGCTGGCCTGCTTTTCTCTCGAACACTCAATGACTCCGTCAACCCCGAGTGGCCCGTGACCAAGATAGACGATGTAGCCACCGACATCTCGAATGGCTGGTCAGGAAAGCAGGACGAGCGCGGTTTGCCAGTCGGCGTGCTCAGACTCTCTTGTGTCCACGAACTAGCAGTTGAAGAGTCGGATACGCGGCCCGCAATCCTCGCGGTCGAAAGCGCTTCGAAGTTTTCCATCAAACGCGGAGATGTCTTCGTTGTCCGTGGCAACGGATCAAAACACCTTGTCGGGAGATCGGCGATCTGCATTGGCGGTAGGCCGGACGTCGTCTTTAACGACCTCCTGATTCGGCTTCGGTTCAACGCACAGATGCTGCCTGCATTCGCGAATCTAATGCTTCACGCCCCACAGTGTAGGCACCAAATCGAATCCGTCGCAAAAACGGCGGCTGGCATTTGGAAGATTAACCAAACGAATCTCGGCTTGGTGGAGATCCCGTGTCCAACGATTCATGTGCAGCAGTCCGTTGTTGAGCGCCTCCAAGAGGCCAAGCAGACAAACTTGGGACTGGTGAAAGAACTCTCCTCGTTTGATTCTGCTCGTCTCCGAAAGGCCATCTTTCAATCCGCCTTTGCAGGAGAACTTTAGCACGGTGTCTCAAACGACGACAGATCCGCTCGCCCGCTGGGAAGAGATCCTCCCGCTACTGGACCGTTCCCGGTCCGGGCTTGTCGATCCCGCTGGCGAGTTCCTGCGGGCTCTGGCGTCGTTTGTAATCTTGCACCAGGCAGAGCTTGAAGAGGCGGAACGCGAGGCGGTGGCATCGTTCGACGATCAGGACTACCAGTCGCCACTACCAGCCGACGTACGTTGGTCTCGAATTGCCGGAGCGCCGATCAAGGCGTTGGCCCCCGTAATCGAGAGCCTCTGGGCAAGACTCGCATCTAGCGCTGATGGTCCCGTGATGCGGAATCTGCGACGAATCCCGGCCGCAGTAAAATTGGCTACGGGCATGGACGCGATCCTCGATGCTGCGAGGCGCGCTGTCGGGGAAATGCCGCTCGCGACTGCGCAGGGCAAACGCGATCTCAGCGTTTTCTTTGAAGACGCTGTTGCGCGCTACATGAGCAGCACCAAGTACACCGCGGAGTTTGCGTCAGACGAGAATCTTGTCCGGCTGGTTGTGGATCTGGCCGCCCCGCGTTTAGGTGACCGAATCTATGATCCTTGCTTTGGACTTGGTGGATTTCTTTCGGAGGCGGCCCGCCGCGTCATCAGTGGAGCGGAGTCTTTGCCGCCGGCCGGGTGGCGCGAGGTCCAGGAACGCTCGGTATTCGGAGTCGAGATCAACGCTTCCGCCTGGCTGATTGGTCTGGCGCGCGTGATCCTCGCCGGTGTGGCACAACCTAACCTCGAGCTCGGCAATACGCTAGAAAGGGCGTTGCCTCGCGATCGCAGCACAGAGGGGTTCGACGTGGTGATGGCAAACCTTCCCTTTGGCTACACTGCCCAGAATTCGGATCAATTTCGGGTGAAAACCAATACCGCCGAGTCTGGCTTTCTGCAGCATATTCTCGGGCACCTCAAATTAGGCGGGCGCGCCGTCGTCGTAGTCCCGCACGGTGTCCTCTTCAGGCACGGTTCGGACGAAATGATCCGGCGACAAATGCTTGAAGAGTTCCATCTCGATGCGGTCATATCCCTAACCGCTGGTTGGCTCCGCGGTACGAACGTGAAAGCCAGCATCCTCTGCGTAAGCCGGCGAGAACCGGCCAAAGAAGTCGTATTCGTCGGCGAACGCCTTTGGGAAGAAGGGTTGGAGAACCACGCGGAGCCGGGAAATCGTCGCGGAATTCTGCTGGATGCCGTCCATTACCGGCAGGCACTCCTTACTCAGGTTCAGGCCCAAGCGGTGCGGGAACGGCACTTGGATCGTCTGGCGATGAAGCACATGGACACCTTCGACGACTTCAACCTCGAAACGGGTTACGTGACGTCCGCGGGCGATTCCGAGCGGTTCCGCGATTTCATTGAAAAAATGGAACTCATTCGTCTGCTGCCCGCCGGAGAGAATGAAGGCAAATCGATCCGCACGCTGCAGAGGCTTCCGGAACTGCATGGAGTGCGTTTGGCGTGGACGGTGCCGGCTCTGAATCTGGCGAACCGTCACTGGGAGTTAGTCGCCAAGGAGACTGGCGAACAGGCACTTGAAGACTTCCTTAACAAGCTCAAAGAGCGCGATGAGAGCCTCGATCGAATTACGTTGGGCGATGTTGCCGATCTCTTTCCGGGCGTCGGTTATCAGAAGGACGGTGTAGTCGAGGTTAACTACTCATCGAAACCTCCAAGCAAAAATACACGAACCCACGGAGTGATCTCGCCGGTTGAGGCGATTGTACTGCCCCTTGTTCCGCTAGTCCGTGTGCAGGATGTTGGACATAACAAACGCGAATCCATCGGTGATCCTTCGGTCCGCCGTCCTTCGATGTCTTTGAATGAGAAGGGAATGGAACGGGTCCGCGACCGCCATCGCCTGCGAGTCGGCGATATTCTGCTAACGGCTTCCGGTACGGTCGGCAACCTGGGACTAGTCCCGGAAGGTCTGGCCGGGGCCGTTGCGGCCAAGAGCATTATCGTCATTCGGTCACGCGGCGCTTTCACTCCACTGGCGCTAATGCGGTTGCTCCAGACTGCTCCATACCAGGAATGGATACGGGGCGGCGCTTCCGGGAGCGTAATCCAGCATTTCTCCGTCCGGATATTAAAGCAAATGCCTCTGCTTGCTTTTACCGCGGAACAGCAGAAGAGGCTCGTTCAGGATCTCAAGGACGTGAGCGACGCCGATGCCGTGCTGGAGGCTTTCAGCGCCCTTAGTGGTGAGTCGGTATGGATTTCCACGCTGCTAAACAATCAATGGGTTCAAGACCTCAGCAAAGCAGGGAATGGTAAAGGCTATACCGAAGAGTGGTGGGATTCTCTGCGGCGTTTAGTCTTGATGGTCAAGAAGGCAAACGAAACTAACGCGAAAGCAGACACGACGCGAGACTCGTTTCACCAATCTCTGGTCACGTGGGCTAATGACGCTCTGGATCTGCTCGATGCCATGGAGATGCCTCCCAGCATGGATCGCTATGGTGCCTTACAAGCGTGGCACAAATTGGCGACGCACGAGTTGATGGGAGCGAAAGACCGGCTCCATTTCGAAAGCAAAGCAGATGCCTTGTCCTCTCGGGCGGCCGAGAAATTCACCGCTCTTTGTGAGGTTCTGCTTGACGCAGCAGACACGGAATGCACGCGCATCACGCGGACAGTCGGCATCGCAGTTGCAAGTGGCACCTCGTTCATATCCGCAGATCGCTGGACCGAGATTGAACTGGATCTTACCAATACTGGGATCGCCCCCATTCGCAAGCTTCGGCTTCACATCGATGAACCGCAGTTGTTCCATGAGTTGGCGCTGTTATCAGGTGGGTCGAGCGCATCTTGGGTCATATTGCTTCCCCCCCAACCCGTGGGGCCGGTCTTTATTACTGTGCGGTCGATCGGACAACTCCTGAACGGCGAAGATTGGGATGACGCTACCAGTTTGACAATCGAAGCTTGCGACGCTGGTGCACCTCCAGACGATACCCCGCCAAAGGGGAATCCGTACAAAGTGGGTACGCCGATCGAATCCGAGGACCGCCTCTATGGCCGCGACGGAATCATCAAGCGTCTCCGCGACTCCTTGCCCGCTGGCGAAGATCCGGCCGTGTTGATTTTGCGTGGAAATCGGCGCGCCGGCAAAACTTCGATCTTGAAGAAGCTATTGTCCCCGGCAGCTTTACCTGGTTGGCTTCCGGTATTTTCAGATTTCCAGAGCACCGATTCAGGGGCTGCCGACAACAGCTTTACCGCTCATGCGCTATTTCGGATGCTGTCGAGAAATGTCGTTGATGCGGTGCTTCAGTTCGTTCCGACCGCAGAAGCGAGTCGCATTGAGGCTGTCGCGGCCACCGCTGCCCCACTTCTCTTTTCGGGTGCGGACCCTTCTGGAACAGGGCCGTTTGACTCATTTCGCACCCTGCTCTCTAGGCTCTTATTAGAACTCCGCCCTGTCCGGCTACTACTGATGATGGACGAATTCGAGAAGCTTCAGGATGGCATCGAGGCGCGGACATTGAACCCGCAGGTTCTCGACAACTTTCGCGCCCTCTTTCAGCATCAGAGAGGGATCGCAACAATCCTGTCCGGCTCACCTCGCATTAAGAAGCTGCAAGAGGAATACTGGGGTATCCTGTTTGGGCTTGGCGTGGTTGAACCGGTCGGTCCGCTCGACATGCGCTCCGCACGGCAACTTGTCACTGAGCCTGCCACCGGCCGTCTTGTTTTTTCGCCACTTGCAGTGGATCGAATCTGCGAATTGGCCGCACGCCAGCCTTATTTGATCCAGTCTCTCTGCCATCAGGTATTTACGCTGATCAATGAACGTGGTGATCGTGCCGTAGCGCCGGAAGTGGTGGAGGAAGCGGCCCAGCGATTTGCCGAATCCAGCATTTATTTCCGAGACGTATTCAGAACCTACATACGGTCCGCACGCCAAAGATATTTAGTCTTTCTGGTTGACCAATGCGCCAATGGGCCCGACCGCGTTACCTTCGAGCTCTTGTTCACAAAACTGGAAGATGCGGGCCTGGTCTATACGCGGATGGCCCTAAAACAGGATCTTGAGGAGCTTAGGGAGTTGGAAGTGCTCGCAATCGAGGAGACTGTCTTTGGAGTAGCGTACGGACTCAATGTTCCGCTCTTCTCATTGTGGCTTCACGCGAATGAGGACCCCGACACTCATCTCGCAGCTGCACGGCTGGAGTAAAGACAAGGAATGCACACATGGAAGGAACTCCGTTTCGTGTTCATGGAATTGAAATAGCGGATTGCCGAGGAAGAACGGCGACGCTGCTCCGCGTTCGAAATGACCTGGTCCACAACCAAGTCTCGATCATCGGACCTCGGCATGGGGGCAAGACGGTTTTCATGCACCGCCTCGTCACGAATATCGATTCGGAAGGCGGCCACTTCGCCGGACGCCTAATGTGGAATCTCAAGGAAAGACGATTCACAAATGATGGAGACTTCCTGGATGAGTTTCGCAACCGTCTCGTAGAACCGCTGAGAGGAATTGATGAAGGGCTTGTCAACGACCTGCAGACGGTCGGTTGGTCTTCACTTGAGGCACTTCAGACTGTTTTCGAATGGCTTCACAACTCCGGGAAATGTCTTGCGGTGTGCATGGATGGTTTCGATTCACTACCAATTGGCACGGCGCTCTCGGCTGCGCTGCTGGAGAACCTGCGCTCTCTGGCTGTCAAGTGTACCAAGAGCATACGATTTGTAATTACCAGCCGAAAGCCCTTGCGCGACCTATGCGCTTCTCTTGAAACCGCAGACTCGCCGTTCCATAATTTGTTTCCCGATCCGGTCGTTCTTCAGGCATTGAGCGATCAAGAGACGGAAGAATTCATAGCGCCATTTCGGGATGCAGGAATCACCGTGATTCGCGGCGTGGGTACCGAGCTCTTCAATTGGTCGGGAGGGTTTCCCCTTTTGGTGAGTATGCTTGGCCAGAGGTTGTGGGTTAGGTTGAACACGGGGGATTCTCTAACACCTGAGATTGTTAACGAAGAGGGTGCCGAGTTGGTGAATGACTCAGCCGGATTCCTCCAGGACCTCTGGGACGACTGTACACCCGAACAAAAGGAAATTTTGACCAGCGTAGCGTCTGGCCGAGCCAACGAGTTCACAGGCCGGTCGGCCCGTCATGTCAGGCCCTTGATTCAGCGGGGGTATCTGACACGCGCTGGATCTCGGGTTAAGTTTCAGTCTCGAACGATAGAGAGGCTTGCGGAAGGGGAATTAGGCGAGCAGTCGGAGCTCATGGCCAGTCTCTTTGGGACGACGGATCGGTTCGATCAGAATGTGCGTGTACTCCTTCAGTATCGTCTTGCTGGCAGGACGCCGATAGACGAGCATCTACTTCGGGTGACCGAGAAGATTCTCGATTCCTTTGACGATCCAAATACCGCTATGGCGCTGTTCCGCGAAGCTGTCCGCCAGTTGTTCTCATTAGTTTGGCGACGAGTTCTGCCGAACGACAGGATTCCTTTGCCCTGGACAGAACATTGGAGGGAGTTGATGCAGAGAAACGTAAGAGGAGTTGCGGATTTTGCAGGGACCGTGCCACAAGGAGGTATTCAGTGCAAACTACTGGAGCAGTTGACCGGCCCCCATCGACCTGCAGAAATCGGCATCCGCAGAACAACTTATCTCCTGCTCAACGCTCTATGGAGCATCGGTGACTTTGGGCAGCATCGCGAAACCGAGGATGTTCAACCAGGGTTGCTTGTGTGGGCGTGTTTCACCTTGTTGGAATCCTGGGCCCAACTAGAAGTTGATTTTCAGCGCCCTTAGGCAAGACGCGTAGGGTTTTTTCTCTCGTCTCACTATGCAAGATAAAATCTGTTATCTTGCACAACATAGCATCTCCTGCTATGCTTCCTCCACACCCCTATGACCACGCAACTGGCTCCGAAAAAAGATCTGCCCTCGCTCCCGCCGATCCTGGCCGGCGCACAAACTCCCGCCGTCCGTCTGCGCGTGGAGCAGTTCTTTTCTTCCCTAGCCAGTATGTTTGAATCGTGGGTTTCCCGCCGGCAGTCCCCGCACACGCAGCGCGCTTACCGCGAGGATGTGATGGCGTTCGTCAAGTTCCAGGCGATAGCCTGGCCGAGCCAGGCCACTACGTTGCTCACGGTCTCGATCACCGACGTGCTCGCCTTCCGCGATCAGCTCATCGCGCAGGGCGCCGCACCCAAGACCCTCAACCGGCGCATCTCTTCGCTTTCGAGTTTGTATAAATACCTGGCCGCCGCCGCGGCCGAGCTCCGGCTACCCATCACTGTTCCGAATCCGGCACATGCGCAATTCATTTCCCGCGAGTCGACCGACGCTCGGGATGAGACGCGGGCATTGTCTGCCACCCGTGCCCGGCAGCTCATGGGACTGCCGGCCGGCGACGGCCTGCTCGATTACCGCGATCGCGCGGTTTTGAAATTCTTCCTCTACTCCGGCGCCCGGCTTTCCACCGCCTGCCGGCTGAAGGTCTCGGATTTTCACCAGGACGGCGACGAGGCCACCATCCGTCTGCATGAAAAGGGTGACAAGCGCCGCACGATCGGGCTGCACTTCAACGCGGCCCAGGCGATCGCCGAGTACATCGAGAAGGCGAAACTGAAAAGCGGTCCCCTCTTCCGGCCGCGGCTCAATCCCCGGAGCCAGAAGCTCGGGAACCAGGCCATGGACCCGGCTACCATGTACCGCTTGGTCGAAGGCTACCTGCAGCAGCTCCCCGGCGCCGTCAAGGAGCGAACCACGACCGAGGGCGCGATCGCCCGGCTGAACGTCTATACGCCCCACTCGCTGCGGGCCACGACCGCGACACTACTGCTCGATGCCAGCGTGGACATCCGCAAGGTCCAGGACTTGCTCGGCCACCGGCACGTCACCACGACCCAGATCTACGATAAGCGCCGGCGCACGACTTCCGAGAGCGCGTCACATGATTTAGCGATTTGATTGGACAAACGTTCGTTGGAATGGTCACCGGTCGTCGCGGCATGGCGGATTCTCTCTCCAGATCTTCTAATCTCAATAGTCTAGGACCGTCGCCCTGGACGGCAGAATCGTGCCCCATAGTGCAGCACGTGCCGGTCTCGAAGCATCGCGTCGAGAGATGGATGTTCGGCATGCAGAGTCTCCGTCCGGTGGGATTGTTGACCGTGATGCGACGCTCGTGCGGGCCATGCTGCGCTTATGGGGTTCTGGAGTACTTAAAGGATTTCACGTTTTGAAAGCTTATTGCTGGTTCTGCTGCTGCGGAAAGTCTTTGGGGATATTGCCGTAGAGCGTCGCCGCTCTGTGCACATCCCACAAGACATCAGCGTTCTCGATCTGAATGGCAGGCTGCTGCGAGAGGATCGTTAGGAAGTGGCGCTTCGGATCTGCCTCATCCTCTCGGGCGTAGTGGTGCGGATGGTTGGTGAATACAAGAAGATTGTAGGGATCGTTGGATCCGCCATTTTGTCGTCTGGCGAGATCAAGGATCTTTTCCATTCTGGGAGAGGCACGAAAGGGCTCTATCGATTGGGGGTCATAAAGCCGGCTTGCGTTCGCCGGCGGAAGATTGGTGTCTAAAAAGATGACGAGCGGGAATCCAGTCTGCTTGCGGGCGGCATTGTTTATCAATGATCCAAAACGCAGATTGGCTTTGTCGGGCGGTTCCGGCCGGCCTTCGCGACCGAGGACGCCAGGCCTATGTTTGCTCTTGGCCTCGACGGCAATCTGCTGTCCTGTCTTCTTATGAGTGGCAATAAACTCAACGTGCTGCCTGCTGCGATCAGTCTCATCCTCGTGCATAACGGTGAATCCTGCGCGAAGGCATGTCGCCTCCGCGAATAGCTCGTGTCGAGCGCCTTGGAAATTTTGTGGATGCTTCAGCCGGGCAAGCAGGTCTTCATCCAACGTGTTGTTGTCAGCGACCACATAGAGGTCATACGCAAATCCGTAGTACGCGGCCATGAACCCGGTCGCCGTAGTTGCGTAAATGCCATCGGCCTGAGGTTCTTGGCGATTCATGTGATTCCAAGATCTCTTGCGCCATTCCATTAATGGGTGTCGTTCATCCTCTGGAAGTCGAAGTTGTCCTTGAGACCACTCCGTCCCGAAAGTGTTTCCAACGAATGGATCTAGAAAGTCCGCAAAGACCTTCCAGTTTCCCCAATGGAGGCGGTTTCGAACCGCGACAAAACGCTTGCCCCAATTCTCCGCAGAGATTACGGGCCTTATATCTCCAAACTTGGAGACGCGTTCCTGTTCTCGGCGACGATGTTCCGCGAAATACGTGTCAGCCTTTTCCCAAATCTCCGGCGGCGGACCTGTCTGCGACATCGTGCCATGGCACTTCTTGTATTTCTTACCGCTTCTGCACGGACACGGATCATTCCGCCCCACCTTGATTGCGTTCGTCTTCTTCAAGCAGCCTATCCAGTCACCAAATTCAAGCGTAACGGAATTCAAGACCCGGGAGAGTGCCCCTGCTAGACGGTTGCCTGCCCTCAGACCTGAAGAGCAGGCGTAGGATGACCCTGGGGTTATCTATTCTTCCCACTGCGTGAGGCCGATCACCGACGGATCAAAAGCCGTCCATACACCGTCAACCCAAAATGCATCCAGAACCGACCAAACTGGCGGACCGAGGAGAGCTACTTCGTTTTCTCCGTCGGCAATTTGCCGAACCAACGGACCTCGAATTCTAGTTTTGAATTTGCATACTCTAAACGAAAGTGATGATTCACTTCGGGTTCAAACGTCCGGAGTTTAGGAAACGTTAATTCCCGCTGATCCTCTACGTAAGACGGCAATGAAGCGCCAGTTTCCTTGGTGAACCCGCCCCAGCAAGTCGCCGATATTCCCTCGTATCGGGAACCGGCGCCGTCCCAAAGCGTACCTGCGGACCAACAAGGAGGAACTAAACTCGTCGGCGGAGAGGTCGCGACGGGAACGTTGCGGTACCGAAATACCACTGTTACCTTCGTGAGGTTGTCGGCCACCTCGAGCTTTGAAGGGCTCATTTGAACTTCTCCATCGAATCCGGGAACGGTGATATTGATCCCCGTGGATTGGAACATCATCGGGGAAACGACGTTGCTCTTTGGTACCTCTTGAGGACCCCAAATGAAATGATATGCGGGAGGGCCTCCATACCGAAGCCCAGCGAAAACCGCCGACACAACAAGAACGGCAACGAGATGTCGAAGGCGTATTGAGCGGACGCTTATCGTCTTCAAACGTTTCGACAAGGGAACTCCCCGAAAGTCTCCCATTCTGTTTCCGGTGCACTGATTGTTCTCGAACAGGATGGGCGGTAGATCTGGTCCTTCGACTTCGAGTCCGTAGGAGCGATTACCCTGGCAGATGTTATTGCGAATTTCTACTACCCGATTGGACGGCTTGTCTAGCCTAGCGACACGAATCCCGTCGCCAGCATTCAGACGGCAGGTGTTGTGGATGAGGGCAAGGGAACCGTCATATCGATCGAATACGATCCCGTCACCCTGATTCTCGATGAAAATATTGTCTTCAATCGTTGGTCCGGGCTGGCCGTATCCATGAATGCCCGCAGATTGATTTCGCCGAAATTCGTTTTGTCGAGCGACGCCGCGAGCACTGTCCGAGTAGCCGACGCCTGTCCGATTTAGTTCAAATTTATTGAACTCCAATTCGAGTGACGCCCGCCCCGTCACGACGACGCCATGCGAGCTATTCGCCACAAAACTGCTGTCGCGCACGCTGCCGCACGAGTCATCCCGCGCCGCGAGGCCAGTGCCGTTCTCAAGACACTTCGAAGCAGACATTTTCAAAGACGCACGACCAGTCACCTGAATACCACAGTAATTCTCGCGAATGGTTGTGCCCTGAATGGTCACTGCGGAGTCTTCGCTGCAATCGATTCCGCGGTCTGCCTTGATAATCGTGCAGCCATTTACCACGACCTTCGCTCTATCTGAAGCGTGAAGTCCTGCATCGGCGATTCCAGCCATCCGTGGTCCAATGTCACAACCCCTCAATTCACCCTGCGCAACTCCTCCCACCGCGACCCTCATTAGGGAGAACCCACAGCGTTCAAGGAGGAAATCGTTGGAAAGGATGTACATCTGGCCTATGCCGTTCTCGGACGTGGTCACGCTCAGATCTCTCATTACGATTGGGCCGTTAGGGCCCAGTCGGAACTCGGTAGGCTGTTTATCACGAATGCGCGGGAGTGATACCGCTGTGGGGTCACATGAACTGTGGACTATTATCCGGGTCTGGTTCTGGCCAGCGCCGATAATTGTGATAGGCCCGGCAACCTCCAATGAACGATCTACCCGATACTCGCGAGCCTTGAGGCGAACTGTTCCGCCCCAATTCTCCTTCAGAAGCCTTTCCAGGTCGAGACACTCATCGGAAATGAGCGCAAGTGGCCTCTGGCCAGGGCGTTCTGGGCTGTCAGCACCCGGGGTTAGCAACGATTCCGCGAACGTGGCCGATTCCGGCGCGGGTTTCGGCTCCGTCGGCAACTCCGATGCCTCAGGCAGGCGTTCAACACCGGCAATGAACTTTACGAACCCATCTCCGGTCTTGATGAAGTTCGGTTGATCGATATCGTCATTGAGGATGGCTCGGAGGATGGTAAGCTGCTTTGTCAGAGCGCCATCCGTAACATTCACACCCCAGACGTTGTCGATCAAGGTCTGTCGCGCATGCGCGATTCCCGGATTCTTTACCAAGTAGATGAGGATGTTCAGGGGCTTGCCTTTTATTTCAACCGGGCGTTCTCCCTGTTCGAGTTCGCGCGCGGTCACGTTTAATAAATATGGGCCGAATCTATAAAGTTCGTCAGGCATCCGGTTCCTCTGTGTTTTCTGCATGTTACCGTAAAACTTCACGGCGTTTTCACCCGCCTATTTCTCTAATGGAAAAGTGGAGAGATCGAGACGGGGCATTCACACACATTTCACCCATTCCTCACCGAGGCACGGCACGCTTGCCGAAATGGTCGGCCCGATTCATCGACAAGTGACTGGCTTGGGTTTACAGGATGCAGGCAGAATATTCTTGCACCTCAACGGGGCGCAATGAAAACGCCAACCCGGATCTAGTTGGGTTGGCGTCGGTCCGTGCACGTTCATCGTGCTTTCCGGTCCATATTTGATTTCCCTCCGTTTCCTCCGTTCGAGGCACTCTTGGGGGTATCCCCTCAGACCGCAGAGGTTGGCCCTTCCGCGGTGAGGAACGGATACGCAGAGTCCCGATCCCCAGGATTGACCCCCACCGGGGCCTACTTGCCAAAATGAGCAGGCTGCGGTGGAAATCTATCACTGAAATCGACTCGCTGCGTTTGTCCTTTCCCGCCTTAAGAGCTACCCCTCTGTTGTCCTTGGCAGGCCCGGTAATTTTGCCTGAAGGACCGGCTCTTGTCAAAAGCCGTTCCTGCATAAACCGAACGCTGATAAGGAGAACGAGATGAGTTCCATCTTTCAATTTCAAACGCAAAACTGTCGTCCGGCGCCAATTCCAACGCCGATTCGAAACCCTATCACTTTGATCTGCCTCTGGGCCTCAAAAACGGACCCGCGGCTCGTCGCCCTTTGTAGCCGCTGGGCGATTGCCACGCAAGCGGCCCAGGGATTCTTTGTCTTCGCAACAGCAATGCTGGCGTTTGCGGGAGCCTACTACACAATTTCCAGCCTACACGCGCCACCCGTTTGGGCACGATCGATTGCTGTCGCATGGGCTTTGTTCTGCCTGTTTCTCGACCGAGAGATTGTCGGCGGACTAGAGAAGTCCAACGCCATCGTCCGTCCGCTTCTCGCGCTCTGCCTCGGTGCGCTTGTGGCAATTCCAATAGAGCTCTGGATTCTGCGGGGGCGAATCGACAAGGAGTTGCGCCGGCAGTACATCGAAGAAAATGCACCGAGACTTGAAGCCTTACGGGTCGGAGAATCTCAATTCGACAAGCGCGTCGCGGATCTGGCGGCCGACCTAAACAATCTGCGAAAACAGGAGGCCCAGTGGGCCTCGATTATGAACGATGAATTAGTACGCCACGGTTCTAGAGGCGGCGGCAGCGCCACATTTCGAAATGCACGGAACCAGCAGACTACGGCGAGGCAGCGAATTCAAGAGGTCCATCACGATTTGGAAAGGCTGGAGAACGGCAAGACAAATGAGTTGAAGGCGTTGGAGTCACGATTTCAGCGCGAGGAAATCGGCGAGGTGCGTGACTTCGTCACTCAGTATGAGGCCCTACACCGTGTCATTCATAGCTCGGATGTCCTCTACTGGCTTTCCTGGATGATCCGGCTGACTCTAATCCTGATCGAGATGACCCCCGCGATGATCAAGGTGTTGACGCCGCATGTTGATTACCACCACTTGGTACGGGCCGAAATGAGGGAGAATATCGCGCGCGCTGACGAGCTCTCGGATCGCAATTACCAACTTGCCATCGAGGAACCTGAACGGCCTCAACTATCGGTTTCCGAAAAGCTTGCCATTGTCCGTTACGCGCCTGCGCGGGGATATGCAGGATTTGGAGCTGCGCAATGAGGCCGGACCGCAAGCTTGAAGTCCTTAGGGCCCCTGGCCGAGAGCAGGGTCTCGGCACCTTTGACGCCTTCCATGAAGGCCGGCTACGTCACGATCTTCAAAGCGTTGCTCACGCACCGAGCCTCTTCGCCCGCTACGTCGAACGAGCACGAATTCGTTTCCAGAAAGCCAGCGAGCGGGCTGTGCTGGAGCATTGGATTCAGTTTTATGAGACCGGTGCGCGCCTGATTTCGGCCCGCACCGAAATGGAACGTCGCAAGAGCGAATACCTCCAGCTGTCCCGCGAGCACGAAGTCAAGGAGGCAGAGAAGGGTGCAAGTCTGGCCAAGCTCCATGCCGACATTGAGGAGAGCGACTTGCGCCGAGAAAAGGCTGCCTACCAACGACAGCATTTGGAGCGGTTCGTCGAAGGTGGCACGTTGATCTCTGAGAACGAGCGTCAGCTAAACGAAGCCGATGCCCGTCGCCAACTCGACTGCAAATGGGAACTGCGCGAATCCATGCGCGGGTTGCAGACATTGATTGAACTCCAGCATTGGCGAAGGCAGCAAAGGGACGCCATTTTAGGTGATCGCTCGCTCAGCCCTGAGGAGCAAAGCGAAGACCTTCGATTTGTCGATGGCCTCTACCAAGAGAAACGCGCCGGGCTGCTGTCAGACGTGCGCGTCTTCGAGGAGAGCTAGAAGATGCGACCGCGCTGGGATTCGAATTCCTCGTCACGGGCTTGGCAACAAGCTGAAAGCCCGCCTGCCTATTGGGATAGAAAACTCGCAATTGCCAGAGCCACGCCCGTTGCCGGCCTGATGATCGGCTCCGACCTCGCATCATTAGCGCCAGTATTTCTGACGCCGGAGATTCTCCGAACGCATATGCATGTCCTCGGCTCAACAGGGGTGGGGAAAAGTTATTTTCTGGAAGCGGCGATCAAGAGTCTCATTCTCCAGGGCCACGGTGTGGCGCTTCTCGACCCTCATGGTGACCTGTACCATCGCATTCTGCGATTCTGCGCTTGGCTTGCTGCTAGAAAACCAGAGCTGCAGCTACACCAGCGGGTCATTCCTTTCGATGTTGCCGAGAGGCGACAGATCATTGGATTCAATCCCATCGCCCGCAATGCGCGCGTCATGACTTACCAAGTCGTGGCCTTGATGGAAGCGATTCGCAAGTGCTGGGGACAAGGCTCCTTTCAAGAAACACCACGTCTCGCCCGGTGGTTGTTCAATGTTGCGTACGCATTGATCTCCGCAGACGTGACGTTTATTCAAGCTCAGCACTTAGTCAGTCCGGGAGCCAGTGCCGTCCGTGCGGCAATTTGCGCACGAATCGAAAACACTCGGATTCGGGACGAATGGAGTTGGCTTGAAAGTATCAAAATCGACAAGCGTGAGGAAAGGATTGAGTCCACGCTAAACCGCGTCAAGCCATTCGTTGAGCATGAGATTATTCGCCCTATCTTAGGACAATACACTCAGACGATCGACTTCGGGAACGTTGTAAATGGCAGAAAGATTCTACTGATCAACCTCGCTCGACAAAACTCTATTTCCGAAGACGACCAGCATCTGTTAGGCACGCTGATCATTAATGAGTTACTGACGGCCGCGTTTGCGCGTCCAGCCGGAGCGCGAACTCCGTTCTTTGCATTTATCGACGAATTTAGCCATTTTGTTACCAAGGATGCCTGCGAAGTTCTTGATGGTGGACGCAAGTTCGGATTACATTTAACTTTAGCGCATCAACACCTTCAACAGCTCAAAGCGCAAGACCCCGAAGTCTACTATTCGACGCTCACCAATGCCCGCACAAAAATTGTCTTCGGCGGCCTCAACGATGAAGACGTTGACTTGGTCGCTAAGGAACTATTCACGGGCGAGTTTGACCCAGATTTGGTCAAGGATGAGATTTGGCATCGCGGCTTCGCGCCCGTGGAGAGCTCTCGTATTGTCCGCGCGGATTCGCGTTCACAAAGCGAAGGTGATTCCTATGGCAGGGTCAGCCACACCTCCTTGGCATCCAGTCGGTCATGGATACCAGGGTCAAACTATTGGACGTCGCTGACGCCGTCGCAAATCGGCCAGACCTCCGGCAGAACACGAGGAGTCAGCGAAAGTCACCAAAGCTCTCGCTCCTCAAGCGTCACCGAAACCACGGTTCCCTTTTACGAATTCCACGAATACAGCGAACTGACATCTCGGACGTTCCGCTCCCTGGAGGAACAACTTTACACCAAGAAGGCACAGTTAAAACGGCAACCGAACCAACATGCGGCAGTACTCCTCCCGGACCAACGGGTTCAACTCATCAAGGTCGCGACGCTTCGAGAACTGCCCGTCAGTGAGGATCAATGCGATGAGTTCCGTTTCCGCTGCTTCGAGGCGGCGGGTTGCTATAAGAGCCTTGAAAGTGCCACCGCTGAGGTCGCGTCGCTGGAGGAAAAACTACTCTTGGAGGCCTCGCCTCCGATTATCGTGAATTCGGAAGCGCACGACGAGCAAGAAAGCCCACGCGGAAAGGCGCCTATCCCCATCTGGACTCGAACCACTGTCGCGAGTGGGACAGAGTCCAAAACGCGGTCGAAGAACGGCAAGAAGGCGGGTGCTTGAGGGTGCAAATGGAACACTTCAGTGAAAGTAACGTCGTGCCACCGAATTTCTCTATTGAACTACCGCTAACAGTGAAGGACGCTGCTCGCTACCTTGGCGTGAGCGTCCAAACGGTGTATCTTTGGGTTGAGCGAAAGCAGATTCCCCACCTCCGCGTGATGGGTCGCAACATCCGGTTCCTGAAATCGGATTTGGAGCCCTTCCGCGCGCAGTTCAAACAAGAGGTGGAAAATGGCAAGGCCTAGCAGGCATGACGGTGTTGTTTATAAACGCAACGACGGCAACATCTGGTGGATGCGTTACCGGGATAAGACCGGTTGTAGACGCATGGAATCCACTGGCACTGATGACTGGGATGAAGCGCAGCGTCGTTTGCGCGAACGTCTCCAGGCCCGCGACAATCGCACGCTGGAGGTCGTGCGACGGGGCGAACAACTTGTCTTTCGGGATTGGACGGCTGTTTTCATGGAGAACTACTCCAGGCCCCCGATCCGGGCAGCGAAGACCCATGAGGCGAATCAACGAGCGATGAAGCATCTTGAATCGACATTCGGCTCGTGGCGGCTCGTGGACGTGACTGCCGACGACATTGAAGACTACCTCAGGGATCGGCTCAAGAAGCGGGTGCGCATGAAGACCGGTACCGGCTATCGAGAGTTCGGCATTTTGAAGGCAACGACGGTGCACCAGGAGTTCCGCGTTTTGAGGCGGTGCCTGAATGTAGCCGTGCGGAAAAAACTGTTGCCTGCCAATCCCTGCGCCGGCGTTGAGTTCCCGGTGAAGATTCGTGGGTTGTTCCGGCCCCATTACGTGACGTGGTCGGAACAGCAGATGATCGAATTCCATGCTCAGGAGCATGTGCGCAACGTGGTCCGCATCATTACTGAGACCGGATTGCGAGTGTACAAGGAACTCATGCCGATGAAAAAGGACCAGGTAGACCTGGAAAATGCGTTCATCTGGATTCCGGATTCCAAGACGCCGAACGGGGTGGCGGAAGTTCCGCTGACGCCGCTGGCGGCAGAGGCTTTTCGGGACCAGATGCGCGTGGCGGGACCAGGACCATATCTGTTTCCCAGCGACTTAAATCCAACAGGGCACCAGCGGACCTTGAAGACCGCTTGGGAACAGACCCTGAGACGTGCCAAGATCCCCTACTTTCGCATCTACGATCTCCGCTCCACGTACGCCACCCGGCTCAGTGCCGGCGGTGTTGCCGACGAGTGGGTAACCCAGATGCTTCGCCAGGGGGACGCCAAGGTTTTCAAGAAATACTCGCAGATGAAATTGCAAATGAAAAGAGAAGCCTTGGTAAAGATCAACCGGCAGGCCAACGAGGGCAAAGGTTGTGATACGGTTCAGGTGCAGTGACCCGGGTTTTGATACGGTTTTGATACGGTTTCGGGCTGAAATCGGGTTACGGAGTGGATGTCCACAGCAGAAGTAGTTTAGAATGAAGAGAGTCACACATGTCGGGGCGTAGCGCAGCCTGGTAGCGCACCTGCCTTGGGCGCAGGGGGTCGGGCGTTCGAATCGCCCCGCCCCGACCATTGATTCTAAAGAAGTTGGGAGCCAGCCTAGGCACTGCTCAAAATGGCTTCTGTAGTCGATAACGTAGATGCAATTTTCCGCTCTGTCGAATCCAAAAATTTCTCCTGAGCATTCCGCCCTGTGGACGCGGCCCGCGCGGACCTAAATGAGCGGGTCGGTCGCTAGAGCGTTACAAACAGTCGCGATTTTCTTTACGCGCGCGGTGAAAATCGGCCGCGGACAATCAGCAACCCGCCTAGACTCGAAATGAGCAGAATGTAGCTGGCTGGTTCCGGGACTGGAGACGTCTCGAATTCGATCACGCCATAAAATTATCTGCGCCAGTGCCGCTAGCGCTGTTCCAGCCGCCGTTTTCCGCCGAAGAGTTCACCATAGCCGTATACGGATTGCCAAGGGTCGGATTTCCATAACTAGGATGTTGTTACGACTATGTGCGCAGGTCGAACAAATGATGGAGTTCATCGTAGATCATAGAGCCTCCTGCTCTTGATCCGGCCGCCGTGGCAGATGTGTTCGGTAGACTCATTTGGACAATGGCTCCGAGAAGGGCTGCCGATGGCTGCGCCCCGTCTTGGTCGGGCAGTTTGAGTTCGTCGAGTGGACGGCTGATGCGCTTCTGCGCCAGAGCACGTTCATCGGCCTGCGCGAGGACAAGGATCCGCGAAAGGTAGTCCCGGAGCCCTAGCGTGCGTCGGTCGCCTTTGCCTTCTGATAGTCAGACAGGCAGGCGTGCAGTGGATTGCCCTGCTTGTAGATGCAGTCACAGAACTGTTGTTGGCTCTTCGTCGGGTTTCTGCCCGTGCATTCCTCCTCCGAATTGCCGGGCCGGATGTCGTACAGAAAGTGATTGATGACAATGACTGAAGCTGCCGCCGCGAACACGCACACGAAGAACCAAGCCGGGAACTTGCTGTTCTTGTCGATGACGTGATGATCTGCAGGGGTCAGCCGCTTTCCAGCACATTGGGATCCTAAGCTTAGAATTCCACGTGGACAAGTTGTCGCG
>JADMIO011564957.1_pt1 | contig 90568 bp, 87 predicted proteins | sample 8958161 | NCBI WGS metagenome assembly JADMIO01 (sample SAMN16585339, study PRJNA669376) | soil metagenome | isolation source: Crop rotation soil | place: USA: Cullars Rotation, Alabama | collected 2011
GCCGCGACTTCAAGTCACGTGAATTCCAAGCTTCGGATCCCACTGTGCTGGAAAGTGAAAATTCAGAATTAAAGATCGAAGATGTTAAACAAGATGAAGATGTGCTTGACACCTGGTTCTCCTCGTGGTTGTGGCCTTTAACCGTGTTCGATCCAAAAGTAATTCAAAATGGTTGGGATAAAGCAAATGTCGATCTTAAATATTATTATCCAACTAACGATCTTGTTACTGCACCAGAGATTTTATTTTTCTGGGTGGCGCGTATGATCATTGCCGGAAAAGAATATACCGGACAAAAACCATTTACCAATGTTTACTTAACAGGAATTGTAAGAGATAAACTTGGACGAAAAATGAGTAAAAGTTTAGGCAACAGTCCTGATCCTTTGGATCTTATTACAAAATACGGTGCAGACGGCGTAAGGGTTGGAATGATGTTGTGTTCACCTGCAGGAAATGATCTTATGTTTGATGAAAGTTACTGTGAGCAGGGAAGAAATTTTGCGAATAAAGTTTGGAATGCGTTCAGATTGATACAAGGTTTTGAAGTGGCTTCAACCGCTGCGCAACCACAATCTTCAAAAGCGGCCGTTACCTGGTTCGAAAATAAATTATCTGAACAATTAGAAATTATCAACGATCATTATTCTAAATATAGAATGAGTGATGCGTTAATGTCAACATACAAATTAGTGTGGGATGATTTTTGCGCTTGGTATTTAGAAGCAATTAAGCCTGAATTTATTGATGGTAAAGCGCAACCAATTGATAAAGCAACTTATGACGCTACAATTAATTTTTTAGAAGGTCTGTTAAACATAATGCATCCTTGGATGCCGTTTATTACAGAAGAGATCTGGCATTTAATTAAGGAAAGAAAAGAAAATGACTGTTGTATTGTTGCGAAATGGCCTGAAGTAAAAACAACAGACGCTAAAATTTTAAAAGAATTTGAAGTGTTAAAAGAGCTGGTAACACAGGTTCGTGGACTAAGACAACAAAAACAAATTTCACCAAAAGAAAAACTGGAAGTCTTTGAAAAATCGGAAGCGCAGCATTCAACGTTTGATGAAGTAGTAATAAAACTTGCAAACCTATCTGCTTTTAATTACACAAAACAAAAAGTGGAGAACGCTTTCTCTTTTTCAATTTTATCTACAGACTTTTTTGTACCGTTACAGAATAATATTGATCCTGTAGAAGAAAAAGCGCGTTTAAAAAAGGAACTCGAATACAATCAGGGCTTTTTAAAGTCGGTACAAATAAAATTATCAAACGAAAAATTTGTATCCAATGCAAAACCCGAGTTAATTGCTCTTGAACGTAAAAAAGAAACAGATGCTTTAAGTAAAATTAATTCCATTGAAGAGCAATTGAAGAATTTGTAGGAAAAAACGAATTAAACTTTTCCAAAGTTCCAAACTTTGGAAAAGTTTAATTCGGTTACCCTGTCAGGTCGAGCGGAGCCGAGACCAAATCTAAATTAAAGTCCGGTTCTCGACTCCGCTCGAACTGACAGTTGTTTTTAAAAAAAGTTTAAGATAATAATTATGGAACCACTTAAAGAAATGTTCAATAAAAGGTATTACGAAACTCTTGCAAAAGAATTTAGTAAAGCGGATAAGAATTTTAATTCAGAAAAATTTGTTTCTGATGTCACAAAAAACTTAAGCAGCTTAGAATTAAACCAAAGACTTAGAAACACAAGTGTTGTTTTAAAAAATCATTTGCCTTCAGATTTTAAAAGATCTGTTGAACTAATGAAAAAAGTAGCGCCGAATCTAAACAACGGGTACACGCAACTTGTTTTTCCTGACTTTGTAAGTGTATACGGAACCGAACATTTAGATCTTTCGTTAGATGCTTTAAAATATTTTACAAAATTTGGTTCTTCAGAATTTGCGATCCGTGTATTTCTAAAGAACGATTTTGAAAAAACAATTAAGGTAATGCATCAATGGGCAAAAGACAAAGATGTTCACGTTCGTCGTTTAGCCTCGGAGGGAAGCAGGCCACGTTTACCCTGGTCGTTTAAGTTAGACCGTGTTATTGAAAACCCAAAATTAACTTTGCCGATCCTTGAAATTTTAAAGGCCGATGAGGAATTGTATGTCCGTAAGTCGGTTGCAAATCATTTAAACGATATTTCAAAAGAGCATCCAAAATTATTATTGGATGTGGTTAAAAACTGGATTGGAAATTCGAAACATACGGATTGGATCTTAAAACATGCGAGCAGGACCTTATTAAAACAGGGCGATGTAAATGTTTTAAAACACTTTGGCATTAAACATAACGACGCTATCGAGACAAAAGATCTTAAGATCACAAACACTAAAATTAAAGTTGGCGATCATATTGAATTTGGGTTTACCTTAAAAAATAAAGGAACAAAAAAAGTAAAAGTAAGATTAGAATATGCTGTTTATTTTAGGATCGCTAACGATAAGTTATCAAAAAAAGTCTTTAAGATAAGCGAACGTGAACTTCAAAAACAAGAAATTTTGTCGTTAAAACGTAAACACAGTTTCAAGCTTATATCTACGAGAAAGTATTATCCGGGAATTCAAAAAGTGAGTTTGATCGTAAATGGAAAGGAATCCGGATTGCTTGATTTCATATTAAAAGAACATTAAGTATTTAGATTTAACCAGGCCTTTTTTTAAACAAATTTCTTTATTATCTTTAGCCTGCTTCATAATCTATGATCAAAAATTGGGCCCCATATTTAATTGTTTTAACCCTTCTCTTTTCTTGCAAAAGCAGTGATAAAGGTGAAGTAAATAATAGTGACGAAAAAGATTCTGTTTCAGTACCTATATCTCAGGCAAAACCTGTAATCGTAATTCACCGCGCAAAATTAAAAGTTACAGAAGTAACAAAACCCATTACAGTTAGTGCAAGCAAACCTTCAGTGTATGAAGCAAATGCAAATGTGGTTTGGATTGATGGACTTACTTCTGCAGATGTGCCGAAAGAATTAACAATTGTTACTCCCGGCTCTGATACATTTAAATTACCAAAACCAATTATAGTAAAACAAAAAATTGTGGCATGCAAACAACCTGTGCCTGTTATAGCTTTACCGCCAAGATTTAAGGATGCTGCTATTTCCGATATTCAATATTTGGATGTCGACCAGGGAATGAGCTCTTCTTACATTAAAAGTGTTTTGGTTGATAGAGTTGGAAATATTTGGTTTGGGTCAAATGGAAACGGAATAAGTAAATACGACGGAAGAACATTTTTGCATTTCACTGAAAAAAATGGATTGATCAAAAATAAGATCCTTACACTTTATGAAGATCATAAAGGATATATATGGATAGGCACGGAAGGTGGCGGAGTTTGTTGTTACAACGGAGAAAATTTTGTTTGGTTAACAAGCGACGATGGTCTTGGTGATAATACAGTACTCGCAATATACGAAGACAAACTTGGTAAAATGTGGTTTGGTACCAATGGCGGCGGCGTTTGTAGTTATGATGGCACTTCCATAACTTCTTACACTGAAAGAGAAGGCTTAAGCAATAATACAATTCGTTGCATTTTGCAGGATAGTAAAGGGAATATGTGGTTCGGTACGCAAGGTTCGGGAATGTGTAAGTTCGATGGAAAATCTTTTACGTACCTGGGAGAAAGAGAAGGATTGAACAGTACAATTATTCATGCTGTAATAGAAGATAAGAATGGCACACTTTATTTTGCGACTGAAGATGGTGGTGTAAATATTTTTGACGGAAAAACCATTGAATACATTACAGCTAAACGTGGGTTAAGCAGTAATTGCGTGGTATCTTTACACGAAGATAAAACCGGCAATTTATGGATCGGAACGTACGATAGCGGTTTATGTAAATACGATGGCAAATCAATTACAGTTTATTCGACCGCACAGGGCTTAACAAACAATTATATTTTATCAATTGCCGAAGACAATTCCGGAAGCTTGTGGTTAGGTACAAAAGATGGTGGTGTTTGTCGTTTTAATAATGGATCATTTAAACATTACACACAAAAAGAAGGTATTGGTAGTAATTCAGTAAGATCTATTACCGAAGACAAGAGCGGTAATTTGTGGCTTGGAACTTTTGGCGACGGTGCTATTTATTATAACGGGAACAGCTTTACACATTATACAGATAAGGAAGGTTTGCCAAGTAATAGAATTATGGCAACTTTAATTGACGGGGATAATGTTTGGTTTGGAACAGAAGAGAATGGAGTGGTAAAATATAATGGAAAAACATTTGAAAATTATACAGACGCGCAAGGATTGCCTACAAGTTACATTGTAAGTATGTATAAAGATAAAGAGGGAAAGATCTGGGTAGGAACAGATGAAGGTGTATGTTTTTATAACGGCACACAGTTTGTTTCAATAATTGACGAAGAAGGATTAAGCGATAACAAGATCAATAGCATTATACAGGATAAAGCAGGTAATATGTGGTTTGGAACTGATGGATCAGGCGCTTGCTGCTACGACGGAAAATTTTTAAAATGGTACAACGAAAAAACAGGTTTGTGCGGCAACGTTATAAAATGTATTGTTGAAGATAAAGATAATAATATTTGGTTTGGTACCGAAGGTAAAGGTATAAGCATGCTCAAAGCAAAAACAATTGCTTCAAACCACCCGGTGTTCGAGAATTTTTCTGAGAAAGATGGTTTAAGTAATAATACGATAAAATCTTTAGCGCAGGATAGAAAAGGGAATATCTGGATAGGCACCGAACTGGGTTTAAATTATTTGATCAATAAGAACGGTGAAAAAGAAATTCATATTTACACTTCGGCCGACGGATTAAAAGCGAATAATTTTTTTAGTGGAGTCCTAATTGATAGTAAAGATTTTATCTGGTGGGGAAATGGTTTAGCGTTAACAACGTTGGATCTCAATCATTATGAATTACCGCATGTTGCCCCTCACATGCAATTAAACACTATTGAACTCGAAAAAACTTTCATTGATTTTTATTCTTTAAAGGAAAATTTAAGATCAGGTAAAAAAGTAGTGGTGGGTCAAAAAGATAAAAAAGACCTTAACAGGGTGAAGTTTGATACCGTTGAGCGATTTTACAATTATCCGAAAAACTTAAGTCTGCCATACAATATTAACCAGATCGAATTTGAGTTCAGTGCCATTGATTGGGCAGGTAGCAATAAAATTAAGTACCAATATATGCTTGGTGGCATTGATGGAGATTGGAGTCCGTTGCTTCCTGAAAATAAAGCCTCGTTCACAAATCTTTCAAATGGTGATTTTGTTTTTAAAGTAAGAGCAATTGGCATTGCCGGTAAATGGAGCGATGTGTTTGAATATCCTTTTACTATTCGTCCGCCATGGTATCGAACAATTTGGGCTTATGGGTTTTATGTAATTGCTTTTTTCGTGATCGTTGTTGGATTTAATAATATCAGAACACGCCAGTTAAAAATACGTCAGCAGGAACTTGAACATACAGTTGCTGAAAGAACTGCTGAAGTTGTGGAACAAAAAGAACTAATTGAAGAAAAACAAAAAGAAATTGTTGACAGTATAAATTACGCTAAACGAATTCAAAATGCCATGTTAGCGAGCGATCAGTTATTTGCAAAACATTTAAAAAATTATTTTCTTTTATTTGAACCGAAAGACATTGTAAGCGGAGATTTTTACTGGGCTTCGCCAATTGCCGACGGTAAATTTGTTTTGGTAACAGCGGATAGTACAGGTCACGGCGTTCCGGGAGCAATGATGTGTATGTTGAACATTTCTTGTTTAAACGAAGCAGTTAACGAACGTAAATATTCGAGTCCGGCGGCTATTTTAAATCATGCAAGGCAACGTATTATTCACTCTTTAGCCGAAGATGGAAGTGAAGAAGGTGGAAAAGATGGGATGGATTGCAGCGTGGTTGTTTTCGATCTTAAGAACAAGAAATTAACTTTTGCTGCAGCGAATAATCCCGTTTGGATAGTACGTGGGGGAGAAATGATAGAATTAAAACCGGACAGAATGCCTGTAGGAAAACACGCTAAAGATGATGTTCCGTTCTCAGAACAGGAAGTTGAGCTAAAAGCAGGCGATGTTGTTTATACGTTAACTGACGGATTACCTGATCAGTTTGGCGGACATAAACAAAAAAAATACACATATCGTAAATTAAAAGAACTTTTAATTAAGATCTCTGCGGAATCCGTAAACGATCAAAAGGTAGCATTACATGAATCTTTTACAACCTGGAAGGGTACATTGGAACAAGTTGATGATGTGTTGTTGATAGGGGTGAAGGTTTAGGGATTGGAATTATATTTTCTTTCCTTTCTGTTTATTTATTCGTTTAATTTATTGGAGTCTTTTCTTTAAACTAGTAAGCTCTGTTTTACTTTACTTTTGCCAATATTTGCGTAATTGGTTGTTTTTTTTCTCTCATACTTATATAATACTAAAGTTTTCAAAGTTGTCTAAAATTGAATTTTAAGAATGCTGATTTTGCTAATTGACCGCTTTTATATCTCAAAATTTGCATTATATTTACTTTAAAAAAATGAAACAATCCTCACAGAATATATTAAAGCTTGCCTCGGAACAATTATTTACTGATGTGCTTTTAGAACTTTCGTTAAAGATTCCATCATACGGAATAAATGAATATACTATGCCTGAATTGGTTAAAGAATTGAACGTGATACGAGAGGTAATAAGGAACGTTCCTAATACGGAAATTATTGATGAAATTGCTTATAATAAAAGAAATGGTATAAGTAACGCTTTAACCCAAATTCAAAATAATGCTAATAATATTAAAGCATGGGGGTTTAATATTGGAGACCAAAACGTTTTAAACGCTATTCAAGCAATATTTTCGAGTTTCTATATACTCCAAGACCAAATTGAATCGTCTTCAATTTATTTAAAAGTTTTGGAGTCTACTAATTTGAAAACAGAAGTTGAAGCACTTTCTAACTTGAAAAATCAATATTTAACAGTGTTAGCAGAAGTGGATTTAATCAACAAATCAAAAGTTAAAATTGATGGTTACATAGAAGAGATTAAGAACATAAATGAAAAAGCTGCCTCAGATACGAATTTAATTACCGCAAATAAAATTGTAAGTGAGGAAAATCTTAGCGTAGCTGCTAAAAACACGGAAGAAAGTATTCTATTATTATCAAAATATAGTAAAGACATTTCTGAATTATTAGAAAAAATAAAGAAAACTGAGGAAGAGATAGAAAGTAAAAAATTAAGAATAAATACTTTTCATACAAACGTCGATGAACTTGAAAATAGGAATATAAATAAGGAGATTAAAGTTGATGAATTTATTGAAAAAATTGTTGATGAAACAAAGGAAACTATAAAGAATAACACAGCTAAGACTGACAAAATAGTTTTGGAAAATGAAACTCTTCAAGAAAGAATAAAACAACTTCTACAAGGGGCAAATGCTGGAGAACTATTCCAAGCTTTTGAATTAAGAAAGAATCAAGTGAAACAGGGGCTAAACTGGTGGATGGTAGGTATAATAACAACAACTGTTTGTATAGTTGGGATGGCAATATGGGTTTCTTATACACTAAAAGATTCGTCTGCGGGTATTGAGGGAATGGTTCTGGTAAAAATATTTTCAGCCATACCACTTTTTATATTGGATGTGTTCCTTGTTAATCAATATAACAAAAGGAGAAATTTAGAAGAAGAATATGCTTTCAGGGCGGCAATATCATTATCTTTTCTCGCATATCGAGATATAATTGAGCAATCAAAGACTAATATAGAGTCTATGAAATTTATTATTGACACAGTCCAAAAAATATATGAGAGTCCTTTTGATAAACAAAAGCTAAGTAAGAGTCAAATAAGAATATTTGAGAAATACATAGACAAAGGAGTAGGAATAGCTGGAAGTTTTACTTCCAAAAAATGATATTAGTTTTTATTTCTTTTTGGAATTCTTCACATATAGTTTCCTTATATAATTTAGTGTAAGTATTTGCGAACATATTTAATATTCGTTGCCCCGCCTATTCCAGTATTCAAACTAGATTTTAAAGTTTTAACCAAATCATAATTAAAATCTGTTCCGCCACTTATAATAACTTTACCATCTTTGTCCAACTGACCAAAACTTACAGTTCCAGTATTAGGTTTTTCAAGGTCTTTCAGAAAATTATCGAAATCCATAAACGGTTTATAGAATTTCTTATTAATCATCCCAATTACATTTCCTTTACTATTGAGTAAAGCTCCACCTGAATTGCCGTTATTAATTGCAGATTGTATGTATATACCACTTGTGTCTATATCAGTTCCTGAAATTAAGCCAGTATGAGAAAGTAAGGGAAGGTCTATTGGATAGCCAGAGAAATAAATTGTTTCTCCTGGAAAAATTTCATTAGAATTTTGTGAGATAGAAAGTGTTGAAATACCTTTTGGCAATTTTTTCGTTTTTAAAATTTCAAAATCCCGCACTAAATTATCTAACCCAAAAACTTTGTCTTTTTCTATTGGAACATGGGAAAGATTAATTGTGTCACCATTCCAAGTAATTCCCCGAATATTATCAAAATTAATAATATCAACTCTAGTGGGTGTTGCTATAATTTTGGAGGTTACATGTAAACAAGTAAGGACAAACACATCGCCCTGAACCTTAACAAAAAAACCTGTGCCTACAGACCCATCTCCAGATTTATCATAGGCAATAATTTTCAACGAACTCCGTCGTGACAAATTAATAATAGCCGTATCAACATTTTGACAAAATATTGAAGTAGCAAAAAACAAGCTCAAAATTAGAGTAATATACTTTTTCACACGAATAAAGTTACTGCTATTAATTTTCTTCAGTTGCTACAATTCATAGCAATATTATTAATAATCACACTTTACTTTTGTCTTATGTCGGAATTAGTGCTGAAGCTTGACGAAGTTTTAAAAATTTCGATTCCTAAGAAGTAACCTTTACATCTGAATTTCGTAATATGGATAGGTGGGTATATTTAAACTCCCTGTAATGGAACCTTAAATGGTTAGGGTAACAGCATAAATCCCATTTACAAAGTTTAGACGAAGCCCCTACTTTATTTAGGCTATTTGGTGTGGCTGAAAATGCCACCCATTTTAGTCACACGCAAAAAATCATTATCTTTAATTAGTTCAGGTCGTTTTTGGGCGTTATTAATTGTAAATGGCGTTGCCTATTTAAAATCAATGGGGCAATTTATAGCCTGTAACAAACAGATGCGTGCGGTTTACCGTTCATTTCAAAAGGCAATGAGCATGTATTAACCAAGTTCATTAAACGGACGATCTTTTTTATGGGTCAGCTAATATTTTGAAAAACACCATTCTACGCCTTATTTAAAAAACATTGTTCTTGTCCCATTTGGTATATAGGTGCCCTTCCCGTAAAAATATTATCCGACAACAAACGTTTGTAACCGTTTTTATACGAATACAAATGTTTAAAAACCGAGTAAAGTTTTAAAGTAGTCACACCTTTGCATCGTCGAATTGAAACAACAACTAATAACAATACGATATAAGAATGACACGAATTACACGAATAAAACAAAAAGATTATCTGTGTGATCTGCGTCAAATAAAACAACACGAATTAACACCTAACATAAGCAAACGTATTTTGTAAAAATTAGTGCAATTAGTGTCAGAAATAGTAATCAATAAATAAAATAACATAAAAACAAAAACCATGATGAACATCAAAAATCACGTACAGTTAGTAGGCCACTTAGGTGCAGCGCCGGAAGTAAAAACTTTAGAGAACGGAACAAGATTTGTGCGCTTTGCAGTTGCAATAAACCAAACGTACACAAACAAACGTGGCGAAAAAGTAACAACTACACAATGGCACAACATTACAGCATGGGGCATGCTTGTAAATATTGCCACCCGTATTTTACATAAAGGCAGTCATGTTACAATAGATGGTAAATTGGTTACCCGTAATTATTCAGACAAAGACGGCAATAAACGTACAAGTACAGAAGTAGTGGCCAACGAGTTCTTTGTAATGAATAAAATAAAACAAGCCGCCTGATAAAATAAGCAATGCTGATCAGGTTTGCTTTTTTAGTGAATCTGTGGCAAAAAACAACAACAAGTAATCAATTAAATCATAAAAATAAAATCAAAAAACATGAACACGAACAGAGTACAATTAACAGGAAACTTAGGTGCAAAACCGGAAATTAAAACATTTGATAACGGAAATAAAGTAGCACGCTTTTCATTAGCAACTAAAGAAGAATACACAAAAAAAGGCGAAAAAGTAACCGAAACCCAATGGCATTTTATATCTGCCTGGGGTAAATTGGCCGAGCTTGCCGAAACCGAACTTAATAAAGGAAGTTTTGTAAGCGTTGAAGGAAAGCTGGTAACCCGCAATTACACCGACAAAAACGGTCAAAAGAAATACATTACCGAAGTTGTTGCCAACGATGTATTGGTTAAACAAAAGGCCGAAGCATAGGGCATTGATTTAATAGTTTATTAACCCCGGGACGTTAACGTTTCGGGGTTTTTTATTTTAAATTGGCTCTAATAATGCGTAAAAAAACATAAATTTAGACCATGGAAAATTTTATTAGATCTAAGATCCAGGATTCAATAAATCTTAAAACAAAATTGCTTCAAAACACCGAAGTTATTGCTTCGGTTAACGGATTAGTAAATGATATTATTACCTGTTATAAGAACGGGGGCAAGGTATTGTGGTGTGGTAATGGCGGAAGCGCTGCTGACGCGCAACATTTAGCCGCCGAATTAAGTGGCAGGTTCTATTACGATCGTGCACCTTTATTTTCAGAAGCGCTTCATGTAAACACAAGCTATATTACAGCAGTTGCAAACGATTACAGCTACGAGGTTATCTACAGCCGACTTGTAAAAGCAATGGGCAAAAAAGGCGATGTTATAATTGGATTAAGTACCAGTGGAAATAGCGGTAACGTAATAAAAGCCCTTGAAGAAGCTAATAATTTGGGAATGATAACTGCAGCTTTTACAGGCGAAAGTGGTGGTAAAATGAAAGGTCTTCCAAAGTATTTAATTAATATTCCAAGCTCTGATACTCCTAGAATACAGGAATGTCACATGATCTTAGGCCATACCATTTGCGAACTGGTTGAAATAAATCTGTTTCCTAAAAAATAGAAATGTCTTTTAAAAGAATAACCTATATCTTTTTTATTCTTCTGGTAAATTCTTTTGCGTTTTCGCAAAATCGTGCTTTAGATAGTTTGGTAAAAAGATTACCTCAAGAGCACGATACTATGAAAGTGAAAATTCTGTGTTCACTTTCACGTTCCTTTGAAGGGAACAACCCTGAAAAATCTGTAATTCTTGCCGATAGCGCTCTTAAAATTGCAATACGAATTAAGTATCAAATGGGCATTGGCACCGCTTATGGTAGTTTAGGAAGTTGTTTGTGCACTTCCGGCAAATACGACGAAGCAATTAAAGCCCTTATAAAAAGTTTAAAGATATTTGAAGCGTTAAAAGCCAAAGGAGCTGTTGGTAATACGTATAATTCTTTGGCAAATGCATACATGGGTTTAAAAGATAATAATAAAGCGTATGATTATTTTTTAAAAGCAAATGAGATCGCCAAACAACCACCGCGTAACGAAGGAATGGTTGCCGTAACCAGTGTTGGTTTGGGTAATATGTTGTTGGGTAAAAATGAGTTTAAGAAGGCTGTAGAGTATTTTAAATTTGCCGAAAATTTTTTCAGGGAAAAGGGGGTTACTAATTACGAGGCCATGTGTATTACCAGTATTGGCGAGGCTTATATAAAGGATTCAAATTTTGTAGATGCTGAAAAATATTTTTTGAAATCGATCAACCTGTTTAAAAAAGGGAATGATGAATATGGACTTGGAATTGTGTTACAGAGTTTAGGTGGAATTGAGGTCCGCAAAAAAAACTATAAACAGGCTGAAATTTATTACACCCAATCACTGCAAATAAATTTAAAACGAAAAGCCTGGGATAATATTCAAAGTGCCGCATTAGGTTTGGCCGAAATATTAGAAATTCAAAATAAGCCTACTGAAGCGTTAAAGAACTTTAGATTGTACATGCAATACAAAGATTCGGTAATTAATATTGAAAGGCACAGATCTATTGCTGAATCGGAATCAAAATACGAATCGGAAAAAAAAGAACAACAGATCAAATTACAAAATTCTGAATTAGAAAAATCGCAGATTAAAGTAAATCAGCGTAACCATTTGATATATGTATTTGCAAGTGCCATCATAATATTTGTTATCCTTTTATTTTTTGTATACAAACAATTCCGCGAAAAGAAAAAGGCAAATGTATTGCTGACCAATAAAAATGAAGAGATCGAAAAACAGAAATCTGTGATCGAAGAAAAAAATAAGGACATTACCGATAGTATAAATTATTCAAAACACATTCAGCAGGCAATTATACCTTCACTTAAAAAAGTAAGGGAAATGCTGCCAAATTCATTTGTTATTTTTCAGCCGAAAGATATTGTTAGCGGTGATTTTTACTTGGTGGAAGAAGTTGTTGGATTAATTTACCTGGCTGTGATAGATTGCACAGGGCATGGTGTGCCCGGAGCTATGTTAAGTGTATTTGCAAACTCTACCATAAAAAACACTATCTCTTCAAATGATTTTAGAGATAACCCCGCTGCTATTTTGAGTGACCTTTGTTTTCAGTTTAAAAACAACCTGCAATCTCATAATACTACTATGACAGTTAATGATGGTGTGGATATGGGAATTTGTATAATTGATAAAAAACTTGGAAAGATCTATTTTGCCGGTGCAAAAAATGGATTGATACAGATCCGTAATAAAGAATTGATCGAGTACCCTGCCGACAGATGGGGAATAAGTGGAAGTAATACAAAACAACAGTTATTTTTTACCAATTATGTGATAGATGTTCAAAAGGGTGATAAATTTTATTTAGGTACTGATGGTTTTATCGATCAATTCGGCGGACCAAAAGGAAAAAAATTCAAGCAAAAACAATTAAAGGATCTTGTAATAACATACAGCGATCTTGGTTATGATGAACAAGCCGAAAGCTTATTAAGAGATTTTAATTCGTGGAAAGGCAGACTTGAACAAATTGATGACGTTACGCTAATTGGTTTTGAGATATAAACTATCAATGAAAATAAAGATCTTTTTTTTTATCTTATTAATTTCCTTTACTAAAATTAAAGGCCAAAAGAAGAATTTAAATGTTGACAGCATTTTAAAAAAGATCCCAACTTTAACTGACAGCGTAAAGTGCAAAGCTTACAATTCAATTGCAAGGTATCTTGGCAGCAATTATCCGGATAGTGCGTTTGCGCTGGCCGACAGCGGATTAAAATATGCAAAAAAATCAAATTCTTATTATGGCGAGGCAAATGCCAATTTTAATTTAGGGTTTACTTCTTTTTTAAAAGGAAAATATGATCAATGTATTACTTATTTCAGCAATTCTCTAAAAATACACGAACTTTTAAAGAACAAACAGGGTATTTGTAATTTGTATAACAGCATGGGTAATGTTTATTCTACTATAAAGAATACAGACCTTGCTTTAGCGTGTTATAAAAAAGCTAACGAATTGGCAAGGCAGGAACCTGTAGACAGAACTATGATAGCGTTAACAGATAATGGTATTGGCTTAATTTTTTATCAGAAAAAAGAATATAAGCGATCCATAGAAGTGTTCGAAGAGATCATTAAATTAAATGAAGGATTAAATGATCTATATAATGATGGCACTGCGGCTCATAATATAACATTAAATTATTTGGGCTTAAAAGATTATAAAAGGGCAAGCGAGTATAATGATAAGGCGATTACAATGTTTAAGGAATCAAAATATAATTACGGATTGGCGCAGGCTTATTATAGCAGATCGGATATTAATTCAGACCAAAAAAAGTACAGTGAAGCAATTGAAGACCTAAAATTCGCTTATAAGATCAGCTTAGAAAGAAATGCCTGGCGGGAGCTATCTGATTATTCCAAAAGACTCTCAGAGCTTTACACTATAACTAAAGATCATTACAATGCTAATATTTATTTAAATGAACACATAAAATATTACGATTCATTGTCAAATGATGGAAGAAAGAAATTATTGGCAGAAGCGGATGCAAAATACCAAAACCATGAAAAAGAACAAGAACTGATCCTAAAAAGGGCCGAATTAAAAAATTCCCAATTACAGGTAAGTCAACGTAACAATCTGATATATATTTTTGCAACCGCTACAATTATTTTTGTGATACTGTTGTTTTTGGTGTACAAACAATTTTACGAAAAAAAGAAGGCGAATATTTCTCTTACGTTTAAGAATGAACAAATTGAAAAACAAAAACAAATAATTGAAGTAAAGAATAAAGACATCACGGATAGTATTAACTATTCAAAATATATTCAGCAGGCAATTATTCCTTCTGTGCAACAGGTAAAAGATATTTTACCAAATTCGTTCGTGATATTTAGTCCTAAAGATATTGTAAGTGGCGATTTTTATTTTTTAGAGACTGTTAAAGGAAATACATATTTGGCAGTTATAGATTGTACGGGGCACGGCGTTCCGGGAGCCATGTTGAGCGTGTTTGCCCACTCATGTATCAAAAATATCATTTCGCAAAATAATTTTGAAAAAGATCCTGCCGGTATTCTAAGTCAAATATGTCATTATTTTAAAAATAATTTATTGTCACACAATAAAACAGTTTCTTTAAATGACGGAGTAGACATGGGCATTTGTATTATAAATAAAGATAGAGACAGGATCTATTTTGCCGGCGCTAAGAACGATCTTATTAAAATAAATTCAAATAATATTGAAGAATTAGCAGGTAATCGTTGGGGAATTAGTGGAGCTAACAGCATTGAACAAAGCAAGTTTACAAATCATGAAATAATCATAGTTCCAAAGGATAAATTTTATCTTCATACTGATGGTTTCATTGATCAGTTTGGTGGACCGAAGGGAAAAAAATTCAAACAAAAAAAATTAAACGAAAAATTAGTAAATTATAGTAATTTAGAATTTAATTTACAAGGAGATAAATTGGCGATGGATTTTAATTTATGGAAAGGCGACCTTGAACAAATAGACGATGTTACTTTAATCGGATTTGAAATATAGTGATTAACACAGCAATAATATTAGCAGGAGGATTTGGAACAAGATTGCAATCTGTTGTAAACGATGTACCAAAGCCTATGGCGCCGGTTAACGGAATTCCATTTTTAAATTATCAATTAAACTATTTAAAATATTACGGAATAACACAGGTAATTCTTTCTGTTGGTTATTTAGCCGAAATTGTAAAAAATTTTTATAAGGATTCTTTCAATGGCATCTCAATATCTTACGCAAACGAATTAACTCCGCTTGGTACAGGTGGTGGAATTAGATTAGCACTTGAAAAGGTGGAAAGTAAACAGGCAATTGTTTTAAACGGAGATTCTTTTTTTGACGTGGACCTGAATGAATTTTATCGTAATCATTATTCACATGAAGCAGAATTTTCTTTAGCTGTAAGAAAAGTACCTAACGCTAATCGTTATGGTGCAATTGAATTAGGGAAATATTTTTTACCAAGCCATGTGTCTCACAGCGTTTCTGATTATTATAAAGTGAATAGCTTTAAAGAAAAAACCACTAACGAAGGAGAAGGAGTTATTAATGGCGGAGTTTATATATTAAATAAAAAAGAGTTCTTTAAACATACTAAACCACGACACAACTTTTCCATTGAAAAAGAATTTTTTGAAACTCAGTGTACAACTCTTGATATTGGAGCATATTTAAGTGATGGATATTTTATTGACATTGGCATACCCGAAGATTATTTAAAAGCACAAAATGAATTTAAAGAGTTTAAATATAGATAAAAGCTGGACCTTGTTTTTAGACCGTGATGGCGTTATCAATAAAAAATTGGAGAACGATTACGTAAAACACTGGACCGAGTTTGAATTTTTAGATAACGTTTTGATCGCATTAAAAACCTTCAATTCTTTTTTCGGGAGAATAGTGGTTGTTACCAATCAGCAGGGAATTGGAAAAGGGATCTATAAAACAGAAGACCTTGAACTAATTCATAAGAACATGCTTTACGAATTAACGTATGCAGGGGGAAGAATTGATAAGGTTTATTTTTCGCCTTATTTAGATGCGGAAAAACATCCTACCCGAAAACCCGGCACAGGTATGGGTTTGCAGGCAAAGAAGGATTTTCCGGAAATTGATTTTACAAAAAGCATTATTGCCGGCGATAGTATGAGTGATATGGAATTTGGCAGGGCACTTGGAATGAAAACAATTTTTATTTCTGAAAAAGATGTTGCAGATAATAGGGTTGATATTAATTTCAGGTCTTTAATGGAAATTGCCGACGCTTTAAATAACTGATTTGAAGATCTCTATCATAACCATCACTTACAATTCTGCTGCCACACTGGAGCAAACAATCCTTTCGGTAATAAATCAGAGTTATAAGAACATAGAATATATAATTATCGACGGCCTCTCGACGGATGATACTTTAAAGATCATAGGTAAATACAAAGAGAAGATCTCAAAAGTAATTTCCGAAAAAGATAGTGGGCTATACGATGCTTTAAATAAAGGTATTGCAATGGCAACCGGTGACGTAATTGGTCTTTTACATTCCGATGATTTTTACATTGATAATAATGTCGTTCAGAAATACGCTGATATTTTTGAGAATCAAAGACCGGATGCAGTATATGCCGATCTTTACTATGTAAATAAAGACAATACGAACAAGATCATTCGTAAATGGAAGAGTGGAACGTATCATAAAAATTCTTTTTTGTATGGATGGATGCCTCCGCATCCAACCTTTTTTGTAAAAAGGGAAATGTATAATAAATTCGGGAACTTTAATACTCAGTTTAAAAGTGCGGCGGATTATGAACTTATGCTGAGGTTTATATTAAAGAATAAAATTAAGATCTCATATCTACCGGAGTATACAATTAAGATGAGAGTGGGTGGTAAAAGCAACATAACGGTTGCAAACCGTGTAAATGCTAATCTTGAAGACCGAAATGCCTGGATTATAAACGGACTAAAACCTGCTTTTTATACCTTATATCTTAAACCATTAAGGAAGATCTCCCAATTCTTTTAGTTAAAATTGTTAAAACTTTTTTTCGTATTAAAAACCTGTTTACATTTGTGATATCAATTTGATATCATTTTAAATTACGACTATGAAAACAGAAAAAATTATTACACCAATGAATGGTTACCTTGCAATTGTGATCTCTTTGCTTTTAGCAATAATAATTGCTTACTCATTAAGCACACATAATGTGGTTTTGGCAGTCATTTTAATTCCGGTCCTGTTTATTTTATTAAAAGGTCTCATTATAATTAGTCCTAACAGCTCTAAAGTAATGTTGCTTTTTGGAAAATATACCGGTAGCGTTAAACAAAACGGACTTTTTTGGACCAATCCTCTTTACAATAGAATAACAACTTCTTTACGCGCCCGCAACTTTGAAAGCGAAAAAGTGAAAGTGAATGATAAAATGGGAAATCCTATTTTGATCAGCGTAATTTTAGTGTGGCGTGTAAAAGATACTTTTAAATCTACTTTTGAAGTGGACAATTACGAAAATTTTATACGAATTCAAACCGATTCAGCTGTAAGAAAATTAGCCGGATCTTTTCCTTATGATCATTTTGAAGATGAACGGGCTTCAGTTACCTTAAGTACAAATTTTGATGACGTAAATAAAACACTTGAACACGAAATTAGCGAAAGGCTTGATATGGCAGGAATAGAAGTGATTGAAGCGCGTATTGGTTACCTGGCTTATGCTCCCGAAATTGCCCATTCAATGCTAAGGAGACAACAAGCTTCGGCCGTAGTTGCGGCACGCCACAAAATTGTTGAAGGTGCGGTAGGAATGGTTGAAAGTGCTCTAAAACTTTTAACTGAAAAAAATATTATTGATTTTGAAGAAGATAAAAAGGCTGCCATGGTGAGTAATTTAATGGTTGTATTGTGCGGTGATAGTGAAACGAAACCGGTAATAAATACCGGAACATTAAATCAGTAAAAAGTATGTCCGAAAAAAAGTCGTTTGCACTCCGGATAGATCCTGAAACTATAAAAGCCATTGAAAAGTGGGCTGCGGACGAATTTCGTAGTGTTAACGGCCAAATTGAATGGATGCTGAACGAATCTTTAAAAAAAGCAGGAAGACTTAAAAGTAAGAGCGAAAAAAAGGACAAATAATTTTTGGATCAAATATTTACCACTTCTGTTTCTGAATTTGTTTTAATCGCTGAATACATTAAAAAAAGAGACACAGCTATAATAACATGTGCAATGTCCTTATGATTGAACCAATCACTGAACGCAAGTCTTAATGTATGAACTATGATGGATAAAAAAGACACTACAACGGCAAATGCAAAAAGTCCGCTGCCGTCAATGTTTTTTCTGTAGCCTAAATAATGAACTATTAAAGAATAAATAAGAACCACAGCGGCAGGAATTTTAATTAAGAGGAAACTTCCTGTAAGTAAAGCGAGGATCATTAATACACCCGTAATGCTAAGAATAATAAGTAAAACGGTCTTATTTGGTTGTTCAGAAATAAGATAAAATGTGTAAGCTGCTCTAAAACAAAAATAAAGCGCGAGTATATTAAGGGAGTGAGAAATAAAAAGAATTATTCTGAAGAACGGAACACCAAGCTGATATTGTGTAGCATGATCTACAGAAGCAAAACAGGTGCTTGTACCTAATAAAATAATGAACAAAGCAGATTGCTTAGCGTATTTATTTTCAAAGCGTTTAAGGTTTTGAAAACAATATAAAGAAACCAAAAAAATTAAGAGGTTGCTTAAGATCACCATGGGTTCAAATATCTTGAAACCAAATAAGAAGATATAGGTGGAGCCAAATTCCATTTTAGGGAGCGTAAAACTACAATTTTTTGTGAAATTTTAAAAAGAATTCTAAGATTTTTCGGTCTCTTCTTCGGAATCTTTTTTAAATATTCCGGTAATTTTTTCGGTTACACGCCTTACTTTTTCAAAATTTTGCTCAATACGGGTGGTTGTCATGTCGCTTATGCGACCATCCTGTAAAACTTTGGTAAGCTCAGGGTAAAATTCAACGAAGCTGGTAAATTCACTATTTTTATTTAAGCTTTTTGGCATATTATCTATGTGAAAATCGTAGCTCACAGTTTGTTTCCTCGCGCTTAGGAAAACAAAAAGATCATCTTCCTTTGGATGGTTTATTAATTCAAATTCTTCAAAACTTGTAACAGTGACATATTTATAAAAGTTTTTCTTTTTATCCCCGGCTACAACAGAAAAATCATTAAGGGTATCTTTTAATCCATAAATAGTAGTGTCGTTGCCTAATTGTTTTAAAAGCACATTTATTTTAGAGCAGGCTCTGTAAAATCCATTTTCTAATTCGGCGTTTGGAGATAAAATAACTATTAACCTTTTGAAAGAATTAAGCGGTTGAAGTATCTTTGAAATAATAACCGATTGTTTTGATTTATTTAAAAGACTATCTGCGATCGTTCCAAAAATAAGGTTGGAAGTACCTTGTTGTGCTTTGTAACTTATAATGATATCGGTAATGTTGTATGCTTTCGCTGTTCTTGCAATTCCATCTACAATACTAAGATCTACTTTTTTTAATACTTCTACTTTTTTATCCCCACTTGCTATTTGTTCTACTGCTCCTTCAATCACTTTTTTTACCACGTTCATTTTTTCATCGGCATCCTCTTCCTCTTCAACAATTGATAAAGGGTAAATTGGTTCGTTGGAAGCTTCATCTTTAATTAAAAGGGCAAAATCAATTAACCGTTGTATATTTTCGGGATTACTTACCGGTATGAGGATCCTTTCGGTTTTTTCGCCTGTTTTTTTCACAAAATCCTTTTCCATTACCGCAATGTTACGGGCAGCTCTTTCACTTACGAATGAACTTACTAAACATGAAATAAGAATCAGAATAATGGTTCCGTTAATTACATTTTGATCAAATAAACCAATATCAAATCCTACCTTAATAACCGCTAAAGTTGCTGCGGCATGCGAAACGCTAAGTCCGAAAATAATATTCCTTTCAAATTTATTGTATTTATAAATAAGCGATGTAACATAAGCGGCTAAATATTTTGTAACCAAACCAACAATACTTAAAATACCTGCAAATACCAAAGCGTTAGTTCCTTTAAAAAATAAACGAAGATCAACAAGCATGCCGGCGCTTATTAAAAAGAACGGAATAAATAACGTGTTTCCAATAAAAACGATCCGGTTCATTAAAATACTGTTATTCGGAATTACTTTATTTAATCCAAGACCAGCCAAAAATGCGCCAATAATAGGTTCTACACCTGCAAGCTCACTTAAAAAGCCCGAAATAAAAACCATTGCCAAAACATAAATGTATTGCGAACTGGCTTGCGCTTCAATATTTCTAAAGAACCACTTTGTAATTTTTGGTAAAAGATAAAGTGTTGCAAATAACAAAAGTGATAACGATAAAATAATGCGAAGCCAAAACGCACCATTAATTTCGCCGGTAACAATGTTTGTAATAATACCTAACAAAATAAGTACTGCTGAGTCTGTAATTATTGTACCGCCAAAAGTAATTTGTACCGCTCGGTTCTTTACAATGCCCATATTACTTACTATTGGATAACTTAGTAATGTATGCGTACTAAACATACTGGCAAGTAAAACCGATGACCACAAAGAAAATTCGAAAATATAAATGCAAACAAAGTAACCAATGGTAATGGGAATTAAAAAAGTTAAGGCTCCAAACACAATGCTCTTGCTCTTGTTTTGTTGAAACTCATGCATGTCTATTTCCAAACCAGCCAAAAACATAATATAGAGTAAACCGGTTTTTGAAAGCAATTCAAAGCTGTTGGTGGATTCAATAATGTGAAAAGAGTGTGGGCCGATTAAAACGCCGGCAATGATCAAACCGATAATTCCGGGAATTCTAAAACGTCTGAATAGTAACGGAGAAAATAAAATAATTAATAAAGTTACTGCGAGAATAAGAACTGGATTTTTTACCGGTAAATAGTGATCAAAAAAATGTTGGAGTCGTAAAAAATAATCTGAAAAGGAATGCATAGATGGGTTTTAGTTTTTGGTATCAATAAAATACCTGTTTTTTGCCCTTTTAAATATTTTATACACAGATGGCGCCGTCAAATTATATCTTATTCCTCCGCCGATACATACGTCGAGTATATTAACCTGTCTGCTTCTTCCGTCTTTAAATCCAACTCTCATTTTGTAATCAATGTAAAGACTAAACTTTTTTATGTGTTGTTCAAAACCAAGACCTGTATTAAAACCCAGCCAATTTGTTGTAATGTATGTATTGGTGCCATATATTTCTCTAAAATTCAACACATCGTTTTTTCCTGTAAAAAAACCGGAAAAGTGATTATAGCTAAGTCCAAAGATCGGGTAAAAAAAAGTTTTCGTACTGTCAAACTTTGCTAAAAGGTGCGCGTTTACTTCAATAGTATTTGATTCAACATTTTTCCAGGTAGGTTCAATGTTTATTGGCTTGTAGTATGTATTTGCAACACTTACACATAGGATTTTGGTGAGACCATAAGTTAAATTTATATTATAACCATACGACGGATTTTTTTCGTCTGAATTTCGCGTTAAAAATAAAAGGCTTCTTGTTAATCCGACACCAATAGCTAAATTACTTTTTGATGAATGTGTTTTTACAATTGGCATTTTGCGAACACGCTGCTGGGCTTTTAATGAACCATTAAAAAGAACAACGGTAATAACGAATAAAATTAATTTTGTAAATAGTTTCATGGTTCAGTTTTTTGCGATCAATATTAACAAAGCTACATTGTCAAAGTTTAAAGTCACATACCAATTATATATCTATTTTAACCAGTTATATAAGTTCTCAAATATTACTAAAAAGCCCATGAATATTGCAAACCCAACTCTAACAAAGTTAAATAAAAAAAGGCAATTTGTGAACACAAAAGGCGGTTTAGTCTAATTTTTGTTAAATGCCCTTTTATTGCAGAAAGTATAGTTAAATTTAGGCTGTGAAAGGTATTATTACTATAGTATTATTTGTTGTGTTTTTAGGAAACATAAACGCACAAACTGTTGCTGTAAAGGGGTCGACAACCTCTTTAATTCAGTTTTCCGGATTAGTATTGGATCAGGACAGCTTAACTCCGATTCCTTTTGTGGCTATTGTTATTAAAGGTTCTAACAGGGGAACAAGGTCTGATTTTTCTGGATTTTTTAGCCTGGTAGTTAATGCGGGTGACGAGATCGAATTTGTTTCCCTTGTTCATAAGAACAGGTTTTACAAAGTTGCCGATACATTAAAACAAAAATATTATTACGCTATCCAGGTATTAACAAAAGACACCATTAATTTACCTGAAGTCCCTGTATTTCCATGGCCTAGCAAGGATGAATTTAAACGGGCTTTTTTAGCATTGAATCTTAGTGATACAGATATTGATAGGGCAGAAAAGAATCTACAACGTGAAGCTCTCACATATTTAGAGAGAAATCAGGGTGCAAGTGCTTCTGAAAATTATAAATATGTGATGCTTGCTTATTATACTAAAGCATACACTGCCGGTCAGGCACCAAGTATGTCAATCGGAAATCCTTTAGCCTGGGCTCAGTTTATTGATGCTGTAAGAAAAGGTAAGTACAGTAAAAAGAAGAAAAAAGATTAAATTACTTTTTAGGCGGATCAGGTATGCCGTGTTTCCTGCGTGTTTTTCTTAATTCCTTTTTAAATGCACGTTTTTGTCTTCTTTCTTCCTTTTTATGACTCCTTGCGCCTTCAGCACTTGGTTTTTTCTTAGCAGTTTTTTTTAAGTAAGGATTGTATTCTCCTTTATTACTTCGCCATTTTCTCCAAATTCGCTTGCGCTCTCTTTTTTGTTTGAACATGTCAGATTGCTGAGCATGCATTTCGTTAGAAACAAAAGTGAATGCAAAAATGAAAATTAATATTTTTATGAAGCGTGTCATTTTATCCAACAAATAACGAATATTTAAATATTGGTTACAAAAATACACGGATTAGTTATTAACCGTATTAAAAGAATAACAGTTATTTGGATTTATACAACGGAACCGTGCTGCAAGGCTCGCCATACATAATGCTTTTAGCAACCGGTTTAAGTAATGCAGTTATTTGTACATAAGCATTTGTAGGAAGAGGTTTATCACCACATCCTTTTATTACAATGCGGGCATCTTTGAATTTTGAAATATCTAATTGCGATAATTTTTCAGCGAACAATAATTTCTCCATATCACTCAGATCTCCAAAAATGATCTTCTTCGCAAAAGGTTCAAGAGCAAGCGTTAATAACATATAAGCCCAGGTTGGAACAATGGCATCAACTGAGCAGGTAAGCGCAACCAGTTTATCTTTGTAAACGCTCCAGTCATTTGTTTTAATAAATTCCCTGAAGTCTTTTTCTTTTAAAATAAGTTCCTGGAAAAGTAAAGACTTAATGTCAAACAACACGCGCTCGCCCTCGGTAAAAAATTCTTCGAGATCTATCGAAACAATTCCGCTATTCGCTACTTTATTTGTTATTTCGTTTTCCATTTTTCGGTTTATTTTTACATAAATCCTAATTCCAACTGCGCCACTTCGCTCATCATTTCTTTTTCCCAGGGTGGTTCAAAAGTTAATTTCAGATCTACCGAATGTATCTCAGGCACCAATTGAAGCTTGCTTTTTACATCGGCAGGCAAAGATTCTGCAACGGGACAATTTGGGGATGTTAATGTCATAACCACTTTAAGATCGTTGGTTTCATTAAGATCTAATTCATAAATTAAACCAAGCTCCCAAATATCAACAGGTATTTCCGGGTCAAAACACGTTTTGATCTCATCGATCACCCGTTGCATCAGTTCTGTATTTTTTGTTATTATTATTGCTGGCATTTTACTTACTTAAATTTATCGCATCCATTTTCATCCTGTTTATCATACTCACCAATCCATTTGCGCGAGTAGGAGAAAGGTGTTCTTTTAAACCAATTTTATCTATGAACTCTAATTTTGCATCTAGGATGTCTTTTGCAGTTTGGTCATTTAATACTCTTATCATTAATGCCACCATTCCTTTTGTAATTATCGCGTCAGCTTCGGCAGTGAAAAAAAGTTTATCTCCTTTTTTTTCTGAATGAAGCCAAACTCTGCTCTGGCAACCTTTTATAATATTTTCTTCAGTTTTAAATTCTTCTTTTATGGGTGGCAAGTTTTTTCCAAGATCAATTAAATGCTCGTATTTCCCTTCCCAGTCATCACCAAAAATTTCAAACTCTTCAATTATTTCGTTCTCTATCTCTTTAATGGTCATGACTAATTTAACATTGTAATTACCTTCTTTAATTTCTCAATAAAGAAATCTATTTCTGCCATTGTATTATACATTGCAAACGAAATTCTTATTGTGCCCTGAACTCCGAGTAAATTCATTAAAGGTTGGGTGCAGTGGTGACCGGTTCTTACAGCAATACCGTATTTATCTAAAAGAGTGCCAACATCAAAAGGGTGATTGTTTTTTACACTGAAAGAGATCACACCTGCTTTGTTTGAATTTTTACCGTAAACAATTACCTCATCGATCTCAGATAATTTTTTTTGCGCATAATTAACCAGTTTTAATTCGTGGTTGTGTATTGCTTCCATGCTAAATTGATCAATGTAATTTATGGCTGCCGCAAATCCAATTGCTCCTGAAATATCAGGTGTACCGGGTTCAAATCTCAAACAGCCTTCGGCATATTCGGTTTTTTCGAAACTAACAGTTTTAATAGTACCGCCGCCTGTTTTTGAAAGCGGTAATTGGTTAAGCCATTTTTCGCTCATATACAAAATACCAATTCCTGTTGGGCCATAAATTTTATGGGCACTGCAAACAAAAAAATCAGCATTTAATTTTTCAAGATCAACCCGCATGTGCGGTGCAGACTGAGCCCCATCAATGACTAAAATTAAATTATGTTTTTTGGCGATAGCTTGTATTTTCTCAAGATCTGTAATTAGGCCTAATGTATTTGAAACGTGAGCAACAGAAATTACTTTTGTTGTTGGGCTGATTAAACTTTCAAGTTTGTCAAGATTTAAACTCTGATCTTCTTTTAATGGAATAACTTTTAACTTTCCGTTATTTTCTTCTGCCCATAATTGCCATGGCAAAATATTTGAATGATGTTCGTATGAAGAAAGAACTATTTCATCTCCTTGTTTTAAAATGGATTTGGCCAATCCATTACAAATAATATTCAACGAATCTGTTGTGCCGGCAGTGAAAATTATTTGTTGAGGATTCTTTACGTTAAAATGTCCGGCAATTGTTTTTCGGGCAAGTTCAAAGGCTTCTGTGGCTTCGCGACTAAGTGTGTGAACCCCACGGTGAATATTAGCATTTGTATTTAAATAATAATCGCTAATTGCTTCAATTACCTTTAAAGGTTTTTGTGAAGTAGCCCCGTTATCAAAATAAATTAAATTATTGTTATTTATTTTACGGTTAAGAATGGGAAAATCGTTTCTTACCAGTTCAGCATTAAGTTCTTTATATTTTGATTCTTTTGATAACATTAGTTAAAACCCAGTTTGTTTTCTACTAACAATTTTAAACTGTCAATTTCAATTTTATCTATTACTTCTTTTGCAAAAGCATTCAATAAAATACGTTTCGCTGTTTCTTTACCAATTCCTCTTGCGTTTAAATAGAACATGGCAGATTCATCAATTTTTCCAGTCGAAGTGCCATGTGAACATTTTACGTCGTCAGCATAAATTTCCAATTCAGGTTTCGTATTTATAGTTGCGTCGTCGCTTAATAAAATATTTTTACTGCTTTGGTAAGCGTTTGTTTTTTGTGCGTCTCTTTGAACAAAGATCTTGCCATTAAAAACCCCTGTACTCTTATCATTTATAATGCCTTTGTAAAGTTCGTTGCTTTCGCAATTTGGCACCTGGTGATCCATCAAAGTATGATTGTCTACCAGTTGCGTTCCGCTTATAACAAAAAGACCATTAAGATGAGCTTCACCATTTTCACCGGCAATTATTATGTTATGGTTATTTCTTACTAATTGTCCGCTTAAGATAACGGTCGTATTATCGTATTTTGAATTGCGGCCAATTTTAACCTGGTTAGTATTTACAGAGAATCCATTCTCTTTTTCGTCCTGAATTGTAAATGAAGTTAGTTTACCATTTTCGCGAACTAATTTTTCGCTTAAAAAATTTGTAAATGTTTTTCCTTTACCTAAAGTTACCTGGTGTTCAATAATTGTTGCTTCAGAATTTTCGCAAACCTCAATTATGTTACGAGGATTTGTTAGCGCTTGCTCGTCTGACGAAGAAACATAGATAACATGAATTGGAATTTGAAGCTGTGAATTTTTTTCTACTTTTAAATGAAAACCTTGTCCGCTAAAAGCTGTGTTAAGAGCAATAAACGCGTCATTTTCAACATTTGCCTGAGATGAAATAATATTTTTTCCGCTCTCATCTAAATTTGTAAAGGCATTTATATGCAAACCTTTTAGAATAATTTTATCGCTTAAACTTTCAGAATAATTTCCATTAACAACAACTAAAGTTAAAGTGTCTTCTAATTTAAACTCGTTAATAGAACTAACAGTATTCAATTGCTGACTTAAGTTTTTAAATTCTTTTTTAAGAACAGCATCAAGATTACAATATTTATAATCTTCGTGTTTATTTGTGGGGATACCTTTATTCTCTAAGTACAATAAGGCTTTTGTTAAAGCTGCATCATTAATAAAATTAACCTTTCCGGCAGTTGCCGAGATCTGATCAATCAATAATTGTGCGGTATGTGATTTTTCTGCTAGCATTAGTAACTCTTTATTTTTCTAACTTTCAACCGTTTCAAATTGTTTTTTTATTTCGTCATAACCTTTTGCCTCTAGTTCAAGCGCAAGTTCTTTAGTACCACTTTTTACAATTTTTCCGTTATATAAAATGTGAACAAAATCAGGAACTATATGATCTAATAAACGTTGGTAGTGAGTAATTACAATATAGGCGTTGTCTTTTGTTTTTAATTTATTTACACCATTGGCTACAATTCTTAAAGCGTCAATATCTAATCCTGAATCAGTTTCATCTAATATTGCCAGTTTTGGATCTAACATTGCCATTTGAAATATTTCGTTCCTTTTTTTCTCGCCGCCGCTAAAACCTTCGTTAACACTACGATTAGCAAGCTTGCCATCAAGCTCAACTAATTTTTGTTTGTCTTTTAAAAGTGCTAAAAAATCTTTTGCTTCCATAGGTTCTAAGCCCTGGTGTGCACGTTTTTCGTTTAAAGCGGTCTTTAAAAAATTAATATTGCTTACTCCCGGAATTTCAACCGGATATTGAAACGCTAAAAATATTCCTTCTCTCGCACGAACTTCAGGTTCCATTTCCAACAGATCTTTGCCGTTAAAAATAACCTCGCCTTCAGTAACTTCATAATCCGATTTACCGGCTAAAACACTTGATAATGTTGATTTACCCGAACCGTTTGGTCCCATTATTGCATGGATCTCTCCGGCTTTTACTTCTAAATTAATTCCGCGTAAAATCTCTTTTCCATCAACCGACGCGTGTAAATTTTTTATACTGATCATTTTATAATTTTTTAATTATCCAACACTTCCTTCAAGTGAAATCGCTAAAAGCTTTTGTGCTTCAACTGCAAATTCCATTGGTAATTTATTTAATACTTCTTTACAATATCCGTTCACAATTAAGCCAACCGCTTTTTCTGTATCTAATCCACGCGACTTACAATAAAAAAGTTGGTCTTCACCAATTTTACTTGTTGTAGCCTCGTGTTCAACCACGGCGCTTTTATCTTTTATTTCTATATAAGGAAAAGTATGTGCACCGCATTTATCTCCCATCAATAAACTATCGCATTGCGAAAAATTACGTGAGTTAGTAGCACCTTTTCTTATTTGCACCAAACCTCTGTAACTATTGTTACTAAAGCCTGCCGAAATACCTTTTGATATAATTGTTGAACGCGTGTTTTTTCCAATGTGGATCATTTTAGTTCCGGTATCTGCTTCCTGCATGTTATTTGTAACAGCAACAGAATAAAATTCACCAACACTATTATTCCCTTTTAAAATTACGGAAGGGTATTTCCAGGTAATGGCAGATCCTGTTTCTACTTGTGTCCAGCTTATTTTAGAATTATCTTCTAAACAAATTCCACGTTTGGTAACAAAATTAAAGATACCGCCTTTGCCATCTTTATCACCGGGATACCAGTTTTGTACGGTACTATATTTTACTTCTGCATTTTTGTGTGCAATAATTTCAACTACTGCAGCATGCAATTGATTTTCGTCGCGTTGAGGCGCAGTGCAGCCTTCAAGATAAGAAACATAAGAACCTTCATCAGCAACAATTAATGTTCTTTCGAACTGACCTGTGCCGCTTGCATTTATCCTAAAATAAGTTGAAAGTTCCATTGGGCAGCGAACACCTTTTGGTATATAACAAAAAGAACCGTCGCTAAAAACCGCAGCGTTCAATGCTGCAAAATAATTATCGGTTGGCGGAACAACCATTCCCATGTATTTTTTTATAAGATCGGGATGGTCCTGAACTGCTTCGCTGAAAGAGCAAAATATAATTCCTTTTTCAGCAAGTGTTTCTCTAAAAGTGGTTTTAACCGAAATGCTGTCAAAAACAGCATCAACAGCAATGTTTGATCTTACTCCGCTTAAGCGTTTTTGTTCCTCTAAAGAAATTCCTAGTTTTTCAAATGTTTTTAAAATCTCAGGATCAACTTGGTCTAGACTTTCCAATTCAAGTTTTTTCTTAGGAGCAGAATAATAAGAAATGTTCTGGAAATCTATTTTTGGATATGTAATGTGAGCCCAATTATCCGGCTCTTTCATTGTTTGCCATGCTTTGAAGGCTTTTAAGCGATACTCGAGCATCCATTCAGGTTCGTTCTTTTTTTTGCTTAATGCCTTAATAACATTTTCATTTAAGCCGGGCGCAAAAGTATCTGTATCAATGTCGGTAATAAAACCCCATTCATATTCTTTACTTATATGTTCTTGTAATATTTCGTTTGCCATTTTATTTTATAGAATTTATACCGAAAAAGATTCTCCGCAACCACAGGTTCTATTGGCATTTGGATTATTGAATACAAAACCTTTTCCGTTTAGTCCGCCTGTATATTCAAGTTCAGTACCAACGAGGTATAAAAAACTTTTACGGTCAACTACAATTTTTATTCCTTTATCTTCAAATTGCTGGTCGCCTTCTTTTAAAACATTGTCAAACTCTAATTTATATGACAAGCCACTACATCCACCACCTTCAACACCAACTCTTATGAATGAGTTTTCGGGTTTGTTTTCCGCTTTCATTAATTCGATAGCGTGAACACGTGCATTTTCGCTTACTGTTATCATAACTAACTGATTTTAAAATATTTATACTGTTATCCTTAATTAGATTAATTCTAATCACTATACAAAAATACCATAAAAAAGGTAGTTTTTCAAATATTTAGCAATAAAAAAAGCAAAATGGCATCAAAATTGAACTCCAAAGCATTAAATAGTCAAAAATTGTTTAAGTAAACGCTTTATTATATTAACAATTAAATGATTATAAAAGAAAAAGAAACAAAATAACGGCTATACATTATTTGATAATTTCATTTTTTACTTTGAATAAACTTAAGTTTATATTTTTATTTATTATCCCATTTGTTGGTTTTTCTCAAACAACAGATTCGCTTTACATAAATTACTTAGTTGATGCACCTTTTGCTTGTGTTGAAAATTCGAAACCAAATGGAATTGAAATTGAAATAATGAACGATTATGTTCTGTGGCTAAAAACGACAAAAAAAATGAACATTGCCATCAGTTATCATTCATTCACTGACTTTGAAACTTTTTATTCTACCACAAAAAAAGCGAATAAAAATACCATAGGTTTGGGTGCTGTAACTATTACACCTGAAAAAATTAAAGAGGTTGATTTTACAAACGCATATTTAAAAAACGTAGCCTTTTGTATTACCAACGGTAATGCACCGGATATTAGAACAAAAACTCAGGCAGAGATCGTAAAAACACTTGGTAGCATGACGGCATTTACGATCCCAAATACAAACCTGAACAAATACATTAACGAAATTAAAAAAACCTACATACCTGATCTTAAAATTGTAAATCAAACGGATCAGATAAAAATATTGGATGAAATTGCAAAGAGTGTTTTAAATTTTGGTTATGTTGATGCGGTTGAATTTTGGTTTTACTTAAAAAGTAATCCGCAAAAATTTTTAAAAATGCAAAAACCTTTAAACCAATCTAAAGAAGAATTAGGTTTTATTATGCCAAAAGGAAGTCAACACAAAGCTTTATTCAATGAATTTTTTTCGGGTCCGGCAGGATTTAAAAGTACCCGTAATTACCGTGCTATTCTTGAAAAGTACGTGGGTTCGTATATGACCCAAAACATGGCAATTAATTAAGCAGTTAAAGATTCTTAATGCAAAAAATTACCGAAATTAAGGAGTACCATATCACGAGGCAAAAAAAAATTGTGGATGGGGTTGAAACATTCGTAGAGAAAAAAACTGTTAAATTTCATGAAATTAAATATGTAGAAGGGTTGCCAAGGTTCGGTCATTTTTTACTTGACAGGGTGTTTTTTTACGCATTCGCATCAATTATTGGCATCGCTTTAGGACTTTTGCTTGTGGTATTTGATAAACAGGATATTCTTGATAGCCCTTATTTTAATATTATGGATACTTTGATAAGTTGGTTGATACTACAACCTGCTTTTTATTTTATCTTTGAGGTGTCAATTCAAAGTTCTCCCGCAAAAATTATTTTTGGGAGAATAGTGGTTGATGAATACGGTAACAAACCAACTGCAAAGCAAATATTGATCCGCTCGTTTTCGCGATCGGTGCCTTTTGAAGTATTTTCTTGTATTAGTGCTACCGGATGGCATGATGACTGGAGTAAAACATTTGTAATAAGAAAAAAGGATCTGAAAGAATTACGACTTTTACAAAAAATTAATAATATAGAAGAACCAATTTCACCAAACTAAAAGTAAATGATAGCGATAGATAAGACGTTAATAAGCGAAGATCTTTTAGATAAAAAATTTGTATGCGATCTTAATGCGTGTAAAGGAGCTTGTTGTGTAGCGGGAGATAGTGGCGCGCCATTGGATGTAGAAGAATTGCCAATATTGGATTCGGTACTTGAGGCCGTTAAACCGTATATGGTAAAAAAAGGAATTAAAGCAATTGAAAAACATGGAGCATACGTTATTGATGGAGATGGTGATCACACAACTACTTTAGTAAGTCCGGGTGCTGAATGTGCTTTTGTGTATTTTGATGAAAAAAAAATAGCAAAATGCGCAATTGAACAAGCCTATTACGATGGAAAAATAACCTGGAAAAAACCTATCAGTTGCCATTTATATCCGGTACGAATTGATAAGCATAAAAGTTACGATGCTGTAAACTATCACAAATGGGATGTTTGCAAACCTGCTTGCGAATGTGGTACAAAGCTTGATGTACCTGTATATAAGTTCTTAAAAGAACCTTTAATAAGAAAGTATGGTAAAGCCTGGTTTAAACAATTAGAAATAAGCGCTGAACTTTTCTTAAAAAATAAATAAAATGTTTCCACGAAGTCACAAAGATCACTAAAAAATAGTGGTGTAGTTTGGTGTCTTTGAGTCTTTGTGGCAATAAAGTAAAAAAATAAAAAATGAAAATATTAATTACAGGTTCAAACGGTTTACTTGGGCAAAAACTAGTTTATAAATTACGCGATCAAAAAAATATTAGTTGTATTGCTACAGCCCGAGGAGATAACAGGTTAATTAAACAGGATGGATATGTGTACGAAATACTTGATATTACAAATAAACAAAATGTTGAACAGGTATTTAAAAAACACATGCCGGATGTAGTAATTAATACTGCCGCTATGACAAATGTTGACGCCTGTGAAACGGATAAGGAAAACTGTTGGTTAATGAATACCACAGCAGTTGAACACCAGGTAAAAACATTGGAACAATTAAAAAAAGAAAATCCAGGATACGATCCACACTTTATACATTTAAGTACCGATTTTATTTTTGATGGAACACATGGTCCCTTAGATGAAACAGAAAAGCCAAATCCGCTAAGTTATTACGCCGAAAGTAAATTAGCGGCAGAGAAAGCTGTTGAATCAAGTAATTTAGATTGGGCAATTGCACGCACCGTTTTGGTTTTTGGTATTGTGGATAATATGAGTCGCAGTAATATTGTTTTGTGGGTTAAATCTAATTTAGAACAAGGCAAAAAAATAAATGTGGTGGATGACCAGTTCAGAACACCGACTTTAGCAGAAGATCTTGCAGATGGCTGTATTTTAATTGCTCAAAAAAGGGCTAAAGGCATTTACAATATTTCAGGAAAAGATTTTTACAGCATTTTAGAATTGGCGCATATTGTGGCAGATTATTATCACTTGGATAAATCTCTTATAAACCCAAGTAAAAGTGCGGACATTAAACAGCCTGCACACCGCCCGCCAATTACAGGTTTTATAATAGAAAAGGCAAAAAAAGACCTTGGTTACAATCCTCACAGTTTTGTTGAAGGGGTCAAGATCCTTGAAGACCAGATCAAGGGAATGTCAAAATAGGTTAAAAGTGGTTCTGTTTACAATGTTTAGTTAATATCTTACGTTTAAAACAAAAAAGCATCCTTTGTTATTCTTTAACTTTATTAGGTTGAATACAATTTAAGTGTCGAATCCTTTAAAAAAATTAGCAGGACAAACAGTTATTTATGGCCTTGGCAGCATTATGCCACGGATAATAAATTATTTGTTTTCGCTTGCGCTTACTTACATTTTTACCAAGCCTGCTGATCTTGCATCCAATACAGAGTTTTACGCTTATATCAGTTTTGTAAATATTATTTTTACTTATGGCATGGAAACTGCCTTGTTTAATTTTTCAAATAAGTATGAGGACAAAGATAGAGTTTACTCTACAGCACTTATTTCTCTTTTTTGCAGTACTGCATTTCTTTCTTTGATTCTCTGTTTATTCTCAGGAAAAATTGCTGTGTTAATGGATTACCCGGATAACCAAAATTATGTGATCTGGTGTATTTTAATTGTTGCAACCGATACTATTGCGGCTCTTCCATTTGCAAGATTAAGATTAAATAATAATGCCAGGCGTTTTACGCTTCTCAAAATATTAAATGTTTTAATTTATTTATTGGTGAGTATTTTTTATTTGGTCTTTTGTAAAAATGCTTATGAAAATAATCAGGATTCCTTTTTAGCACATTGTTACAATCCGGAAATTGGTGTTGGATATGCTTTCCTGGCACAATTGGTTGCTAATATTTTTAACCTTTTATTTTTGGCAAAAGAGTTTACCGGTTTTGCTTACGTGTTTGACAAAGATCTCTGGAAAAAATTATTCAGTTATTCGTGGCCATTATTGATACTTGGTTTAGCAGGAATGACAAATGAAACTTTTGACAGGATAATCTTAAAAGAACTATTGCCCGAAGAAATTGGCAAAACAGAATTGGGTATTTATGGTGCTTGTTATAAAATAGCCATTCTTATGACAATTTTTATCCAGGCTTTTAAATATGCCGCTGAACCTTTCTTTTTTAACCAGGCTAAAGATAAAAATGCAAAAGTGCTTAATGCAGCAGTGATGAAATACTTTGTAATATTTTGCTCTTTTTTATTTTTAGGAACGATGATGAATCTCGATATAATAAAAAAGGTAATCAGCGAACAATACAGGGTTGGGCTGGGTGTAGCACCAATATTACTTTTGGCTAATTTATTTTTGGGGGTATATTTTAATTTATCGATCTGGTACAAGCTTACAGGTCAGACTAAATTCGGAGCAGTTATTACCATAATTGGAGCAATTATAACGCTAACCATAAACTTTATGTTTGTGTCAAAGTTTAGCTATATGGCAAGTGCATGGGCTACTATTGCTTCTTATGGCACAATGATGGTGATCTCCTATTTTCTCGGACAAAAATATTATCCTATAAAATATAATATTCGTGCTATTGGCCTCTTCTTCTTTATGGCATTGGGTTTTTATTTTTTATCGTTGCTCTGGAGTGATATGGAATTAAAGATCGTAAAACTGATATTGAATAATTTGTTAGTATTACTGTTTGTTTTCTTGTTTTATAAGTTGGAATTTCCTACTCTTAAGAAATTTAAACAATTAACCAGTGCTAACGATCAAAGTAATTAATCAATCAAAACACGCTTTACCTGAATACGCAACTGCACAAGCCGCGGGTTTAGACCTTAAAGCGAATATTAACGAACCAATTGTATTAAAACCGTTACAAAGACAATTGATCCCTACAGGTTTATTTATAGAGTTACCAAATTTTTTTGAAGCACAGATCCGCCCAAGAAGTGGCCTTGCATATAAAAACGGAATTACGGTTCTTAATTCACCGGGTACTATTGATGCGGATTATCGCGGAGAGATAAAAGTGCTTTTAGTAAATTTATCGGATACAGATTTTACAATTAATGATGGAGAACGTATTGCACAAATGGTTATTGCAAAACACGAACAAATAAACTGGGAGCAAGTTACAACACTTGAAGAATCTAATAGGGGAGCTGGTGGTTTTGGAAGTACGGGAAAAAAGTAATCTTTTAAAAAATGTTCTTTATTTCAAATGATCTCTAAACTTGAAGTCACAATTTGTGATCTCAAAAATTGGAAGAGGACTATGAAGACTAAGGCCGACCTTATTTACAAAAATTATCCTTTATTTCTTCCGCTATTTGTGAGCCCTCATGAATAGCATTATTAATTATTTCGCAAGACTTTGCGTTACTTTTTTGTCCCTGGTATATATATGCAAGTCCAAAATAAGCATCATAATTTTTTGGATCAAGATTAATGGTTGCTTCATAATCTTTTATCGCCGCAGGATAATTTCCTAAATATTCATGCCAATAACCCCGTGAATAATAAGCCAAAGAATATCCGGGTTTGATCGTTACGCAGGTATTAAGATCTTCAATTGCTTTATCATATTCTTCCATTAAACCAAAAGCCAGAGCCCTGTTATATAAGGCTTTCAAATGATTGGGATTTTTTTGAAGCGCTAATGCAAATTCATTTATACTTTTACCATAATTTTTTCCAGATAAATAAATGAGTCCTTGTAAAAAATGTACTTCAGTAAAATTCGGATAGGTTTTCAAAAGTTCTTTGCAAAATAATTTGGCTTCAATCAGATTGTTTTCTTTTAGATCTATCATACCTTTATAATACAAAACACTGTCTTTAAAATAATTTGCTTTGTTACATGAATCCAATATTAAATGCGCTATTGGATGAGCAGAAACCTGGTCGGTTCTTACTCTTGTAAAAACAGATTGAGCACCGGCAACTATGCTTACAAAAATAAAAATATATGTAAATAATACTTTCATTAAAAATCTAAAGCCGGACATTTTGCAACTGACCGGCCTGCCCTGTATTTGCCGCCCAATCCCATTGGTACAATTCCAACCATTATTTCGTAACTATTAGGCGCTACTGTACTTATTTTACTTAACGAATATGAATAAGAAAGCCCAACAGATAAATTCTCAAATAACCTTACCTGGAAAATGGCACCAATGAAATTTAAATTTCTAGTGGCTAATCCAAAACCCATACGATTACTATAATAAAATAAAAGGTTGGTATTGAAACTTGGAACGCCAATTATTGCCTGGTTTAAAGAAATGGAGGGCAAAAAGGTAAAATAGTCACTCAGAGGAAAAACTTTTCCGTACGAAATATAAAAAGTAGGATTTAGTTTAGAGGGTCCGCCGATTTGATTGCCACTAAAATCTGCTACTTTGTTTGCTGTTATTTGTTTAGCAGAAATATCAAAAAAGAATTTTTTATTTGATAACCTGAAACCGGGAATAAAATCGGGATAAACATAAGTTTGATAATTAGACTTTTGTAAAACGGGATCGTTTGGATCAAGTATTCCTGAACTAATAGAAAATTTTCTAAACCCTGCAAAAGTTCCGAAAGAAGCGATCAGGTTTTTTCTCAATAATAAATGAATAGTGTAACTAACATAATAATTAGTATTGGTAAATATACCGCTTTGGTCATTTTCAATGTAAGCGCCAACGTTTTGCCAATAACTATAACTGCGTGGTGGACGGATTGTATACGAAACATTTACAAAGGTTTGTTTTGGGGCATTGTCCATGGCGATCCACTGTCTGTTAGCACCGGCAACAAAAGTTAGTTTTTGATTAATGTTTGTACCGGAAGCGGCGGGGTCAACTCCTGCTTTATTGAAAATGTATTGAACATAATTAGTAGTTTGTTGTGCCTTCGAAAAAAAGACAAACAGAATAAATAAGTATTTAAATATTCTTTTCAATTTATTGCATTGCTATAACGGCCCACATGCGACCCGTTTTGCCTTTATCTCTTCTATAACTAAAAAAATCATTTTCAAATGTACAACGGTTCATTGTCCAGATGTTTTTTTCTGAAATATTATTTTGTAATAAAATAAATTTATTACAAGCTATCAGATCTATTTTATTGTTCTTCCAACAAGTTTTTGGAAAACCATTTTTTTCAAATTGCTCTATTACTTCATTGCCAACTTCAAAATTTGTTTGGCAAATGCCCTGACCGATTGCGACAGTAATGTTTTTTATTTCCGCGCCAAGTTGTGTCATTGACTTTAAAGTGTTTTCGGTAATTTTTTCAACCGTTCCACGCCATCCGGCGTGTGCAGCGCCAATCACATTATTTATCTTATCGTGAAATAAAATGGGATAACAATCTGCTATACTAATAGCAAGGATTAATTTTTTTTTATTGGTTACCAAGGCATCCCCTTCTTGTTTACCAATTTCGGCATTACAAACTTTATTTCCGTGAACCTGTTTAAGATTACATAAATTGGTAATAGAAAGATCCAGATTTTGTAAAGCGCTGGTTCTGTTTTGCAGAATATTATTTTCCGAATCTTCGGTACCACCGAGATTTAATGAATTGTATGGAGCCGGTGAAACTCCTCCAAACCTGTTAGAAAAGCCATGCGTGCATTCAATATTTGGAGATTTAAGCCACATGTTGATCGATCGCCACGAAGGCACGAAGACAGGAAGTTACACAAAGAAAGAAACAACCTTTGTGATCCCTGGTGGCTTGGTGTTTTAATGGCATAAGATTTTACTAATGCTAGTTAATATAACTTAGTTTCATCATATTAGTTCTGCCTTTTTCTTTCATTGGCATACTTGCAATATTAATTACTAGGTCATCATCTTTAACAAAACCTTCTCTTTTAATAAATGCTTTAAGATCATTTATTGTTTCGTCGGTGCTTTCGTATTTATTGTAATAAAAACCTCTTATGCCCCATACTAAACTTAATGTTGTAAGTAAAGATTGATTATCGGTAAAAATAAATAAATGCGCTTTTGGTCTGTGACTTGATAATTTAAATGCTGTGTAACCACTATTTGTCATACTTACAATAGCTTGCGCTCCTGCGTGGTGTGCAAGTGAGCAGGCGTTGTAACAAATACTATCGGTAATGTAAGTAATGGTTTTTATTTGCGGTGTATGTTCTTTGTAATAAATGCTATCGATCTCTTCAACTTGTGTAATTATCCTACGCATCATTTCAATTACTTTTACAGGAAATTTCCCTACAGAAGTTTCAGCGCTTAACATTACTGCATCAGCACCATCCATTACTGCGTTTGCAACGTCGTTAACTTCCGCTCTTGTAGGAGTATAACTGGTTATCATACTCTCCATCATTTGAGTGGCAATAATAACAGGTTTACCAACTTGTACACATTTTTGTACGATCATTTTTTGAAGTAAAGGAACTTGTTCCATAGGCAACTCAACCCCAAGATCTCCGCGTGCCACCATTATACTATCGGTAACATCAATAATATTATCAATTTCTTTAATTGCTTCCGGCTTTTCTATTTTAGCCACAACACGCGCACGTTTACCTTTGTTCTTAATGATATCTTTAAGTTCAACTATGTCAGTTACACTTCTTACAAAGGATAAACCTATCCAGTCAAAATCATGTTCAAGTGCAAAATCAAGGTCACGTATATCTTTAATGGTTAAACAAGGAAGAGAGATCTTCGTGTTTGGTAAATTAACCCCTTTTTTAGATGAAAGAACTCCGCCTACCAAAATTTCACATCGCACTTCATCTTTTGAATTTGTATCAATTACTTTTAAGTGAATTTTACCATCGTCTATTAAAACAGTTTCACCCAACTTAACGTCCATTGGAAATTGTGGGTAAGTAATGTAAATGCGATGTTCATCGCCTTCGCATTCTTTTGTAGTAATATTGATTATGTTACCATTAACTAAAGTGGCAGAGTTGTTTTTCATTACACCTATCCTCAATTTAGGACCTTGAAGATCGGCCAGGATACCAACATGGCGGTTTAATTTTTTATTAAGGGTACGAATATTTTTTACAGTATGTAAAACGGCATCATAATCTCCATGTGAAAAATTTATACGGCAAATATCCAACCCTTCCAGAAACATACCTTCAAGTACATTAATATCGGCTGTTGCCGGACCCATGGTTGCAACAATTTTTGTTCTGTTAAAATGATTCATAGTAATAGTTCTTTAATTAACGACCTCTAAGTTAAAAAAAGATTTCACTCTTTACATTAAGGGAGGCTTATTTTTAAGAGGTGGTTTAAGTTTAATTGTTTTCAGAATGGGCACAACCCTTAAAATTCTGGTTGTTGTATCTTAAAGAGATGCTTTTTTCTTTTATATCACCATTGGCTTCCGTGCATTGCTTAGGTTCAATTTTAATGACAACTGATAAAGAACCCGTATTATCATTAGAAGAATTAGCCTGGATAATTGTTTTTTTATATTCTTCTTTTGAAGTTATATCAGAAAAATCTTCATCTAGATGAAGGCTATCTGTTCCATTATTTATAAGTAAACGTAAATGATCAGTAAAAAATTCAGCGTACCATCCGGGTTCACTTCCTCTTGCAATCAATAATAGTTTGTGTTTCGATTTTGGTTTTACACCGACTTTAACAGAATCTTTAGTTACCGAAATCTCTACAGCAAATTTATTTTTTGCGGTGTTTTTGTCCTCATTTGTTGAACTACATGAGACTAAAAACAAAAGTGTAACGATAAAAATTGCAAATCTTAACACTTATTAATGAGCTTCCGAATGTGTATTAGCAGTATCTTTTACAACTTTAGCAGTGTCCTCTCCTAAATTTGTAAGTACTTCTAATTTACTTGTGGCAATATTTTCCTGTTCACCGTCTTTTGGTACATTGCAAGCAACAAATGCTATTACAAGAATAAAGTATACTGTTAATTTTTTCATTTTATAATTTGTTGTGAACAGGTTTTATTTTCTCTTCATTACTTTTTCTACCGCAGCAATAATATTTACGGTGTCTAAACCATATTTTACCATTAACTGATCAGGCGTTCCGCTTTCACCAAAGCTGTCATTTACAGCAACAAATTCTTGTGGCATTGGTAATTTTCTTGATAACAATTGTGCAACGCTATCGCCTAAACCACCGTTCATTTGATGCTCTTCAGCAGTTACCACACATTTTGTTTTTGTTACAGATTTTAAAATTGCTTCTTCGTCTAAAGGTTTTATGGTATGAATATTAATTATTTCAGCGCTAATTCCTTTTGTTGCCAATTGTTCTCCGGCTTCAATTGCTTTCCAAACCAAATGCCCCGTTGCTATAATTGTTACATCAGTTCCTTCATTCAACATTACTGCTTTTCCTATTTCAAAATTTTGATCAGCAGGCGTAAAATTAGGAACAGTTGGTCTGCCAAAACGTAAATATACCGGCCCATAATGTTTTGCAATGGCAATGGTTGCAGCTTTGGTTTGATTATAATCACAAGGGTTAATAACAACCATACCCGGCAACATTTTCATTAAACCGATGTCTTCTAATATTTGGTGAGTAGCCCCATCTTCACCCAAAGTTAAACCTGCATGTGAAGCGCAGATCTTAACATTTTTGTGAGAGTAAGCAATGCTTTGGCGGATTTGATCGTAAACACGACCCGTACTAAAATTAGCGAACGTACCTGTAAAAGGAATCTTTCCACCGATGGTTAAACCTGCTGCAATGCCCATCATATTTGCTTCGGCGATACCAACCTGGAAAAATCTTTCCGGATGATCTTTTTGAAACGCATCCATTTTTAAAGATCCTGTTAAGTCGGCGCATAATGCAACTACATTCTCATTTTGTTTGCCAAGTTCAGATAAGCCGGCACCAAAGCCAGAGCGTGTATCTTTTTTTTCTGTGTAAGTATATTTTTTCATTATTAAAATAATTTGACTGTTAATGGTAATCCGGATTTTACTTCAAAATTTCTTTCAATGCTTTTATTTGTTTCTTTTATAAACTGATACCTGAATACCACTTTATATTTTCCGGGTTGTAAATATATAATTTCGTTTTGTAAAGTAGGATTTAAATTACAAACCCATGTTACAGTTTTACCATCATCCACGTAAACACTTCCAAACCCATTGTTCTGCCTTGCAAAAAAAACGCTTCCACTGGTAGGGATTTTTATGGTGTTTGTGCTACTTTGTTTAATTTCAACATCTTTTATATTTATCCTTGGCAAAGTAAGTACTTCAAGGTCATATTTTCCCACAATGTACTTTTCTGTTTTGCCAAAATCGTGCACGTTCAATGTTTTCATTTCGTTGTTTTTGCGCAAAATAGTTGTCGGGAAATATTTACTCACACTTCCTTCAAGTTCAAGTCTTAAATACCCTTGCGGAGCATCAACGTTAATGGTGTTGTGTTTGCCTTTTATGATGGAGATATTTTTTTTCTCCTGCGGAGGAATGGTGTGCACCATAAGATCGTACTTTTTATCCGGATCAAGGACTAATGTATCGGGATTGCCTCGATGATTGATGGTATGGAGATAATTATACTTTACAATATTAGTTCCCGCTTCATAAAACGTCATGTCAACATCTGTTTCGGTAGGTTTTTTTGTAATGTCTAGCAGGTCAACTTCTACAGTCGTTTGTGTAAGAGCTTCGGTTAAAACAAGTTTCAAAACGTCTTTAAAATTAGCTTCGTTGCTTACATCATAAAATTTTCCCATGCACCCAAATACGTCTGCAAACTTAACATCGAGGCCAACTCCAATAACAAAAGGACGAAGAAAAATCCCTTTTTTTTGCAGTTCAATACTTACCTGGCACGGGTTACCATTGCACTCTTCAATGCCATCGGTAATTAAAATTACAATGTTGCGAACATTATTTTTTGGTGTAAAATCTGCAGTACATTCGCCCAAAGAATATGCAATGGGTGTTGTACCCATAGGTTCAAGCTTATTAATGCGCTGTTTTATTTTTAAATAATTTGTTTTGGCATCGGCAAATGGCACTTCCAGTTTACTGTCTTTACAATTTCTTTCAGGTTTAAAAAAAGTTGTATGCCCATAACAACGAAGTGCAAGTTCGAGATCAGGAATATTTTTAAGGCTGTCTAAAAATTCGCCCATTACTTTTTTAGCAACTTCGATCTTAATGTTGCTGTTCCATGGAGCATACATGCTGTAAGAATCGTCGAAAATAAAAAGAATGCGGTTTGTTACCTGAGCCCTTGAAATTAAAAATGAAAGATTAAAAATTAAAAATAGTAACGTAAGAGTTTTTAGTTTTAATGGTTTGGTTTTTAATATGCACTTGCTCAGGCTGTTTGTCATCTGCGTATTATTAAAAACTAGGAACTAAACATTAAAAACTAATATAATAACTCTAGTAATCGCCTTCGGTTACAAGTAGTTGGCCTAATGCCAGTTGCAGCTGATCGTCGTTAGGCGCTGAACCATGCCATTTGTGGGTTCCCATCATATAATCAATACCCATTCCCATTTCGGTATGCATCAAGATCATGATCGGTTTTCCTTTTCCTACAAAAGTTTTTGCCAGATCTAAATGTTCAATTACTTTTTCAAGATCGTTTCCATTCTTATTCTCTATCACATGCCATCCAAAAGCTTCAAATTTCGCTTTTAAATTGCCGAGACTTAAAATTTTATCAACGTCACCATCAATTTGTCTTCCGTTATAATCAACTGTTGCAATTAAATTATCTACTTTATTTGCACTGGCATACATTGCAGCTTCCCATATCTGACCTTCCTGTAATTCGCCGTCACCGTGTAAACAATAAACAAGATTGGTATCTTTATTTAATTTTTTTGCCAAAGCCGCGCCAACTGCAACGCTCATCCCTTGTCCCAACGAACCACTCGCAACCCTTACTCCTGGTAAACCTTCGTGAGTTGTTGGATGGCCTTGTAAACGTGAGTTAAGTTTGCGAAATGTTTTTAATTCCTCTATAGGAAAATAGCCTGAACGGGCTAAAACGCTATAAAACACAGGGCTTATATGTCCATTGCTTAAAAAGAAAAGGTCTTCGTTCTTCCCATCCATTTCAAACTTAGCCGGGTTATGCTTCATTACACCATTGTACAAGGCAACTAAATATTCAACACAGCCCAATGAGCCGCCGGGATGGCCCGAACTTACCGCATGTACCATTCTAACAATGTCCCTTCTAACCTGGGTACTTAAACTTTTTAAAGAAGCTATATCCTGCATAAATTTTTAATGAAGTCCAAAATTAGCCTTAAATATGGTTAAAGAAATGCTTTGTTAAAAAACAATCTGGTATGTTAAAAACTCAATAATTTCAAGGGTTTTAAAATATTCCTTAAACGAACTAAGAATAGTATATTTGCAACTTGTTATTAAAAAATTAATATGGCACTAAAATGTGGAATTGTTGGGCTTCCCAACGTAGGAAAATCGACCTTATTTAACTGTTTGAGTAATGCAAAAGCACAAGCGGCAAATTTTCCTTTTTGTACAATTGACCCAAATGTTGGAACTATAACTGTGCCGGATGAAAGGTTAACTAAATTAACAGAATTGGTTAATCCTCAAAACGTTGTACCAACAACTGTTGAAATTGTGGATATAGCAGGGTTGGTAAAAGGAGCAAGTAAAGGCGAAGGTTTGGGAAATAAATTCTTGGGAAATATTCGTGAGTGTAATGCTTTATTGCATGTTTTACGTTGTTTTGACGATGATAATGTAGTGCACGTTGATGGAAATGTAAATCCTGTTCGCGATAAAGAAATTATTGATACAGAGCTTCAGTTAAAGGACCTTGAAAGCGTTGATGCGAAAATGAAAAAGTTTGAAAAGCTTGCAAAAACAGGTACTGATAAAGAAGCTGTGAGAACGTTTAACGTTTTAACAAAAGTAAAAAATACCTTAGAGGCAGGACAATCTGCACGTTCAGCAAATTTAGAAGAAAACGATCTTCCATACATTGCAGATCTTCATTTGCTTACAATAAAACCTGTTATGTATGTGTGTAATGTGGATGAAGCTTCGGCTAAATCGGGTAACAAACATGTGGATGCTGTTAGAGAAGCGGTTAAAAATGAGAACGCAGAAATATTAGTTATTACCGCGCAAATGGAAAGTGAAATTGCGTCGTTAGAAACGTATGAAGAAAAGCAAATGTTTCTTGGTGAAATGGGATTGGATGAACCGGGTGTAAATAAATTAATTAAATCTGCATACAAACTTTTAGATCTTCAAACCTACTTCACAGCTGGAGTTAAAGAAGTAAGAGCATGGACAATTAACCGCGGATTTAAAGCCCCACAAGCAGCCGGAGTTATTCACACTGATTTTGAAAAAGGATTTATTAAAGCAGAAGTAATGAGCTATAACGATTTTACTACTTTAGGATCGGAAGCAGCTTGCAGGGAAGTAGGTAAATTGAGAATTGAAGGGAAAGAATACGTGGTGAATGATGGAGATGTAATGCATTTTAGATTTAATGTTTAAATATGTAAAATGGAATATGGCAGAATGTAAAATGGATGTTTACATATTCCGTCAAACATTTTCCATCTTACATAAAAGGATATTAAAATAAATAAAGAGAACTGAAATTTTAAAACGAAAATAAAATGAATAATCACGAGATCGATTACAAATTATTTGGCGAAGAGATGCAGTGTGTTGAGGTTGAACTTGACCCACAGGAAGCTGTGATAGCAGAGCCGGGAAGTTTTATGATGATGACGGACGGCGTTCAAATGCAAACTTTATTTGGTGATGGAAATCAAAAAGGGTTTATGGATAAATTATTTACAGCGGGAAAAAGATTACTTACCGGAGAAAATTTATTTATGACCGTGTACACAAATAATTCTTCACAAAAGCGCCAGGTTACTTTTGCCGCGCCTTACGCAGGTAAAATTATTCCGATGGATCTTTCTAAGTTAGGCGGAAAAATTATTTGTCAGAAAGATAGTTTTTTATGCGCTGCTAAAGGTGTTGCAGTTGGCATTGAATTTCAGAAAAAATTAGGCACAGGTTTATTTGGTGGCGAGGGTTTTATTATGCAAAAACTTGAAGGCGATGGTATGGCATTTGTTCACAGTGGAGGACATGTTATTGAAAAAGAACTACAACCGGGACAGATACTTAAAATTGATACAGGTTGTATTGTTGGCTTTACAAGTACAGTAAATTACGATATACAATTTGTTGGCGGCATTAAAAATACATTGTTTGGCGGCGAAGGTGTATTTTACGCCATGTTAACAGGTCCCGGAAAAGTGTGGATACAAACATTACCAATTAGCCGTTTAGCCGGAAGGATCTTATCTTATGGTCGCGGAAGCAGAAAAGAAGAAGGAAGCATACTTGGGGGGTTGGGGAATTTAATTGATGGAGATTAAATAAATGTTTAATTGTTATTGTTTAGTTTTTAACGAACGCAACAATAACACTTATTAAGAATTAAAAATTTAAAACTAAAAACTATATAAGGTGGCAAAATCAAATTATACAGAAGATAATATACGGTCGTTAGACTGGAAAGAACACATTCGTACCCGTCCCGGAATGTACATTGGTAAATTAGGCGATGGCAGCGCGTTTGACGATGGAATTTATGTGCTTTTAAAAGAGGTAATGGATAACTCTATCGATGAGTTTATGATGGGTGAAGGAAATAAGATTGACATTAATATTAAAGACGGTGTTGTTTCTATTCGTGATTTCGGTCGTGGAATTCCTTTAGGAAAGGTGGTAGAAGTTGTTTCTAAAATGAATACCGGTGGTAAATACGATAGCGAAGCGTTTAAAAAATCTATAGGTTTAAATGGTGTAGGTACAAAAGCGGTAAATGCTTTATCTGCTAATTTTAGAGTTACCGCTTATCGTGATGGACAAGCAAAAACAGCCGATTTTAGCAAAGGCGAATTGGTTAAAGAACACAAACTTGTTTCTTCAAACGAAAAAAACGGAACATTAGTAGAGTTTCGTCCTGACGACAGCATTTTTAAAAAATACCATTTCGTGCATGAGTATATTGATCGCATGGTTTGGAATTATGCCTTCTTAAATACAGGATTAACTTTAACATTAAATGGTGCAGAATATAAGTCAAGTAATGGGTTAAAAGATCTTCTTGAAAAAAACATTTCGGGCGAAACATTGTATCCTATTATTCATTTAAGAGGCGAAGATATTGAACTGGCAATTACTCATAGCAACGAACATTATAGCGAAGAGTATTATAGTTATGTTAATGGGCAGTATACAACTCAGGGTGGAACTCACTTAGGTGCATTCAGAGAAGCGGTTGTAAAAACTGTTCGCGAATTTTACAAAAAAGAATTTGAACCGAGCGACGTACGTAAATCTATAGTAGCGGCCATCTCAATTAAAGTGCAGGAACCGATCTTTGAATCGCAAACAAAAACGAAATTAGGTAGTAACGAAATTGCACCGGGTGGACAAAGTATCAGAAGTTTTATTGGAGATTTTATTAAACAACAATTAGATAATTTCCTTCATAAAAATCCTGAAACTGCAAGAGCCATTGAAGCAAAAATTCTTGCAAATGAAAGAGAACGTAAAGAGCTTTCGGGAATTCAAAAACTTGCAAGGGAACGTGCAAAAAAATCTTCTCTTCATAATAAAAAATTACGCGATTGCCGTACACATTTAGATGATATTAAAGATGTAAGAAGGTTAGATACTACAATATTTATTTGTGAGGGAGATTCGGCAAGTGGGTCAATTACTAAAACGCGCGATGTAAATACACAAGCTGTATTTAGTTTAAAAGGAAAGCCTTTGAACTGTTTTGGTCTTGGTAAAAAAGTGGTTTACGAAAATGAAGAATTTAATTTGTTGCAGGCTGCTTTAAACATTGAAGATAATTTAGAAGACCTTCGTTATAATAATGTTGTAATTGCAACAGATGCCGACGTGGATGGCATGCATATAAGACTTTTATTACTTACCTTCTTTTTACAGTTCTTTCCTGATCTTGTAAAGAACAATCACGTAAAGATCCTGCAAACGCCTTTATTCAGGGTGCGTAATAAAAAAGAGACCGCTTATTGTTATAGTGATGAAGAAAGAAAAGCTGCCATAGCGAAATTAGGTCCAAAACCTGAGATCACGCGTTTTAAAGGTCTTGGAGAGATCAGTCCCGATGAATTTAAACATTTTATTGGAAAAGATATTCGCTTGGAACCGGTTCTTATTGATCAAAAAGCAAGTATACAGGAGCTCTTAAATTATTATATGGGCAAAAATACGCAAGAGCGTCAGGAGTTTATCATTGATAATTTAAGGATTGAAAAAGACGTTGAGGAAGAACTACTAAAGTAAACGTTAAAAAATTTAACAAAAAAGGTTGAAAAAGTAATAAAAAACGGGCCAAATTTGTTAAAGCGAGTTAATTTCAAAAAAATAAATATCTTTGGCATAATACGTGAAATACCTTTAACAAGAATATAAACAATATAAAAATGAAAACAGCAAAACTACTTTTAATCCCCGCTATCGCAGTTTTAACTCTAGCAGGTTGTAAAAACAAAAAAACGGCTATTCAAAAAGAAACCGGAGCAACTGAAATTACAGTTCCTTTCAGTGACTCAAAGTACCGTAGCGATGAAGATAATTTTAGAGCAAAACAAGTTGGAAAATCTCCTGATTTGGCTACAGCTAAAAAAATTGCTTTTCAAAATGCTAAATCAGAAATGGCAGCTAACATTAACAGTACTATTAAACGTGTTACCGATCAGTATACTAACCAACGTACTGTTGGAAACAAACAAGAGTTTGAAAATAAATTTGAAGAGTTAGCGCGTGAGGTTGTAAACTTAGAGATCTCTAACGTTAGAGAAATCGGAGAAAAGATCTTCAAAGAAACTGACGGTGCATTTAGCTATTGGATCGCGATCGAAGCTGGTAAAAAAACCATTTTTGATAAAGTTGATGCGAAAATATCTAACGATGCTAAATTAAAATTAGACTACGACAAGCAAAAATTCCAAAGCATTTTTGATGCTGAGATGAAAAAATTAGCTGACGAAGGTAAATAATCCATATTGCTCTGTATAAGAACAGAAATCTGAATAAAAGAGCATCCGTAAAAAAGATGCTCTTTTTTTAAACCAAACATACACATCTTAAAAGTTGTGTAAACCTTAACCCCGCAATTATTAAAAAGTATCAATACATATTTATAGCTGTTACTCTAACAATTTTTGCCGGATGTACGGGCTCTAAAAAATATTTTAAAGCCGCTGAAAGACTGGAAAAACAAGGTTTGGTAAGCGACGCGGCAGATTACTACTTGGAATCTTTGCAACGTAAACCAACAAATGTTGAGGCAAGAATAAAATTGAGGGATGTTGGTCAGAAACATGTTTCTGGGTTAGCTTCTGAGTTCTTTAGAAATTATAATACCCAACAGATCGAATCTTCTCTTGAAACTTTTGAACGTTTAAAGGCATTTACCGAAAAAACTTCAGCGTTGAGTGTTGCTTTGGATTACCCAAAAGGATATGAGGATGATTATAAGGCTGCCGTTGAATCATACTGTAATAAAAATTATAATGCAGCGTATGCTTTGGTAAATCAAAAAAAATACGGCGAAGCTATTGCTTACATAAATAAAATTAAAAGATATAATGCCGGGTATAAAACTACGCAGCAATTAGAAATAGTTGCGGTATGTGAACCTCTTTATCAAAACGCGGTTACATGTATTGAAAATAAAAATTATTCAGGTGCATATAACCTGCTTACTACCATAAAATCAAAAACAGAAAGCTATAAAGATGCGCGCGATCTGCTTGAGCTTGCATCTGCAGTACAAACAAAAGAATTTATTTTATTTGCCCCTAAAGGATCTCCGGACAAAAGTGAGAAAGAACTCGAAGATTATTTATTTAACAATTTTAATTCTGTTGCAGTTCAAAAATTCAATTTCGCGAAAATAATTAATAATACGCCATTTACATTTTTACCAAATGTATCGGAGGCAAGCACCGCGGGAATTGATATGATACAGGCGATCAGAAAAGCTACCGGTGCAGATTATTTTTATTCGTTTGATATTTCAGGTAAAAAAGAATATAATTCGGGGCCAACTAAAACTTACGGAAAAGGTTATCAGGATGTTTCAACAAAAACAGGAACAGTTGTAACTACAGAGTATAGAGCTTTTGATTACAATATTGTTAAAGCAAATAAATCGTATTCTTACCAATACAATTATAAATTGATCAACGCGTATAACAATCAGATCGTTTCTTCGCAAAATCAAAATATTATGGCGCAGGACGCTATTGAATATAACGAATTTGCAAAACCTTTCAACGGAAATATAAATACTCTTTACCCATACAATCCTCAGCAAACCGCTCCGGTGGCACAGTTCAATCCTAACAACTGGCGTACCGGTTTTAGCGCAAGATCTGCTTTAAAAAGTTTTGATCAGTTAAAAGAAGAAGTTAATACAAAAACAATTAATTTGTTTAGCAGTTCCATTCTAAATAATATAAAATAATTGAAAAAGGCTTTACAAATATTTATTCTTATAATAGTTATTGCTTCATGTAAAAGCAAACAGGTTGCGGGTCCTACTGTTGCGGAATCAAAACCTGCGCCGTTATGGGTTAGCAGCCGTCCAAATAACGGGTTTAAATATGTTGGTATTGGTATGGCTGATAAATCAAAAAGCAATGCATACCAAATTGAAGCAAAGAAAAACGCGTTGTATGATCTTTCTTCAGAGATAAAAGTAGATATTTCAAGTAATTCAGTTTTGTATACCGTACAAAACAACAATAATTTTAATCAGAATTATAACCAGTTAATTAAACTTTCAAATACAGATAATGTTGAAGGGTATACACAAGTTGATTCATACGAAAATGACAAACAATATTGGGTGTATTATATTTTGGATAAGGAAGAGTATGCTAAACAAAAAGCTCAAAAAAAACTACAAACTATTATAAAAGCTTCTAACCTTATTGCTTCTTCTTTTATAGATGAGCAAAATCAGGATCTTTCATCATCTATTAAAAAGAAAGTGCAGGCGTTTGGTGTATTAACGCCTTATCTAAATGAGGAGATCAATTTTGATGTAAATCTTACTAAAGGGGTTAAAAATGTGTTCGACCTAACAAATTCAATTCAACAACAATTACAATCAATTAAAGTAAGCGTGCAAAAAACCATGCCGCAATTAAAACCATATCAGCAAATTTATGCGCCGGTAATTTTTAATCTTGAATTAAAAAATAAAAGCCCGCTGCAAAACTTTCCGTTCGTTATTTCAAGCGATGAAGAAAAAATTAAAATAAACGATAAAGCTTCTACAAACGTTGCGGGTGAGATCCAGATAAAAATTAATTCGGTTGAACCATTAAATCAAACAGTTGCTTTTTCTTTAAATCCTGATATATCTGGGTTAATGGGTACCGATTCTGTTGGAAGAGCAGGAATTTCTGTTTTAAAACAATTTATTCAAACACCTTCTTTAAAAGTAGAAGCAAATGTTAGTCCGGTAAATATTTATGTTTCTGCGGTTGAAAAAAACCTGGGTAAAGTAGTTGGAACAAATATGATAGAAAGTATTTTACAAAAGAAATTTAACGGTCAGGAAGTTATAATTACAAACAATGCCGATCAGGCTGATTACATTATTGAAGCCGATGCCGATACAAAGGAAGATATTAGCAGTGATGTTTTAGAACGTAGTTATAATATAAAATTAGCAGCACTTGTTATTAATTTACAATTGAAAAGTAAGGCTTCGGGTGAAGTTTTATATAAGACCCAAATTTCGGATGTATACGGTTATGCTAACAGTCTCGAAAAAGCGGGTATAAATGCATATTCCAGCAATAAATTCAATACCAAGCTTGGCGAGGCTATTTTCTTCCTTAAACGCAAAGTATTGGTTTATTAAACCAATTTTGTGAATATCTCATATAGAAATTAGGCCATTTTAGCGTATTTGCCAACCAATTTTAATTTTCAAAACTTATATTTGCATTTTAATTTTCTCTAAATAAGATGAGTAACAATATATTTGAAGGGTTTGATAGCGAAAATCACGGTGACATTGATAAAGTGACGCATGTTAGCGGCATGTTTAAGAACTGGTTTATTGATTATGCCTCTTATGTAATACTTGAGCGGGCCGTACCGGCAATGGAAGACGGTTTAAAACCAGTTCAGCGCCGTATTTTACATAGCATGTGGGAGTTGGAAGATGGTCGTTACAACAAAGTGGCCAATCTTATTGGTAATACAATGAAATACCACCCTCATGGCGATGCCAGTATTGGCGATGCATTGGTGGCAATTGGACAAAAAGATCTTTTAATTGACTGCCAGGGAAACTGGGGTAATATTTTAACAGGCGATAGTGCTGCGGCTCCTCGTTATATCGAAGCACGTTTATCGAAGCTGGGACTGGAAATAATCTTTAACCCGAAAACAACTAATTGGGGTTTAAGTTATGATGGCCGCAATAAAGAACCTATTACGTTACCGGTTAAATTTCCTTTAGTATTGGCGCATGGGGTAGAAGGTATCGCGGTTGGTTTGGCAACAAAAATATTACCGCATAATTTTAATGAATTAATTGATGCTTCTATCCAGATCTTAAAAGGTAAGAAAGCGGTTATTTATCCGGATTTTATTACAGGGGGTATAGCAGATTTTAGTGATTACAAAGATGGATTGCGTGGCGGAAAAATAAAAGTAAGGGCAAGAATAAAAGAATTAAACCCAAAAACTTTAATAATTAGTGAAATTCCTTTTGGTACCACAACAAGTTCGTTGATCGATTCTATTATTGCGGCAAACGACAAAGGAAAAATTAAAATAAAAAAGGTTGAAGATAATACTTCTGAAAATGTTGAGATACTTATTCATTTACAACCGGGTATTTCATCAGATAAAACAATTGACGCACTTTACGCGTTTACAAATTGCGAAGTAAGTATTTCTCCAAACGCTTGTATCATTGAAAGTGAGAAACCGCGTTTTGTTGGCGTAAGCGAAATTCTTAAGATATCTACGCATCAAACGCTGGAACTATTAAGACGTGAGTTAGAGATAGAGAAAAAAGAACTTGAAGAAAAATGGCACTTTGCTTCTTTAGAAAAAATATTCATTAAAGAAGAAATGTACATCGACTTTAAAAAATATTCTAACAAAGAAACTTTATTCGAATATTTATACAACGCGTTTAAACCACATAAGAAAAAATTGATCCGCGATATCAACGATGATGATCTTCAAAGATTAACGCAAATTCCAATGATCCGTATCACGCGCTTTGATAGTATCAAGGCCGAAGATCACATGAAGGAATTAGATGCTAAAATTGCTGAGGTAAAGCATCATTTGGCAAATATGACGGATTATGCTGTTGAATATTTCAAAAATTTAAAAAAGAAATACGGTGCAGGAAGAGAACGTAAAACAGAAACAAAACAATTAGAAACCATTGTTGCTACACAGGTAATTATGGCAAACGAAAAATTGTATGTTAACCGTGCTGAAGGATTTATTGGAACAAGTTTAAAGAAAGATGAGTTTGTAACGGATTGTTCGACCATTGATGATATTATTGCCTTTACAAAAGAAGGTAAAATGAAAGTGTGTAAGGTGGCAGACAAAACATTCATTGGAAAAGACATTATATATGTAGCTGTTTTTAAAAAGAACGACGAACGCACTACATACAACATGATCTATACCGATGGGCCAAAAGGAATTACATTCATAAAACGTTTTAACGTAACCGGTATCACCAGAGAAAAGGAATACGATCTTACAAAAGGAACTCCAAATTCAACTGTACACTGGTTCACCATTAATCCTAATGGCGAAGCAGAAAAAGTTCAGATAAATTTAAAGGCAGCGGCTGGTGTTCGTAAATTGGAAATTGATGCCAACTTTACCGAAATTCCTGTTAAGGCAAGAACTTCAGTTGGGAATATTGTTACAAAATACGCCATTAAAAAAGTTGTACTTAAAGAAAAAGGAACGTCAACCTTAGAAGGAGAAGATTACTGGTTTGATGAAAGTGTACACCGTTTAAATAAAGAAGAAAGAGGCACGTATCTTGGTAAGTTCAGTGGTGAAGATAAGATCCTCACCATTACTTCAAAAGGGATATATAAATTGTATACTTACGATGTTTTAAATCATTTTGATGAAGATATTATTCTGATAGAAAAATATTATGCCAATCAAACATTAACTTGTATTTATTTTGACGGGCAAAGCAAATCATATTTCACAAAACGATTTGAACCTGAACTAACAACTGCAAAAACGTTATTGGTAACAGAACACGAGCAATCACGTATCGAATTAATTACGGCCCAGGTGAATCCAATAGTTGAAATTAAATTTGCGAAAGAAAAAGGTGTCGAAATTCCTGAAGAGACCCTTAAGATGGTAGATTTCTGTCCGTTGGTGAATATGAAAGCAAAAGGAAAAAAATTAACTTCTTATAAAGTTAAAGAGATCAGCTTAAAAGAACCTGAAGAAATAAAAGCGGCACGTAAATTTTTAAAAGGCAGTGACGATGAAAAAACGGGATTATCTCCTGTAGAATTACATCGCCGCGCAATGGAAAAACTGAATAAGAATAACGCCAAAGATTTTTTGGATGGTGACGGACAAATAACTTTTGAATTTTAAAATAAAAAGGCTTTCAAATAGAAGGCCTTTTTTTATAGTAGATGTTTTAAGATGTTGATTTATTCAACAATTATTTTTCCGGTTAAAAGTGTTGTATTTGTTTGAACTTTGTAATTATAACAACCTGCAATAAAATTACTATTTATAGAGTTTTTACCGGTTTGTAAAATTTGTTCATGCACTATTTGTCCAAGTATGTTTGTTACAATTAATTTTGGTGAATCTGAATAATTGTATTCAAAAATAAATGTGCCTTTATTTGGATTTGGATAAACAAAGATCTCTTTTGCTTCAAAGTTGTTTTCAAAAATGGATGTTGGGCCGTCCGGTGATACAGGAGCAGATAATTTTACAACACCTGCTCCATTAGTAGCAGCCCATACATCGCCGTTTGGCGCTGCTTTAATTGACCAAACCTGATTACTTGGAAGATTGGAATTGCCAATATTAAAAGTGGTCCAGTTTGTTCCATCGTATTTACAGATGCCGCTTGCGCCGGTAGCGATCCAGGCAATACTATTATTATTTCCAATGAAAGAGATGCCACGAACATAATTTCCGGCTAATCCCGAATTACTTGTAGTGTAAACTGCGCTAATGCTATTTGTGACAGGATCCAATATTGCTAATCCACCGTTTGTACCAACCCATAAATTATTAGTACTTGTATTAAACTTTAAACTGTAAATACTGTTATTTGGAATGAGAGAATTTCCGGTGTTATATGTTGTCCAATTTGTTCCGTTAAATTTTGCAAGTCCATTTAAAGCAGTTCCTACCCATACATTACCGGCAGGATCTGCTTCCATGGAATAAATTGTATTACTTGGTATTGAAGAATTGCCGGTGTTGTAAATGGTCCAGTTGGTACCATTAAATTTACAAACTCCATTATATCTTGTGCCTACCCATAAATTACCCGACTGATCAAATACTAAACCCAAAATGTCATTATGTGCAATGCCGGAGTTTGAAGTTGTGTAAAGGGTCCACAAACCACCTACGGTAAGTTTTGAAAGGCCTCCAGAGCCGCTGTAGGATCCTGCCCATGTATTTCCGTTGTTATCAAAAATAACATTTGTAATATAATTCGCACCAATACCGGAATTGCCTGTGCTGTAAGTTGTCCAGGCGGCCCCGGTATATTTATTTAAACCACCCGCTGTGGTTGATGTCCAGATATTATTGTTTGCATCAACATTTACATACCAGCAATTATTATTACTTAAGCCCGAATTGCCTGTATTGAATATTGTAAATTGTGAAAATGAATTATTTATAAATGAGACTATAAATAAAAAAGTTGATAATTTTTTCATGCTATAGATTTTATTGTATATCAAAAATAACACTTTTTTTAAAAAAAGCAAGCACTTATATGTTATTATTTTCTTAAAACGTTTGTTGACTTAAAACAAAGCCCCATAAAACAGCAGCCCACACCCAGAGGATAAAAATATAAACCAAATACTGTATGATTTTTGAACTGAATTTTTTCTTTAAATATTTTATTGATAATCCTGCTAAAATAAAACCGAACGACCAAAACATACCCACGCCAATTATTGCAGGCCAAACCCAATCGCCGCGCCAATCATTTAATGTAGGAACATCAAAAATAAAACTTATTGGATAAAAAAGTAATGCTCCTAAACCTCCCATGCTTAGTAAGCCTAATACACCAACAACAAAAAATGCAATGATTGAAAATTTACCGTTCCCTGATAACGATCTCCAGAATTTTATCATTGCACTTGTTTAAAAAAATAAACGGCTCCGCCTATACTATCACTTTTAGCGCCGGTAACAGATCTTAGAGTATTTGTTTGTTCGTTACATCTTAAATATCCTAAAAATGCAAAGACCAACGCTTCTTTAAACTGAATTAGTTCATCATTCGGAACAATAATCTCACCTTTAAAATTTTTCTTCAACGCGTTTAGTAAAAAAACATTATAAGCGCCACCACCGGTAACTAATACATTTTTTAAATTATTATCGTTTAATATAGAAGCTATTTCATCCGCAATGTAAGTGCAAAATGTAGCTAGCAGATCATGAATTGAAAGTGTATTTTTATTTAACAAAGGCATTACAATTTTTTCAAATTGTTCGCGCGCCAATGAAATTTTATTTTTTAAGTGTAATGTTTCTTTAATTTTTTGAAGGAGCTCTTCATTTACTTTTCCCAATAAAGCAAAATTGCCATTCTCATCAAAAGCCTTTCCTAATTTTTCGGCTAAAAAATTTAAAGCCATGTTTGCAAAACAAATGTCGAATGCAATTCTTTCACCTTTTTTTTCGTAGGAAATATTTGCAATGCCGCCAATATTTAAACAAGCGTCATAATTTCCAAAAAGCAATTTATCACCAATTGGAACTAAGGGAGCGCCTTGTCCGCCGTTAGCAACATCCAGGCTTCTCAGATCACAAACTGTTGTAATACCCGTAAGAGCAGCTATCGTTGCACCACATCCAATTTGTGTGGTAAAACCAAAACCCGGTTGGTGAAAAACAGTGTGTCCGTGTGAAGCAATGAGATCAGGCTTTTTAGGGCAATTTTTTAAAAAATCATTGACCTCATTTGCAATAAATTTTCCAAATAAAGCATTTAGTTTAAAGTATTGTTCAGCTGAGGCATTTTGTGTGTTTGTCAGTTTTTCTTTTCTCTCCGCAGTGTAAGCAACGGTTTTAGAACTTATAATATTGAACTTGTAAATGTTGTTCTCTTCTACAAAATCGCACAGGGCAAGGTCAAGGCCATCGAGCGAAGTCCCGCTCATCAGGCCTAAAACAGTTAGTTTATTTCCTATATCCTTGTCCAATTTTTTTTGTTTTGGCGGTTAAATCGTATATATTTGCAAGGTTACAAAAAATACTATTAACATTAAAAATAAATACCATGCACTTTGATTTATCTGAAGAACATTTAATGATTCAAAAAGCGGCCCGCGAATTTGCACAAAACGAATTAAAGCCGGGAGTAATTGAACGTGATGAGCACCAAAAATTTCCTACCGAACAAATTAAAAAAATGGGTGAGTTGGGTTTTTTGGGTATGATGGTTGATCCTAAATATGGCGGTGGTGGCATGGACGCTATTTCTTACGTTTTAGCAATGGAAGAGATCAGTAAGATCGATGCAAGCTGCAGTGTTGTAATGAGTGTAAACAATTCGTTAGTGTGTTGGGGATTAGAAATGTTTGGTAACGAAGAACAAAAACAAAAATATTTGGTGCCTTTGGCAAAAGGAGAAAAGATCGGTGCGTTTTGTTTAAGTGAGCCGGAAGCCGGAAGCGATGCTACTTCGCAAAGAACTACAGCAATTGATAAAGGAGATCATTATTTAGTGAATGGTACAAAGAACTGGATCACAAATGGTAATTCGGCTTCAATATATCTGGTAATGGTGCAAACCAATGTTGAGCTTGGTCATAAAGGAATTAATTGTTTAATTATAGAAAAAGGCGCGCCTGGTTTCGTAGTTGGACCTAAGGAAAATAAAATGGGTATCCGCGCAAGTGATACGCATTCTTTAATGTTTGAAAATGTAAAAGTTCCTAAAGAAAATAGAATTGGGGAAGAAGGATTCGGATTTAAATTTGCGATGAAAACATTAAGTGGCGGTCGTATTGGTATTGCCTCACAAGCGTTAGGGATTGCGAGCGGTGCTTATGAATTAGCATTACAATATTCTAAAGAGCGTAAGGCATTTGGAAAAGAGATAAGCAAACACCAGGCAATTCAATTTAAGTTAGCTGATATGGCTACACGTATAGAAGCGGCACGTTTACTTATTTACCGTTCGGCATGGTTAAAAGACAATCACTTGCCTTTAGATAAAGAAAGTGCGATGGCTAAAGTATTTGCCAGCGAAACTGCCATGTGGGTAACTACAGAGGCGGTTCAAATTCATGGTGGATATGGTTATGTAAAAGAATATCATGTGGAGCGTTTAATGCGCGATGCCAAGATTACACAGATCTATGAAGGAACGAGCGAGGTACAACGCATTGTAATTTCGAGACAGGTTATTGGTAAATAAAAATAACAATTATTACGTGTAAAAAGCCTCTTCAAACAAAGAGGCTTTTTTATTTTATTTTCACTAAATACCCACATAATTTCAATTTATATAACACGTAAAATATTGATTTTCAAATTATTGAACGGGAGACCTCAACTTACTATAGGTATACACATTTTTTTGGAAATAATCAACCTTTTTTACTGAAATTATTATTTTAATTTTACGTTGGTATTTAGCCCTATGAGCGAATTTAATGACGATGCTGAAGGTCAAAGCGACAAAGAGTTTGAAAAAAACTTAAAGCGATTTGAAGATATGCTGACTGATGGTCAGCCCCAGTTTTTTGATGCGGATGATATTGAAGAAATAATTGATTATTATCTTCAGTGGTTAAATTATGAGCTTGCCAAAAAAGCAATTGATTATGGTTTAGAAAGATTTCCGTATTCAAGCATAATAAAGATCCGTTACGCTCAATATCTTTCAAGTCAGCATTATACTCACGAAGCACTTACAATTTTAAATGAAGTAGAACAAGTTGAACAAAACAACTTTGATCTTTATATGGCCCGTGGTTACATTTACAGCCAAATGGGCTTGGGTGAGCAAGCTATCGAAAATTTTAAGAATGCAATTCCGCTAGCCGAATATAAAGATGAAGTGTATGTTGCTTTGGGAATTGAATTTTTAAACGAAGACAAACCTAATGACGCTTTATATTATTTAAAAAAGGCCATTAGGCTTAATCCAAAGAACGAAATAGCGCTTAATGAGTTGTCGTTGTGTTTTGATCTTACAGGTAAATCTGAAGAAGCTGTTTCTTATTTTCAGGAATACATTGATACAAATCCATACAGTTATTATGCATGGTTTAATCTTGGCCTTTCTTATGGAAGAATAGGTTTATACGAAAAGGCGGTTGATGCGTATGATTATGCGTTAGCTGTTAATGAATCTTTTAGTTCGGCCTATTTTAATAAAGCAAACGCTCTTGCGCAATTAGGAAGATACGAAGATGCTATTGAAGTTTACAGAGAAACGTTTAAGCACGAGGATCATGACCCAACAACGTATTATTATATTGGGGAATGTTACGAAAATTTAAACAGGTTTGAAGAAGCTTTAGTGAATTATAACAAATGCGTAAAATTAGATCCTGCAAATGGTGATGCCTGGTTAGGAATTGGCGTTGTGCTGGATGCAATGAACCGTTTAACAGAAGGAATTCATTACATTAAAAAGGCCATTGAAATAAATCCAAACGACGCTGAATATTGGTATGTATTCGCAGAAGTTCAGCAAAAGCTGGGTTTTCAGGAAGAATCCGCAATGGCATACCAACGGGTTATTGAATTAGAGTACGATGAGTTTGATGTTTGGTTGGATTATAGTAAATTACTGCACGAATCAGGCTACATAAAAGACGCAATTGAAACATTGAGCGAAGGCATAAAACATTTTCCTGATAATGCTGAATTGCATTACAGAATGGGAGTTATGCTTTTAGAGAATCACGATAGAAAAGAATCGCTTGAATATTTTGAAAAAGCATTAACACTTGATCACGATAAACACGAATTGATCTTTGAATATGCACCGGTGCTAAAACAAGATCTGGAACTAATAAATTTAATTTCTCATTTTAAAAAATAAAATATGTCAAATACGTACAACGTAAATTTATCTCATTTGCCCGAACGCACAGTTAAACCTCGTAAAACAGGTGTAACCATGGTAATGGATAAAGGCATTAGTTTACGCCAGGCCGAAGACTTTGTAAACTCATGTGGCGAATATGTTGATTTTTTAAAACTTGGATTTGGAACCTCTGTAATTTCAAAGAACGTAAAAGAAAAAGTAAAGCTGTTTAAAAATGCCGGTATGAAAGTTTATGCGGGCGGAACTTTATTTGAAGCTTTTGTTGTGCGAAATAAATTTGATGATTATGTAAAATACATTACAGATCTTGGACTGGATTGCGCTGAGGTAAGTGATGGAAGCATAGAACTTGATCACGGAAAAAAATGCGAATACATTAGCACACTTGCTAAAAATTTTACAGTTTTAAGTGAGGTTGGCAGCAAAGAAGAAGGTGTTATCATTCATCCTGCAAAATGGATAAAAATGATGCAGAATGAATTAGATGCAGGTTCGTTTAAAGTAATTGCGGAAGCAAGAGAAAGCGGTAACGTGGGTATTTTTCACAAGAACGGAAGCGCGCATTCTTTATTAATAAACCGAATTGTAAATAAAATAAAAATTGAAAATATAATCTGGGAAACTCCTCAAAAAAGTCAGCAGGTTTATTTTTTAAAATTATTTGGAGCAAATGTAAACGTTGGTAATATTGGTGTTGACGATGTTATACCTCTTGAAACATTGAGATTAGGATTAAGAGGCGATACTTTTTTTACATTTCTTCCTGAAGAAATGAAAATTGATATTTTGTAGAATAATAAAAATAAGCATACCCCATGAAAGAGATAACTGTACAGGAATTAAAAAAACTGATCGACACAAAAGCCGATTTTCAATTAATTGATGTTCGCGAAGAGTATGAGTACGATGAAGCTAATATTAAAGCCGAATTAATACCCATGGGCGATGTAATGGATAACGTTGAAAAAATATCCAAAGATAAACAAGTTGTTATTCACTGCCGTAGCGGAAAAAGAAGTGCAAGCGTAATTCAGGCACTTGAAACACAACATGGTTTTACAAATTTGTATAATTTAAAAGGCGGAATTTTAGCCTATATTGAAGAAATAGGACTTTAAAATAAACACCGATCATTAATCACATTAACCCCTATTATGGTAGAATTATTTAAACACATTTTGCATCTTGATTTTGATTGGTTATTTGCAAACTACGGAACCGCGATTTATGTGGTATTGTTTTTGGTAATATTTATTGAGACCGGTTTGGTAGCTATGCCTTTTTTACCCGGCGATTCTCTTTTATTTACAGCCGGTTTGTTTGCACGGGCAGGGCTTTTAAACATGTCGTACTTATTAATACTTTTATTTATTGCCGCTGTACTAGGCGATAATTGTAATTATTGGGTAGGCCGAAAAATAGGATTGAAAATATTCAACCTTAAAATAAAAGGAAGAGCGTTAGTTAAAAAAGAATACCTAGATAAAACTCATTTGTTCTATGAAAAGCACGGCACTAAAGCAATTATAATGGCGCGCTTTGTACCTTTTGTTCGCACGTTTGCACCTTTTGCAGCAGGAGTAGGCGAAATGAATTATAAGAAATTCTTTGGATTCGATGTTTTGGGTGGTGCTTTATGGATAGGAAGTTTAACTGCAGCAGGTTTTCTTTTAGGAGAAGTTGAATTTATCAGAAAACACATTGATCTTGTTTGTCTAGGTATTATTTTATTATCTGTATTACCTATTATTTTTGCTTACCTGACCGGGCGAAAAAAAACAAATAGAGTTTAACTTCAAACAGGCTGATTTTCAATTATTTATTGAAGGAATAATAGATTTTATTCTAATGAATTTTCTATTTATTATTCGCTTGTTTTTCCACATTCATTTATTTTTAAAAAATACCCAGCAGTGGGTATATGTGTTTGTAAATTAACATATATATTTACGTCCGATTATTAACCAAATTATTATTTAACAGTTTAAAAAAAACAAAAATGAAAAAATTATTCCTTATTGCAGTTGTTGGTGCATCTTTAGCGTTAACATCGTGTTCACGTAAAATTTCGATGATGACAAAAAATTCAGTTGCGTTTCCTGGTATGACAGTTACGCGTACTGATTACAAATTATCTAAGGACGTAAGTGCTGAGGTAGAAGTAAAAGAATGGTCAACTTTACTAGGCCGTTTAAAAGGTGCAAAAGCTATTGGCGAAAACAAAAGAGAATTACGTCAGGGTGATGTTAGCGGATATGGTTTAGATGTTGCAGAGAAAATTGCTGCATACCGTTTATTAGATGCTAATCCTACTTTTGATTACTTAACTAACATACGTATTACAAGAGAATACTCTAAAAAATGGTTATTGTTTTTAACAAAATACAATACAAAAGTGAAAATTGTTGCTAAAGGTATTACTCTAAATACAGAGAAATAAGCTTATAAATAATTAAAGATCCGGGGGAAACCTTTGGAATAATAACAACAATTTAAAAAGAAATATAATGAAGAAATTAAGTTTATATATGGCAATAGTTGCCGTAATTGTATCGATGGGATCCTGCACAAGATCTACGCTTCAAAGGGATATTAAATATATGGATATTCGTTTTAAGCCATTGGGCCGTAACGATCTTACATTGGTTGGTAATTTACAGGCTGAAGTTACAATTTCAGGTAAAGGAACAGCAATGGATAAATCTTTTGCCAATAACGCAAAAGTTGGTAAGTTTTACAGAGAAAAAACAAATATCATGTACTTTGCTCCGGGAAATGGAGAGTCAATTACAGGTTCTTTATACGAAACAAACGTATTTGAATCAGTTCGTACTTCTGCAAGTTTAGGACAAAAAAGACCTAAGTTATTGGAAATATTGTTTCCAAACCTTATCCAGTCAATTCGTGCTTTAAAGCCCGTACCTCCAACTCCGGTTGATTTTGGTTACTATGCTTTAGTTGAAAAATATCCTGATGTTGATTATTTTATCAATGTACGTTTTGATAAAAAACACATTGTAACAGGTAGCAAATGGACAGAAACTGTTATTGTTAAAGCTGACGGTGTTAAATTAAAAACTGACTAATTTAATTAGTTATAATAATAAAAAAAGCCGCTTCATTATTGAAGCGGCTTTTTTATTTTATACGATCCTTATTTCTTTTTTATTTGCTCTATTTCAACCTTTAAACCTTTAAGCATATTCATAATACTGTCTAAATTTAATTCGCTGTGGTCATATTGGTTCATGTTAAGGCAACAAGTGTATTCCCAAAGCTCTAATACTTCATCCAGTTTAACTTTGTATGGCTGGTAGGTTTTATTATCCGAATGTAATTCAAGCGCGGCTTCTTTTTTACTGTAATTCATTACTCTTTTATAAGAAAGCCCATCATCTTTGGTAACAACTATATAAGTATTACCGATTTTTACATCTTCCAGTTTTTCCAAATATTTAGCTATTACAAAAGAGCCTTCTCTTATTGGCGGCATACTATCGCCTTTAATAGGAAATGCGCGATGTTTACCGGTTGGTAAAAAAGGCAATCTCATTTGTGGTAATTTTTCAATGTATTCAGGATCGGCATAGCCTTTCAAATAACCCGCCGAGGCCTTTAAAGGAATCAGTTCTACCATATCATTCCCATCGCTGTCTAAAAGAATGGGAAATAAAATACGGTTCTTACCAACTTTCATCAACCCATCTAAATTTGTTTTGCGCAGGTCTCCACGAACCAGCGCGTCAATGGCAATATGAAAGTATTCAGATAACCTGATCAACAGGTCGATCGGCGGTTCATTTCTCGCTTCTTCGTATCCGCCAATACGTGAACGCGTAACCTGTAATTCGTCTGCCATTTGCTCTTGTGACAAGCCTTTTAGCTGACGAAGAAATCGAATGTTGTTTGCTATTTTACTCATTGCTATAATTTATAGCTTAAAATTACTATTAATTATAGTTATTTCCAACGTTTCTCAAAAAAATAATTGTTAGACCATACAGGAGCACAATTTTTAGTTTATTTCACTTTAAGGATTGGGGGTTTTTGTTATTTTTACCAATTGTAATCACCTTGAAAAACACGAACAAATACGTAAAGTGGCTTTGGATCCTTTTCCTTACGCCAATAGTATCTATTTTTATTTTTATCCTGCTTATATCCATGGGCACTTTTGGTTCATTGCCAAAGGTAGATGAGCTTTTAAACCCCAAAAATAACCTTGCTACCATAGTGTATAGTGGCGATATGAAGACGTTGGGAAAATATTACAGCGAAAATCGTGTCAATGTAAATTTCAACCAGTTAGATAAAGATCTTGTAAATGCGTTGGTAGCAACTGAAGACGCCCGTTTTTATGAGCACAGTGGAGTAGATATTAAAGCGTTAGGCCGTTCTGCTGCCGGTGCTTTTACCGGTGGTAATAAAGGTGGGGGGAGTACAATTACACAGCAATTAGCAAAAATGATGTTTCCCCGCGAAAAATTAAGCAAGCCCCAATTAATTATTCGTAAAATGAAAGAGTGGATAATTGCCACGCGATTAGAAAAACTTTATACTAAAGATGAAATAATGGCGCTTTACCTTAATAAATTTGATTTTTTAAATTTAGCGGTGGGCGTTAAATCAGCAGCACAAATTTATTTTAACCGTACACAGGATAGTTTAAAAATTGAACAGGCCGCCATGTTAATCGGTATGGCAAAAAACCCGTCGTTATTCAATCCAATTCGTAAAGCTGATACTACTAAACACCGACGTAATGTGGTACTTAATCAAATGGTAAGATACGGTTACCTTACTCAGCAAAAATACGATAGTTTAAAATTATTACCGCTTGGTTTAAGTTTTCATCCCGAAGATCATAACGATGGTTTAGCGCCTTATCTTAGAGAATACATTCGCGATAATTTTTTAAAGGCCTGGTGCGAAAAACACATTAATCCCGATACAAAAGAGCCTTACAATATTTATAAAGATGGTTTAAGGATATACACAACAATTGATTCGCGTATGCAAAAATATGCGGAAGAGGCCGTTAATGAACACATGAACGACCTTCAAAAAATGTTTGATAAAGATCTCAGAACAAAAAAGAATGCTCCTTTTGCATGGAATGTATCAAAGGATGAGATCGCGAGCATTATGAATTCTTCTATTAAAAGAAGTGACAGATACCGTGCTGCAAGAAAAGCAAAAATGAGTGAAGAAGAAGCCATTGCTACTTTTTATAAACCTGTACCAATGACAGTTTACAGTTTGCGTGGCGACATTGATACAGTTATGACACCTTTCGACAGTATTAAATATTACAAAGGTTTTTTACAAACAGGTTTTATGGCAATGGAACCGCAAACAGGTTATGTTAAAGCTTGGGTTGGTGGCATAAACCATAAGCATTTTAAATACGATCACGTAAAAGTGAGTAAACGACAAGTAGGTTCAACTTTTAAACCTTTTGTGTATGCTTTGGCAATACAGGAAGGATATTCTCCTTGCCACCAGGTAGCTAACGTAAAAACATGTATAGGATTACCTGATGGTAAAGATTGGTGCCCTGAAAATTCTGACGGGCCAAACGATAAAAATAACGGTAAAATGATAACGCTTAAAAAAGCGCTGGCAAATTCAATAAATTATATTACTGCCTGGGTAATGAAGCAATACGGTCCGCATGCCGTTGTATCGTTGGTAAAAAGACTTGGTATTACTTCCGAAATACCTGAAGTGCCTTCAATTTGTTTAGGTACTGCTGATATTAGTGTTTTTGAAATGGTAGCGGCAAACTCAACTTTTGTAAATAAAGGAACTTACATTCAGCCAACATTTATTACACGGATTGAAGATAAAAATGGAAAAGTGCTGGAAGAATTTATACCAACCACGGATGAGGTCTTTAGCGAAGAAAAAGCGTATGCCATGATACAATTAATGCGAGGTGTTGTTGATGGAGGAACCGGATCTCGTTTAAGATCCAAACATAAACTTATGAATCAGATCGCTGGTAAAACCGGTACCACACAAAAAAATGCGGATGGTTGGTTCATGGGCTTAACACCTGAATTAGTTGCAGGCGCATGGGTTGGTGGCGAAGACAGAAGTATACATTTTAATTCAATGGTGGAAGGACAGGGTGCAACAATGGCTTTACCTATTTGGGGTAAATTTTTTAGTAAAGTATATGCCGATAAAAATTTAAAAGTAAGCAAAGCTGATTTTCCAAGACCAAAAAATTTAGATCCAAATTTAGAATTAGATTGTAGTAAGTATGACGCTGTGGATAATTATGGTGACAGCGATCCAAATGAATTTGAATAATTGTATTAAACTTTTTTAATCAGTGATATCCGCTAAGTTTTATAATAAAGAATTTTTTCTCAAATTATTGAGTTGGATGGTTTTGCTTTTTAGTATCATAGCAGCTTACTCTAATTTCACACCGCATCAATTAACAATGCTGTTTAGCTCTGATTCATTATTTTTCCCAAGTCTTTATAATGATTTAGCTAATGATGGTGGAAACATACGAGATTGGTTTCTAGCTTCTTCTTTTACAATATTTCCTGATTATACAATTTACTTTGTTATCAATAAGATATTTAATGTAAATTTTTTGGCTGCCGAATTTATATACGCATTTATACAAGTTATCTTACTTGTAATGTTATTAACGTATATTTTTAAAAAAACAGTTCCCGAAAATTTAAAAAAATACAGTTGGTTAATTCCTTTGTTTTTTTCAATGTTTTTTATTGAGAGTTTTTATTTTAGCAAGGATATTTTAATAACGACTTTATTATGTAATTATTCTTACCATACAGGTGCTTTTTTTAGTGCCATTTTAACATTCGCAATACTTTTAAGTTCATTTCCAAATTGGGTAAAATATGTATTTATTTATCTTATTGCCCTATTATCAATGTTTAGTGATCTGTTATTTCTTATTACAACAGTAGTACCAATAACAATACTCTTATTAAGTACAATGACCCGCAAAAAGATAAAATTTAATTTAATAGTTATTATATGTTTAATAATTGGTTCTTATTCGGGTCTAAAAGTCTTCAACTACTTACGGGAACATCATTATACTCATTTTTCAGAATCAATTAATATTTTTGACTTAAGCCGAATAAAACCTGCTTTGATCATATTTAAAAACCAAATGCTTGATTATTTTACTTGTCATGGCTTCAGGATGTACCATTTTATATTTACATTTTTAGCTATTCCTGTAACCTTCTTTTTGCTCTTATTTAAGAGAAAGAACTATTCTGAAAAACAGATTTTTTTTATGACATTTTTCTTTGTTTTTTCGTGTTGTGTTTTGGCAGCGCCAATTGTAAATGGTATTTATATTGGTTATGATAATCTCCGTTATTCTATTTCCACTTTTTATTTTTCTATAATTGTTTTGGGAATTACTTTGGCCTTTTTATTCGAAAATAAAATAAAATCGATCAAGGTAAAAACCCTTATTTTATTTATTTTACCAACCATTTTTTTGCTCATGATAGCTACAAGATTTTCTTTTCGGGGATTGAAAGATTACTTTGTTTATTATCCGGAAAAAGTAAGTGAGATAGATAATGTATGTAAAAAGTATGGTTTAACACATGGCATCTCAGAATATTGGGTGGGTAAATGGGTAACTATGTTTTCAAAAAACAATGTTAAAATTAGAACTGTTTATAGTACACTGTGTGCAAACCCAATGGGATCAAATGGAGCTTGGTGTTGTAATGAAGATTTTGATTTTGTTGTTGCGGATAAATTAGATTCGGAAGCAATTAAAACAAGACTTAAAATAAAAGATACAGTTCAAACCGAAAGCTATACTATTTTAATCGTAGATAAATTCCATTTTCCTCCGGGTGAAGCATTGCCGTCAACAAAATAAATTTTAAAGAAATAATATATTATGATAAACAGAGTAGTAAAAAACGCCCAGGAAGCAACAAAAGGTATAAAAGATGGAATGACCTTAATGATAGGAGGATTTGGATTGTGCGGCATTCCGGAAAATAGTATTAACGAATTAATAAGAATGGGTGTTAAAGACCTTACTTGTATTAGTAACAATGCAGGTGTTGATGATTTTGGATTGGGTTTGTTGTTGCAAACAAAACAAATTAAAAAAATGATCTCAAGTTATGTTGGTGAAAATGATGAGTTTGAACGACAAATGCTAAGTGGGGAATTGGAAGTAGAACTTGTACCTCAGGGAACATTAGCCACACGTTGCATGGCCGCTGGTTATGGAATGCCTGTAATTTATACGCCTGCAGGTGTTGGTACGGAAGTGGCAATAGGTAAAGAGGTTCGTAAGTTTACAATGAATGGCGAAGAAAAAGATTATTTAATGGAACGTGCTTTTGAAGCGGATTTTGCAATTGTAAAAGCATGGAAAGGAGATACTGCCGGAAACTTAATTTATAAAAGTACTGCACGCAATTTTAATCCTATGATGGCAATGGCCGGCAAAATTACAATTGCGGAGGTTGAACATTTAGTTGAAGCGGGAGAACTTGATCCGGATCATATTCATACTCCGGGGATTTACGTTCACAGAATTTTTCAGGGAGAGAAATATGAAAAAAGAATCGAGCAAAGAACAGTAAGAAAAAAATAAATTGTTATTTAACTCATTACACTTTTTAATTTTTTTACCTATTGTAGTTGGGTTATACTACTTATTACCACATAAGTTCCGTTGGCCGCTTATTTTTCTCGCAAGCTGCTATTTTTACATGGTATTTGTGCCCGAATACATTTTAATATTATTTCTTATTATATTAATTGATTACGCAATGGGTATTACCATTGAAAAGGCAAAAGGTCGTGCGAAATTAATTTACCTCATAATTAGTTTATGCGCAAACATTGCGATGCTTGCGTTCTTTAAATACTTTAATTTTTTTAATGAAAACTTAGCTTCCGTATTTTCTTTTTTCGGGAAAGAATTTCAACCGGTAAATCTTAACGTTATATTACCAATAGGTTTGTCTTTTCATACTTTTCAATCAATGAGCTATACGATTGAAGTGTATCGGGGAAAACAAAAAGCTGAAAGACACTTAGGGTATTTTGCAAATTATGTGCTTTTCTTTCCGCAAATGGTTGCCGGGCCTATTGAACGTTATGATAATTTAGGGGAAGCTTTAAAAACGGAACATAAACCGGTGTATCAGAATTTTTCTGATGGGTTTAAATTGATTTTATTTGGCTTATTTGTAAAAATGGTAGTGGCCGATAATATTGCGCCGTTCGTAAATCAAATTTACGCAGATCCTTTAAAATATAGTTCGTTAAGAGTGATAGGTGCAGTGCTTTTATTTTCAATTCAGATCTATGCCGATTTTTTTGGGTATTCTACAATAGCTTTAGGAAGTGCACGGTTATTAGGAATAAAAATAATGGATAATTTTAACACACCTTATTTATCGAAAAGCGTTAGCGAATTCTGGACAAGGTGGCACATTTCTCTTAGTACCTGGTTTCGCGATTATCTCTATTTTCCGTTAGGAGGTAACAGAGTTAAACTGCCAAGATGGTGTTTTAATATTATAACTGTATTTTTAATAAGTGGTCTGTGGCACGGTGCCAATTGGACTTTCGTGGTTTGGGGGCTTTTACACGGACTAATTCTTTTAGTAGAAAGATTTGTTTCAAAAGTGTTTAAATTAGAAAATGAACCGGGATGGAATTTATTGAATGTATTACTTATTTTAAAAACATTTATCATTACTTCAATTGTTTGGGTTTTTTTTAGAGCCGAAAATTTTGAAAAAGTTACTCAGATCTTTCGGGCTATAATTAAAAACGGGCCATCGCCTGCCGATGACGAAACTCCATATCTGCGAGGAATTATTTTTGCTGTTATTTTAATTGTTATGGACGCTGTTCTTTACAACTCAAGATTTGACAGGGCTATAAGTAATTACAAAGTGCAATACCGGTGGGCTGTTTACATGGGATTAATATTCTGCGTAATGGCATTGTCCGGCATACATAAATACGCGTTTATTTATTTTCAGTTTTAATGGTAAAAAAAATTGGCATAAAAATAATCGGATTAATAGTAGCTTTGGTTACTTTAAATTTCGTTTACACCTATACTGTATTTCCATACGATCTTGAAGAAATTTGTATACAGGTTGCTGAAATGAAAGAAAGGCAGCCGCGTACTGACATACTTTATTTTGCTGAGTCTTCTGATTATAATTCTCGTCCTGATGATTCAATACAAAACAGGATCTCGGAAATTACCAATTTTTTCTTTCCAAAATTAAAAATTACAACTGTTACAAAGCCTGGTGCTCATGGAGAGATATATAAACACTGGCTCACGCAAGTTGAAACAAAGTATCATAAACCAAAAGCCATTGTCGTAACACTTAATTTGCGGTCCTTTGGTGCTGCATGGCGAAATTCCGATCTTGAAACTGCGATGCAGGAATCAATACAATTATTAAAGCCATATCCTAATTTAATGAATCGCTTTTTTCTTTCTTTAAATGCTTTCGATGACAAAACAGTACCCGAACGCGAACAAATAATGCTTGAAGAATGGAAAACCAAAAAACTGTATTTTACTAACGAATTTAAATATAATACTGTTCGCCTTTGGGATGATGCCATGGCAAAAGGCGCATTTTTAAAACCTGGCGAGGTATGGGAAGAGAAAAAAATAGGATTATCAGCTCATTATATAAAGGGATATGCTTTCAACCTTGATGCAAGTAACCCACGTGTTAAGGATTTTGACTTTATTTCTCAATGGTGTCATAAAAACGGCATAAGGTTGTACTTAAATCTTATGGCTGAAAACATTCAATATGCAGATAGTTTAGTAGGCAAAGAATTAGTATTTTTAATGAAAAATAACAGAGATTATTTGGTTAAAAGGTATACCAGGAATGACTGCGTTGTAATAGATAATTTGGAATTATTAGACGGAAAAGAATTTAGCGATCAAAACTGGACTACCGAACATTATGGATATAAAGGGAGAATGTTAGTTGCCAGAAATGTAGCAAATAAATTAAAAGAACAATTTAGTAATTATTATAAAAAAGCATATTGATCATGTTAGATAAAAATGGAATAGCAAAGCGCATTGCGCAAGAAGTAAAAGATGGAATGTTTGTAAATCTTGGTATTGGAATTCCAACATTGGTTGCAAATTATATACCCGATGGGTTTAATGTAGTATTACAATCAGAGAACGGAATTTTAGGAATGGGCCCTTTTCCCTTTGAAGGTGAGGAAGACGCTGATCTTATAAATGCCGGGAAACAAACAATTACATTACTTAAAGGTTCAAGTATTTTTGACAGTGCTATGAGTTTTGGAATGATCCGATCTCAAAAAGTTGACCTTACAATTTTGGGAGCTATGGAAGTAAGCGAAACCGGTGATATTGCCAATTGGAAAATTCCGGGAAAAATGGTTAAAGGTATGGGAGGAGCAATGGATCTTGTGGCAAGCGCAAAAAATATTATTGTGGCCATGCAGCAGGTTAATAAAGCGGGGCAATCAAAATTTCTTTCTAAATGCGAATTGCCTTTAACAGGAGTAAAGTGCGTTAAAAAAGTGGTTACAGAATTAGGCGTTTATGATATTTTGCCTGAAGGTGGATTTAGATTATTAGAAAGGGCACCTGGGATAAGCATAGAACAAATTAGAAATGCTACAGCAGGAAAGCTGATCATAGAGGGCGATATTAAAGAAATGGTAGCTTAATGCGTTGGATTAAATCAATATTAATATTGCTAGTTTTTTTTAATTTTAGCTGCGACGATAAATTTAAAACCTTCGACAGTAAAATTTTACCTGCGAACAGAATTAAAATTTCTGGTTCTGATACAATAATCAAAGACAGTACTGAGAATTTTTATTTTTCGAGATTATCTAAACAAGGAGTGGGGGGCTTAGGTACAACATTTACTATTTCTCCGGAACATAAAAATAAAGACCTCTATGTAGTTGTTAGTGGAAGAGTGAGAACACATTATGTTTTTACTAACTCAACGATCACGATCTCGGCTATCAATCAAAAAAATGAAGTAATAAGCTGGCAAGGTATTTTTTTACGATATTATTATACTGAATGTGATAAATGGTGTCATTTTAGCGACTCAATTTTTTTACCGGGTAAGGATTATAAGCTCGTTAACGCTTTTACTTTTTTAGGAGCACCCGATGAAAGTTTTGATATTGATACTTTAAAGGTCGACATTAAAGAGAAAATTTAAGTTGCAGTGAATAAATTATTAAGTAAAATAAAATTGGTTGACCAAAAGTTAAAAGACTTTAACAGTAAGTTTAAGTTTAAAAATGCGTGGGCAAATAAATTATTTTCTATCACTGTATTTTTAGTAGTAATAAATATATTTTATAGTTACGATGGCGTTTATAAGTTCATTGATAAACGCCCAAGTTCAATTCATATGTCAGCACAATGTTCACGTGCCTGCGTAGCTTTAAATTATTATGAGAACGACATGAATTTTTTTACCCCACAGTATCAAAAGAATATCGAAGGACCAGGCTATACAGGACTTGAGTTTCCGGCAATTTATTACATGGGGGCAGTTTGTTACAAACTGTTTGGTTTTAACGAAATGTATTTAAGAATAATAAGCCTGGTTATTTTTACAATAGGCATGTTATTGTTCTATATGCTCACTTTAAAATTCACTAAAAGTAATCTTATCTCTTTGGGCGTGATTTTGGCGGTGATATGTTCCCCGGTACTCATGTTCTACACACCAAATTTTATGCCCGATCCTCCTAGCCTGGCTTTAATAATGAGTGGATGGCATTTTCTTTTTAAATATTTTAAAACAAATAAAATCCGTCATCTGAATTTATTTATCGTTTTAGCAACGTTTGGCGTCTTACTAAAAATAACTGCTGCAATTTGTTTTGTAATTATTTTTGTTTTAATGGCACTCGACGCTATAAAATTCTTTAAAACACCTGAGAAAACTTATCTAATTGAAAACAAGAAAAAAATAATTGTTCGAATTATTATTTCGTTGTGTATAGTTGGAGGTTGGTATAAATATTCGACGTGGTTTCCTGCAACGCATGGCGGAGAAACTTTTTTATTATCTCCAAACATGTACGAGAATTGGGATGGGCTATTAGAAGTGGTAGGTTGGATGAAAAGATTGTGGTTATATCATTATTTCTCTTACGAAGCTTATGTATTAATGGGCGCTGTTATAGTTTTTATAATTATAGGAATTAAACTTGTAAATCGTTTATTGCTTAGTATCACTGTTCTTTATTTAATGGGATCATTGTGCTATTTTATTTTTTTCCTGAATCAATTTATGCACCACGATTATTATATTATAACCATGCTGCCAACGCTCTTCTTTTTGTTTTTGTGCTTTGCAGATATTGTGGTAAAAATAACAGAGAGATATCTCTATTTAACTAAATATGTGTTAATTATTATTTTATTCTTTAATTTTAAAGAAAGCTTTCCTAAGAGCAGAAGGAATATGTATGAAAGAAACAGTAAAGATATATTTTACTGGACAGGTGATTTTAGAGCTTATGAAGACCTCGAACCAAAACTCCGTAAACTTGGATTAAAACGAACTGATAGGGTGGTGAGTGCTTTTGATGATACAGATTGTGGTACTTTATATTTAATGAATCAATTAGGTTTAAGTATTCCAAAAAATGCCCCACAGGAAAAAGTGGATGCTTATTTAGGCCATAAAAATGCGGTTTATTTGATCTTAAGCGATTCGGCTAAATTCAGAAAGGATTATAAATACGATTTTTCTAAAAATATTATCGGAACCCACAGAGGTTTGCTCATTTATAAAATCAAATAAATAATTAAATTGAAATTAAGTATCAATACTTCTTCTTTTACAAAACCTTCCGGTTTATTTATTATTTTTTGCTTTTGTTTTTGCTGTTTTACAATGGATCTATGGCGCGCCTGGCACAATAAGCAAACTAATTTTGTATGGGATATTGCTCAATATTATAGCTATTTGCCTGCGAAGTTTTGTAATAACAATTCATTCGAATTTAATAATGACATAAAGGGATATATTCCACAGCTGGCGAACGGCGAATACATGCCCAAAGTGACCTATGGAATGTCTATTTTATATTCACCTTTTTTTGCGTTGGGTTATAAAGTTGCGCTTAATCAAGATAGTCCCAGAAATGGATTTAGTGAACCTTTTATTACATGTATTCATTGGGGAAGCATTTTTTATGGATTATTAGGGCTTATTTTTTTAAGAAATTTTCTGATAAAATTTTATAATGAATTTGTTGTAACCGTTACACTGGCGATCGTTTTTTTTGGTACTAATCTATTTTATTATACAATGGCCAATAGCGAAATGACGCATGGTTATTTATTTTGTTTAATAAGCGCTTTTCTGCTGCTAACATATAAATGGTATCAAACACCAAAATGGAGTTTGTCATTAGGGTTGGGTTTGCTATTGGGATTAATAAGTTTAATAAGGCCAACTGAAATATTAGTTGGATCTATATTTATTTTTTGGTCAGTTTCTAATTGGAATGATATTAAACAAAGACTAAAAACATTCTTACAATATAAATGGCATCTTTTTGCGATGGCTTTTATAGTTATCCTCATTTGGGTGCCCCAGTTTTTATTCTGGAAGGAAAGAGTGGGGTCTTATTTTTATTTTTCTTATGGAAATGAGAAATTCTTTTGGACGGACCCACAAATAATTAATATTCTTTTTAGTTATCGTAAGGGGTGGATTACATATTCACCTTTAATAGTGCTTGTGTTTATAGGATTCTTTTTTATGAAGGATGAGGTAAAAAAATTGAGGCCGGTGATCTTAAGTTTGTTGATAATAAATATTTATGTGCTTAGCTGTTGGTGGGATTGGACATTTGGCGGGAGTTTCGGTGCCAGGTGTTTTACACAGCACCTCGCTTTTCTTTCATTGCCAATTGCTGCTATATGTAATTATTTTTGCAATTCCGAAAATTTTAGAAAATCGTTGCAATTTACAAGAGCGATCTTTTTTGCAGTGGTATTTTCAGGTATCTCTTTAAGTATAGGACAAACACATCAATTCAATAGTCAATATATCCATTACAATAATATGACAAAAGAAACATACTGGCTTATTTTTGGAAAATATTATTTAGACGGTGATAATCAAAGCCGGTTTTGGAATAGTTTGAAGGCCCTTGATGACGAAACATTTAGATCAGGAAAAAATAGAGACCAATAAAAAAATACTAATAATTATTCCTTGTTACAATGAAGCTGAAAATGTCTGTGAATTGTACAATAAATTACATAACATTAATATACCTGGTTGTATTTTAAACCCTTTATTTATTAACGATGCTTCAAAGGATCAAACAATTTTTAAATTAAAGGAGATCGGTGCTAATTATTTAAGCAACCCAATAAATTTAGGCATTGGCGGCACTGTTCAATTGGGTTTTATTTACGCGAAAAAAAATAATTTTGATTACGCGGTACAAATTGATGGTGATGGACAACACCCACCAAATGAACTTGAAAAACTTTTAAAACCCTTAATAAATAATGAAGCGGATGTAATTATTGGTTCCCGTTTTATTGATAAAGCAGGATTTCAATCCTCTTCATTGAGAAGATTTGGCATTGATTTTTTCTCGAAATTAAATAAACTCTTAATTGGTATTACCATTAAAGATTCAACTTCGGGTTACAGAGCTTACAATAGAAATGCCATTGAGCAATTAGTGAAATATTATCCGGATGAATATCCCGAGCCTGAAGCAATTGTTTACCTTGCAAATAAAAAACTTAGATTAAAGGAAGTGCCCGTAGTAATGAATGAAAGAACAGCAGGTGTTTCTTCGATACGCCGTTTTTCCAGCATATATTACATGATAAAAGTATCTTTAAATACAGTATTTTTACATATAAAAATGAGATCAAATGGATAAGATTCAAATCATTGCAATTGTTGCCGTATTGTTTTTTTTGGGAGTTATTGGTCGGTTCATAATAAAAGGTAAACTACGGACCGAATATTCCATTATATGGATATTAATGGGCGTGATATTTTTGTTTTTTTCAATATGGAGAAAAAGTCTTGATGTGTTGGCTAATTTTTTTGGCGTCTATTACGCTCCTTCTCTCATATTTATATTTTTCTTTTTTATGATTTTTATTTTCCTTATTCATTTATCAGTGGTTAATTCAAAACAACACGAAGAGATAAAAAAACTTGCACAGGAGATTGCCATTCTAAAAAAAGAAACAATTGAAGATGAAAAATGAGATTTTTAAGTAAACGGTTTTAAAAAGATCAACCAGATATTCCGTATTTCAATATACAGTATATGGCCCTAAAACCATCTTTCCATCCGGCTTTTTTTCCTTCTTCATAAGTTCGGCCGTAATAAGAAATGCCGACTTCATATATCCGTATGTTTTTTATTTTCGCAATTTTGGCTGTTACTTCCGGTTCAAAGCCAAAACGTTTTTCTTTTAATTTTATATTCTTTAGTATTTCAGATCTGAATATTTTATAACCTGTTTCAATATCTGTTAAATTTAAGTTATTGAACATGTTACTTAAACCCGTAAGAAATTTGTTTCCAATACTGTGCCAATAAAATAGAATCCTGTGTGGCTTTCCTCCTACAAATCTTGAACCGTATACAACGTCCGCAAAACCATCTGTAATTGGTTTTAGTAAAACGTTATAGTCATTCGGATCATACTCAAGGTCGGCATCCTGGATGAGCAGATAATCTCCGGTTGCCAGTTCTATTGCCTTATGCAAGGCAGCCCCTTTGCCCATGTTTTTTGGCTGGACAAATAATTTAAAATTTATTGAAGAATGGGCTTTTAAATAATTTTCAATTATTTGTACGGTATTATCTTTCGAATGATCGTCAACTACGATTATTTCTTTTGAAATAGTTTCCGGTAAATTAACTGCAATTATTTTATCAAGTATTAATGTAATTGTCCGGGATTCGTTATATGCCGGTATTAAAATTGATAAAGTTTTCGCCATTAAATTAAATAATAATTTAAGCGAGTACCTTTTCTAAAACACTTTCAAATAAAAATCTTCCGTCTTCATTACCCAATTCTTTATCCGAAGCCCTTTCAGGGTGAGGCATCATGCCAAATACATTTTTTGTAGCGTTGCAAACGCCGGCAATGTTTTCTAAAGCGCCATTTGGGTTTGATTCATCAGTTACGTTTCCGTTAACATCGCAATACCTGAAAAGTATTTGACCGTTATCGTTTAACTTTTTAATTGTTTCTTCGTCGGCAAAATATTTTCCTTCACCATGAGCAATAGGAATTTTTAATGCTTTATTTTTTGGAACTTTTGAAGTGATTAAAGTGTTATTGTTTTCTGCCTTGATAAAAATATTCTTACAAATAAATTTACGTGTGTTATTGTGAAGTAACGCGCCCGGTAATAAACCACTCTCGCATAATATTTGAAATCCGTTACATACGCCAAAAACAAAACCACCATTATTAGCGTGCTCAATAACTTTATCCATTATTGGAGAAAATCTTGCAATTGCGCCACTGCGTAAATAATCGCCGTAAGAAAATCCGCCGGGTAAGATAATATGTGTACAACCTTCAAGGTCGGTATTTTTATGCCAAAGTTTTACTGTTTCCTGTCCCATTATATTTTTAAGAACATACACCATGTCCTCATCGCAATTAGAGCCGGGAAATACTACTACACCAAATTTCATTTTTGTGATTATTTAAATGTCAAATTTAGCTATTTTTGAAATGAGTACCAAGGATCATTCTTTAAATTTCCAGGTATAAACAGGGTAATATGAACCTGTTTTTTCTGTTTATTGTATTGGTAAACAATGCAAAGGAAGATCTTTTTTGGTGTTAAATTTTTATTACATTTAATGAACAAATTGTAATTGGTACATTGTATTAAATAACGATATTTGTTCGCTTAGGGATAAATTTGACTGACATAAAGAAATATTTTTTTTTAGCAAGACCTGTACTTGTTCCCTTATTCCATTTAGGTGTTTTGTTTTTGGTTTATAAATTGTTGCTATTTCTAACACTTATACATTCAATTTCTGACATGGGGCATTATAAGCGCTGGGATTCTTATTGGTATTCCAGCATAGCCGAAGTGGGGTATGAATATAGCGATACTAAAGCTTCTAATAGCGGATTTTTCCCGATGTTTCCTTATATATGGAAGTTTTTATGGAAGATAACCGGTTCAGGAATTAGCGGTATGTGTTATTTGAATATTGCAATTTTCTTTAGTGGAATGCTTATTCTAAAAAAAGCATTCAAATTTTCATACGCTTATTTTTTGCTATTCGTTTCAATTCCAAGTAATATGTTTATGTATATTCCGTATACAGAAGCAGCCTTTTTTCTTTTTTCTTCTATTATGCTTGCGGGTTTAAAAACAAAAAATCAGGTAATGATACTCTCTGGCCTATTTCTTGCTTCACTTACAAGGCCTACTGCGGTTTTCTTTATACCTGCAATTATTTGCATGGAATACTTTTCTTTTGAGAATTGGAAAAAATTTTCGAAAAATGTTCTTGTTTATTCATCTATTCCCATATTGGGCGTACTTGTTGTTGTTCTTTTCCAATATAAAGCAACGGGGGTTTGGTTTGCTTATTTCAAAGCTCAATCGCTTTTCTGGAAACGAACAATGCAATGGCCTGAGCTGCCTTTTACAACATGGGATGGTCCTAGAATTCTTTGGTTGGATGGATTTGCCCTTTTCTTTGGACTGATGGCTATTGCTATTCTTATTATTTTCCTCGTCAGAAAATACCGAAAAAATAATTTAATTGAAAAAGACAACAAGGCAGTTTTTTTTAGTTTGTGTTATATGATGATGGCACTTTTTTCAATAATATTTTTTAATGGAAAAGATTCAACAGGAGGCACTTCATTAATGGGAGCAAATAGATATTTATTGGCCACCCCTTATTTTATAATGATGCTTTTACTTATCTCTCATCATATTAAATTCGAGAAAGATTATTTTTTCTCATATATTTTATTGGCGTTTTTAATGTATTTTCTTTTAAGGGTAGATGGACCTTGGTTTAAATATTATGACGAGGGCGATAAATTCTTTTATCGATTTTTGGCTATAATTAATATAATGTTATATTTTTTAATTTCAAAATATTTCAAAAATCGCTTTATACCTTTGATCTATGCAATAAATGTAGTTACACAGATAATCTTAATGCATCAAATTGTTATAGGAAAGTGGATCGGATAAACGCAGAGTTGTTACTTAACTACAAGTATTGAGTTAGCAGGTAGTTTCATTATTTTGCACCAGTTTGAAAGACTTGTAGAGTCTATATTTTTCCAAAAAGGACCATAATCTTTATGACATGAGCTTGAATAACCGTTCACGGTTTTATATTTTAATTCAAGTGCACAAAGCATAGCGTCAATATGATAGAGTTCACTGTTTTCTTTTACTCCTGGAATGTACGCAAAGGCTTTATATTTCACGTAATTTGGCGTGTTAGTGATCTTGGTTTTAAGGACACCGATCCGGGTATAACATTCTTTTTTTGTAAAAGTTTTGAAACCGGACGGTAAACAATAATTATCTAAAACTAAAATTAATCCCAAACATAAAGCTAGCACTTTATTATAACGCGGAAATTTGACCTGAATAAAATTAATATTCAAACAAACGAGCCATCCCGCAAAAAAGATAAGAACGGTGACAAGTCTTGCAACTACACGCGCGCTTTTAACGCCGGGGATTTTCATCAAAAAACCATATAAGGTATGTCCATCATAATTTATGGTAAACGCGAGAATAAAGACAATAGTTCCTAAAACAATTAAATATTGTTTTTGTTTTCTAATAGAAAAATAAATACCGATAAGAATTGATAATATTACAGCGCCTCCCGGAAATAAAAAGTGGAGCCAAGAGTATTTTGATTGAACGTCTGTTACGGTAAGAGAAGGCCATAGAACTGACCCTGGAAATGATTTTAAATAAGAAGAAAAACGTGGAATGGTCTGCATGTAAAAATCATAGTCAGAATAGTATCCTGTTAGTTTGATCCTTTTGTAATAATAATAAAGCATTGGTAACAGTGATAAGATAAAAACAGGTGTAACAATTAATCCATGTACAAAGAGTTTTTTAAATTGCGTGAAATTCAATCTATAAACCAATAAAAAACAAAATGAAAAGAATAAAGCCGCTATTATCAGAAAAACTCCGAGATAAGCCCCAAGATAAAATTGACCTACTAAAGCCACTATCGCATAAAAAAGCGTTTTGAGATTAAAAGTGCTCAGGTAATTAAATAAAAAATAAATAAATAGGGGAATGCAAAACCTGAACGAATATTGTGGGTGATTATGAATGCCATCCAGAGCAATGCTAAACGCAAAGATAAATGCACCACAGGCCGCCCCATACTTATTTAGGGTTAGTTTATTAAAACAGTAGTAACAAAAAGTGTAATTTAAAATGTGGCACGCAATCATCAGAAATTGAAAAGCTGTTAGATAATCAAAACCAATAAATCGTAAGGAAGAGTATAACGGTGTAATGCCAAGTAAATTATCTGAATAAGAAATAACCTCTTTGTCAGGATACATAAAAAAACCGTCCCAATAATTTGAATAATTTCCCGCAAGCCATTGGTAATTATATTCAACAATGGAAAGAATAAATCTTGAATCTCCCAGATCACCAATTACATTTTTAAGATCGTAACCGGTAAGTTGAAAAACTGTAATATGTAATCCTAGAAAAAGTAAGAGGATAGTAAACCAATTGTTTTTAAAATATTTGAAGAGAGGATTCAGTTAAATTAGAATATAAAATTAAAACCAGCCCTTTTTACTCTTACCGCCAAAACCAAGTACACCAAGTAAACCGCGCGTAATTTCTTTTACAACAGTTCGGCCAACTTGTCGTACCATTGTGTTTTCGCTTACTTTTTCTAGAGTTGATTTTTCTTCTTTCTTTTTCTTTGTAGACGAATTTTTTGTTTCTTCTGAATTTTCTTCAGCCGCGTTCTGAATTTTTTTGTTTAAAATTTCATAAGCGCTTTCACGGTCTATCACTTCATTATATTTGGCTACAAGATTACTTGCGGAAATACTTTGATTTATTTCATCAGCAGTTAAAGTGCCAATTCTGCTCATGGGTGCGCGTAAATGCACTGCTGCAAGTGGAGTAGGGATTCCTTTTTCGTTTAAGGCTGTTACAAGTGCCTGACCAATTCCTAAACTTGTAAGTAATTCATCTGTTTTATAAAATTCAGATATAGGATAATTCTCCGCCGTTTTTTTTATTGCTTTCCTATCTTTTTCAGTAAATGCTCTTAAAGCGTGTTGCACTTTTAATCCTAATTGTGACAGAACAGAATCAGGAATGTCATAAGGGTTTTGCGTAACAAAATAAATTCCAATTCCTTTTGAACGAATAAGTTTTATAATGCTTTCTATCTGATCTAATAACGCTTTTGAAGCTTCGTTGAAAATTAAATGCGCTTCGTCAATAAAAATGCACAGTTTTGGTTTTTCAAGATCCCCGGCCTCTGGAAATGAACTATAAACTTCAGCTAACAACGATAACATAAAAGTAGAGAACAGTTTTGGTTTGTCTTGTATGTCCGAAAGTCTTATGATGGAAGCTATCCCGCAGCCTGTTGAATCTGTTCTCACAAGATCCGAAACTTCAAAACTTTTTTCACCAAAGAATTTTTCAGCACCCTGACTTTCCAATTCAATAATTTTTCTTAAAATAGTTGAAGTGCTGGCAGTTGAAATATTACCGTAAGCCTTTTTAATTTCTTCTTTGCCCTGATCCGTTGAAAATTGCAATAATTGTTTAAAATCTTTCAGATCAAGCAAAGGCATTTGAGTATCATCTGCATATTTAAATAACAGTGCAACAATTCCTGCTTGCGTATCATTAAGGTCTAATATTTTTGAAAATAGAACAGGACCAAATTCTGAAACGGTTGCACGCAATCTAATTCCGGGTTCTTTTGATAAAGATAAAAATTCGGCGCTTGTTCCTTTTGGTGAAAATGGTATCCCAATTAAATTGTGACGCTCTTCTATTTTTGCATTTACAATTCCTGCTCTTGCAATTCCACTCAGATCACCTTTAAGGTCCATTAATAGAACAGGGATTCCTGCAGCACACATGCTTTCAGCAATAATTTGTAATGTAACAGTTTTTCCGGTTCCTGTTGCGCCGGCAATTAAACCGTGCCTGTTCAATGTTTTTAATGGAAGTTTTATTTGCGCTTCTTTAATTGGAGTTCCATCTAGCATAGCGGCGCCAAGGACTAATGAATTTCCTGCACTTTGATAACCTGAAATAATTTGTTGTTTAAACGATTCAGCCCTATCCATTTTTAACTGATTACAGGAGGCGGTTCCATAACGTAGCCGCATGATTTGCAAGTTCGTAAATTTTTATCTTCGTAAAAACGTTTAAACTCCGTTTGAAATTGTGTTTGTATATCGGTTAATTTAAAATAAGCTTCATGTAATGACGCATTACATTTTTCGCAAAACCAAAGTAAACCATCTTTTTCATCGGCTCTCCTTTTACGTTCCATTACAAGGCCAATGGTATTTGGTCCACGCTTAGGATTGTGCGGTACTTTAGCCGGCAATAAAAAAATATCACCTTCTTTAATATCTACTTCAACTGCTTTTCCTTCTTCCTGAATTTGAACTTTAATATCACCTTCTAATTGATAAAAAAATTCTTCGCTTTCGTTGTAGTGATAATCTTTGCGCGAGTTAGGTCCGCCAACAACCATTACAATAAATTCTGCATCCTTATAAACCACTTTGTTATTTACAGGTGGTTTTAGTAAATGACGGTTTTCGTCTATCCACTTTTTAAAATTAAACGGGCGTGTTACCATGACACCAAATTAAAGATTAAAAATTAAAAATTCAAGAATAAAAGCCACAGATTTCACGGATTACGCAGATTTATTAATCACTCTGCGAAATCAGCGTAATTGTTGGCTTTTATTAAATCAATCCTGACTTTACCAAGTATTCCGCTATCTGAACCGCATTGGTAGCAGCACCTTTGCGAAGATTGTCAGATACTATCCACATATTAAGTGTTTTTGGTTGAGATTCATCTCTGCGAATTCTACCAACAAAAACTTCGTCTTTATTATGCGCATTCATTGGCATTGGATAAACCTGGTTCGCGATATCATCCTGTAAAATTATTCCGGGTTCGTTCTTTAAAAGTTCAAAAACATCTTTTACGTCAAAATCATTTTCAAATTCAATGTTCACACTTTCACTATGTCCACCCATTACCGGTATGCGCACTGTTGTAGCAGTTAAAGCTATTGAATTATCACCCATTATTTTTCGGGTTTCGTTCACCATTTTCATTTCTTCTTTGGTGTAACCGTTGTCTAAAAAAACATCTATTTGAGGAATGGCGTTCATGTCAATTTTATATTTATAAGCCATCTCGTCGCTTTTACCATCCTTACGTTCATTCATTAATTGATACACCGCTTTAACCCCTGTTCCGGTTACACTTTGGTAAGTTGAAACAACCACACGTTTAATTTTATATTTTTTGTGAAGTGGATTTAGAACCACCACCATTTGAATGGTTGAACAATTTGGATTCGCAATTATTTTATCTGTTTTTTGTAAAACATGTGCGTTAACTTCGGGTACAACTAGTTTTTTTGTAGGATCCATTCTCCATGCCGAAGAATTATCAATTACAGTTGTTCCAACTTCCGCAAATTTACTTGCCCATTCTTTGGAAGTATCGCCACCGGCCGAAAATAAAGCTATTTGAGGTTTGGTATCAATGGCTTGTTGCATTGAATGGATCTTATATTTTTTACCCTTAAATTCAATTTCTTTTCCAACAGATCTTTCAGATGCAACCGGAATTAATTCAGTAACCGGAAAATTTCTTTCGGTAAGTATCTCTAACATTTTTGTGCCCACTAAACCTGTGGCGCCAACAACTGCAATTTTCATTTATAGTTTTTGTTTAGAATGTAAAATTAAAATAAAAATCGAAGTGTGTTAAATAATTTAAGACACTAATTTTCACTAATTATAAATTTGTCAAAGGAAAAAAAATTCACAATTTAATTTGTGAAATTCGTGTCTTAAAAAGGAACTGATCAATCCGCTAACAGATCCTGTTCGCCTTTTTCAACCTTTACAGAATAAACGCCGTCATCTTTAATCAGAACTTTTCTCTGACGGTATAAAACTCCAATAGATTTTTTAAATGTAGCTTTGCTCATGCTGAATTTATCAGCGATCTCATCTGGTGAACTTTTATCCGTAAGCGCTAAAAAGCCATCGTTCTCTTCAAGATATTCTAAAATGATATCGGTTGAAGAAAGCACATTTTTAAACCCTAATTTTTGCAAACTAAGATCTATTAAATTATCTTCTCTTATAGTTTTAACGTATCCTTTGAGTCGATCACCGATCTGAACTTTTTTATAAATATCATTGCGATAAAGTAATCCTTTATGCATGCCGTTAATTATACAACTAAATCCTAATGGTGATTCTTCAAAAAGTATCAGGTCAACTTCTTGTCCAACTTCTACCTGCAAATGTTCGTTGCTTATAAACTTTGAAATTTTACTTGAAGCAATGATCCTTTGAGTGAGTTCATCCAAGTGCACATAAACAACGTATGAAACACCGCGTTCCATTTTATTTTTTTGTTCGTTGAATGGTACAAAAAGATCTTTTTCAAGGCCCCAATCTAAAAACGCCCCAATGCCTGCAATTTCACTCACTTCCAAAAAGGCAAAATTGTAAATTAAAGCTTTTGGAGTTAAAGTGGTTGCAATTAATCTGTCTTCAGAATCTTTATAAATAAAAACATTCAGAGTATCATTAATTTTAAAAGGAGCCCGTATAAATGATGTTGGCAGTAAAACCTCGTTATTTTCGTTATCACCTAAATACAAACCAACGCCGGTTTCTCTAAGAATGGTTAATGCATTTATTTTACCCAATTGTATCATTTCAGTTTTTTAGTTAACGCAAAGATACTCTTAAATATTCGTGGAATCCGTTAATATGAAATGATGTTCGTAAAAAAATAATTCAATATTAACCCTAAATTTGCCCTTTATGCAAAACAAAACATCGGCCTGGTTAATTTTAATAAGTCTGTCTCTTATCTGGGGTAGTTCTTTTATTTTAATGAAACGCGGGCTCGAAGCTTTTTCGAGCGATGAAGTTGCAGCATTAAGAATAAGTATTGCATTTATTTTTTTATCGCCATTACTTTTTAAATATTATAAAATTGACTTTAAAAAATATTGGTTTGGTTTGGTTTTAATGGGAGTATTTGGAAATTTTATCCCGGCATTTTTATTTACCAAGGCAGAAACCGAAATAAGCAGCAGTTTAACCGGAATGCTAAACGCATTAACGCCATTATTTACGATTGCACTTGGAGCCATTTGGTTAAAAACCAGACCAACTGCAAAACAAACAATTGGCATTTTTATTGGATTTGTTGCGGCTGTTTGTTTGATGTATTTTGAATCAAATAACGAACCTTCAAAAAATGCCATTTTTGGTTTATTGGTAGTAGCGGCTACTTTTTCTTATGCCATTAGTGTAAATGGTATTAGAAAATACCTGGGTGATCTAAATTCGGTTACGGCAACCGTTTGGGCTTTTTTAATTATTGGACCAATGGCGCTGATCTATCTGTTTGGTTTTACGCAATTTACTACCCACATTAATGATGTAAATAGTTTAAAATCATTAAGTTACGTCTGTATTCTAGCCGTATTTGGAACTGCCATATCGGTTATTTTCTTTAATATGCTTATAAAGCAGGCAGGAGCGGTTTTTGCCAGTACTTGTACTTATCTGATCCCCATTGTGGCCATTGGCTGGGGCACATTTGACGGGGAAGTGGTTAACCTGGTGCAAATATTCAGTATTTTAATAATAATTTTGAGTGTTTATCTGGTAAATCGGCGCTAAAAATTTGGTAGTTTCTGTTAAAACCGTATATTTGCGTCCCTTTTTAAAAGGAAATTATTAACAACTTAAAATTAATTAGATGTACGCAATTGTAGAAATAGCCGGGCAACAATTTAAAGTGGAACGTGGAAATAAAGTATACGTTCACCGCCTAGATGCTAACGAGGGCGCAAAGATCGAATTTGACAAAGTTCTCCTATTGGATAACGCTGGAAAAATTTCGATCGGTAGCCCAACTGTTGATGGTGCCAGAGTAGCAGCAACAGTAATTACTCACCTTAAAGGTGACAAGGTGATCGTTTTCAAAAAGAAACGTCGTAAGACCACTCAAAAATGGAACAACCACCGTCAATCTTTCACTCAAATTTTAATTCAAGGAGTATTAGCTAAAGGCGATACTTTAAAGGATGAAATTAAAGTTGAAAAATATGAGAAAAAAGTTTTCGGAAGAAAACCTGCAACTCCTTCGGAAGTTGAAGTTGTAGCCAAACCAAAAGCTGAAAAAGCAGCACCTGCTAAAAAAGCTCCGGCAAAAAAAGCAGCAGCTAAAAAAACAACAACTAAGAAAAAAGACTAATTAAAAAGTTTTTAGTGTTGAGTGCTTAATGTTTAATAAGCCTACTAAAAACTAAAAACTAATAATTAAAAACTAGAAGAGATGGCACACAAAAAAGGAGCGGGTAGCTCAAACAACGGTAGAGAGTCACATGCAAAACGCCTTGGAGTTAAAATTTTTGGTGGACAAGCTTGCATTGCCGGAAACATTATTGTTCGTCAACGTGGCACAAAACACAACCCGGGTGAAGGCGTTGGTATTGGTAAAGACCATACTTTATACGCATTGGTTGATGGTACTGTAGTATTTAAAAAGAAAAGAGATGACCGTTCTTATGTATCGGTTCTTCCTTCACAAGCATAATTACTAAAGAATTATTATTGAAAAGCCTGTCGATAATTCGATGGGCTTTTTTGTTGGTTATTTTTTTAAATTTGTATAAGAACTCAAAGGCACTATAGAGTGTTTTAATAAAAAAATTTATGTTACAGTTAAATTATATACGCGAAAATAAAGAAGAGGTTTTAAAACGTTTGGCAATTAAAAATTTTAAAGACGCCGAAACGATCATCGATGCAGTTATTGCAAAAGATGTTGAGCGCAGAAATGTGAAACAGCAAAACGACGCCGTTAAAGGAGAATCGAACCAAATTGCAAAACAAATTGGTGAGTTAATGAAAGCCGGAAAAAAAGAAGAAGCTGAACAGGCAAAATTAAAGACAGGCGAATTAAAATTAAAAGAAAAACAATTAGATGATGACGCAAAAAGAATAGAGCAGGAGATCCATCAGTTGTTAGTGCAAGTGCCTAATGCTCCAAATTTAACTGTGCCAAAAGGAAAAACACCTGAAGAAAATGAAGTTGTTTTTGAACATGGAGCAAAACCAACACTTCACGCAAAAGCACAACCACATTGGGACCTTACCACAAAATATAATTTAATAGATTTTGAATTAGGAGTTAAAATTGCTGGAGCTGGTTTTCCGGTTTATAAAGGAAAAGGCGCGCGTTTACAACGAGCATTAATAAATTATTTTTTAGATAAAGCCACATCAAAAGGATACTTGGAAATTCAACCTCCAATTGTTGTAAATGAGGATAGTGGTTATGGTACAGGGCAATTGCCGGACAAAGAAGGACAGATGTATCATTGTACTGTAGATAATTTATATTTAATTCCAACTGCCGAAGTACCGGTAACAAATATTTATCGCGATGTTATTGTTAAAGAAAGTGATTTCCCGATAAAAAATTGTGCCTATACACCGTGTTTTAGAAGAGAAGCAGGAAGTTATGGTAAGGATGTTCGCGGATTAAATCGTTTACATCAATTTGATAAAGTTGAAATTGTTCAAATTGCACATCCTGAAAAAAGCTACGCTGTTTTAGAAGAAATGCGTGAATACGTTGCTGAATTATTAAAGGAATTAGAACTTCCTTTTCGAACATTAAAATTATGTGGAGGTGATATGAGTTTTGCAAGCGCGTTAACGTATGATATGGAAGTGTGGAGCGCTGCGCAACAACGTTGGTTGGAAGTAAGTAGTGTAAGTAATTTTGAAGCGTTTCAAACAAACCGTTTAAAATGCAGGTTTAAAGACGCGAATGGTAAAACACAATTGGCGCATAGTTTAAATGGAAGCGCGTTAGCATTACCTCGAATTGTTGCGGCAATACTGGAAAATAATCAAACCGAGACCGGAATTAAAATTCCAAAAGTTCTTGTTCCGTATTGCGGATTTGATGAAATAAACTAATGTCAAAAAAAAGTACAATAGAAGTTTGTCAGGTCGAGGGGAGTCGAGACCTTATCTTGTTACTATTAGTTTCTGTTTTCTTCTGTCTTTCCTGCAAAAATGCGTCGTACGAAAAACAAATTAAAACGTTGGATAGTTTAAGCGGCGCGTTAAATCAAAAATTAATTGAGTTAAAACAAGTTGACACAGTAATTCTTGCAAAAGCCATTTCAAAATATACCAATTACAAGCAGTTTATTCAGCAAAATGTAAGCGATACGGTTTCAAAAAGTGAAGCGGATCATTTGCAGCAGTTTTTTGTATGTGGTAAAAATTTACTCGATTTTTCAGAGAACAGAAGATCTATTTTGGGGAGAGGCGAGCTTATTAATTCGCAGTTGAATAAATTAATTCACGATGCAAAGGAGAATGTGTTGGACGAAGAAAAGTTAACTCAGTTTACCAACGAAGAAAGAAATAACGCGGAATTATTAATTAAAAATAGTTTCGGACAACAGCAGTTATTTCAGGCAAACTTACAGGAATTTAAATTATCTCTTGCGGGCATAGAAGCCCTTATAAGAGCGAGAAATAACGGGCAAATGCCTACGGTTATAAAAGATTCTATCCCACTTTAAATGGCAATTACTTTCCAGGAGCAAAACATAAAGTTTAAATTAAAAGGCGGTCCAAAAATTAAAACCTGGATCAAAAAAATTATTGAGCTCGAAAAAAAACAATTGGGCCAATTAAATTTTGTGTTTACTTCAGATGAAGAACTGTTGAAAGTAAATCAACAGTTTTTAAAACACAACACTTACACGGATATAATTACGTTTGATTATTGCGAAGGCAAAAAAATAAATGGTGATATTATTATCAGTATTGAAAGAGTAGGGGAGAACGCTACTAAATTAGAAACTGAATTTGATGAAGAGATCAAACGTGTGATCATTCACGGCGTGTTGCATTTGTGTGGTTACAAAGACAAATCAAAAGCTGATTCTGAGTTAATGCGAAAAAAAGAGAACTGGGCGTTGGGGAAGTTTGCTTAATTCAATTGTTCCCACAGCATATCTTTTAGCTGCATAATATTTTTACCTGTAGCTGATGAAATAAAGATGAATGGAATTTTATTTTTTCCTTTCATGCGTTTATTCAGATCTTTTTTCATTTCTTCTTCAAGCTCTTCGTCCATCATGTCACATTTGGTAATTGCCAAAAGTCTTTTCTTATCTAAAAGCTCAGGATTGAATTGTTTTAATTCGTTCAACAAAATTTTATATTCTTCAATAATATCTTTACTGTCGCAACTAATTAAAAAGAGTAGGGAAGAGTTGCGTTCTATGTGTCTTAAAAATCTTAGACCAATACCTTTTCCCTCGTGAGCGCCTTCAATAATTCCGGGAATATCGGCCATTACAAAACTTTTAAAATCGCGGTACTTTACAATTCCTAAATTTGGAACAAGAGTTGTAAAAGCGTAGTTCGCAATTTCAGGTTTGGCAGCACTTACAACTGACAACAAAGTTGATTTACCTGCATTTGGAAAACCCACCAAGCCAACATCAGCTAAAACTTTTAACTCTAAAACTTTCCATTCCATTTTTCCGGGTTCACCGGGTTGAGCATATCGCGGAGATTGTTGTGTTGGTGATTTAAAATTTGCATTACCTAAACCACCGCGACCACCCCGAACTAAAATTATTTCCTGGCCATCTTCTGTAATTTCAAATAATATTTCGTCTGTTTCAACGTCGCGTGCAATAGTGCCTAATGGAACTTCTAAAATTTCATCAGTGCCTTGTTTACCGCTGCTGTTGCTGCTTGAGCCACAAGTACCTTCTTCGGCAATAACATGTTTTCTGAATTTTAAATGGATGAGTGTCCACAATTGTTTGTTACCTTTTAAGATAACATGTCCACCGCGACCGCCGTTTCCGCCGTCGGGGCCACCGAATGCGGTTAATTTATCTCTGTGAAAATGTACAGATCCTGCTCCACCTTTACCGCTGCGGCAGCATATTTTTACATAATCAACAAAATTTGTATCCATTTCTAGTATGCAAAGATACAACACTTAGTGGATTCTTAACCTTATCGTTGTCTTAAAAATGAGTAGGATTATTGCTCTGCATATCGAGGCTCGTCAATTGTTAATGTTATTTTTGAAGAAATTGTCAGGCTTTTAAAAAAGGGTATTTTTACGATATGAAAATCAACAAAATTATTTCTAAGTATATACAAAAGATCTTCGCTAGTATTTTTCTTTTCAGTTTGGTTTTATGTTCATGTAAGAAGGTTGATTTACCGAATGAACAAGCTAAGCTTTTAATTGGTAGATGGGACTGGTATAAAACATTAGATAAGGTTTATTCAGGAACTTTTGATATAAGTGCTGACAATGATATTGTTTTCAAAGAAAATGGAAAGTTTATTGACAGAGATTGGAAAGTATTCACAGCACATGAAGAGTATCATGTTGAAGTAGGTTATGAGCCTTCAACTGGTAATGAAATAAATACTATAAAATATTCGAGAACACTTCCAAATACCTTTAAAGTTTCAAACGATACTCTATACATGTATATTCTTGTTGGCGTGCGGACAAAGATTTATGTAAGAAAATAAAAACGCGGTTTTGCGAAGAATGTGATTTACAAAAATTCTGAACAATTCGTGAAATGAATCAAAAAATACTTACGTCAGACCTTATTTTCGAGACTTCCGAAAAACAAAAAACCCTTCAAACTTACGTAAGAAGGGTTTCATGTTAAAATTGGCATCGCCATACTCTCCCGGGCTTTAGGCCAAGTACCATCTGCGCAGGCGGGCTTAACTTCTCTGTTCGGTATGGGAAGAGGTGATCCCCGCCGCAAAAGACGCCATAAAGGGATCATATTTAGTTATTAGTTTTAAGTTGATATTTTTTAGTAGGGATTAACCTATTAAAAACTCAACACTAATAATTAAACATTAATTATAACAATATTGAAAAAAGACACGAGAAAATTTGTTTACAAGAAAGCTTACGGACAATTAGTATTACTCGACTTTGACATTACTGCCTATACATCTGTAACCTATCAACGTAGTAGTCTACTACGATCCTTATACTTTCCAGCACATTGGGATCCTAAGCTTAGAATTCCACGTGGACAAGTTGTCGCG